>Ga0181588_10000652_pt1 | contig 31552 bp, 28 predicted proteins | sample 071ome_26_FD_148607 | JGI IMG/M metagenome (GOLD analysis project Ga0181588, IMG submission 148607) | Coastal salt marsh microbial communities from the Groves Creek Marsh, Skidaway Island, Georgia - 071409BT metaG (spades assembly) | ecosystem: Environmental > Aquatic > Marine > Intertidal zone...
CATTTTTGACTGCACCGTCCATCTGCGCCCGGACCCACCCCGGGCCTACCGAGTCGAAAGTGGCCTTGCGGACTACGAGGCCGGCCACATTCCTGGCGCCGCCTTCCTCGACCTGCAGGGCACGCTCTCGGACAACGACGCCCCGCATCGCTTCACCCGCCTAGATGACGAGGCGCTGGGAGCAGCCTTCGCTGCCGAGGGGGTGGTGGATAAGGCGGAGATTGTGCTCTACAGCAGCGGCCATCCCATGTGGGCTACCCGGGTATGGTGGATGCTCCGGGCCCTCGGGGTTTCCGCCAAGGTGCTCGACGGGGGGCTAGCCGCTTGGAAAGCCAGCGGCGCGGCCCTGGCCACAGGACAGGAGCGCTACGCTCCGGGCACGCTCACCATCGCGCCGAAGCCCGCGCTGTGGGCCGATCAAGCGGCGGTGCTCAGCGCCATCGATGCCCCTGGCGTCTGCACCATCAACGCGCTGGCGCCGGAGGTCTACCGCGGGGACGGCGGCGCCAACTACGGCCGCCGGGGCCACATCACGGGGTCCGTCAACGTGCCCTTCGCCGCTCTCTTCCAGGGGCCCGCTCTGGAATTTGCTGACGCAGCGACCCTGAAGGGTGCTTTTGACACCGTGAAGGCTTTCGATCAGGAGGTGATCTGCTACTGCGGAGGCGGCATCTCAGCCACCTGTGACGCCTTCGCTCTCGTGGCCCTGGGCCACGAGAAGGTAGCGGTCTACGACGGGTCCATGAGCGAATGGGTCGCGGATCCGAGCCTCCCCATGCGGGAAGGCGCGGAGCCCTAGGCCAGCCTTAGCCGTCTTCGGATACGAAGCCCTTCCAGGTGGCCATGTAATCGACGAACTTGGGTCCGAGCCCCTCGGCCACGAGGTGCGCTCGGGACACCGGCAGCGTCGCCGCCTGAAAGTTCCCATCGGCCGCGAGGCGCTTCGGGAAATCGTGATGAAGAATGGCTGCGCGTCCGAGCAGCACGAAGTCCGCTCCCTGCTCGAGGGCAAAGCGCACGTCCTCCCCGCTGTTGATCTTCCCCGCCACGCCCACGGCGACGTTCCCCCGGGGCAGCGCCATAAACGGTGCGATGAGGGGCGTTTCCGGGGCATCGAGCGCCGCCTTCCGGATATCCCAAAGGGAGAGATCCAGGTAATCGATCTTCCCCTCAGCCAGCAAACGGCGGGCAATCTCCGTGGCGTCGTCCAGGGTCATGCCAAAGCGCTCCGGGGATAAACGAACCCCAAGCTGGAACGCGGCGCCGCAGCGCGCGCGAATGCCGTCGATGATGCGCTGAAGGGGCGCCATGCGGTTCTCAAGGCTGCCCCCAAAGCGGTCGTCCCGCCGATTCGTCTCCGCGCTCAGGAACTGGCATAGCAGATAGCCATGGGCGCCATGGAGCTCCACGCCATGAAAACCTGCCTCTTCAGCGCGCTCTGCGCCTCGAATGAAGGCCTCAATCATGGCTTCCACTTCGTCTTCCGTCAGGGCTCGGGCCCCAAATTCCTCCTGCGCGGAAGCGCTTACCGGCGCCTCGCCAATCAGCTCCGCTGGGGACCGCATACCCGCGTGGTGCAGCTGCACGGAGGAAAGGCCACCCTGGGCATTCAGCGCAGCGGCGAGGCGTGTTAGCCCCGGCAGGTGGTCGTCGGAGAAAATACCCAGCTGCCCGGGAAAGCCCTGACCGATTGCTTGAATATGGGCCGCGCAGGTCATGGTGAGCCCAAAGCCTCCCTCCGCCCGCTTCGTCAGCCAGGTGAACTCGTCATCGGAGAGCGTCCCATCGGCATGGCTCTGGAGATTGGTGAGGGGGGCCAGCATGAGCCGATTGGGCATGGCGGGGCCGCGGGGAAGGATTAGGGGCGCATGAGCGTCGGTCATCAGTACAGTCCTTAGGCGTCTTGGTAAGCGGGGTCGCGTTTTTCCAGGAAGGCACCAATGCCCTCCCGCATATCATCGGTTTGGGCGCAGAGGATTTGCTGTCGGTCCTCCAGGGCGATGGCCGCCTCGAGGCTTTGGGCGTCGATATTCATGTTGAGCGCCTCCTTCGTGAGCCGCACCCCCAGGGGCGAGTTCGCCAGGATCGCCTCAACCATGGCCTGGCCCCGAGCCTCAAGATCGGCCTCTGGGACCACATCGGAAACGAGGCCCACCTTCAGAGCCCGCTCCGCATCGATAAAGGCGCCGGTGAGCAGCAGCTCCGAAGCCAGCGCACTCCCCACGAGCCGCGGGAGGAAATAGGACACGCCCACATCGCAAGCCGTGAGCCCAATGCGAATAAACGCCGCATTCATGCGCGCCCGAGGGCCCGCCAAACGGATGTCGGAAGCGAGGGCCAGGGCGAAGCCGCCGCCGCTCGCGGCGCCGTGAATGAGAGAGATGATCGGCTGCGGCGCCCGGCGCATGCGCATGACAATTTCCGACACCCGGCGCTGCACCCGCAGCCCGTTCACGGGGCCGCCCTCCCCGGGCTCCCGCCGCTCCTTAAGATCAAGCCCCGCGCAGAAGGCCTTCCCAGCCCCCCGGAGCACCACGGCGCGGATTTCGGGACGGGTGTAAAGCTCTCCGAAGTAGTGCTGAAGCTCGAGCATCATGGTACGGCTCATGGCATTTAGGCTTTCCGGGCGATTTAAGGTAACCCAATGAGCGCCGCCCCGATGCTCCACGGTAAACGTTTCATAGGCGCTGTCCTGCGGGGGCTTAGGGCGATAGAGGCTCGGATCGGCCATCAGGAAGTCTCCTCAGTCAGCCAAGGCAGGGGCCTCGGCGGAAGGTCGTGGGTCGTTAGGAAAGCCTGCCCGTCGGCCTCGAAGAGCAGGAGGCCATCGAGATAGCGCACCGGGGCGTCCTCCGAGGGCGGGAGGGCCCCAGCCACAGCTCGGAGCAGGTAAAGGGTCAAATCATGACTTACGTGGAGGTCGAGTAACGCCCGTCCGTCCCCCTCCGGGCGCGCCCGCAAGCGTACCCACAGGAGCCGCAGGAGGGCCGTCGCCGCCTGCTCGGCGTTCATCATGATGTCCTTCGCAAGGGCCCCGGCCTGCCAGGCAGCGACAAAGCTCGGCAGATTCATGCTGATCTCGGTCATGGCCTTGAACATGCGCTGCTGATCAAGGGCGTAGAAAACCCCGAGGGCCTCCACGGGGCGTACGCGCCCCAGGGGCGAGGCATTCTGCCCCTGGCAAATCAGTTCGGCGGTTTCCACGCAGCGCCCCGCGGGAGAACTGTAGGCCCGAAGGGCCCAACCGTGTCCGAGGCGCTCCCCGAAGTGGCGGGCATAGACGCGCCCCGCATCGGTTAAGGGGTTCGCGAGATCGTGGCGCCCAGCCACGTACTCCCGGGCCGAGTGGCGCATGATGAGGGCTGCTCGGGTCACGCCAGCGTTTTCCAGTGCGCCGAGCACGGCGAGGGTACGATCCCCGTAAGCGTTTTTGGTCATGAATTCTCTCCCCGGGCCGAAGGCTATAGCAGAGCGCCGGGCCCAGGGAAGGGCCTCCCTGTTATTCGCTCGGCGCATGATTGGCATCAAGAACTTTTATTCGCCTCATGACACGCCCCCGGGCTAGACTCGGCCCGTGCGGTGAGCGATGGGCGCTCCCGCACTCCAGGAGGGATCCGCTCGGCGCCCTTAAGGGCTCGCCGGGCCATCGGAGAGAGGATGTATCGCCATGGATCTTGGAGTATCCGATCACGTCAAGCCCCTGCTTGATGACATCACTGCTTTCATCAACGAACACATCGTTCCCAACGAGAAAACGTTTGCCGATCAGGTCGAGGCCGGCGGCCGTTGGTGCGAAACGCCGATCATGGAAGAGCTCAAGGAAAAGGCCCGGGCCAAGGGGCTATGGAACTTCTTCCTTCCTGAGTCCGAGCGCGGCGCAGGGCTCACCAATGTGGACTACGCGCACCTTGCGGAGCAAATGGGCAAATATCCCCTTTCCTCCGAGGTCTTCAACTGCGCAGCCCCGGATACGGGGAACATGGAAGTCATCGAGCGCTACGGCAACGAAGAGCAGAAGAAGGAATGGCTCGAGCCCCTGCTCGCCGGCAAAATTCGCAGCGCCTTCTGCATGACCGAGCCCTACGCGGCCTCCTCCGACGCCACCCAGATCGCTCTGGAAGCACGCCTCGATGGGGATGAGTGGGTGCTCAACGGGGAGAAGTGGTGGTCCTCCGGTATCGGCGACCCCCGCTGCAAAATCCTCATTGTGATGTGCGTCACCGAGCCGGATGCACCGAAGCACGCGCGGCAATCGCAGATTCTCGTACCGCGGGATACCCCGGGGATCGAAATTCTGAAGATGCAGCACGTCTTCGGCTACGACGATGCGCCCCACGGCCACGGCCACGTGCGCTTCACCAACGTCCGCGTGCCTAAGGAAAACATGATTCTCGGATCCGGCCGGGGCTTCGAAATTGCCCAGGGCCGCCTAGGCCCGGGCCGCATTCACCACTGCATGCGGTCCATCGGGGTCGCCGAGCGCGCCCTCGAGCTCATGTGCCGCCGGGGCCTTTCCAAGGAAGCGTTTGGTAAGCGCCTTGCCGACCTTGGCGGCAACTACGACAAGATTGCCGACGCCCGGATCAACATCGAAATGGCGCGCCTCCTGACCCTCAAGGCCGCCTGGATGATGGATACGGTGGGCAATAAGGTCGCCCGCTCGGAAATCGCCCAAATCAAGGTCGCGGTGCCGAACATCGCCCTGCAGGTGATTGACGACGCCATTCAGATCCACGGCGGCGCTGGGGTGTCTCAGGTCTTCCCCCTGGCCAAAATGTACGCCGGGCAACGGACCCTCCGCCTCGCCGACGGTCCGGACGAGGTGCACCGTCGCACCGTCGCCCGCCTCGAGCTGGGCAAATACCCGGATATCGATCCGGCGGTTCCCGTAGACCATCAGTATGGCAACCCGTTGGGCCTCGGCGCCGCCTAAGCGCCCTTGGCCGACGGCAAAAAGGCCGGCCCCCAGGGGTCGGCCTTTTTTTTGGGTTCATCGCGCCTTTCCGGGGAAAGCCCTCCATGAGTGCGGCCGCTCGCCTCCCCTACTCCCCTAATTCTCCTCATCGGCGATGAACCGGTTTTTTGGCACGGCGACGCCGGTGCTACACTTTGCCCCTTAATCTTGGGGAGTCCGGGCCATGAACCTTCGCCGCCTTTACCGCCTTCACAGCGTCTACACCCTCATCAGCATCGCCGCCCTTGGCTGGGCGAGCATTGCCCAGGCCACGGACTTCACCCCGAGTGGAGGCCGACCCTATTCCGCCGCCGCTCGCCTGTCGGTGGGCAGCGATTTTGTGATGACCTCCGGTGGCATTGCCCAACCCCAGGATCCCCGGCGTTCCGCCGACGATCCGGCGCGCTACGGCGACACCTACCTACAAGCCCGCTCCGCCCTCCAGGGTCATGCTCAAACCCTCGCGGCGCTCGGCCTAGGCCCGGAAGACGTGGTCTACGCCCGGGCCTATCTTGTTGCCGACGGGGCGAAGGGCGGGGACTTTGACTGGAGCGGCTGGGATCGCGCCTTCACGGAATTCTTTGCCCTGGACGATGGCACGCAGCATCGCCCAACCCGGACAACCCTGGGCATTAGCCGCCTCGGCCGGCCAGAGCTGCTCATCGAGATCGAGCTCCTCGCCGCCTATCCGGACGGGAAAGGGGCGACCGCCACCCGGGCCCTGAATCCCCTGCTGTCCCCGCTGACGCGTCCGGGCAGCCGCATTGCCCAGGCCGTTTCCGTGAACGGCAACGCGCCCCTCTACTTCACCTCCGGCATGCTCGCGGATCCGGCGAACCCCGAAGCCCCGGTAAGCGATTCCGCGCACATGGGACCCATGAGCGCGCAAGCCCGCTCGGCGCTGCAAAAGCTTGATGGGAATCTTCGGGCCCAGGGCCTCACCTTCCGGGACGTCTATTTCCTCCGAGCCATGCTGGCCCCGGATCTGCGCGAGGACGGCGCCGTGGACTTTGCCGCCTGGAATGCGGCCTACGACGAATTCTTTAACAACGCTGAAAATCCCCATCGTCCGGCGCGCACCACCATGGCCGCGCCAGGGTTCAACAGCTCCAATCGGATCATCGAGATCGAGGCCTATGCCGCCTACCCGGACGCCCGGGGCGCCCATGCGCATGCCGTCAGCACCGGAGCCAATCCGAACCTCCTGGCTCATGGGGACCCTAAGAGCTTCCTCGCCGACAGCATGTCCGTCGCCCGCCATGCCAGCCTGACCCTGGTCTCGGGCAGCATTGCCAAGGCCGGAGTGCCGCGGGAAGCGGGCATGGAAGCGCAAGCGCGCTCAGCCCTGGAAACCCTCGGGGAGCGCCTCGCCTCCCAAGGCCTGGGCTTTGAGGACGTGGTACAGCTTCGAGCCTACCTCGACGTAGGCGACGACTTCCCGGGGCAGTTCCAGGCCTGGAACCGCGCCTATGGGGCCTTCTTCAATAACGAAGCCAATCCCCACCGCCCGGTGCGCACAGCCCTCCCCGTGGTCGCCCTGCCGGGACAGGCGCTCATCGAGATTGAGGCCACGGCGGTGGCGCCGCGCTAGCGGCGAGAACAGGCTGCGCCACCCATGGCTCGCATGCTCCAGCGCTGGGGCTGGCTCCGGCGCCGGAAGGGTCGAAGCGTGCTATGTCTTCAGCTCGGGCCCGAAGAAGCTGGGCCCTGGGGGCCCCTCCTCGAAGCCCTGACGCAGCGCTTTCCCCGGCTTCGCTGCTATAGCTACGGCCTGGATCGGGGAACGCCGCTAGGCGCCCTCCCCAGGCCCCGGGCCTGGTCCCGGTTGCTCCTTCGGGCCAAGGCCCATGGCGTATTCCTTGCCGGGGGCCCGGCACCCCCGGGGCTAGCCGAGGCCTGTGCGGCCCTCAACCTGCCGCTTTTTCAGGCGGCCCCGCGGGGCGCCTGGAGCGCACCGGAGGGAAGCCCGGAAGGGAGCGCCGATGCCCTCCTCGCTCGCTTTGAGCGCGCCCTCGCCCAGGGCCCTGCGCGGAGTGCCCGCGCCCGGCGAGGCGATCGCCTTCTCCGGGCCCTGGCCCGGCGGCGCTTTGAGCGGCTGCAGGACCTGGCGGCGCTCCGAGAAGCCCTTGGCCACCCGGAGGTGATCTGGGCGCTAGGCAATGGCCCGTCCAGCGAAGACCCTACCCTTGCATCGGCGGCCTACGACAGCCTTTTCCGCGTCAACCACAGCTGGAAAGCCCGGGGCTTTCTAAGCCAGCCGGAGGTGGTATTTACGGGACTTCGGGGCACGGTGGCCGCCGTGCCGGGTAATACCCTTCTGATCTTCCAGCGCGAAGCGGATTTCGAAGCCCTTTTGCCCCGCTGCGCGTTCCTGCCCGGCCGGCGGTGCTTCATGACAGCAGAGCAGCTGGGGCTCTTCCCGGACACCGGGGGGGTGTTCCGCCCCACAAATGGTGCGATCATGATCGCGGTGGCCGTGGCGCTCGCGCCTAAGCGCTTGCGAATCGCGGGCATGGACCTCTTCGCCCACCCAGCGGGGGCCTACCCCGGGGACGAAGCAACGCCCAACGCCTACACCGTGGCCCACGACCGCCAGGATGAGCTGTCCTTTTTGGCCACCCAGCTTGCGCACTATGAGGGTACGCTAGAGACCACCAGCCCCGTGCTCAAAGCCGCTTTGGCCGAGCGCGGGCTTATCGTTCACGACGTCACGCAAGAAAATGAGGACCCCCGGTGAAAGCAGCGGCAAAAGGCGAATTCAAAACGCGCCCCTACCATAAGACCCTTCGCGGGGCCCTCGGCATGGAGGGCGTGCGCCGCCCCGGCGATCGTAAGGCCCCGGTGCTCGTGGCCCTGGACCCCGCCCCCGGCGTCACCCCCTCGGACAAGCCTCCGGTGCGTATTTACCTGGGCTCGGAGCCCGCCCAATACCGGGCGGAGCGGGTGTTTGTCTGGTCCGTGAAAAAGCACCGCGACCCCAGTCGCCGCTACGAGATCTACCTCATGAAGGATCTCGAAGGCTTCGACCGAAGCAAGTGGAAAACCGGATTTACCAACTATCGCTACGCCATTCCGGCGCTTGCCGGCAACCAAGGCCGAGCGATCTATAACGATGTCGACCAGATCTACCTGGCCGATCCCGCCGAGCTTTTCGATGCGCCCATGGGCGACGCCGCGGTCCTCAGCATCAACGACAAGGAAACGTCCGTGATGCTCCTCGACTGCGAAAAGCTTGCGCCCCTTTGGCGCCTCGAGGAAACGCAGCGGCTGCAAAAGCATAAGCACTATCGAGGGCTGGTCCACGATGCCGGGCTCTGGGGGCACATGGCCGGCGTCTGGAATGCCCGGGATCACGAATACGTGGCCGGGGAGAGCAAGCTTCTCCACTACACCATCTTGCATACCCAGCCCTGGGCTCCCTTCCCGGAGCAGCTCCGCTACGGTGCGAACGCCAACGGGGAGCTGTGGCATGCCCTGGAGCGGGAAGCGGACGGGGCGAACTACACCCTCTTCACCAAGGACGAGCCTAGCGCCCGCTACCATGAGCTCCTGGCCATGTACGCCTCCATGCATGAGGACGGTCGGCCAGAATCGGGCCATGCGGCCAAGGACACCTTTAAGGGCATTTCCCTCACCGAGCACATCACGCCGGTAGCGAAGCTTCTCATGCGCACGGAGAGCCAAACGCTCCTGGATTTCGGCGCGGGCAAGGGTCAGCTCTACAAGGACGATCCCGCCCAGCCGGGCACGCGCCATAAGCACATGGACGCCTGGCCCGGCGTTTCCGTGACCTGCTACGACCCGGGCTACGCGCCCTTCTCCGATCCCTACGAAGGGTCCTATGACGGCGTAATCAGCACGGACGTGCTCGAGCACATTCCCGAGGAAGACATCCCCTGGGTCTTAGACGACCTCTTCGCCCAGGCCAAAAAGTTCGTCTATGCCGTGGCGGCCTGCTATCCGGCAAAGAAGATCATGCCCGACGGCACCAATGCGCACTGCACAAACCAACCCCCGGCCTGGTGGGCAGGGCAAATCGCCCTGGCCGCGCGCCGGAACCCCGGCATTCGCTGGGTGCTCTGCACCCAGGAGAAAAGCCTTTGGAGCTTCGAGCAGCGCAAAAAGCTCACCAAAAAGGGCGTGCGGAGCCGCTATTTCGAAGGGATTGGCTAAGGCCTGAGCCCCGTGGCGCGGCATTTGGTCTTCGACCTGGGCAACGTACTCCTCGCCTGGGATCCGCTAACCGTTACCCTCCCCCCGGCGCTCGCGGGACGGTGGGACGAGGCTAGCCAAAGCGCCGCTCGGGAGGCCCTCTTCCTGGGACCCGGCTGGCAGGCCTTCGACGCCGGCGCCCTAGCAGCGGAATCCCTGGCAGCTCAGTGCAGCGAGGGTACCGCTCTACCCCAGGCGCTGTTTACGGCCCTCATTGAAGCCATGCCCGCAAGCCTGGTGCCGGTCACGCCCATGCTGGCGTTTCTCGCTCGGGCTTCCGTTCACCATCCCTGCCACCTGCTTTCTAATATCGCGGGCGACACCTGGCGGGCCGTATGCCAGGGCTACGCCTTCCCCCGCTGCTTCCGAAGTATGACCCTGTCCTACGTCGTGGGGGTGAATAAGCCTGCGGAGCGCATCTATACCCACAGCTTTGCCGCCGGCGCCTTTGCGCCGGAGGACGCAGTGTTTATCGATGATCGTCAGGAGAACCTTGCGGCAAGCGAGGCCCTGGGCATGGCGGGGCTGCACCTGCCCACCCCCACCCAGGCCGACGCCGCAATTGCCTGCCTGGAACGGTGGCTGGCCGGCGGGCCCCTAAAACAGGTTTCGTAGGCGTCCGGTCAGAGATGACCAGCTCGGGTCGTGAAGGAAGTGCCCCCGGGCCTCGCGCCCGCCGTAGCACTCGGCGGTAATGGCAATGTAGCGCCGAGGCCGCTCGGTCACGGAGCGGGGCTCCACGGCGTGGATCGCCCTCGCGCCGTTCAGCCAGCCCACCAGCGTGTTGGCCTGATAAGGGACCTGCTTGACCCGGGCCACACGATAATCGGGAATCTTCTTGTACTGGCGCTTCGGGTAGAGCCGACCCTTCGGCGCGTAGAGTTCGAAGGCCCCGCCCTCGCAATCATCCTCAGGGTCCCGAAGATAGAGCAGCGTCGAAAAGAGCTTCGCCGGGCTATCGACGTGCGGCCCCCGGGCCGGGGTCGGCGTTTTCACTGGGCTGTTCACCCCAAAGAGGCAATCCAGCACAACGTCAGTCTGCCGATTGGCGGCGCTGTCCCACTTGCCCGGGGCACGCACGCCGATGGTGAAGTCCTCAAGGGGCTTTCCGAAATTGTCCTCAAGGCGGGGATGGGCCGCGCGCATCGCATCTCCCCAGAGCGTCAGGAGCTGCTTAAAGAAGGCCGGCGCCGTATGGGCCTGGAAGAACGCTCGCCAGGCGGGGGGAAGGGCGTCGTCAGCGAGCACCTCCGACGCCGATTTTAGATAGGGCCGGTTGTTCTCGAGCACCCCCGTACCCGCCACGTACTCAAGGCTCGGGAAGCTGTCCGCGAGCTCCGTGAAGAGGGCCTCGGGAAGCGCCTCTTCAATGGCGTAGTGGTGGAAGGGCTCGCGATGCAGATGGGCGGCCGTCAGGCGATCCAGAACCGTGGTCATGCGTCTGCCCCCGCCGTGGTGCCGTACTCCTTCGCCAGGCTCTCATCACCGATATCCTCGGCGTAGCGCAGCTGAATGGGGGTTTTGAAGGGGGCGTCCTCAAGCTTGCGCATGATGGTGAAGAGCAAGAGCTTGGGGCGCTTGCGCTGAAGGCGGCGGAGTTCGCGGTGGAAACGGCGCCCATCATCCTGGGGGCGAAAGTAGAAACCCAGCTGATCGAGCAGGGTCGCCTTCGGCGGCTTTGCCCCGGCCAAGAGCCAACGCAGCGGCACTCGCCGCTCAGCGAGCAGCATCTCGGGGATAGGCTCCTCGCTTTGGGGCGGCACGGCCAAAAAGCCGTGGCCGGTGCGGGCCCCTACGCCCATGGCCAGCAGGCGGTAGCCATTAGCCTGGGCCACGGCGTAGTAAAGATTCGGGTGAAAGGAGAAGAAGCCGTGGTTCACGTACTCGATGAAGGGCATAACGTGAATCATCACGCCCCCCACCTTGGTTAAGGCGTGCACGTTCCGGAAAATCGCATCCTGGTTAAAGACGTGCTCCCCCGTGCCGTTGTTGGTGCACAGAGAGAAGGTACGGTGGTAGCCGTAGGTGGCCGCTAGATCCTTATTCAGATCCATCACCAAGCTGCCATAGAGATCGTTCACGTCGATGGCCTGGTAATCCTGAAACCCGAGCATGCGCATGTAGGCGCCGGCCTGATCTCGGCGCGCCTCCGGGGTTTTCGCCAGGAGCCCCTCGATGCCCGCCTGATCAATTCCACCGTGCCCTTTCGAGCGCGCTAGCACCGTGCGCAGCGCCCGCTGATCGGCATTCAGCGTTTGGTTGCCAAGCTCGATGACATCGGGGGACGGCTCCACCAAATCAACCAAGCCGCGGGCCAGCAGGGTAAACAAGGGATTGAAGCTCATGACGGTCTCCTCAGGGGAAGCGGCGATGCCTCCGCGGCGCATTGTCCGGTCCTGCTCCAGGGCGCGCAAGCATGGCCATCGCTCGGCTTAGAACAGCCCGCCCTGGGGCGCCGCGGGGGGTTCGGGGACGGGGTCACCAAAGACCCAGGGGGGACCAAGGGGATCGAGGAGCGCCGGATCCTGGCGCCGCGCATCGCCCACCGCTGCCCCCAGGGGCAGGACCTCCAGGGGCACGGCGGCCTGGGGTGCGGAAAGGCCCCGGGCAAGCACCTCTGGCGCGAGGGACCCCAGCCAGGCTCGAGCGCCTGCGAGGGTCAGAAGCCGCGGCTCGCGGTGATGGAGCCACTTTAATTCGGGACGAGCGGGGCAGGTGAGCACGGCAAAGCCGCCGGCCTCCTCGCCGCCCATCCCTGGCGCGTCCGCGCTCAGGGCGGGCCGCCCTACCCCCGCCAGGTACAGGGGCCCCGGCGCCCGGGGCCGCAGCAGGTAGGGCAAGCGCCGCCCATCCGGGAGGCGCCACCACTCCATAAAGCTGGTGACGGGCAGGACGCAGCGGTGGGTGGGCAGCCAGGGCCCGTAGAGAGGACTTCCCAGGGCCCGTTCGCACCGGGCATTGAAGGTCGTGAGCCCTGCCCCCGCCGAGGGCGGCGTCGGGAACCACCAGCGCTGCCGCAGGAGGGCCCCGTCCTGCCGCAGAACCGGTACCCAGGCCTGCGGTGCCACATTGATTTGCGCATGCCCGTAAAGGTTCGCCAGGGGCCAGTCCCTAGCCTCGGGCCACGCCGCGGCAAGCGCTTCCGCCAGGGCGGGGCCCTCGATATTCACCCGTCCGCACATGGTCCCGTCCCGAGCGTGGCGCCGCCGGAGCAAGGTCGGCATAATCGGTCCGCTTTAATCATCACCAACGCCCCAAGAATGTTGCCTTAAGGGAGAGCCCTCATGGGAGAAGCATATATCGTTGCGGCAAGCCGCACCGCTGGAGGCCGTCGCAACGGTCGTCTCAAGGATTGGCATGCCGCGGATCTCGCAGGCAAGGTGCTCGATGACGTCATCGCCCGAGCCAAGGCCGATCCGGCCCTCGTCGACGACGTGATCATGGGCTGCGTCAGCCAGGCTGGGGAACAGAGCACGAACATCGCCCGCAACGCGATCCTCTGCTCCAGCCTCCCCGAGAGCGTCCCCGGGACCTCCGTGGATCGCCAGTGTGGCTCGTCCCAGCAGGCGCTCCACTTTGCTGCCCAGGCCGTCATGTCCGGCGCCATGGACTGCGTCATCGCCGCGGGCGTCGAAATGATGACCCGGGTTCCCATGGGTGCCGCGGTGCGTCCGGCCTACGAGGCCGGCTTCGGCATGCCCTACGGCAAGGCCATGCAGGCCCGCTATCCGAACGTCATGTTCAGCCAGTTCGCCGGCGCGGAAATGGTCGCGAAGAAGTACGGCCTTGAGAAGGCAGCCCTCGACGCCTACGGCCTCGAAAGCCACAAGCGCGCCATCAAGGCCGTGGAAAACGGCTGGTTCAAGAACGAAATCCTGCCAATCCCGGTGACCCTTGAAGATGGCACGGAGGTGCTGCACGAGGTGGACGAAGGCATTCGCTTCGACGCCAGCCTCGAAGCCATCTCCTCGGTGAAGCTCTTGGCGGAAGACGGTCGCCTCACCGCGGCCACCTCCTCCCAGATCTGCGACGGGGCCTCCGCCGTAATGGTCGTAAACGAAGCGGGCCTTAAGGCCCTGGGGGCCACGCCCCTCGCTCGCATTCACCACATGACCGTGGTGGGCGGCGACCCTGTAATCATGCTGGAAGCCCCCATCCCCGGCACCAAGAAGGCGCTGGAAAAGACCGGCATGTCGATCAACGACATCGACCTCTTCGAGGTGAATGAAGCCTTCGCTTCCGTCCCCGTGGCCTGGCTTCAGGAAACGGGCGCCGATCCGGCGCGGCTGAACGTCCACGGCGGCGCGATTTCGCTGGGGCATCCTCTCGGGGCCTCTGGTACGAAGCTCATGACCACGCTCCTGAGCGCATTACAGACCCATGACAAGCGCTGGGGTTTGCAAACCATGTGCGAAGGCGGCGGTTTGGCCAACGTCACCATCATCGAGCGCCTTTAAGCGGCACCTTTGCGCCGCCATCGCGCGGTGGCGGCGCTCCCCCAAGCCAGCGGTTCTCGCTGGCTTGACCGCTCGTCGGACGCTATTTGACTCTTCGCTGATTTAGGTACCATCAAGTGGTCTGACGGTTTCGCCGGACGAGGTAGCCACGGGAGCCCCGCTCCCCGATTAAGCGAAAGAGGAACGATTTTGGATCAGCAAGTGACTGGCGTTGTGAAGTGGTTCAACGACGAAAAAGGTTTCGGCTTCATTCAGCGGGAAGGGGATAAGGACGTCTTCGTCCACTACACCGCGATCAATGGAAGCGGTCGCCGCACCCTCGTTGAAGGCCAGCAGGTCACCTTCGACGTGACCATGGGTCAAAAGGGTCCGCAAGCCGCCAACGTGACCATCGCCGACTAGACAACGCCCGCGGCGCGCCAGGGTACCGGCGTCCGCTCGGTGAGTCGGGAAGCGCTATACTGGGTTCACACCATGGGAAGGGGTGGACCGTGAGAGTTGTCGTGCTTCTAAACGAAGATCTTCCAGCGCTCTACGCGCTGAATCATCTTCTCGAGCCCTTGCTGCGTCACGAAACCACATTTTTCCTATCGCGTTCCGTAGGCCGTTCCGGCCCTAGCCCCCGCGGTTTACGCGAGCTCAAGGCGCAGGAGCAGGGGCTGCTTCGGCAGGTACTCAACCGTTTGCCGCCCCGCGCCAGGCCCCAGGGGCTCAGCACTTTTCCGGAGCTGGCTCAAACCCTGGGCTGCGAAGGGGCCTACCTCGATAGGCCACGAGCTACGGCGAGCAGGGAAACCCTCGCGGCCCTGGCACCGGACGTGATCTTCTCTATACGTTATGGTGGGATTCTCGATGCCGACCACGTGCGCCTTGCGCGCCACGGCATCCTAAACCTCCATTCTGGCGCCCTCCCCGCCTACCGGGGTGTCCTCGCGAGCTTTCGGGCCGTCTCTGCGGGCGAAGCCCGGCTCACGGCCACGCTCCACCGTATCGTCGATCGGGGAATCGACACGGGGCCGATTCTGACCAGCGCGACCCTCCCCTTCGATCCCACGCGACCCCTGCTGGGTCAGATCATTGATCTCTACGGCCCCGGTTGCCAATTGATGGCGGAGGCCCTAGGCGCCCTGGAGAAGGGCGACGCCCTTCCCGGAACCCCACAGGATCCGGCGAGCGGCGCCTATTTTTCCAAGCCTACGGAGGAGGAGCTCCAGGCCTTTGAGGCCCAGGGCCATCGCTTGTGTGATTTAGAGGACACTTTGACCTACCTCACGCCCTTTCTGAGCTAAGCGCAGCAGCTCAGAGGCTTAGGGGCGCGACGAGGACACCAAGGAAAGGACCGGTCCTGCGGGCTTCGGAGGTGCCTGAACCCAAGCGGAGGGCGCCGCTTCTTCGGCAGATGCCTGGGCTCGCCGCGGCAGCGCCCAGCGCCAAAGCCACCCATCATCCATATTGATCACTAGAAACCAATGTTCGAGCACGGCCAAGGCCACCAGCGCGCCGAGGAGCGCAGACCCTAGGGCCTGGGCAGGCATCGGTGCGGTGAGGGCCTGCCCCACCAACAGGATGGTGAAGCCCGTGCCTATGGTGACAGAAAAGGGGAAAAGGCTGTTCATGGGGCGCTTGCGGGTCCAGCTGACCAGGTAGCGCATATGCTCCGGGAAGAATTCCCCATGGAGATTCGGCACTCCGAGATAAACGTTGAGCTTTGCGCTCCAGCGCGCCACCGCCAGTACCGTAAAGCTGTGGGCGGCGAGCGCGTTGGGCGCATCCCAAAGCCCAAGCCACAGGAGCGCAAGGGTCGCGACCACCGCCAGCTCATGCCAAAGCCCAGTCATGAGCGCACCCTTGAAGCGGCCCCAGCCCTCAAGGCCGGGGGGACAGGGTTTACGGCTAGCCAGGGGCCCCGCAATCGCTCCTGCGAGGTAGGCAAATTCAAGCCAGCCCCAAATGAGCAGCCCCATCATAAAGCTGGCAATCCAGGGGCCTTGCCCCACCATCGGCCCGAGCTGCAGCGCAAGCACCCAGGCCGCCCCGTAGATCAGACTGAGCACCCCAAGGCTTGCACCCCTACGCCCATGGCGATTCGCCAGCCAAAGGAGCGCGGCCGTACTGCCCCACCAGAGCAGCACCGCAATCCCCACGCCGAGGGCGAGGCTCGCCACCCTCCTCTACCAGGCCGGTAGCATACGGGCATCGTCGGGAAGGGGGTTTTCCTTCACGGGATGCAGGTAGAGCTGAGCAAAAATGAGCGCGCCCCGGGCCCGAAGGCCGAGCCGATGGAGCGGCCCAAAAACCCCTCCGGACTCTTGGGAGCGCTCCACCGCTTGGCTAATTTCCACCAGCCGACTCAGGCCCGCTCGGAATTTCGGAGCGTCCGTATCCAGCGTGAGAGGAAAGACCTGCCGGGAAATTTCCGTGGTGATGTCGAAAACGGTGTAGTCGTACTCATCGACATCGATACCCAGCGCATCATGGAGCACGGTGCGGGAATGATCCCGGACGAACATGGTGCTGTAGACCGCGAGGAGGAAGAAGCGGATCCACAGGCGATTAAGGCCCGACAGCAACCCCGGATTCGCGCGCATGATGAGGGCAAAGGATTCGCCGTGGCGGAATTCATCGTTACACCAGCGCAGAAACCAACGGTAGATCGGATGGAAGCGCTTCTCAGGATGCTTCTCGAGGTGCCGATAGATCGTGATGTAGCGCGCGTAGCCGATCTTTTCTGACAGGTAGGTCGCGTAGAAAATAAATTTGGGCTTAAAAAAGGTGTGCTTTTTCTCCCGCTTTAAAAAGCCGAGGTCTACCGCGACTCCGAAATCCTTCAAGGCACGATTGATGAAGCCGGCGTGCCGCGCCTCATCTCGAGCCATGAAGGCCATGAGCTCCTTAAGATCAGGATGGTTCACCCGTTTTTCGATTTCCTGATAGAGCTCGCAACCGGAGTACTCGCTGGTGACGGAGGTGATCATGAAATCGATAAATTCGGAGCGGAGCGGCTCCGGGAGCTCCTGGAGCTCTTCCTCAAAGGTGGCGTCCCGCTTGAAGTGATCGACATTACCGTCGCTGCGGTACTCGTCCATCATGCGATCCCAGGCGTCACGGACCGGGGACAAATCGAGCTTTTCAAGCGCCTTGAAATCCGTGGTGTAAAAGCGGGGACTCAGCAGCGACTCCTGCTGCGCGCGCTCCGTAGAGGCATTGGGGGCTAGCGCCTGTGCATTCATTTCCAACTCCTTTCCTCACCTTGGCTCGCTGCCTTCACTGCAGCCCGCCAGACCTCGGTCATGAGGGCTGCGTTGTCCTCGCCAAAGGCCATCATTTCGACATGCGATTCCGTTTCCGGATCGTGGAGGGAGACGCGCCCGTCTCCCCAGCGCTGAATGAGATAGGGCGCCTCAAGATCAACGCCCGCTTGAAGGCGGGTGCGTCCCAAGGCCCGATGAACGCCGCGGAGAAAGCCGCCCTCCCCGGGACCGAAGTCCATGAGCACGCCCGCCGAACTTCGCACCTGGAGACGATCCTGGCTGCTGATATGGAGTACCACCGCCTCTGCGCTAAGAAGGGGCGTATCGGGAAGGCTTGTGGCGTTATATCCCGTATAGCGCGCGACCCCTGCTCCGAGAAGGGACAGGGTAACTAGCATGCCGGCCATCCAGGCGACGGGGCGCGGGATGACTTGCTGATGGGCATGGAGGGTACTCATGAGCTCACCGTTAGGGTCGCGGCGGGCGAATCCGCACCGGCAACTCGGCTGGCCGGGGCGTGTGCCGTGGCCGGGGCGCTCTTCTCTAGCGCAGCTTTTACCTTCGAAGCCACCGCCTCCCCGTTAGGAACGCAGCGAAAGCTCGGCTCAGGGTGGCGCCAACGCCAGGGACGAACGCTAGGCCAGAGCATGGCCCAGGAGGGACGCTCGCTTTCCCGCACCGTAAAGCACAGGTCGCCGAGCCCCTTACCATGGCGCTTCAGGGCCGCGCCTTCAACCAGCTCAAAGGCAATGGTGGTCGTCACCGGCACGGCAAGGCCCGAGCGAATCGCTAGGCGCGCCGAGGTCAGGGTGTAGATGGTGCTTCGGGCATAGCCCCAGGCCAGGAGCAACAGCACCGCTTCCGCGGCCAGAAAGGGCATCACCAGCACGGAGGCCGCGGAGAGGCCTTCCGCCAGCCCGTTTCCTGGCTCCGCAGCCACGGATAGGGTGCGCCAAACCAGCAGCGCCAGAAAGTACAGCCCGACGCCGAGGACGTGGAAATTTTGGCGGGCCAGCCCTCGCGCCGAGGGCCGGCCTTGCCATAGCAACTGCTCCCCCTCCGGGAGCGCCGCCGGTAGCGCCCCGGGATGGGCGCCTTCGTCGTGCTCCGAGAGCTGCATTAGAACAGGGGCTCAGCCCGGGACGCTTTCGCGTAGAGGTAACCACCGCCGTAGTAGGCCATGATCTTGTCCTCTTCGAGCTTGGTCACCTGATCGGGGTTGGCCAGCGCCGGCACGTCCTTGAAATGCGCGCCGAGGATGGAACCCACGGTGACGGGACCATGCTTACCCTTGCCGGGATTCATGAAGTTCAGGGGATCGAGCAGCCCGGGGATGCGCGTGAAGTTCACGGGCACGAGGCGGCGACCGCCGTCGGGGAGCTCAAACTCGTAGTAGCGAATGATGGCCTCGCTGACGTCAATCCAGACATCGACCACCGTGCCTCCGCTCTCACCGTCCGCACCCACCACCGCCATGCCGCGGGGGTCCGGATCCTTATCGCTGATGCCGTGCTCCGGCAGATTGCGTAGAGGAACGAGAACGGGGGTGCCGTGCCAGGTGGCATCGGGAACGTCTGCGCGGTTGGCGTAGCTCCCGGGGCCGGCTGCGGACGCCATGCCCTCCCCTTCGGGAACGTAGGGGGAACCAGGAATGGGCGCCATGCGCTTCGCATGCCAAGCCGGTTCGGTCCGATCCGTTTCCGGCACCACCTTACTTCCATCCTTCCGGAGAAAAGTTTTCGGGGACGCCATCAGAGGGAAACCCTCCCGGAGCCCACCAATGCCCATATCAGACTCCAGCGGATAGCCTTCCCGCTTACCTTCCCGGTGGAGCCAGAAAATCAGCACGAAAAAGAATAGCCAGAAGACGTAGAGCACGACTTGCGCAACGTCGACGTAGCCTGTGATATCACCCGTCAGTTCCATGGTTCTTCCTCCAAAAGCCCCGGCTAACCGGGGAATTCCGCCAATCCGAGACGTGTTCCGGAGGGGGTCCCCCCCCGGGCATGCCGCACCAGCGGGCCAATGGCCGCCAGCGCCGCAAAAAGCAGTGCGATCTCAAGGTGGTAGACAATGCTGTAGCCCACCGCAGGCTCCGTGAGCGCCGGGCCCAAGGCGCCGGCCTCTGCCAAGCTCGCAAAGCCATCGCGCAGGGCGCCGCCCGCGCCGACGGCAAGGCCCATGGCCGTGGCCTGCACCGCGCCCCATGCGCCGAGCGCGAGGCCGCTATCGGAATGCTCCGCCAGGGCCATGGCCGCAGTCAGCGTGCCAATGGCGAAGAAGCCCCCACCCACGCCGATCAGCACCGTTCCCAGGCGGAAGAGCCCGGGCATGGCCAGAGGCCCGGAAAAGACCACCAGAGCAAAGGCAAAGACCCCAAGAACGGCGCCAAAGGCCGCTAGGCGGTGGGGATCTTCGCCCTGGGAGAGGCGCTTAGAAGCGATAAGAAAGGCCAGAAGGGACCCACCGGCGAGGAGCGCCGTGAGAAGGGTGGTCTGACCCACGTTCAAGGCGAGCACCTCGCCGCCGTAGGGCTCAAGCAAGATGTCCTGCATGCTGAAGGCCGCGGTTCCCAAGCCGAGCGCAAGCAAAAGTCGCCGGGCTGTACGATCGGCCACGAGCTCCCCCCAGGCTTCCCGGAAGGGGCGCCGGGGGCGATCAGGCGCGGTGAGTTCGGGCCGACGCACTTCCTGCTTCCACAGCGCCACCACATTCAGCACGAGGGTAACCACCGCTGCGCTTTGAATGACCTGAATCAGGCGGAGCTGACTGAAGTCCGCCAGGGCCGATCCGAAGGCCAAGGCGCTGAGCACCATGCCGAGAAGCAACATGACGTAGAGAAAGGCCACCACGCGTGGGCGACTGGCCTCCGAGGCCAGATCGGTGGCGAGGGCAAGGCCCGCCGTTTGGGTGATGTGCAAGCCGCTGCCCACGAGCAAGAAAGCCAACCCACTCAGGGCATAGACCACCGCGGTGCTCTCCCCGGCTTCCGACAGCACGAGCAAGGCGAAGGGCATCATCCCTAGCCCTGCGTACTGCAGCATGGTGCCAAGGCCAAGGAAAGGCACCCGGCGCCACCCCAGGACCGAGCGGTAGCTATCGGAGCGGTGCCCAATGAGCGCTCGGAGCGGCGCAATAAGAAGGGGCACAGACACCATGGTAGCGACCAGCCAGGCCGGAACGGAGAGCTCCACGATCATCACGCGGTTGAGCGTGCCATTGAGCAGCACCAAGGCCATGCCGACGGAAAACTGGAACAGGGACAGGCGAAGTAAACGCCCCAGCGGGAGCGTGGCAGAGGCGGCATCCGCGAAGGGCAGCCAGCCGGGGCCGAGGCGATTCAGCACCGAGCTAAAAAGCCGAGCCCCTCGCGCGGTCATGGCGAGAAGCGCCGCCGCGTCGGGTTAGCGATGAGTTCCATCGCCTGGGACGTGTAGAAGCCCTGGGAAATCCGTTGGCAGCCTCGGGTTTGCCACCCGCGCAGTTCGGAATGGGCGGAGATGAGGCGACGCAAGCGCGGTTCGGCCACGGGCTCGATGGCCGGGGCCCGATCACTTCGAGGGAAGAAGCGACCTGCGCTATGGGCCAGGCCCAGGAGCGGCGTCCAAGGTGCAAAGGTGAAGAGCATACCGTGACGCGTTCGCGCCCCCAGCTGAGCCAGGCTGCCGACCACATCACCGCAGTCGTAGTGAATCAGGGAATCCATGGCCACCACGTAGTCGAACTCCCCCAGGGAGGGATCGAGCATGTCTCCGGAAAGGAAGGTGAGCTTGCCTTCTGGCGCAACTTCAGCCCCCCGGACCCGGGCGATATCCACCAGGGAGGGGGAGATATCGACGCCGACCACGTCTGCACCTCGAAGCGCAGCCTCCACGGACAAGGCCCCGGTGCCGCAGCCGGCATCGAGAAGGCGCGCCCCGGAGAGGTCCTGGGGCAACCACGCCAAAAGGGTATCGCGCATGCGGTCCCGGCCTGCGCGGACCGTCGCTCGGATCCGCCCCACGGGGGCATCGGAGGTGAGCCGCGCCCAGGCGTCGAGCGCCGTGCGATCGAAATAGCTTTCGATTTCGCCCCGTCGTGCTTGGTAATCGCCGGTCATGATGGTCATGGCGCCAGCCTCCCAGGTATTTAGGGCCAGTTTTGGCCCCAGGGCGGGGAATGTCAAATGCTTTTGACGTCAGACCTTATTGACATTCCCCCTCTTCGTTCTCAGTCGTAGCCAAGCAGGTCAAAGATCTCCCGATCCTTGAGGGACCGCGCCTCGTCGCAGGGCGTCACACCGTCCCAAAGGGATGCGGCGAGGCGGAGATATTCCTTTTGCACCGCCTCAATCTCCGGCGAGGAGGCCATCTCGAAGAGGGTTTGCTTCATGAGCCGGCTTTTGCGGATCTCATCAAGATCAGGGAAGTGGGCCAGCGTCTTCATTCCTGCCTGGTTGTTGAAGCGCTCGATTTGGTCCGTGGCTGCGCTTCGATTGGCAATTGCCCCGGCAAGTTTAACCTTATAATTCTTAGACTTAGCGCCGATAGCTTGAACAATTCTATTCATTGCAAAGATGGAATCGAAGTCGTTGGCGGTGACGATCAGCGCCCGATCAGCATGCTGCAGGGGGGCAGCAAAGCCGCCGCAGACCACATCGCCGAGCACATCGAAGATCACTACGTCCGTATCCTCTAGGAGGTGGTGCTCCTTCAGTAGCTTGACCGTCTGCCCCACCACGTAGCCGCCGCAGCCGGTCCCTGCTGGGGGACCCCCGGCCTCGACGCACATCACCCCGTTGTAGCCTTCGTAGACGAAGTCCTCGACCCGAAGCTCCTCGGTGTGGAAATCGACCTCTTCCATGACGTCGATCACCGTGGGCATCAGCTGCTTGGTGAGCGTGAAGGTCGAGTCATGCTTTGGATCACAGCCGATCTGGAGCACGCGCTTACCGAGCTTCGAGAAGGCTACGGAAAGATTGGAGGAGGTGGTGCTTTTGCCTATGCCCCCCTTTCCATAAACGGCAAAGACCTTCGCGCCCTCGATTTGAAGGGACGGGTCCTGGTGCACCTGCAGGCTACCCTCCCCATCGGGCTGCACCGTACGTACGGGAATGCTGTTCATGGTCGAACTCCTCAAAAGATCCAATGTCGGTTAGGCCGCCGCTGCGCCATCCCCGTCGAGCCCCTCTAACCGATCTTCAAGCGCTTCCCGCGCCGCCTGCAGGGCCTCCAGGGTGGCTTCATCGGCCTCCCAGTAGGACCGTTCATTCGCTTCCAGCAAGCGATCCGCTAGGCGCAGCGCTGCCCCGGGGTTAAGGGCAGCCATGCGTTCCCGCAGCGCATCGTTTAGAACGTAGGTTTCGGACAGCTGGTCGTAGACCCACTTATCCACGGCGCCCGTGGTGGCGGACCAGCCGAGCGTGTTGGTGACATGGCTCTCGATTTGCCGAACCCCCTCGTACCCATGGCTGAGGAGGCCCTCAAACCATTTCGGGTTTAGAAGTCGGGTATGGCTCTCGAGCGCGACCTGCTCCTTCAGGGTGCGAATCTGCTCCGTTCCCCGCGTTTGGTCGCCGATGTACACGGGCACGGCCTCCCCCTGCGCCGTTCCCGCCGCCAGGCTGATGCCACCGAGGGTGTCGAAGTAGTGATCGATGGTAGTGACCCCAAGCTCGAGGGACTCGAGATTCTGGTAAGCCAGATCGACCTTCCCGAGAATCGCGCTTAGGAGCTCAGGCTGGGCCGAGGCCTCACCCGTTGCGCTGTAGGCAAAGCCCTTGCGATTTTTGTAGGTCGCAGCGAGCTCCCCTTCGCTTTCCCAGGCGCCGCTCTCCAGCATCTGATTCACGTTGGAGCCGTAGGCACCCTCGGCGTTGGAGAACACTCGCAGCGCGGCGTCTTCCAGGGTGCACCCCGTCTCCGCCGCGTAGGCCCGAGCGTGTTTGCGAAGGTAGTTGTCCTCGTCAGCCTCTGGGGCCAAGGCCGCGAGGCATGAAGCCTCAGCCAGCAGCTTGGCCTGAAGAGGGAGAAGATCTCGGAAGATGCCCGATAAGGTCATGATGACGTCGATACGGGGCCGGCCCAGCTGCTCCAAGGGCAGGAGCATCGCCCCCGCAAGGCGCCCATAGCTATCAAAGCGGGGCACGGCACCCAGAAGAGCCAGGGCTTGCCCGAGGGGCCCCCCTTCCGTCTTCAGCGTGTCCGTACCCCAAAGCACCAGCGCTACGCATTCGGGCAAGGCCCCCGTAGCCTTTCGATGATGCTCGAGAAGCTGCTCCGCCTGGCGCCGGCCGGCCGCCACCGCTGCAGCGCTCGGCAAGCGGAAAGGATCAAAGCCGTGAATGTTTCGCCCCGCGGGAAGGACCTCGGGATTACGGAGCAAATCGCCACCGGGGGCGGGCGCAATAAAGCGTCCATCCAGCGCCGCTAGCAAGGCGGGCAACTCATGGTCTTCAGACAGGAGCGCACGCATGCGCTGAAGGGCTTTCCAGCTTTCCTGCTGCGCCTCCTTCAGCGCGGGAATCCGTCGATGGCGCAGCAGCGCCTCCAGCGCCGCCTCCGGGAGGGCCGCCTCGCCTAGGGAGAGGTTGACCGCCTCGAGAAGCTCGCCCTGCCCCGCTTCCCCCAGGGGCTCCCCGACCACGTGAAGGCCCTCGGGAATAAGGGTGTCCTCGAGCTCCAGCAGCCGATGCTGAAGATCCTGAAGCGCGTCCTCCGCAGCGCTCCGAACCCACGGGGGCTCGGCATCGCAGAGGTCCAGGGCTGCTGCCTCGGCCTGAAGCCGGGCGAGATTGCGCTCCGGGGTGTCGTCGCGCTGGCCCTGGGCCAGGGCCTCGCGCCAGCTATCGACCTGTTCCCGGAGGCTGCTCAGGGCCCCATGGAGTCCGGCCCGGGCGAGGGTCGGAGTCAGGTAGCTGATCAGCGTAGCCGCCCCCCGGCGCTTCGCGAGGGCGCCCTCGGAAGGGTTGTTTGCGGCATAGAGGTAAAAGTTGGGGAGAGCGCCGAGGAGCCGTTCCGGCCAGCACGCTCCGGAAAGCCCCACCTGCTTGCCGGGCATAAATTCCAGGGCCCCATGGGTGCCAAAGTGGAGCACGGCATGGGCCGCCATCTCTTCCCGGAGATAGCGATAGAAGGCGGAGAAGGCGTGCGTGGGCGCAAAGCTGCCCTCGAAGAGCAGGCGCATGGGATCGCCTTCGTAGCCGAAGCCGGGCTGAATCAGCACGGAAACGTTGCCGAAGTTCGCCCCAAGGACAAAAAGCTCTGCGCCGTTGGTGAGGTGCTGCCCCGGGGCTGGCCCCCAGGCCGCTTCGAGGGCCTCAAGATGGGGCTCCTCCTCCACGTAGCGGTCCACGGGGATCGTGGCCAGGACGTTGGCGTCCGTGCCGTAGCGCGCGGCATTCCCCTTCAGCACGGCCTGGCGCAGGGCATCGGGATCTTCGGGGGCATCCACGGTGTAGCCTGCACGCTTCATGCTGGCCAGCGTATGGGCCAGGGAGCGCCACACCGAAAGGTGCGCCGCCGTGCCCACGGCACCGCCCTGGGGCGGAAAATTAAAGAGCACGACCCCCACCCGGCGCTCCGCCCGCGCTGTGCGCCGCAACGCCGCAAGGGCCGCCACCCGATCAGCGAGGCGCGTCACGCGTTCCTCTATGGGCTGCATGTCCGTTTCCCCGTCGCCGCCCTGCGGTCGGCCCCCGAAGACCGTCGGGGCCGTCGCGCCGTCTAGCTCGGGGATGGACACCATGATGGTGGCCTCCACCGGAGCGAGGCCCTGGGCACTCCCCTGCCACTGATCGATGGGCTGGAACTCTAAGGCGTGGGCCGCCAGATAGGGCACGTCGAGGCGCTTGAGCACCGCCTCTGCGGCGTCCGAATCGTTGTAGGCCGGCCCTCCCACAAGGGAAAAGCCCGTCAGCGATAGGAGCACTTCGATGGGCGGCGCATCGGACTCGAGGAAGAAACGATCAATCGCCGGTCGGGCATCCAATCCGCTTGCAAAGATGGGGACGGGGGAAAGGCCGCGAGCTTCAAGCGCCCGAATGACCCCATCGTAGTGCGCCGTATTCCCTGCCAGTAGGTAGGAGCGCATGAGCAAGACGCCCACCCGTGGCCCCTCTCCCCGGGGCAAGGCTTTGAGGTCTTCGCTGAAGCCGCCGGGGAGATCGGGGTGATAAAGCCCCACGTCCGGATAGATCACCGGCGCTTCCGCCGGCACCGTACCCCGAAGCGCGGCCCGGGGCCCGCGGGCATAGCGGTCGATGAGCATGCGAACCATCTGCTCCACATTGCTTTCCGAGCCCGCTAACCAATAGGAAAGGGTGAGGAAGTAAGCTCGAAGATCCTGAGCCTTTCCCGGAATGTACTTAAGGATCTGGGGCAGGCGGCGAAGCATGCTCATTTGCTGGGCGCCAGCGCTCGAACCCCCGGTGCTTTTGGGCTTAAAGCGCTTCAGAAGGGCTAGCGCAGGGCTTTCCTTACCATCCATTTCCAAGCTGCCACAGCGCGTGAGCTTGGTAATCTCCGGCGCTGCCAGGCAGCCCACCAGGGCGTCGCAGCGCTCGCGCTGGGCCGCCAGCACGGGGAGGATGCGCTGCACATGGGCGTCCATGAACAGCATGGTCGCCACGATGATATCGGCGCTTTCGCAATCACTTCGGCAGCGCTCAAAGGCGAGGTCATCGTGGTCCCAATCCGCCGCCGCGTGATGCCTTAGCGTCAGCCCCGGCACCGCGTTCTGCAGCCGCCCCTCAGCACGATGCACCGCCCCAGCCAGGTGCTGGTCGAGGGTCACGATGACCACTCGCACGGGCGGAGCCTTAGCGGGCGAAGTGCGCTTTGGCATCGTAAAGCGTCTCCACCGTTATCTCCCCAAGACCATGGTCGAGGGCAAACTGCTCCGTATTCCGCCGCGCCTTCTTGCGCACAAAGAAGGGGATTTTCTTCAGCTCGGCCTCCGCCTGGGGCGCCCAGGACAGGGATTGCCCTCCGACCTCCGCGATATTCGGAGAGGCCTCAACCACTGCCCTAGCCTCCCGAGGCGAACTCGCCGGGGAAGGAACGGGCGCCAAATGACTCGCATGCCCAAGGTGCGAAGGCGCTGCATCATTGGAGAATTCGAAGTCCTCACTGAACATGCCCAGGAGGTGCTCCTCGAGGCCCATGGTGAGGGGATGAATCCAGCTATCGAAAATCACATTCGCGCCCTCGTAGCCCATCTGCGGGGCATAGCGGGCGGGAAAATCCTGGACATGCACGGGGGCAGAAATGACCGCACAGCCTATGCCTAAGCGCTTGGCAATGTGCCGCTCCATTTGCGTCCCGAGGATCAGCTCCGGGGCGGCGGCTTCGATCGCGGCTTCCACCTCGAGGTAGTCGTCGGTGATGAGCGCTTCTAGACCTAGGGCCTCCGCGGCAGCTCGCAGGGGACGGGCCATGACCCGGCTGTAGCTTCCCAGGCCCACCACTTCAAAGCCCATTTCTTCCTGCGCAATGCGCGCAGCGGCCAGGGCGTGGGTGCCATCGCCAAAAATGAAGACGCGCTTATCCGTCAAGTAGTTCGAATCGACGGACAGGCTGTACCAAGGCATGCGCAGACGGCGCTCGAGCGCGAGCGCCGGAGCGGGATCTACGCCCGCGCAGGCGGCCACCTCGGCAATGAATTCTCGGGTCGCGCCGACGCCTAGGGGCACCGTTTCCACCATGGGCTGACCAAAACGACGCTTCAGCCACTCCGCGGCCGGACGCGCCAGCTCGGGATACAGCACGATGTTGAAGTGCGCCTCCCCAAGGTGGGTGATGGCCTCGGGGTCGGCTCCGAGGGGCGCGACGGCGTTAACCCGAACGCCAAGGGCCTCCAGCAAGGACCTCACTTCTTCAAGGTCATCGCGATGGCGAAACCCTAGGCTCATGGGCCCCAAGATGTTGCAGCTGGGGCCAGGCAGCGCCGCCCTCGCCTCCGCCGCTTCTTCCGGCGTCACCCGCCCCGCCAGCTGGCGCACCAGCTGATAGAGGGTTTCGCTTGCGCCCCAGTCCTCTTTCTTTTGGTAGGCAGGAAGCTCGAGGGGGACGATTGGAATCGATAGGTTCAGCGCCTGCGCCAAACCGCCAGGATCATCCTGGATCAGCTCCGCCGTACACGAGGCCCCCACCAGCAGCGCCTTCGGCTGGAAGGTCTCCACGGCCCGGGCCACCGTGTCCTTGAAGAGCGTCGCCGTATCGCTCCCCAGATCCCGAGCCTGGAAGGTGCTGTAACTCACCGGCGGGCGACTGGCCCGGCGCTCAATCATGGTGAAGAGAAGATCGGCGTAGGTGTCACCCTGCGGTGCGTGGAGCACATAGTGGATGTCCTTCAAGGACGCCGCTACGCGCATGGCCCCAACGTGGGGCGGGCCCTCATAGGACCAGAGGGTCAGCTTCATGCGAGGGCCTCCAAGCGGGCCTTGCGCCGCAGGGGCCGAGCAAAGAGTTCGGCAAGGTCGCCGGCCTGCTCGTAGCCCTGAATGGGGGTAAAGACGAGTTCGATGGCCCACTTGGTGCGGAGTCCCTCGGCCTCGAGGGGATTGGCCAGCCCCAGGCCACAAACGGTGAGATCGGGCTGCACTGCCCTCACCCTAGCCAGCTGCGCATCCACGTCCTGCCCCTCCACCACGCGGAGGTCCGCGGGGAGACGATCGAGCTCCGGATCAATGATGGCCCGGTGCACATAGGGTGTCCCCACCTCCGTGAGCTGCATACCGAGCTCCTCGGAAAGGAACCGGGCCAGAGGAAGCTCAAGCTGGGAGTCGGGGAAGAAAAAGACCTTTCGCCCCGCAAGCGTTTCCCGGGAGCGGGTCATGGCTTTCTGCGCTCGCGCGCGGCCGGCAGCGGTGACCGCCTCGAAGCGCGCGGGGGCAACCCCCGCCTCCTCGGCGATCGCTGCAAGCCAGGCCGTGGTGCCCTCGGCCCCCAGGGGAAAGGGTGCGGGGAGGTGCCGACCGCCCCGATCCTCCAAGGCCTTCAAGGTGGCGGAGAGAAAGGGCTGGGCGAGCACAATCCGAGTGTCCGGCCCCATCGCCGGCAGCGCATCGCTCCGGTTACCTGGGAAGAAGGCTACCCGCTCGATACCCAGGCCGGCGAAGAGACGGCGGAACTGATCCTCCACCACATCGGCTAAGGCGCCCACGATCAGGAAATCTGGAGCCTCGCCAACGGCGGACAGGCTGGGCATGGCAGGCACCAGCGCCGTTAAGGCCCGATCTTCTCCCTCCGTGAAGGTGGTCTCGATGCCACTGCCGGAATAATTCAGCACCCGCAGTCCCGGGCCATGGCGCTGCCCGAGGCGCTCCGCAGCCCGATCTAAATCGAGCTTGATCACCTCCGAGGGACAAGAGCCCACCAAAAAAAGCGTACGCAGATTGGGACGGCGGGCCAGAAGCTGATCGACCACCTCGTTTAAGGATTCATGCACGTCAGCGAGGCCCGCCAGGTCCCGCTCGTCGATGATGGCCGTCGCAAAGCGTGGCTCGGCGAAAATCATCACCCCGGCGGCGGACTGGAGAAGATGCGCACAGGTTCGGGAACCCACGACCAGGAAGAAGGCATCCTGAATTTTCCGATGCAACCACACAATGCCCGTGAGGCCACAAAACACTTCCCGCTGGCCCCGCTCCCGGACGATAAGCGGCGCAGCGCCGTGGCTATTCATGACCCCCTCCCCGCTCCATCTTGACGGGCAAGACGGAACTTCCAAAGAAATTGCGCGGCATTCACCACGTAGGCGGCATAGGCCACGAGCGTGAGGTAAAGCTGGGCCTGAACACTTAGGGGCCAGAACATGGCCAGAAGCACGGCGCTATGAAGCACGATCACCCCCATGCTCACCACGTCTTCCCAGAAAAAGGGGCCAGCAAAGAGATAGCGGCCGAACACGACCTTTTCCCAGCAGGCACCGGTCACCATGATCAGATAGAGCAGCCCGGTCTTAAGCAGAATGGAACCCTGAGCCAAGGCGTAGCCTTCCCCCGTGACCATGGTGCGCAGCACCAGCAGCAGAGAAATGGCAAAAACCAAAAATTGCAGTGGCGCAAGAATGCCTTGCACTAGGGTCCAGCGCGTTTGATCTCGGCGCGCACGTTCCGCGGCCGTGTACAGCGAGGGCATTGGCGTTGGGACCGCCGGGTTTCCTGGGCCCATGGGGCACTTCCTCCGTCGTCCTTCACTGCAATCTAGGGACAGGCCGGAGAAGTGTCAACTTGATTTAACGTCAGATTTTAATGACGATCTGCCGTGCCCCCAAGGGGTAGAGCCAAGCGCCGCAAAACGGGGAAAGGGATTGACCCCTACCCTGGAGAAGCGCAGCCTAAGGATTCGCGGGGAAACGTTGGTCTCTTAGAAGGCCAGCGAGGGAGAACAACATGGCCAAGCACGAACCGGGAAGGGGCCCAGGGCCGTCCCGTCGCTTGGCCCCCGAAACTGGGGCGCCAAACGCCACCATCATCGATCATCTGGTAACGCAGCAGGTGATCCCTTCTCTTATTGCCGAAGGTGACCGCTTTACCGCCGGTGGAGGTGCGTCCTCACCGGAAGCCCTGGCCCTCCTCGCGGCGCGGGGAAAGGAACGGGCGCTGCAGGCAGCCCTCGCCGATGAACTGCACCGGGGCCATCCCGTCGAGGAAGTGCTGGGCACCACGGCCGCAGCGCTAGGATCCTTTTGGGAGCAAGACGAACTCAATTTTTCCGAGGTCACCATGGCCACGGCCCGGCTTCAACGCTGGCATCGGGGCGAGGGAGACCGCATTGCCAACGCGCATCGGGACCGTCCCGCGCGGCGCATTTTGCTGGCTACGGTCCCTGGCGAACAGCACAGCCTGGGCCTATCGCTGGTCGCTAGCACCTTCCATGAGGCGGGATGGGTGGTTGAAGGAGGACCGGGGCTCAGTGCGGCCCAGCTCAGGGCGCAGCTGCGCATGCACTGGTTTGACGTGCTAGGCCTCAGTCTGAATACGGAGCGCGCCCTGGCGCCGCTGGCCACCATGATTGAGGAGTTCCGGACTCAGTCGAAAAATAGAGCGCTGCTCGTGGTCGTAGGCGGGGGCCTTGTGAAGCAGCGGCCCGACCTTGCGAACGCCCTGGCCGTAGACGCCGTATTCACCGCGGCCCAGGGCGCGCCGGAGGTGCTTTTAGCGCGCCTTCCGGCAGCCGCTGAGCAGCCCTAGCCCTCCTCGGAACGCTCCATCAGGCCGTAGCGTCGCAGTTTCACGTAGAGACTCTGCCGGGATAGGCCCAGCATCTCCGCTGCCGATGCTCGATTACCGCTGGTCAACTGAAGAGCGGCTTCGATGCAAAGCCGTTCTATCACGTCGTTCGATTCGCGGATGACATCCCGAAGGGGCACGCGCCCCACGAGCTCCGTCAGCTGATCCACGGTCCGCGGCGTGTCCGACTCGGGCACGGGCGCCGAGGCAGAGCGATGGGTGAGGTCGCGAAGGGTCAGCGCGAAGCGCGGCTCGCCGCTCCCCGGAAGCTGAGCACCACTCACCTCGACGTCTGCCGTGGCCCCGTAGCGGCCTCTGAACTGGGTGACATAGGGCGTAAGCACGCCGTGCTGCCGTAAATTCTTCAATAAAACGCGCACGTCCACCGGGGTCCGGCCGAGCCACTGATCTAGGGCCTGTCCCTCCGCTAGCGCCCCCTGGGCAAGCTCGGCCAGGGAAAGGAACGCTGCGTTCGCGGCCTGGATGCGTCCTTCTCCATCCACAACCGCCAAGCCGTCTCGAAGCACCGCTGCCGCCTCCGCGAGGGGTGCATCGACGACACTCCCGTGGTCCCGTTGTGCCGCAGCGGGGGTAGCCCAGAGGAGGAAGACTGCCCCGTCGCTGTGCTGGAGCACTTCCCCCCGAACAATGCCGAGCTCCTGACCATTAGCGGCCATCAGCACCTTCTGGCTCTGCCCTTCTCCCTGGTGGCGAAGGCGGGCCAAGAGCCCCTGCAGCGTGCTCTGACTGCCGCTGGCGAAGAATGCCCCGATGGGACGCCGGGTAGCTGCCGCATCGGAAAGATCAAACCACTGGAGGGCCGCTTCGTTCGCCTCTAGCACCCGCTCCGTTTGCGCATCCACAAAAAGCGCGACCTCGGAGGCATGCTGGAAAAATACTCGGTAACGAGAAGCCGCCTGACGCCGATCCCAGTAGTCCCGCTCAAGGGCGTACTGGGCATCGAGCAGCTGCTGCTGGAGCTGAGCCGTGGCCGCGAGGCTGCGAGCGAGGAGCAAAACCCTGGCGTGGGGCAGGCCTTCCGCGAGGTAGGCCACGGGGAGATCTTCCCCCTCTGCCTGCGGATGGCTGAGCTGGCTCCAGCGCGTGGCCGGGGCTCCCGCCCGAGCGGCGGCCAGCAACTGTTCTGCCTTGGTGAGGGAATCCTTGGTGAGGAGATTGGTAAAACTCTGCCCAGGCCAGTATTCCAGTCCTTCCGGGGCCGGCTCCACGCCCTTTGCGAAGTCGAGGACCTGCCCGTCCTGATCGAGAACCAGCGCAAAGTCTGCTGCCGTTGCCAGGACCCGGGCCAGGGCCTCCGGTGAAAGGTGCCCCAGGTGATCCCCTGGGGTCTCGAAAATTCTCACGTCCGACGCACCCCCGCTATTGCCCTGGAGCGGTTGCTTGGACAGCGATGCCCCTTTGGGCCGCTGGGTGTCACCTTTAATTGACATAGGCGTGCGTCAAG
>Ga0181588_10000659_pt1 | contig 31354 bp, 22 predicted proteins | sample 071ome_26_FD_148607 | JGI IMG/M metagenome (GOLD analysis project Ga0181588, IMG submission 148607) | Coastal salt marsh microbial communities from the Groves Creek Marsh, Skidaway Island, Georgia - 071409BT metaG (spades assembly) | ecosystem: Environmental > Aquatic > Marine > Intertidal zone...
GGAAACTTGAGCAGGATGTGCTTCGCATCAGCGAAGAAGAGCGTCAGCACATAGGGCAGGATATCCACGACCACCTGGCTTCCATGTTCAGCGGTCTTGCTCTCATGGGCCGGGGATTGTTGAAGCAGCTGAGCGCGGACCCTGATTATAGGGTTCCTGCTGGCACGATCGAATACATGGTGGATCAGGCGCGCTCCGGGGCAGAACGGGCACGCGCACTGGCCCAGGGACTGAGCCCTGTCAATCTGGAGGCCTGGGGGGTGGAAGAGGCCCTGCGTGACCTGATGCACCACGTAGGAAGGATGGCCACTATCGAGTGCTACCTCGATTGCCCACATGAACTGCCTCCCCTGGAGCCCTCCATTGCCTCAGAGCTGTACCGGATTGCCCACGAGGCTGTCATGAACGCCATGAAGCATTCAGGCACGGAGCGCTTGGAGGTAACCTTGAATCTCGCAGATGATACGCTCACCCTGCGGGTCAGGGACTTTGGAGACGGTCTGCCGGATGCAGCCTTTTCCGGCACCGGAATGGGAATTCAGATCATGAAATACAGGGCTGGCCTCATTCATGCCTCTCTGTCCATCAACCCGGTGATGGAGGGTGGTACCTCCGTCGTATGCCGTTTACCACTGAACAGGTGACACAATGAAACGCATCATGATCGTGGATGATCACCCTGTCATGCGCATGGGGTATCGGTTTCTCATCGAATCAGAATCAGACTTGAGTGTCTGCTGCGAAGCAGGCTCCGCTCTGGAAGCCATGGATATTGCCCGAAGGGATCGTCCTGACCTGATGATTGTGGATATCTCACTTGGTGGCATGAACGGCATCGTACTCATCAAGAACCTGCTTGCCGAAATGCCGGACCTGCTTACGCTGGTTGTCTCGACACACGATGAGACCATTTACAGCGAACGGGCCATTCATGCGGGAGCACGCGGATATGTAATGAAGTCCGAGGTCGACCGCACGATCGTCGAGGCGGTACGCCGTGTTCTGCGGGGAGGGTTTTACCTCAGTGATCAGATGAGTGCACGGATTCTGAGCCAGTTCCAAAAGATGAAGAAAGGTGGTCCCGACCAGGCATCATCCGAGATCGACCAGCTCAGTGACCGGGAATTGGAAGTCTTCGAATTGATCGGCGAGGGGATGTCCATCCAGGATATTGCCGACGCATTGCTCATCAGTCCGAAAACCGTGGAATCGCATCGAGGACGCATCAAGCAGAAGCTCTCGCTCGAGACGTCCACAGCCTTACTGCAACGAGCCACGCTTTGGGTGGAGCAGCGGCCCTGATGGTTATGCAGTTCCATCTTGAGGGGAATCCACGATCCGGTGGTGGGCCGGAAGCGCATGCCATCAGGGGAGCGTACATCGGCAAGCCAAGGAGCGAGGAGGTGAATGAGAGCCATGAGACGCCATGAATCCAGACCACTCACCGCCGAGCAGCGGGCCTCACACGCCAGGCTGCTGGCCGAGGCACACGTCACACCAGGGGCACTTGCCTTCCACCCATCGAAGCCACTCACAGACCACCTGGATGCATCACGCGATGACCTGGACCGGGTGTATGATGTATTGCTTGGAGCAGCGCGCAGTGGAGAGACCATGCTCCCTGCAGCAGACTGGATCCTGGATAATCATTACATCATCCGCGAGCAGTTCCTACGCATCCGGGAGCACCTTACCAAGGGTTTCTATCGAAAACTTCCCAAGCTGAGTTCAGGACCCCTGAGCGGCTTTCCCCGCGTGTTCCAGATCGTCTCGGATCTGGCAGATAGTACAGACAATGTCATTGACGAGGCCGTGCTCGGCAGCTTTGTCAACGCCTATCAGGACGTGGACTTCCTGGCCCTGTGCGAACTTTGGGCCATTCCCATCATGATCCGGATCGTCATGATCGAACGCCTCGAGGGTCTCTCGCGGGAAATCCTGACATCGCATGAGATCCGGGATGCGGTCGAGCAGGTGACGAGGCGCATAGTGGATGAAGAAAAAGAGGCAGACCAATCGCCCGTCCCGACGGATGGATCGTCTTTCGGACGTGGCCTGGAAGCCATAACCAAGCATCCGCTCTTCGAGGTGGACTTATTCCTTGCGCAGGTTTCCCGATCCCTGGATACGGCACGGGGATTGTCACAAAAGGAGCGAGAGTGGTTCAATGAGGCGTTCACCGAGCGCCATACATCAGCCGAGCAGGTGCTGGAAGCCTATACGAAAGAGGAATCCGAACGGCAGGTCAGTATTGCCAATGCCATCACGTCACTGCGCTCGACATCAGAGACGGATTGGACGCATTTCGTGGAAGACCTCTCGGTGGTAGAACGAACACTTCGCCTCGACCCTTCAGGGGTGTACCCACACATGGATTCGAGAACAAGGGATCGGTACCGCTCACAGGTGGAGCATCTTGCCGAATACTCCGATGTATCCGAATTCGATGTAGCACGCCAACTGTTACAACAGGCCGAGAATGGTGCTAGCTGCACGCACGTGCCCAAGGACCAACACGTGGGGTGGACTCTTTTCGAGCCCTGTCGACAGCGCCTTGAAGACCTCATCGGATATAGCCCCCCGCTTGGCGTTCGCGCCCGGCGATGGACTGAGCGGCACCCCGCTCCCGTCTACTTCAGTATGGGCCTGTTGATCTTTCTCTCCGTGCTCGCCCTGCCCATGTGGATGGTGCTGACCACGACGCCATGGCCCTGGCTTGTTGCCGCGGCGGCCATGGTGGCCGCTCTACCGGCTTGGGATCTGACCACAGCACTCGTGAACTGGATCCTTTCCTTGGTGCTTCCACCACGAAGCCTGCCTCGTATGGCATTTGCGGAGGGTATTCCGGATGATCATCGTACCATGGTGGTCGTTCCCACACTCCTTGCCTCCGCAGAGCATGCCCGGCAGCAAGTCGAACAGTTGGAGATCAGGGCTGTGGCGAACGCTGACCCCAACGTTCGCTTTGCCTTGTTGACCGGTTTACCGGATGCCCCTGCCTCCGATATGCCGGGTGATGCGGAGATCCTCGAGGCTGCCGTGACGGCCGTACGGGACGTCAACAAGCGGTATGACGATGGGCATGGAAACATGTTTTTCCTGCTTCACCGCGCCAGGCAATGGAATGCATCGGAGGGTGTATTCATGGAGTGGGAGCGAAAGCGGGGTAAACTGGAAGAGTTCAACCGGCTGCTGGCAGATCCAGGGGCGCCCTCGTCCTTTACCCTGATCGAAGGGGGATTTGAGGCCTTTGTCCGCTCAGGCCCCATTCCGTATGTCATTACCCTCGATGCAGACACGCGCCTGCCGAGCGGGGCGGCCCGGGATCTGGCACGAACAGCTGCCCACCCGTTCAACATTCCGGTGGTTGGTACGGACAAACGCACAGGGAAACGTGCCATCCACCGCGGTCATGCTGTGTTGCAGCCACGTATCTCCATTGTCCCGGAAGAAGCCGGAAAAACGATGTTTGCGCGGCTCTTTTCGGGTCATGTCGGTCTTGATCCCTATACGACAGCTGTTTCCGACGTCTATCAGGATCTGTTCGGAGAGGGTATTTACACCGGTAAAGGACTCTACCACGCAGAGGTCTTCCGGGATCTGCTCGACCGGGCATTCCCCGAAAATGCGGTGTTGTCCCACGATCTGCTCGAAGGCTCGTTTCTGAGGACAGCGCTCGTGACCGATGTGGAACTCTTTGACAGCTATCCATCAACCTACGCTGCCTATGTAAGCAGGCTGCATCGATGGATTCGGGGGGACTGGCAGCTGCTTCCCTGGATACGGGGACGATCTGATCTTCGGGTTCCGGCCATGGGGCGTTGGAAGATGCTGGATAACCTGCGAAGATCCCTCTCCGCCCCGGCCATGCTCATCTTCCTGCTCTTTGGTTGGGTTGCTTTGCCGGGCCTGGCCCTTTACTGGACACTTCTGGGTATGGCGTTACTGGCCCTGCCGGTGCTTCTGGGAGCCACCACTGTCCTGCTGACCCGACCGACGCGCGGACCGGGCAGGCGGAAGCTGTCATCCTTCGGCCTGGAGACGCGCATGAATCTGGCTCGCGCGGCCCTCACGGCGGCTGTTTTACCGGATATGGCTCGTGTGGCCCTCGACGCCATCCTGCGGACCCTCTGGAGGAGTCTTGTTTCACGCAAGCGGCGGCTGGAGTGGAAAACGGCTTGGGAGGCTGAGATCGGGCTCCCATCGGGGATTCCGGTTGAACTTGGCCGTATGTGGCCCAATACGGCTCTACCCTTGATATGGGGCGCCACCTCCCTGATGACCGGCTGGGGGATGCCGATCGTGACCCTACCCTTCATGATGGCCTGGCTGGCTGCTCCCGTCCTGACCTGGGCTCTGGGTCGGCCACATCGCACACGGACAACCGTCTTGCCCGAAGCCGATCTCCGATTACTGAGAATGACGGCATGCCGGACATGGGCCTACTTCGATCGTACCATCGGACCCCCTGAACCCTGGCTACCACCGGACAATCTGCAGGTCAAGCCGTCGAGGGGCATCGCACACAGAACGTCGCCGACCAACATGGGACTGGCCTTGTTGGCCGTGCTGTCGGCCGTTGATTTCGGATACCTGACGCACCAGCGTGCCGTGTCCATGCTTGGCCATATGCTCGAATCCATGCAACGACTCGATCGCTACAGGGGCCATTTCTATAACTGGTACGATACGAGGAACGCATCCGTCCTGCGTCCCCGCTATGTTTCGACCGTGGACTCAGGAAATCTGCTGGCCTCACTGATCGTGCTCCGGCAGGGTCTGATTGAGATGAGCATAGCCGGCGGACCACCCGGACCCATCTCGCGCCCCGAGGAGGGCCTTACAGACATACTGGAGGTGCTCAAGGAGGAGGTAGAAACACGTGCAGACCGCTTGGGAACGCCACTTCTGAAGGAAATCACAACCCAGATCGATGAACTCATGCGTCCGATTTCCGGGGAGGCCAGGGGTCTTGAGCGTGAGCAATGGCTGGTGCGGGCCGATCAGCTTGAAAGCGCCCTGATGCCACTGCAAGAGGACGATGTGTCCGGAGACCTGGCCTACTGGAGCCGGCAGCCGGCGCGCCACCTGCGCGCCTTCGGGGACGCCCCGAAAGGCATCATGGACGGGTTGACCGAGTCGACGCAGGTGCTGATCGGGCTGTGTGATGACCTTATCCGACCGATGGAGTTCGGCTTTCTCTTTGATGCCGACCGCTCCCTGCTGACCATCGGCTTCAATGAGGACCGCATGGCACGCGACCATGCAACCTATGACCTCTTTGCCAGCGAGGCCCGCGTGGCCTCGTTTCTGGCCATTGCCCGAGGAGACCTGCCCGCCCGACACTGGTTCCATCTGAGCCGTCGCTTGACTGAGGTTGGCAGTGGCCGTGCTCTGGTGTCCTGGGGAGGCACCATGTTCGAGTACCTGATGCCCCTGTTGTTCATGAAGCGGTATGAACATTCCCTGCTCGATGAGACCTATACCCATGCCGTCAAGGCCCAGATTCATCGGGGACGTGAGCATCAACTGCCTTGGGGTGTGTCGGAAAGCGGATACGGCATGCTGAATCTGGACATGGACTATCAGTACCGCGCCTTCGGCGTACCCGAACTCGGGTTGAAGCGAGGGCTTGCCCAGGACTATGTCGTTGCGCCGTATGCAACGTTGCTTTCGCTGGCTGTGGATCCAGAAAGCGCCCTCGAGAACATGAGGGTACTTAGCAAGGCGGGGCTGCTTGGCTCGATGGGTTACTATGAGGCCGTGGATTACACCCGCGAACGGACAGGTGCTGGCGGTATCCCGGCTATCGTCTATTCCTACATGACGCACCATCAGGGGATGGGTTTGCTGGCCATCTGCAATCTTCTTTTCGGTAATGGGATGCAACGCCGTTTCCATGCCAGCCCCCTCGTGCGTTCGGTCGAGCTGCTTCTACAGGAAAAACTGCCTGATGTCATCGAATTGACAACCGTGCATGCTGTCTCTGCGCAGCGGGAGCCGAGGGATACTTCCCACGTCGAGACAGCCGTCACCCATATTCCGCGTGCGGGCGTCGATGCAGACACGCCCCACGCCCTTTTCCTGACCAATGGCCGACTGCACACGTGTATTACGGCAGCCGGAACAGGATATACAGCGCTTGGGGACGTTCAGCTGACCCGTTTCACACCAGACAGGATTGCCGACGGCGATGGCCTCTTCATCTACATTCGCGACACCCGTAGCAACGCCCTCTGGTCAACAGGACATCAGCCCGTGCAGCAGGAGGCGGACCGTTATGATGCCTGGTTGCACATCAACAAATTCGAATCGGCCCGTGTGGACAACTGGATAGAAACGTTTACGGAGGTATGCATCTCTCCTCTGGATGACATGGAGTTGCGCACGGTCACGCTTACCAACTATTCCAAGGAGGAGCGGCGTCTTGAGATAACGAGTTTTACCGGCGTGTCCATGCTGGAGAGACGCTCCTATGAAGACCATCCTGCCTTCCACAATCTCTTCGTTCAAACGGAATATCTGGATGAACACCAGACGCTGCTGGCGCATCGCCGACCGCGTCGAAGCGAAGAGGACGAACTCTGGATGATTCACGGCCTCATAGACCATGATCAGACTGACACCGCGGACCCTGTGCGCTATGAGACGGATCGGAAAGCCTTTCTGGGCAGGGGGCGTACCCCGGCACACCCCATCCGGCTGTGTCCGGACTGCCCGCCAGCCCATCAACAGGCCTCTGGGGCAAACGGGATACATGGAGCACTGGGCAGTGTCCTGGATCCCTGCTTGAGTCTGTCATGCACGGTCGTGATAGGACCAGGGGAACGCACCAAGGTTACGTTCACGACCGGTGCGGCACGCTCGCGAAGCAAGGCCGAATACCTGGCCGACCAGTATGACAACCCGCAGGCTGTCGAACGTGCCTTCCATCTGGCCGAGGCCTACGGAATCATCCAGCTGAATAATTTTGATCTCCGTCCTGAGCAGGCATTGACTGCCCAACGGATAGGCGGCGCGCTGCTTTTCGGGCATCCCGGACTTCGAGCTCCGGCCTCAGTGCTGGAGCGCAACCGCGCCCAACAGCCTGCGCTGTGGGCCTATGGTATTTCAGGGGATCGACCCCTCGTCGTTGCGCATATTCCCGACGATACCCACCTGGATACGGTCAGGCTGCTTGCACGCGCACATGCCTTTTGGCAGTACAGGGGTCTGAACACGGACATCCTGTTCGTGTACGAATCCGAGGCATCCTATCTCGATGATCTGGGAGATCTGGTCCAACACGCCGTCGAAGTCCCGGGTCGGATCGTGGATGCGACCAAGGGAACCGTGTCCCTCAGGCGCCTTGACGACATTCCCGAAACCCATCTGACCCTGCTACACACCGTAGCAGCCGTCGTCATCAGGGGAGACATCGAATGGAAAGATGACCTCGGCACCGCGACCAATACCATCGTGTTTCAACCCCGCACAGGGGACAGGCGTACGCCCGGAGAGCAGGAAGACAGGCCGACAAGACCCAACGGCTCCCAGGATGTCCTGGGCGAATTCAACACAGCCGACCAGGAGTTCGTCATCAACCTGCCGAGTGGCCCACAGGGTCCCCAACTGCCGCCCATGCCGTGGGTCAACGTCATTGCCAACGATACGCTCGGGTTCGTTGCCACTGAGCGGGGCGGTGGTGTTACCTGGAGTCGGAACAGTCGCGAAAACAGACTGACACCGTGGTCCAATGATGCCACATCCGACCCGGTTGAGGAAGCCATCTATCTGCGTGATGCCCGGAGGAAGGATTTCTGGTCGCCCATGCCGGGCCCCGCACCGGACGGGGGATCGTATGAAGTGCGACACGGCTTCGGCTACACCACGTACCTGCATGAGGCAGCCGGCATGCGGGAGGAAACGACCCGGTTTGTTGCCCCCGAAAAACCGATCAAGATCACCCGCCTGCGCCTGATCAACACGTCAGACGCCCCACGCCATCTGCATGTCGTCTTCTACAACCGACTGGTACTTGGTGTGACGGCGCAACGAAGCGCTCCCTTCGTCGTGACCCGGCGCCTGGAAGAACCGGATGCCATTGTAGCAAGGAACGCATACAACAATGAGTTCGCCCAGCTGACGGCAGGCGCTGCCCTGCTGCCCGGATCCCTGGCTCACACTCCGAGCTTGACGGCGGACCGGGGCGCATTCCTGGGACGTAACGGCCATCTCTCAGCGCCTGCAGCCATCACCTCCACACACCGCCTGGATGGTTGGACCGGGGCCGGTAGAGAGCCCTGTGCGGCGTTCATGGTGGAACTGACCCTGCCAGCCCATGCATCAACCACCTGCAGCATGATCATGGGGCAAACGGATTCTGAGCAAGAATTCGTGACATTGATCCAGGAACTGTCCAACGAAGGCGCCCTGGAAGCCACGCTTGAAGCGGCAAAGGACAGATGGGCCTCACTCTGTTCCCGTTTGGTCATCCGGACACCCTCAGAGGCCCTCAATGCGGTCGTGAATGGATGGCTGATCTACCAGACCGTAGCCTGCCGCCTCCTCGGGCGGACCGCTTTCTACCAGTCGGGCGGCGCCATCGGTTTCAGGGATCAGCTCCAGGACGCGGCAGCCCTGTTGGCCCTCGGCCCGGAATGGACGCGACGGCAGATCCTTATCCACGCAGCGCGGCAATTTGTCGAGGGCGATGTGCAGCATTGGTGGCATCCTCCCTCCGGGCGAGGGGTTCGAACCCGGATCTCGGATGACCTGCTGTGGCTACCCTGGATTACTTCCGAATACCTGCGCTGGACGGGAGACGATGATCTTCTCGAGGAAGTGGTGCCCTTCCTCGAGGGGTTACCGCTTACCGATCAGGAACACGAACGCTACTTCACCCCCACCCCGTCCCACGAACAGGCATCGGTCCGGGAGCACTGTTTTCGCGCAATCGATCGTTCCCTTCCCGTCGGCGTCCATGCCCTGCCGCTCATCGGTACGGGAGACTGGAATGACGGCATGGACCGGGTTGGAGATGCAGGGCGGGGTGAGAGTGTATGGCTCGGACTGTTCCTCTACGATATCCTGAATCGATTCATTCCGATATGCGATGCAGCCGGTCAGGAGCAGCGGGCAGCAACCTATCGACATGCCGCCCGGGAATTGAAACAGGCCGTCAATACAGCTGGATGGGACGGCGGGTGGTACAGGCGGGCTTTCTATGATGACGGGACGCCCTTGGGCTCCGCAGAATCCATGGAGTGTCGAATTGACGCCATGTCCCAGGCATGGGCCATATTGACACAGGCTGCCCCGAGGAGCCGCGCGGAAACGGCCCTCGATGCTGTTGAGGAGCACCTGGTGGATCCGGAGAACGGCCTGATCCGGTTGCTGACACCCCCGTTCGACCGCACGGAACACGATCCCGGGTACATCAAAGGGTATGTGCCCGGTGTACGGGAAAACGGGGGGCAGTACACCCACGCTGCAATGTGGGTGATCCAGGCCTTTGCACACCTGGGGCGGGGAACCCGGGCATGGGAACTCATCGACATGCTCCTTCCCTCCAATCACCTCAAGACGCCGGGTGGACAGAACAGGTATCAGGTCGAGCCCTACGCCCTGGCCGCAGATGTCTACGCCGTACCCCCGCATGGTGGTCGCGGCGGCTGGACATGGTATACCGGCTCAGCGGGATGGATGTATCGGTTGGTACTGGAGTCCATTCTCGGCCTCTCCGTGGAGGAGGGCGGGCGCCTGGTCATCCGCCCCTGCCTGTCCAAGACCTGGGAGGGATATGCGATCACTTGGCATGTACCTGAAACCGCTCTCACGGCAGAGATCAGCGTACGGAATCCGGACGGGGTAGAGACGGGGATACGATCGTGCACGGTCAATGACCAGCAGGTGCCGACCGAGAAAGACCGGGTCATCCTTCCCCTCCCTTCTGGGGGTGGCGACGGCACAATGACCACGATGCGTGTCGAGATCGTTATGGGAGCGCAGCCGGATCAGTGTGACGGCTCCTCCACGTCATTCGACTCATCGCCGTAGTAGCACTCATCGACTTGCCTGTCCGCCTCGCTGATGGGCTCATTTTCGTCCGTGACCTCCAGTTCGTAGTGCTCTGCGGCCTCTTTTTGCTCAGGATCGGCGCCTTCGCCAAGGTACTCCATCGGATCGTCCCGGATGTCGGGATTGTCGAAATGTGTATCGGAGTGCATGGTCTCTTCCTTCATGTGAATGACAGGGTGTCCCTTCCATCGTAGCCAACCCAGCACTGGGACGGCGACAGGGCATTCCTTAAAGACATCTGGGCGCGGCATGGAAGGTGCCCTGTAGGGAGGGTCCCGACGCCCAGTGGGGGCTCTGGATGCCGCACAGGAGCAGGGTCCTGACGACCCACTGCGCGATTTACCTACACCGAACAGGGATGGAATCCGGCTTTCCCGGTGGCAGAGGCTTGGGTACCATGATGCTCGATTGCAACGTGAAAAAAGTGTAGGTATGAAACCGATCCGTGTCCTTGTATCCGACGCAGATGTACTGGCCCGTCACAAAATCATTTCGGTGCTTGAGGCAGCCGGAGACATGGTGTGTGAGGCTGTGTCACCAGAGGGTGTAGACCTGCTGGCAAACATTGCCGAAGACCCTCCGGATGTACTGCTGCTGGATATGGAGGAGACATCAAAGAACGATCCGCACTTGCTCTCGCGCATCCACGAGCTGCGACCGGGGCTGCCTGTGGTCGCCTTGGTATCGCGTAGCAAAGAGGGAGCCGAGTTGACCATCGACTTGCTGCTGGAGGGCCTGTCTGAATTTGTGACCAAGCCCGAAAACGGTTCGAATGTCCTCTTTGCTGATGGCCATCTACAAAAGCGCCTGCCACCGATCCTGCGCATGGCCGCAGGGCACCATCACGTCCGCTCGTACCCGGCACGAGGTCGTGACGGGCTGCATGCGGACACCAGTCAACGGAGCGATGCGGCGACGGCCATTGCCATCGGTGGCTGCAGCGGCGCCGTCCCCATACTGAATGATCTCCTCGCAGGGCTCGCTCCTTCGCCGGCCTGTGTACTTGTAGCCCAGCATATGCCCCGGTTTTTCACCACTGCGCTGGCCAGGCGGTTATCCTTGGTCTCGGCACGCCCCGTGGTCGAAGCATCGAACAACGACCTTCTCGATTCCGATACAATCTGGCTCGCACCGGGTGGCCATCACATGGGCATACGGGTGGCCGGTTACCATCACCTTCTGCATGTACATCGAGGCCGACGTGAATCCGGATGCCGCCCTTCCATTGATGCGCTTTTCCGGAGCGTGGCCGAGACGTTCCAGGAAGGAGCCGTTGGCATCATCCTGTCAGGATGCGCCATGGATGGCCTGAGGGGCTGTAGAGCCATTCGCGACCATGGCGGACGCGTCCTTGTGCAGGATCCCGACACGGCGCAGGTACCCGATTTGCCCAACGCCGTGATTACTGGGGGGCTGGCAACCCATGTGCTGCCCCCCGACGAACTCACTGCCCTCATGAATAGAGAAGCATCCCGGGCACCTCTCCCCGCTTTCCCACTGACCTAGACAGGCTCCCTCCCGAGGGGTCCCCTCACAGGAAGAGGGCCTCCAGGCGCGCAGCCGATCATTCCAATCAATGAATCCATTCCCATGAAATCACCACAACTCATTCGGTGGCTCGATAACCCTGTTATACCCCCTGCAGCCTTGATTGGCGGTAAAAATGCCTCCCTGGCCGAGATGAATGTCAAGCTGTCGAAACACGGCATCCGTACGCCCGACGGATTTGCGACAACGATCTTTGCCTTCCGCAGATACCTGTATCACAATCATCTGGAAGACCCGATCCACTGCATACTCGAAAACTATGAGAATGACGGAATACCCGTTGAGTGGGCGGGCAATGACATCCGGAGTTTGATTCTGGGCGGATCCTTTCCAAGAGACGTTGAAACCGCCCTTCGCGAGGCCTACGATCAGTTGGCCCAACGTGCCGATGCCCCGGATGGACTCGTTGCCGTCGCTGTGCGATCCAGCGCTACAGCAGAGGATCTACCCGAGGCCAGCTTTGCCGGTCAGTTGGAATCCTACCTGAATGTACGTGGTGCCGATGACCTGCTGGATGCCGTTCGGTCGTGTTTTGCTTCGTTGTATTCGGATCGGGCCCTGGCCTATCGCTCAGCCATCGGTATGGGACAGCAGGATATTGCCGTCTCCGTCGGTGTTCAACGCATGGTGCGTTCCGATCAGGCAGCAGCCGGTGTCATGTTCACACTGGACACGGAAACCGGTTTTCCCCGCGTTGCCGTGATCAATGCCTCCTGGGGCTTGGGGGAGATGGTGGTCAAGGGGCGCGTGACACCGGATCAGTTCGTGGTATACAAACCCCATCTGGATCGCGATGGGATCGTGCCCATCATTGGTCGAACTCGGGGCTCAAAAGAATCACGACTGGTCTATGGCACGGTACCGGATCAGCCAACGGTGGAAGTGGAAAATAGCCCCGAACAACGCGCATCCTTCGCACTGAATGATGATGATATCCTGACGCTCGCACGATGGGGCGCCCTGATCGAAGAGCACTTCGATCGTCCAATGGATGTGGAGTGGGCCAAGGATGGTCCCGACGGTGACCTGGTCATTGTGCAGGCCAGGCCCGAGACCGTCCACTCACGGCGCACCGCCAGCGGGCTGAAAACCTATCATCTCAAGGAATCCGGTGCGCTGCTGGCCGAAGGCCTGAGCATCGGAGATGCCATTGCAACGGGCCCTGTCTGCCTGATCGAGCATCCCGCCGACATGGAACGCTTCGAAGATGGCGCCATCCTCGTGACCGACAAGACTGATCCGGATTGGGTACCCGTCATGAAACGCGCCGCCGGGATCGTGACGAACACAGGAGGCCGCACATCGCACGCGGCCATCATCAGCCGCGAACTGGGGGTTCCAGCTATTGTCGGTACGCGTGACGCGACCGCCCTGCTCGAGATGGGCTCTGAAGTCACGATTTCATGCGCTGAAGGGGATCGCGGCCATGTCTATGCCGGCGTCCTCGACTTCGAGGTACGTGAGGTGGACCTTGGCAGGGTACCCCAGATCGAAACCCGGGTCATGATGAACATTGCCAGTCCGGCAGCCGCCATGCGCTGGTGGCGGCTGCCTGTTCAGGGCATTGGCCTGGCCCGTATGGAATACCTGATCAACCATGCCATCAGGGTTCATCCAATGGCCCTCCTCAACCCGGATTACGTTACCGAAGAGGCCCGTCGAACCATCGAAACGCTCATCCAAGGCTGGGATTCGCCCGCCCACTACTTCGTGGATCTGCTCTCGCAGGGTATCGCCACCATTGCCGCCTCGCAAGCTCCAAGGCCCGTCATCGTTCGCATGAGCGATTTCAAGACGAACGAGTACGCAGGACTGATTGGTGGAGCACGTTTCGAGCCGACCGAGGAAAATCCGATGCTGGGCTGGCGCGGTGCCTCCCGCTACTACAGCGAGGGGTACCGTGCCGGCTTCGCACTCGAATGCGAGGCTGTTCGTCGCGTGCGGGAAGAGATGGGCTTTGACAATGTCATTGTCATGATACCGTTCTGTCGAACGTTGGAGGAAGCAGACTGGGTTCTGAAAGAAATGGCAGCCAATGGCCTGGCACGGGGGCATAACGGACTCGAGGTGTATGTCATGGCTGAGGTTCCATCCAACATTCTCCTGGCCGACGGATTCGCCCGTCGTTTCGACGGCTTTTCCATCGGATCAAACGATCTGACGCAGTTGACACTCGGTGTGGATCGGGACTCTGCCCAACTGGCCTATCTGTTTGACGAGCGGGATGCCGCCGTTACCCGCTCCGTCCGTATGCTCATCGAGGCTGCGCATCAGGCCGGTCGCCCTGTAGGAATCTGTGGTCAGGGACCGAGCGATTATCCGGAGTTTGCCCAATTCCTTGTGGAAGCGGGAATCGACTCCATCTCGGTCCTCCCCGACAGCGTGATTCAGACGATCGAGGGCATCGCCGACATCGAGGCCAAGAGTGTGGTTCTCGTTGGAGGTCACAATGGGAAGTGGACGAAGGCCAGCCTTCCCGTCTCCCGGAACATCCTCACAAATGGTACCCATAGTTGACCTGATTCGACCTTTCATTCGATGGGTCGCCCGGCACCCCGGTCGCATCGTGGTCGGGGCGATGATCCTTACGCTGGCCGGCGGATGGCTCACCTCCCGACTGACCATCGATACGGACTTTGCACGACTGATTCCCTCTGATTACCCCAGCGTTCGCGCGCTCAATGCGCTGCAGGAAGCATATGGAGGGGAGAGTGAAGCGGCGGTCATCATTGAGAGCCCCTCTTTCGAGGCCAACCGACGCTTTGCCGAGGATCTGATTCCACGTCTGCTCGCGCTCACGGGGAGACGATACGAAGAGCCCTACTTCATGCACGCCGACTTCAGGCGTGATATCGGATTCCTGCAGCAGAACGCCCTCTACTTTGCCACTACAGCCGAGTTGGACTCCGTTACCGCCTACCTGCGGGACCGGATCGAAGCGGCCAGACTCGAGGCGAATCCCTTCTATTTTGACCTGGAAGATGAGGAGGCTGTCGATTCGACGGTCATCCAGCTGGAAGCGGCCTACGAGGATCTGGTAGGCACGGAGTATCCCATATCCAGCGACTCAAGCACGATGGTCGTGCGCTTCTACCCGAGCGGATCCCAAACCGATGTGGGATTCATTCGGGACGCCTACAAGGATATGCAAGCGCTCATCGACTCGATGGGTCCGTCCACCTACCACGAAGCCATGGTCGTGGACCCGGCGGGCCGTCTCCTCCGACAGTTGGTCGAAGTCGACGAAATCGTGGATGATGCACTCGACTCTTTTGGCGCGGGGGTTGTTGTGCTGCTGTTTTTCGTGGCCACCTACTTCCTGTACAAGAACATCGCAGCAACGAGCAGCGGTATGACCATCCGGAAGGTTCTCATCGAGGTGGCCAGGATGCCGGTGACAGCGCTTGTCCTGGGCCTGCCACTCCTGTCCAGCGTAGCCTGGTCGTTCGGAGTGGCAAAGCTCGTGTACGGGTCGCTCAACATGGTTACATCCACGCTGGGACTCATCCTGTTCGGCCTTGGTATCGACTTTGGAATCCATTTCTATGCACGCTACATCGAAGAACGAGGAGCCGGCTACCCGGTGACGAGTGCCATCGAACGCACATTCACGACCACCGGTCAAGCCGTGACGGTCGTTGGCCTGACCACAGCAGCCGCCTTCTTCATCCTGATGATTGCGGATTTCAAAGGCTTCAGTCAGTATGGATTCATTGCAGGCATTGGCATTCTCTTCGCCCTGGTGGCCATGCTGATCCTGCTACCCGCACTCGTGGCCCTGCTGGAGCAACTCCACATATTGAATCTGACCCCGGGATCCGTAGAGCCCTCAACAGGGAGTGCCCCACCCATCAGGAATCCCCGCATCCCCCACCCTCGCCTTCTGACGCTCTTCTTCCTGGTCGTAACGGCAGCGGCGATGACCTACCTGCCCGGGGTGCGCTTCGAATATGATTTCGGAAAACTGGATCCCGCCTACCCGGAATACAACGCCTTGCAGCGTCGCATCGACCGTGTCTACAGCGACAAAACAAACCGCAATGCCGCCTATATCCTGACAGAGACGCCACAGGAGGTACCCCAGGTTGTGGCGGCGTTGGAGATGTATATGCGCGCTGATACGCTCTCACCGACCATCCGTACCGTTGAGAGTCTGCATGAACGCTTTCCGATGACCGAGGCGGCTCAGGTGTCCAAGCTTTCACACATCGACCTGATTCGAAATCTGCTCGAGGACCCCTTCCTTCGCGAAGAGGATTCCGAAGCCTTGGACCGGCTTCGCAGAGCCGCTGGTACCCGACATCCGGTGTCGCTTGAGGACATGCCCGATTTTCTGCGGGAGAAGTTTGCTACGAAAGATGGCACGGTAGGCAATCTGGTCATCATACATCCGTCCGTACCGCTCTCGGATGGACGCAACTCAATGGACTTTGCCGACGATGTGGGACAGGTACGCACTGCCGACAACTCAGTCTATCATGCCGCGTCAACATCCATCGTGGCCTCGGATATGCTTCGACTGATGATTCATGAGGCCCCCTGGATGGTGTTTTATACCGTGAGCCTCATCATTGTCTTCAAGGTGCTTTTCCTGCGCAAGCTTCGATGGGTGCTACTGGCTCTGCTCCCACTTTCTGCCAGTTTTGTCTGGATGTTCGGACTGATGGTCCTCTTCGGCTGGAAACTGAACTTCTACAACCTGGTCGTCCTTCCGACCGTCCTGGGAATAGGAGATGATTCAGGGATCCACATCGTGCACCGCTACCTCGAGGAAGGTCGTGGATCCATCGTGACCGTCCTTCGCTCCACCGGAGAGCATATTTCTGCCAGCGCCGCCACCACCATCATAGGTTTCGGAGGCCTGCTGTATTCATCCTATCCCGGGATGCAATCGATCGGGCAACTGGCCGTTCTGGGGATTGCCATGACCCTTGTTGCAGCGCTTGTGCTGCTGCCTGCCATCGTGCAGTGGATGGAGGATCGAAGGCAGGCGGTCCCTACTGAAGACGCAGGGTGAATTCCTCCCTGAATGTAACTTTCAGAGTTACATTTACATCGGCCCCAGACGCCTGTAGGGACGCTTTTATACCCCGTTCAGCCTTCTTCGACCCGGATCAGGCACCATCGCCCGAAAATTCCGTGTCGTCGAACGAGGGTCCCTCCTCGCCATCGAACGTTTCGTAGTCCGTCTGGGGCGGTCCGTCGAAGTGCTGGTAGCCTGCCGGATGCAAGGGCATGAGCCCGGTGTCCGGCGAATAGGCCCGTACGCCTTTGGCGGCTTCTTCAATCGTGCCGATAACGGAAACACCTTCCATGTCGTCAATCGCCTGCACGTCCTCTGGCGCAACCGTGAACAGGAGCTCATAATCCTCGCCCCCGAACAGCGCATAGGCATCGACGTCATCCATGAACTGATCGGCCACGGCCCGGGTCTCGGGATCAAACGGAACGGCAGGTACCCGTACGGTGGCCCCCACGCCGGATCGCAGTCCGATGTGGTGAACCTCTGAGGCCACGCCGTCCGAAACATCGATCATGGATGTCGGACGGACGCCTGCTTTCTTGAGCCCTTCGATGACGTCCAGACGAGCCTTGGGACGCAGCTGCCGCCGGATGACGTACTGGAAAGCTTCCAGGTCAGGCTCGTACGAGTCACCCATGTTTTCCAGTTGCTCCCGCTGGTCCAGGAGTACTTTCAGGCCGGCATAAGCGCCACCCACATCCCCGCTCAGACACAGGTAGTCACCAACGTTGGCGCCCCGGCGGAAGACAACATCCTTTTCATCGACCTCTCCGATGACGGTAATTGAGAGGTAGAGGGCATGTGCTGTCGACGTATCCCCGCCGACGAGTTCCATGCCGTAGGCCTTGCATGCCTCGGCCATGCCATCGTAAAGGCCGTCCATCATCTCGACCGAGAAGTTGCGGGGCAGCCCGGCGGAAACCGTGGCATAAAGGGGCTTGGCATTCATGGCAACCACGTCGCTGACATTGACCGCAATGGCCTTCCAACCCAAATAGGAGGTCGGAATGAACGTACGGTCAAAGTGCACACCCTCAATCAGGACATCCGTCGTCACCACGTGCAGCTTGGTATCGCCGGCGCGATAGACAGCCGCATCATCGCCGATCCCGACAATCAGGTTCTCCGAGCGGGGAATATCAGCCAACCTCGATTGCATCCGATCAATCAGACCGAATTCGCCAAGGGACGAGATGGGAGTGAAGGACTGACTCATGACAGGCATCGGTTGGGTTGGGAGTGGCGAAACAGGTCGAAACGGCCCATCGCAAAACACGTGAAACGCTCACATGCCTTAGGTTGTCCCGGCCGGGCAGATCTTTCCAGAAAATGCACGCCCCCGAGCACCTGTTACGGAGGGCATTCCCGTGGCTATCCCATTCATGGCCTCGTGGGCCAACAAAGCGAAACATACCGCTTCTTTCGCATCCGGGTCGTAGCCCACCGAGGCCAGGGAAGCCACGCTCATACCGGCAAAACCGCTCTCCAATCCCTGCATGACTGCCCGGTTGTGCACGCCACCACCGGAGACCCAAAGCACATCGGGCGAACCGGGAACGAAACGACGCACAGCATCCACAATGGATCGGGTGGTCACGGCTGCTGCCGTCGCCATGCGATCAGCGGTGCCGAGATGGTCCGTCAGGTGCACCACCCGGTCGACATAGGTCCTGCCGAAGCGCTCCCGTCCCGTCGACTTGGGAGGAGGCTGCCGGAACCAGGCATCGTTCAAGAGTTCTTCCACGACCAATTCATCTGCCGAGCCCGCCGCCGAGACGGCACCGTCCCGATCATAGGGAGCGCCCAGCAGGCGGGAGGCCAGTTGATCCAAGATCATGTTGGCAGGACCCGTATCGAATGCCAGGACCTGCTCCCGGTCGGCATTCGGTGGAAGACTCGTGATGTTGGCGATCCCTCCCAGATTCAACAGAAGCCGGTGCTCCGTCGGACTCGTGAACAGCGCCCAGTCCATGTAGGGCACAAGCGGCGCCCCCTCCCCTCCAAGCGCCATGTCGGCCTGCCTGAAATCCCCCACAACGGGTACGCCCAGCAGGTTTGCAAGCCGGGACGGGTTGCCCAGCTGCATGGTATGACCGGCCTTCGGGTCGTGAAACACGGTCTGGCCATGATTGCCCACCACATCGATATCTGCCATCGTGTGTCCTGATTGCTGAACGACAGATCGGATGGCTTCGGCGTAGATCTCTGCCAGGGAGGCGTCCAAGGCGCTGAGCGCGGCCACAGAAAGACGGACGTCCGCATCGGGGTCGGCTATCGCAAGCAGGTTCGAGCGCATGGGCTCGGGCCAGGGCCGTTCCCCTGCAAAGAGGACGTCGACCTCCATGGATCGACCGCTTCCTCGGATGCGGGCAAGGGCGATGTCAATCCCATCGAGGCTCGTGCCCGACATGCAACCAACCACGAGTCGGGATCTCCCCGGCGAAGCGGCAGATTGGGTAAAGGGTAGTTCCTGCATGCGTCGGGTCTGCTCGGGTCAGCCGTTCAACCGGCCTTCTCCCTCATTTCGGCCGAGCGCTCGAGGAATTCCTCTTTTCGCTCTGGATGCTGCTCGGCCAACTTCCCATAGACAGCCGCAGATTCCTCGAAATACCCCTGGTTGGCATAGATCCTGGCCAGCGTCTCGGACACCACGTCCTCGATGTCCGACTCAAGAGCCTCGGATGGGAGCAGGGGCACGTCCGGATCCGGTACGATGGAAGCCGTTTCCAGCTCAGTAATCAGACGGTCAAGATCCTGGAACTGCGGAGGCGACGCCGCCTCGGTCGTGGAAGAGACTGCAGCAGGAGCTGCCTCGCGCGGCCGCTCTTGGACGGGATGATCCTCCGGCAAGGGCTCCATGGGCACCGGGTCACCGAAACGCTGCTTGAGCAGCGCCTCCCGCAAGCCCTCTTCGATCAGACGCACGCCGGGACCATACAGGGCCGCCTGCTTCCACATCAGGAGGGCACCGTCGAGATTTCCCTCTGATTCCAGAATGCGAGCCAGCAGGACGCGAGCCGACAAGTGGGAAGGAGCCGAATGCAGTATGTTCTGCAACAGGGTACGAGCTGGCTCCATGCGACCCTCATCGATCATCGTTGCGGCGTCTCGAATATCCGGCAGCGGCATATCTCAGGATGGGCAGTGGATGGGGATGGGCTATGGATGATGATGGACAATGACGGCCGAGGCCCATCGTCCGAAAGATACGTTACCAGTTGGACGTGGCCGCAGTAAAGACGTCGTCGGCAATTTTCTCAAGGGCGGCAAAGGCGGCAATCTCTTCCTGGGCCGGATCCAGCGGGTCGTATTCCTCGAACGCAGAAAACGAACGATCCACCAAATCCAGGTCGTTGACCTGGTCCCGGTAGCTGATCTGGGCAGTAATCGTGACACGATTGCGTGTCGCCTGCTCCTGACCGGAGACCGACGTGGGTTGATTGACATACCGTGTGATGACGGCTTTGAGAAGCGCATCAGCACCGGACTCGTTCGTACTGAGGTCCAACCGGGTCTGGCGCACGAATCGATCCACCAGGAGACGCGTCATTTCGTCATCCAGACCGGTAACCGTGGACACCGTATTGTCCTCGGCCAACGGAATGGCCACCGTCACGAGGTGATCAGGGATGGAGGCACCCGTAAAACTGTAGTAGGCGCACCCTCCCAGACCGGCTACCACCATGGTAATCATCAAGACCGCTCGCAGCCGAGCCACGAGGACGGGCAGGCAGACCCCTGATTGCGGCCCTTCATGCGGGGCATGGCATGCCATGCGGCGCTCATCCCCCATCTTCGGCCTCCTCGATATCCTTGAGTTTGCGGTAGAGCGTCCGCTCGCTGATACCAAGCGCTTCGGCTGTCTGGCGGCGGTTGTTGTCGAATCGCGCCAGCGCGGTCAGGATCAGATGACGCTCAGCATCTTCGAGTGTGGGCAGGGACGCATCTGGACCGGATGAGTCCGAGTCATGCCCTGCCGCATCGAGATCATCCGAGTCTCCGTGGAACTCATAGGGCGCATCCTCGATGAACGGCTCCGCTCGACCGGTAAAGGCCGTCTCCTGTCTGAAGGCCTCGGCCCGTTGATCTTCGTCCCGCATGACAAGAAGACGCCCGGGGTCCTGCAGCGAACTGCCCTGGGAACGACCGAGGAGGGAGGTCATCTGCTCCTTGAGCTGCTTGACATCACCCCTTAATTCCAACAGGGCCCGGTAGATCAGCTCCCGTTCCCGGGCGCCGGATCCATCCTCAGGCGCTGACGATCCACGCGAGCCCAAGGGCACCAGTCCCAAACCACTGCCTTGCGAACTGACACCCCGCAGATAGGGGCGCACATCTTCGGCAGAGATGGAATCGCCGCGCATCAGGACCACGGTCTGCTCGGCCACATTGCGCAGCTCACGGATGTTGCCCGGCCAGCGGTAGCGAAGCAATACGTCTTTGGCCGCTGCATCCAGGCGGGGCGCAGACGAGTTGTAGCGCTGCCCGAAGCGGTATTGGAAGTGCTCGAAAATGGGCAGGATATCCTCGCGACGATCACGAAGGGGCGGCACGTGCAGGATGACCGTCGAGAGCCGGTAGTAAAGATCCTCGCGGAAACGGCCTGCCTCCACTTCGGTAGCCAGATCCTTGTTGGTGGCTGCAATGACACGGACATCCGATTTCAGGGAGGTCGTGGAGCCCACGCGGCTGAACTCGCCCGTCTCCAATACGCGCAGCAACCGAACCTGGGCAGTAAGCGGCATTTCACCGATTTCGTCCAGGAAAATGGTTCCACCATCGGCCTCTTCGAAATATCCGGTGCGCCGCTCGACGGCACCGGTGTAGGCACCCTTCTCCGCCCCGAACAGTTCCGACTCGATCAATCCTTCGGGAATGGCCCCGCAATTCATGATCAGGATGGGTTTGTGACGCCGCGCGGACAGCTCATGAATGGCCTGGGCGAAGAGTTCCTTTCCGACACCACTTTCACCCTGGACCAGGACGGTGATTTCCGTGCCGGCCACCTGGCGAACACGGTCGAGTGCCTGCCGGATGCCAGCCGACTGGCCGATGATCCCGAACCGTTCCTGCATGGCCTGTCTGTCCATCGTACCCCCTCTTACGCGCGACCCATGGGCTCGGCAATAAGCGTTGCCGACGTGCAATCGGTAACCTTGACCCGAACGTATTCCCCCTTCGCGAAGTCCTCCCTATCGAATACCGCCATCTTGTTCGTATCCGTGCGCCCGGATAACTGATCGTCACTGCGGCGGCTCGGCCCCTCGACCAGCACAATGTGCTCCTTGCCAAGTTCGGCTTGGTTGCTCTCCAGGGAAATACCGGCCTGCAGGGTGATGATCTCGGTCAGGCGGCGCTTCTTGACCTCTTCGGGCACGTTGTCCACGTATTTGCGGGCAGCGTACGTGTCGGGCCGCTCCGAGTACATGAACATGTAGGCATGATCATAACGGACCCGTTCCATCAGGGACAACGTGTCCTGGTGTTCTTCCTCGGTTTCATCGCAGAATCCGGCGATGATGTCCGTGGAGAACGAAATGCCGGGTACGATTTTCCGGGCCCGCTCCACCAGTGCGAGGTACTGCTCGCGACTGTACGTACGGCGCATGCGCTGCAGCATCTCCGTATTTCCGTGCTGCACGGGCAGGTGGATGTAATTGCAGACGTTCTCCCGCTCGGCATGCACGTGAAGAAGCGCATCAGAGCAGTCCTTCGGATGAGACGTCGAGTAGCGGATGCGCAGGTCCGGGGAAATAAGCGAAATCCGGTAGAGGAGCTCGGCAAAGTCCACCGTGGAGCCATTCTGCCCATCCCGGTACGAATTGACGTTCTGCCCCAGGACCGTGACTTCCTTGTAGCCCGACTCCACGAGCGTCTTGCACTCATCCAGGATGCTGGCCACGGGGCGGCTGCGTTCGCGTCCACGCGTGAACGGGACCACGCAGAACGAGCACATGTTGTCGCATCCACGCATGATGGATACGAAGGCCGATACGCCGTTCGTATCGTAGCGGACCGGTTGGATATCCTGGTAGGTCTCTTCTTTGGAAAGCTGCACGTTGACCGCCGCCTGGCCCGTGTCTGCCGCTTCATTAAGGAGATTGGGCAGGTCCCGGTAGGCATCCGGCCCGACAACGAGGTCCACCAGCTTTTCCTGATCGAGCAGCTTCTCCCGCAGCCTTTCAGCCATACACCCCAGCACGCCCAATTTCAGGTCCGGGTTGTACTTGGTCTTCTGAGCCCGCAGCTCGCCGAGACGACGGCGGACTTTCTGCTCAGCATTTTCGCGGATGGCGCAGGTGTTGATGAGCACGATGTCCGCCTCGTCTGCGTCGTGTGTCAGACCGTACCCGTTCTCACGCAGCACCGAAGCCACGATCTCGGAGTCGGACACATTCATCTGGCACCCGTAGGTCTCCAGGTACACCTGCCGCTTGCCATCGGCTGTGACGGCCACCTGCTTGGGGGCGTCCAGATCGTCCAGGATGGGAATGTCGTTTGTCGGCTGCATGGGCAGTTCAGGAACGTTGGAGCTCAAGCGAACGTCGTGCCGTTTTGTCTGTCTGGGTGGGTTTGGAGAGCCTACAACCCGCCTCCAGAACTCAGGTTCACCCATCGCCCATGAAAACCGGACAAAATGACAGCATCGGCAGCCTACGGTTCAGACCACCAGTGGGCGAACCCGGTGTCCACCGGGGTGCGAACCCGGAATCCACCGTCTCGTATATTGCTCACTCCCTTCAGGCGGGCTTCCCGGCATCGCTGTCAGAATCCATCTCCATCACCATCCATTCTCCCCTTGACCCATGGCTGGCCACAATAAATGGTCGAAAATCAAGCGGCAGAAAGCCGTGACCGATGCCCGTCGTTCCAAGAGCTGGGCCCGCATCACCCGCGATATCATGGTTGCTGCCCGTGAGGGCGGCGGCGACCCGGGCATGAATGCCCGACTGGCCCTTTCTGTCGAAAAGGCGAAAGCGGAGAACATGCCCAAAGACAACATCGTGCGCGCCATCAAGCGGGGTACCGGTGAGATCCAGGGTGCGGACTACGTGGAGATGACCTACGAGGGCTATGGACCGCACGGCGTTGCCATTTTCGTTGAGGCCTTGACGGACAATACCAACCGGACGGTAGCCGACGTGCGTCACCTCTTCGGCAAATATGGAGCCGGCCTTGGGCAGTCGGGAAGTGTGGCGTTCCAGTTTGAACGCAAAGGCATCTTTGACATCGCGGGCGAGGGCATCGACGAAGAGGAGCTCTTCCTGCTCGTCGCCGAGGCCGGTGCCGAGGATGTGACAAGCGAAGAGGGGGATTTTGAGGTAACCACCCCCGTGGAAGCCTTCGGCGCCGTACAGGCGGCTCTGGAGGAGGCCGGCGTCAACGTCGAGGAAGCGGGACTGCAGCGCATTGCCACGACGACAACGCGCCTGGGCGCGGACGAAGCCCGGTCCGTGATGAAGCTGATCGACCTGTTGGAAGAACTGCAGGATGTGCAGGCCGTCTACTCCACGCTGGAGATGGACGAGGCGACCATTGCCGCCGTTTCCTGAGCACCCCATGATCATCCTAGGAATCGACCCTGGTTCGAACATCACCGGTTTCGGCATCGTCGAGACCGGCGAGGGTGGGGAGCGGCTCCTGGAAAGCGGGGTCATCCGGGTGGGCACGGCCGACAAGGACACCGGCATCGCCCCAGAGCACGTGCTGCGGCTTCAGCGCATCCACGAAGCGGTGACGGAGCTGATCGGTGAATTCAAACCCGATCTGTGTGCCGTGGAAATGCCCATTTACGGGAAGAACCCGCAGTCCATGCTCAAACTGGGTCGGGCGCAGGCGGCCGCCATGCTGGCCGCGCTCAATCGCCAGGTCCCTGTGACGGAGTACACGCCGAAAGAGATCAAGAAAGCCGTCACGGGCAACGGCAATGCCTCAAAAGAGCAGGTGCGTTTCATGGTGGAAACCATGCTCCAGATGCGTCAGGGGATGAGCATCACCCTGGATGCCTCGGATGCACTGGCCGTGGCGCTGTGCCATATTCACCGTGGCGCAACGCGTTCGACCGCCACGTACAAGAACTGGGAGGCCTTCGCCCGATCAAACCCCGGGCGGATAAAATAGTCCTCAGTTCGACCGGCTCCTGTTGCCTTGTCCACGCTCCTCGTCCCGAAGTCGAACGATGTGGGCGGTCTCTTCCCGGTCGATGCCGCCATGGCTCATGTGAAAAATGAGATGAGCCATCTGCTTGTCTTTGCTCGGGGCCTGATTCCACTCGGGATGTGCCTGCTCGATGATGGAGATCAGGATCCTGATGAATGGATAGCGCTCTTCCGCCGTGGGCATTTTCCCGACCTCCACAGCAAGCAAATCGGCATTGCGGCCAACAGAACGGTCAACAATCTTGGTTTCGTACGTGATCACGGGAGAACAGGCTGTATGGTGGAATGAGCATCCGATGCGGGAAAACAGGTCCCGCTGGGGACATCGAAAAATAGGCATGGGCAGCCCGTCAACCAAGCCAGCCTGCCGATGCATGCACCCGGGTAGAGAGACCACTCACTCCGGTCTCTTGACCGGATCGTGCGAACCGGTCAGCACGGCCGCCGTTGAAGCTCCCCTCATGCGCAACCTGCAGATTCCATATCGCCTCGAGTTGCTTCCCTCCGTACCAGCCTTTCATCGAAAGGCGCGCTCCCACAAGGAATTCACGGAGGGTCAACTGGTCTATTACGGTCCATCCCCGGTCTATTATGGCATCGGGGAGGTCAAGAGCCTACTTGAGGGATTTGTAGCCGTGGATTTCCGCGGTACGGGTCAGTTCGGTGTCCACGAGGACATGTTCAAACCGGAGTATCTCATTCCCATTCCCCGTTCCACCCTCGGTATCCTGTGACTCCTGGCACGCTCCTTCCACGCACGTGCGCTGCACTCACCCAACGCACTCTCTTGCCGCTGATGATCATGGCAATGGCTGCCGCAGGGTGCGGTCCCGAGCAGGTTTCCATTCCGATCATCGATGGATGGGTGGACGATTTCGAGGATGGCAACCTGTACAACGAGATCGGTTTCGCCTGGAAAGCCGTTTCCGAGGGTGCCGGCGCGGATGCGGCCATCCTGATTGAGCGTGGTGGCATCAACGGCTCCCGATTCCAGCTGACCGTTGGCGGTGAACGCTCGGACACGAGCGGTTTAAAGGGAGTGTCCGGAGCCCGGGTGCCCTTGGGGCAAGCACTGGACGCAGGGCGTATGGAGGTGACCAATGTCACCGCTTTCGAGGGGCTCGAGGTGCGCATGCGTGGCACGCCGGGCTCCTGCATCATCCAATTGGGAACGGCAGCCGTGACTGATTTCGACTACCATAATGCGTACGTCGAAGTGACATCGGATTGGGCCCTCTTCCGCCTGCCGTTTGAAGCGTTCCAGCAGGAAGGATTCGGAAGGGCTCGGGACTGGAGCGGAACGGACCTGACCCACGTGGCCGTCTATGCCAACCATACAGGATCCTACACCGTGGCCGTCGACGATATCCGCTTCTATTGAGCCTCGAGGCTCAGGGACGCTGCAGTTCCTGGAAATACGTGTCGATGATCCACTGCGGCTGCCAGCGGTCCACCCAACGCTCGACGTTCTCGTAGTCGAACACGTCCGAGTCCAATGAATCCGGATGGATATGCAACGGATGGGGATCGTCGAATGCCGCGTGCTCGGTCTCCATGAGGGCCATCAAGGTGGCCACGCGCTCGGCCTGCTCCTCAAGGCCGGAAAGATCATTCATCTCGTGCGGATCCTCCTCCAGATTGAAGAGCTGCTGCCGATCCAGACGTGGGTAGTGGATGAGCTTCCACGGACCCTGCATGACGCTGCGGTGGATGTCCTCGTACACCGTGTACAAGACGTCCCTGGGTCCCGGCTCGCCGCGCTCCCACATGCCACGCAGGTTTGACCCATCCATACCCTCAGGCGGTGTCATGCCGGTCCAGCTGGCAATCGTAGGGTACAGATCATAGAGCAGGACCGGGTCATTGGTCGAACCCTCCGGGATGCCCGGACCGGCCACGATAAGCGGCACCCGGTTGGAATGCTCGTACAGGCTCTGCTTGCCAAGCAGACCGTGACTTCCCAACGCCAGGCCATTGTCGGCGGCATACACGATGATCGTATTCTCGTCCAGCCCCAGATCATCGAGCGCCTTGAAAAGGTCGCCGATGCGCCGGTCCATGTGGGAAATAAGCCCGTAGTACTCCCTGATCTGTTCCTTGATGTGGGCCTCCGGACGCGGCCATTCGGCCAACTGCTCATCCCGCCCCGTCATCCAGCCGTTGTGGAAGGGATGCACCGGCAGGAAGTTGGGCGGCAGGGGGATGTCGACACCGTCATAGAGCGCCAGATCCTGGGGCAAGGGCATCCGCGGGTCGTGTGGCGTCTGGAAAGAGACATAGGCCAGGAACGGCGCTGACGTATCCGAAGCTGCGTATTCTTTCAGGAAGTCGATGGTGGCATCCACGTACAGGTCCGTCGACCACGCCATCGAATCGACCTCGGAAAAGGTGCCATCCTCCAGCATCTGCCGGATCGGGACTGCGTCATGTGAACTCATGCCGCCAAACATGATGTTGCGCCCCTTCGTAAAGCTCTTGGCGAACGAGGCCTGGCTCTGGTGCCACTTACCCGTACCGAAGGTCACGTATCCATTGGCCTGAAGCTGCTCCGGAAACGTGATCACGGAATCGAGCTGGGTACCCACACGGTAGAGGCTGCGCCCGCTCATGAGCATGGCGCGGCTTGGTTGGCACACGGCGCCGTGCACCGACCCCATGACGTGGGCGTTGCGGAAGTTGAACCCCGTGGCTGCCAGCCGATCGAGCACCGGCGTCTGGATGATATCGTTCCCGTAGGCGCCGATGGCGTCCGGGCGCTGGTCGTCCGCAAACAGGAACAGGATATGGGGGCGATCGGGGGTGGTATCCGACTGGCAGCCGGCGAGCGTCAGCAGGATCAGGATTGAAACAAGGAGACGGGGCATGGCGGCGATCATTGGGTAATGATGGTGTATGGTAGGGAATTACGCGCTGATGACGCAACGATGCCGATACTCCCACGTACCACGGGTCGTCCGTCAGCCCACCGATACCACGATCATGCATTCACTCCAGGTTCAAGGCGTCACCAAGCAGTACGACAAGGTACTCGCCGTCAACAACGTGTCTTTCGAGGCACAACCCGGAAGGATCTTGGGATTGCTCGGCCCCAACGGCGCCGGCAAGACCACGACGATCCGGATGATCACCTACATCACGATCCCTGATGAGGGTCGCATCCTCTTCGGCAACGAACGCGTCGGCCCGAAGAGTCAGGAGATCATGGGGTATCTGCCCGAAGAGCGCGGGCTGTACAAGAAGATGAAGGTGGGCGAACAGCTCATGTACTTTGCCGAACTCAAGGGCATGCCCAAAAAAGAGGCCCGCAAAGCCATCGCCTACTGGCTCGAGCGGATGGGCGCGCTCGAGTGGGTCTCCAAGGAGACCAATGAGCTCTCCAAGGGAATGCAGCAGAAGATCCAGTTTGTTGCCACGATCCTGCACGATCCCAAACTGCTGATCCTGGATGAGCCGTTCGGCGGCCTGGATCCAATCAACGCGGATCTGTTGCAATCGGTCATCCTGGAACTGAAGAACTCGGGACGTACCATTGTATTTGCCTCCCACCGGATGGAGCAGGTCGAGCAGCTGTGCGATGACATCTGCCTGGTTTCAAAGGGAGAGATCGTGGTCAACGGGCCCCTCAACGAGGTCAAGAAGCGCTACGGCAAGAACACGGTCCTGATCGACTTTGAAGGCTCGGACGCCTTCCTCGATCCGCTCGAGGCGTCGGGCGCTGTGCGGGTGAATGCCCGGTCCACGCGCCACGCCGAAATCCGGCTGTTGAATGGTACGCCTTCCAAGCACGTACTCAAGGCCGCCCTTGAGCATGTCTCCGACATCACCCGATTTGAATTGGTCGAACCACCCATGCGGGAAATTTTCGTAACCGCCGTCACCGAGCAGCAGGGAGAGCAGGCAGCCAAAGCCGTACAGAGCGGTGGTGGCCTGGCTGGATCCAAAGCCCAGGGAGGCGCAGCATGAACAAGACCGTCATCGTAGCAAAGAACGAATTCCTGAAGCGCGTCAAAACGCGTTGGTTCGTCTTCACGACCCTTCTCGGACCCATCGTATTGGTGGCTTTCTTTGCCGTGATCGGTATCGTGTCCGTCTCGGCCATCGAGGGGGGCGAAAGTACGATTGTCCTTTTGGACGAGACCGGGCGCATTGCGGCGAACCTGAAAGATCCGGAGGGAGACATCACCTTCGTGGAGTCGGATGCCGATGAACAAACCCTCCGGCAGGATGTCCTTGATGGAACGTACACCGGCTACCTCGTCCTGCCGGCCGGCCTGATCGATGGCCAGGGACAGGCGCGCTACTACTCAACCGAGGGCGGCGGCGTCAGCTCGTTCAACTTCGACCTGCGCAACATCATCCGCGGAACGGTCCGTACGCTCAGGCTGCAGGACCAGAATGTCTCTGCCGAGGTGTTCGACATCATCAACGCGGGCGTGTCCCTGGAAACGGTCAAGCTTTCCGACGAGGGCGAAGAGCAGGGCAGCTCGGCGGCCTATGCCATCGTGGGCGGCATCATGGGCTTCCTGATCTACATTTCCATGCTGGTCTACGGCTCCGTCGTCATGCAGGGCGTCATCCAGGAAAAGATGAACCGCGTGGTCGAGGTCATCGTCTCCTCCGTACGACCCTTCCAACTCCTTATGGGCAAGGTCCTCGGCATCGGCGCCATGGGCCTGGTCCAGATGACGTTCTGGGCGGGTCTGATTGCGGCCGGGACGATGGGGTCGGGTGCCATCATCAGCCTTTTTGTAGATCCAGCCAACATGGATCTCCCGGATACAGCTACCCAAACGGAGATTTTGGATGCGGTGGGCTTCCAGGTGCCTGATCTCGGACCGGAAGTCTTCGTGTTTTTCGTGATCTACTTCCTGCTTGGCTATCTGCTCTTCTCCACCCTGTTTGCCGGTATCGGCTCGGCCGTCGAGCAGCAGCAGGATGCCCAGAGCCTGATGCTGCCGATCATGATGCCCATCATCATATCCATCGTGTTCCTCCAAGCCGTCATCGAAGCCCCGAATTCGGGACTCTCCGTGGCGCTCTCGCTCATCCCGTTCACCTCGCCCATCCCGATGGTCGTGCGGGTAGCCATGATCGACGTGCCCATCTGGCAGCTCGGCCTGTCGCTGCTGCTACTGACCGGAACGTTCGTCGGCGCCGTCTGGGTGTCCTCGCGCATCTACCGCGTCGGCATCCTGAGCTACGGAAAGAAGCCTTCGCTGAAGGAAATCATGAAGTGGATGCGCTACGCGTAGGTCGCACGGGGATGGTATACTTCGGCTGATCACCAACTGGAGCTCTTTCATGCCCTGCCAATCCATCGGGTCCCGCGTCCTGCCCGGGACCTTATCTGCACGTTTCCTGATCCTGTTTCTGCTGGCCCTGGCCACGTTGCCTGCGCACGCCCAAACGGGCCATGCGCTGAAGATGACGTATCTGGGAACAGCCGGCTGGATCTTGGACGATGGCAACGTCGTCGTCCTTCTCGACCCATACATCACCCGTGCCAAGTACGGTGGCGGCGGGCATCCGGATGATAAGCGACCGGACTATGGGCGGGGCGACGTCGTACCCCCGGACACGGAGCTGATCGACCGTATCCTCGATGGTATTGGCGCGCCCGTGGATTTCATCCTGATCCATCACAGCCACTTCGATCACCTGGGCGACGTGCCCTACATCGCCCGGAAAACTGGTGCCAAGGTCATCGGCACGGAAACGACCAAGATGATCCTGCGGGCCTATGGTATTCCGGAGGAACAGCTCTACGCCGTCGGCGGTGGCGAGGACTATCAGTTCGATGACTTTTCAGTACGCGTCATTCCGGGCATCCACTCGGCGCTGAACGAGAAGTTGTATCACGACACGCGCCGCTACGACCGGACCACCGATCTCTCGGCGCCGCTCTCGCCCAACCAGTTCATCGAAGGTGGCTCCCTCCAGTTCCTGGCGCGCTTCTCGGGGCATGAGGTCCTGACCATGGGCTCCATGAACTTCGTAGAGCGTGAGCTTGAAGGGATCCGGCCCGATGTCCTTTTGGCCGGCATCAACGGGTCCCGGCTGGGCCTGTACAACTACGATGAGCGCCTACTTCGGGTGACCGGTTATCCGCCGGTCGTCATTCCGACGCACTGGGACAATTTCCGCGTGCCCTACGGCTATTCCCAGGAGGCCAACATCGAGCGCAATCTGGTCCCCTTCGAGGAGGGCATGAAGACCATTTCTCCGCGGTCGCGGGTCGTTCGGCCGGTACACCTGGAGACGATTGTGCTGGAGCCGATGCGGTAGGAAGGGAACGCAGCAAAAACGCGCCATGACGAGCGGTTGTGTGAAAACCCTCCGAAAGCGGTTCTTACGGGCACAGGCGATCGAACCAGGTCACCCATCTTCCGTTCTTTACCGGCTCCACCCTTCCGTGCGTCCGTACTGGACGCAAGGCTCCCGCGGCCGACAGGAAGAGCACCCATCTATTCGCCCGCTTGCCGATGCAGACCGACATCAGAAACATCACCGACGTTGAGCTCGAATTCGAACTGAACGTCCCCGCTGCCGACCTGGCCCACGAAAT
>Ga0181588_10000661_pt1 | contig 31284 bp, 26 predicted proteins | sample 071ome_26_FD_148607 | JGI IMG/M metagenome (GOLD analysis project Ga0181588, IMG submission 148607) | Coastal salt marsh microbial communities from the Groves Creek Marsh, Skidaway Island, Georgia - 071409BT metaG (spades assembly) | ecosystem: Environmental > Aquatic > Marine > Intertidal zone...
CGGTCATGTATGCCAATCGAGTGGCCTCACCGGCGAACACCTGCTGTCCCATCAAGCCGTCATCGATGAGGTTCATCGCGAACTTCGCCATGCGTTGTCCGGTGGGACTCTTTGCATTGATCTCGGCCCCCCACTCGAGCGCCACCTTCTCGAGGTCGGCATGGGGGACAACGGCGTTGACCATCCCCATCTCGAACGCTTCACGTGCTGAGTAGTTGCGACCCAGGAAAAAGATCTCTCGCGCTCGTTTCTGCCCGATCTGCCGAGCGAGGTAGGCAGAGCCATAGCCGCCATCGAAGCTTGCAACATCGGTATCGGTCTGTTTGAAGATTGCATGCTCCTCGCTGGCGAGAGTCAGATCGCACGTCACGTGCAAACTGTGCCCGCCGCCAACCGCCCAGCCGGGGACGACTGCGATCACGATCTTGGGCATCGTGCGAATCAGGCGTTGGACCTCGAGGATGTGCAGTCGACCGGAACGGGCGGCGTCGACGGTGTCTGCAGTCTCGCCGTCGGCGTACTGGTACCCCGAGCGACCGCGAATGCGTTGATCGCCACCCGAACAGAACGCCCACCCTCCGTCCTTGGGCGAGGGACCGTTCCCGGTGATGAGCACGCAGCCCACGTCCGGAGTCATCCGAGCGTGGTCGAGACAGCGGTAGAGCTCGTCGACTGTCGCAGGTCGAAAGGCGTTGCGTACCTCGGGCCGATCGAAGGCGATACGAACGGTGCCCTGTTCGTTTGCGCGGTGGTAGGTCAGGTCGTGCAGCTCGCCGACCGCTGTGACGCGGGACCACCGCTCGGACTCGAAGATCGGGGAGATCGAAGCGTCGGACATGCGGCCGAGACTAGGCCGGAATGTGGCGTACCCGAGCGTCGAGCCGTTCGATCCAGCGTTCGATCAGGTCACGGCCGCGTTCGTCACCGAACTCGAGGTCGTCGACGCCGAGTGGCATGCCTTCCAGCATGACCATGAGACAGTCGTCGTAGTCGCTGCGCAGTTGCTCGAGTGGGTAGCCGGTCACTCCGCTGGCGAGCAGACACTGGTGGTACCGCGCGATGAGGTCGTCGATGTCGGACTCGGCTGTGGCTGCCGCAAGCGACCCGGTCAGGAAGTAGCAGAGGTCGTACACCGCAGGACCAGGGGTGGACGTTTGCCAGTCGATCACGCAGGCGAGGCGCTCCTCGTCGTCGAAAAACAGGTTGTCGAGCCGGAAGTCCACATGGAGCAGGCACTGCGGCGGCTCGGTGTACAACCGCCGGCGACGTGCGATCCCAGTCCGTTTCACGGCACGCAACAAGTCGATCGTGTGTGGTGAAAGCAGATGCCCCATCTGCTCGATGAACCGCTTGTAGCTGTTGCGGTAGCCGGCGTGCAGAATCCGCGTGATCACGATGGGGCTTTGGAGATAGGGCTCGTCGGGAAGATCCGTCGCCCCCCACGATGCGGCATGAAAGCGCGCCAACGTCTCGAGCACGCCGGCAGCAACCTCGATGGACGCACCGGCGACCTGATCACCCACCTTGGCCGATGCACCGAGGTCTTCGAGCAACAGCACCGTCGGCGGGACGTCGGCGTTCGATGCAGCTCGTCGAACCAGTATTCGCAGGAGCCAGAGGGGGAGCTTCTCCGCCCTGCGCATCTGTTCGAGGATTGCCGGCTCCTCACCAGTCTCTTCGTAGATGGCGGCATAGACCTTCGGCACAGGAATGGGAAGGTCGGGCAACAGGTCGGCGTAGACGCGGACTTCGCGTTGATACACGCCGAGGGACCGACCGCGAGCCCGGTTGTGGGCCACCTGTGTCGGGATCTTCGCGATCAACGTTGCGGGACCAGGCTCACCGTCGTACCCAACGGTCAGCCGGGCCAGTTCGCCCATGAACCCCTCGCCCTGACCGAGGATCTCATGGCTGACGGACGTGGCGGTGGTCGACGCCGGGATGGAACCACTGTGGCGGAGCACGTGGGTCAGCCATTCGGGTGTGAAACCTGCCATGGTCGTCGGTGTCGACTCGCTCATCTCGTCGACCGTAGTGTTCAGCCTCGAAAGTCGGCCAGCACAGTGTCGCTCTCGGGCGTGAGGACGAGCACATCCTGTCCGGTCGAGGTGATGTAGCGGGCGGTGGGCACCGTGGCGGTGAGTGGCCGAGCCCCTCGGAGCGCCAGCCCGAGCGCGGCGGCGTCACGTACCGTCATGGTGTCATCGACCGTGACCGTTCCGGCCACTGCCCGGAGGGCGCCGAGCAGCACGAACGGGTTGCGCTCGGTCCCAAGCGAATCCATGATCGCAGCGAGAAAGCGCTGCTGGCGCCGGACGCGTCCCAAATCGGCGGTCGGGTCGGTGACCGCCGCTCCGTCGATCATTTCGGTGTAGCGCCGGGAACGGACATACGCGAGTGCGGCAGATCCGTCGAGGCGTACGGGCCCGGCGGCATCGATCGAAAGGCCGGAACGTGTGTCGAACGCAGGATGCGCGAAGTCGACGGTGACGCCGCCGAGAGCATCGACGAGTGCGAGAAAGCCGGCCAGGTCGATCTCGAGATAGTGATCGATGCCGATTCCGAGCTCTCCCTGCACCGTCTCGACGAGCGCGGTCGGCCCATCGAGCGCGAAGGCAGCGTTGATGCGATTGGAAGCTCCACCGGCGAGCGGCACATAGAGGTCCCGCGGGATGGCGAGCAGTGACACACGATCACCCTCGAGTCGCAGAACAGCAATCGTGTCGGTGCGTTCGCCCCCCACCGCCGGCCCGAAGATCACGTTGGCATTCTCGACGTCGGTGGCGACACCAGAGCGGGTGTCGGTACCCACGATCAAGTAATTCGTCCCGGACAGAGCACCGACCATGGTCGAGGCAAGATCGACACGCCCCACGCCGCTCCACGCAAGATGAGCGGCGACGGCAAACCCAGCGGCAGGTACGACCAGAAGCAGGGCCAGCAGCACGAGGACACGCCGCCATCGGCGCGGCGGTGACGGGTCAGGTGCCTCCTCCATCGGCTCGCCAGTTCGGAGACGAGCCGACGCCGAGGACGACACGTGGATCGAGCGAGGATCAGGGGGAAGATCCGACATCCGACGCAGTCAAGCACGCCTCGGCGCTGCGGCAACGGCAGCTGTCACCACCTAGCACTGTCGTCTCACTAACCTGCCGCGGCGGGCCCCTTGTGATGCGTAGACCGTTCTCCCGTTTTCTCAGCGTCGGCGCCGCTGTCACCGTCGCCGTGACGCTGCTGTTCTCCAGCTCTGGCGGTGCCGGCGACCTGAGCGACCTTCGTCGCCAGCGAGAAGCGTCCCGAGAGGCAGAGCAGGCAGCGCTCGAGCAGATCGACCTGCTCCGGGCCGATGCCGAGGTCATCCGAGACACCCTGCTGGAGATTCAGGCGCTCGTGGATGCCCAGGTGGCGCGGGTCGAAGGGGCGCAGCAGGCACTCGCTGCGGCAGAGGCCGAGGTCCGCGCACGCCAGCAGTTGGCCGTGGATGCCGAGTCTGCCATCGAGGCGACGATCGCCCAGATACGGGTGCGAGCGGTCGACGCCTATGTGGGTACCGGTGAGAGCGGCTTGGAGGCGTGGCTGGCCGATGGCGATGTGAATCAGACGGCCATTCGCATTGCGATGCTCGACTTCACCGCTGGCAATGAACGCGATCTGCTCGACGATCTCCGAGCGCATCGGTCGGCCCGAGAGATCAATGTCGCGTTCGGCGAAGCAGCGAAACAGGAAGCCGATCGACTCCGGGCCAGCCTCGAGGAGGAACTCGCCGTGTTGCAGGAGCGGCGGGCGCTTCAACTCGACGTGCAGGCCGAGCTCGCCACCAGGATCGATGCATGGTTGCTGGAGGCCGACGAGCGGGCCCAGGCAAGCGAGGAGTTCACGGCGCTGATTCGCGCCGAGACTGCGGCTGCCACGGGGCTGCGGCCCGGGTCGGCATCGCTCGAAGGATTCATCATGCCCACGGCCGGCCGGATCGGCTCGGCGTTCGGTCCGCGGCTGCACCCGATCTTCGGGACGGTCCGCGAGCACACGGGTGTCGACATCGGATCGAGAACCGGCAACCCGATCTGGGCCTCGAAGGATGGCCGGGTCATCTTCGCCGGATGGAAGGGCGGCTACGGCAACACCGTCGTGATGGTGCACGGCGATGGCACGGTGACGACGCTGTACGCCCACATGTCGGTGATTCGGGCGAGAGTTGGCGATGTGGTCGACCAGGGCGAGCTCGTCGGCGAGATCGGCAGTACAGGCTTCAGTACCGGTCCGCACCTGCATTTCGAAGTGCGAGTCAATGGGACCCCCAAGGATCCGGTCGCGTTTTTGCCCTAGGTCGCCGCACACCAGCCGAGCGGTTGGGTGCCGCTACGATGAGGGGGAGGGAGGACTCATGGCGCTTCGTGTGTTTGGAAAAGGCCAACAGGACCCGGAGGACACTCCACCGCCGAAGAAGGCCTTTCGCCGCCGCTTCGTGGGGTACCACCGAGAAGACGTCGACGAGATGCTTCTGCACCTCACGGCCTCGCTCACATCGCTGGAGATTCGTCTGCAGGCAGCCGAGTTCGCTGCAAAGCAAGAAGACCTTGTCCTTCGCGCCACTCGTCGAAGCGTGGACGAGGTCCTGAAGCGAGCCGAGAAAGATGCCGACGGCATCCGCTCCGCCGCCGAGTCCGATGCGGCGAGTCTGCTCGCCGAAGTGTTCGGTCCGTTACGTGGTGGGACCGGAGCCGCAGCCACCAGATCCTGATTCGGCCCGAGTCCCGCGTCGAGAGCAGCTAGATTTTTGCCGATGCTGTTGACGGTTGGCGACCTCGTCGAAGAGATCCTCGTCCAGCTGAAAGAGGCACCCGTCCGAGGCCAGGACACCCAGGTGCGCAGTGCCCGCATTCGAGGCGGATCGGCAGCCAATGTGGCCGCAATCGACGCCGAGATGGGCGGCACCCCTCGCCTGGTATGCCAGGTCGGCGACGATGCAGTCGGCTACCTCCTCGCCGAGGACGTCCGCTCCCGGGGCGTCCATGTCGAGGTCCACCACGCCGGCGCCACCGGTGTCATCGTCACCACCGTCGGGTTGGGCGTGCGCAGCCGGCTGGTCGATCGCGGCGCCTCGCGGGGCCCGACGACCCTCGACGATCTCGACCTCGACGGGATTACACAGCTGTACCTGGCGGCTTCGGCATTCACCGAGGACCCGCTAGCCAGCGCAATCGAGGGACTGCTGGCCTCACTCACCGAGCGTCGGATCCCGATCGTCGTGGGCGGCCCGTCGACGGCCGATCTCGAACTTCTCGGGGTCGATGCCTTCAGGGAACTGATCCGCACCCTTCGACCTGATGCAGTCGTGCTGAACCGGGCTGAGCACAACGCCGTCGGATGCCAACCTCGCCAAGCACTCGCCGGGGCGAGAACGACGGTCGTCACAGCCGGTTCCCGGCCGACCTTGGTGCTGGAAACGTCGGGAGAAGCGGAATCGGTTCCGGTGGCGCCGGTGGCCACGATCCGCGACCGAACCGGGGCGGGTGACGGCTTTCTCGCCGGGTTCCTGGCGTCGCGGCGGACCGGGGCCGATGCGGTTGCGGCCTGTCACGCCGGACACCGAGTCGCAGCGCGGGTGTTGCAGAACCTCGGGCCGACCACGGGCCGCTAGGAAGGCGGTCCCGTTCGCCGATACCGGCCCATCAACTCGCTCACGACTTCGTGGATCGGTGGGGCTGGCGTGAGTCCGAGACGGTCGAGCGTAAAGGCGACCGGTACCCCGTCGTGATCGGAGTTGTCGAACGCAACATGCACCGCAAGCTGCCCCACACCGGGCGGTTCGCCCACGACGACCTCCATCAGGCCCGCACTCAAATCCACGAACACCACCTCTCCGATCTCGTGGGCTGCGTCGGCAAGGCGCAGCAGTACGTCGACGGGATCATCGTGGTCGAGCACCTCGCGAGGGGTCCCCGGAGCTGGCCCAACGATCGGTGCACGCTGTGGTTCCTGTAGCGGCACGGAACCCTCGCTCGTGGCCGCACGGAGCGTCTCGAATGCTCGGTTCACTTCCGCGGCGCGAGTCGGGTCCCCACCCGCGTCGGGATGGGTGTGTCGGATCGCCGAACGGTACGCCACCCGGATCTCGGCCCACGATGGTGAGCCGGACAGTCCGAGCACAACCATCGCAGCGCGGGAATCCACCCGATCATTGTTCCAAAGACCGCTGGCATCGGCACCACCGGCTGCGAAGCAGCGACTGACGCTCACTCCCTGCAGTCCTGTTCGGGAGCCGCACGCGAACGCCAATCAGGCGTCGGTGGGCTGCCATCGCAGTGAATGTGGGCAGATGCTTGTTGCCGGACCGGCTTGTCGGTAGCGTCCCATGGTCTGTTTCACGGGTTACGACAGGAGAAAACGTGAGCGCCGTACCATATATGGCCTTGATCTCGGCAGTCGCCGGGCTTGCCTTGGCTGGCTACTACTACAAGGCCGTGGAGGCAGCACCTGCGGGCAATGACCGCATGCAGTTCCTCATGACCGAGATTCAAAAGGGTGCCCGAGCATTCCTCAAACAGGAGTACACCTGGGTTGCTGCGTTTGCCGTCGCAATGCTGGTCCTGATCGCAGTCGTGATCGACCCACTGGCATCGGTCAGCTACGTCATCGGCGCCGTGCTGTCGGCAACCGCAGGCTATGCCGGCATGACGGTTGCGACGATGGCGAATGCCCGAACGACAGAGGCGGCCAAGGACGGCCCATCGCGGGCACTCTCGATTGCCTTCCGCGGCGGCGCGGTCATGGGCTTCGCCGTTGCTGGATTGGCCCTTGCCGGTCTGATGCTGACCTACCTGTTGTTCGTCGAGTGGCTCGAAGCAGACAAGGCATTCGAGATCGTGACCGCCTACGGGCTCGGTGCATCCACCATTGCACTCTTCTCACGCGTCGGCGGTGGCATCTACACCAAAGCCGCCGATGTCGGTGCAGATCTTGTCGGCAAGGTCGAGGCGGGCATCCCGGAAGACGACCCCCGCAACCCGGCAACCATTGCCGACAACGTCGGTGACAATGTCGGCGACGTCGCCGGTATGGGCGCCGACCTCTTCGAGTCGTACGCCGGCTCGATCATCGCCCCCATCGCGCTCACCGCGTTCTCTGTCGCCGGTGGACTTGCCGCCGAGCAAGCTGGCACCAAGGGAATCGTCGAGCTGCTGATGTTCCCGATCGCCATCGCGTTCGTCGGCATGATCGCCTCGATCCTCGGCTCCTTCCTCGTCAAAGGGGGTGACAGCACCGACTCCAAGGCACTCAGCCGAGCCCTGCACATGGGGACGAATGTCGCCATGGGCCTCACCGTGCTCGGCACGATTGCCATTGCCTACTGGATGTTCGGCGATGCGCCGGGTGACGAGTACGGCCTCGCCGTATCTGTGATCGGCGGCCTGCTTGTCGGCTGGGCGCTCGGCAAGACTGCCGAGTACTACACCTCCGACCATTTCAACCCGGTCAAGAAGATTGCAGCTCAATCCGAGACTGGTCCGGCCACAACAGTGCTGGCGGGCATCAGCGCTGGGATGGTCTCGGTCGCCGCCTCGGTTGGACTGATTCTCCTCGGCGTCGGGGTTGCGTACTGGGGTGGCGAGCAGACGCTCGGCGCCGGCGGCGGCATCTACGGGATCGCCGTGGCAGCGATCGGCATGCTCGCCACCACTGGCGTGGTCGTGTCGGTCGATGCATACGGGCCGATCGCCGACAACGCCGGAGGCATCGCCGAGATGGCCGAACTCGATCCATCGGTGCGTGAGGTGACCGACGCGCTCGACTCGCTCGGCAACACGACCGCAGCGGTCGCAAAGGGCTTTGCCGTTGGCTCCGCCGCCCTCACTGCGCTGGCGCTCTTCAAGAGTTTCGAGTTGGCCGTGGCCCAGGAGGGCGGTGCTCTCAGCCTCAATGTCGGGGATGTCGACGTCTTCATCGGCTTGTTCATCGGAGCAGGCCTCCCGTTCCTCTTTGCGGCACTGACCATCGATGCCGTGGGTCGCGCCGCCAACGCGATGATCGAGGAAGTCCGCCGGCAGTTCCGAGAGATCCCCGGGTTGCGCGAGGGCCAAGAGGGTGTGGTCCCCGACTCCGCCCGTTGCGTGGCGATCAGCACCGATGCCTCGCTCAAGGAGATGATCGTTCCCGGTGCGCTCGCCGTGGTCGTGCCCCTCGTCGTCGGGTTCATCGATGTCGACGCGCTCGGTGGTCTCCTCGCCGGTGCCCTCGTGACCGGTTTTGCGCTCGCCATCTTCATGGCCAATGCCGGTGGCGCTTGGGACAACGCCAAGAAGTACATCGAGGCGGGGGCCCACGGTGGCAAGGGTTCCGACCCCCACAAGGCTGCAGTGGTCGGTGACACCGTCGGCGACCCGTTCAAGGACACATCCGGACCGGCCATGAACATCCTGCTCAAGGTCATGACGATCGTCTCGTTGGTCTTCGCCAGCGCATTCGTCTGAGGTCAGTCCATCCGAGCTGGTGAGGGGCCCCGACCGGGTCTCGTCACCAGCGCTCTTGCTCGACCACTGGCCCTACGCTCTCGGTATGACCGGACTCGCCGAACGGCGCACTGCCCTTCGTCGTCGGCTGCGCGAGCGCCGCGCCTCCCTCACCGATGACGAGCGACAGGCAGCAGAGGTGGCGGTCATGGCTCGACTCCACGACGTGCCGATCCTGAACCATGCCGCATTCGTTGCCGGCTACCGGGCAACCCGGGGTGAAGTCGACATCGACACCACCCTGACCCGGCTTGGGGAGCAAGGCGCAGTGGTCACGGTTCCCCGCGTTGTGGGGGAGCGCTTGGAATTCATCCCTTGGAGTCCTGCAACGGAGTCCACCATCGGGAGCTACGGGATCGAAGAACCGCTGGATGGCGCGTCAGTTCCCTTCGAGCGTCACGTGGTCATCTTGACCCCGCTGGTCGCCTTCGATCGCGCGGGGAGACGCCTCGGGCAGGGCGGGGGTTTCTACGATCGAATGATGGGGCAGGCTGGTACCAGTCGGCCGCTGATGATCGGGGTCGCCTACAGCTTTCAGGAGGTCGAACAGGTTCCCGTCGAACCATGGGATCAGCCGATCGATGCGGTTGTCACCCCAGACGAGCTCATCGACTGTCGGGCCTCGCCCTCTGATCTCGCGGGTCAAGACTCCCATTCGGCCCGCTGAGCAGATAGAACTATCGCGTGCACGTGGTTGTAGTCGGAGCCGGAGAGGTCGGCTCGTACGTCGCCGAGCGCCTCAGCCGAGAAGAGCACGACGTTGCGCTCATCGATATCGATGCAGGCAAGTTGCGCAGACTCGACACCGAGCTCGATGTCTTGACGGTGTGCGGCAGCGGGACGCACCCCACCACGCTGGCCAAAGCCGGGATCGAACACAGCGAGTTGCTCGTTGCCGTGACTGCGAACGACGAGGTGAACCTGATCTCGTCGATGCTTGCGAAATCGCTCGGGGTGCCACAGACGATTGTCCGTATCGAGGCCGCCGATCTGCGAAGCGTCTCTGCAGCCGACGTCCGATCGGCGTCCGGTGCTGATCTGTTCATCGACCCTGATGCAGAGGCGGCCCAAGAGATCCTCGAGTTGTTCGATTTCCCCGGCGCCGACGAGGTCGCCCACATGGTCGACGACGAAGTGCTCGTGATCGGCGCACGACTCCAACCCGATGCGCCGCTCGTGGATCGCACCCTCGGCGAGATTGGCAAGGAGTTCGAACCCGACTGGGATTTCATGGTCGCAGCCATCGGTCGCGACGACGAGACGATCATCCCTCGTCGAGATCACCGACTTCGCAGCGGCGACCACGTTCGCATCGTTGCCAAACGCTCTGCGGGAAAGCTGGTCGGCGAGTTGCTCGGCCTCGGTCGCTCCGCACCGAAGCGCGTCATGTTGTTGGGTGGAGGCCGCACCGCACAGATCCTGGCCCAAAGCCTCACGATCCGTGGCGTTCACGTGGTGATCATCGAGCGCGATCCCGGTCGAGCCCGAGAGTTGGCTGAGCAACTCGACAACTGTCTGGTGCTCGAAGGTGACATCACCGACGACGGACTTCTCGCAGAGGCCGACATCGGTCGGTTCGAGATGGTTGCTGCACTCACCGGCGAGGACGACGCCAACATCCTTGCCTGCTTGTACGCCAAGGGCAGTGGTGTACCGGAGACGGTTGCAGTGCTCCATCGCTTGGCCTTGCTCTCGCTCGTGGAGGGCGCGGGAGTCGATGTGGCCCTGTCTCCACGAACCGCCACAGCGAATGGTGTCCTTCGATTCGTCCGCGGGGGTGTCGCAGCCGTTGCGACCTTCCTCCACGGTGATGCCGAGATCCTCGAACTCCCTGTGGCGGAACACAGTCGGGCTGATGGTGCCTTGATCAACGAACTCGGTCTGCCGAAGGACGCACTGATCGCCGCCTTCGTTCGTGATGGCAACGCCCAGATCGGGCGGGCAAAAAGCCGGCTGCGCGCCCACGATCATGTCGTTGTCGTGGCCATGCCCGGTGCCGTCAACGAGGTCCACGGCGTTCTCGGGTGAGCGGAGGCACCGGTGCCGAGGAAGGTCAACTCGGGCCGACCCATCGCGATTCGTTCAGCAGATTGGCAATCTCCGACGGACTTTTCCAGGTTGGGGTCGCCGGGCTGGCTGCGGCCGCCATCGGGGTAGTCGACAACGCCCTCGACTCGATCATCATCGGCGTAATTTCCGGGGCTGCGCTCGGTGTCGGAATCGCCGGACGCCGACGATTTGCCCGACGCCAGCACACCGCAACGGCACGCATCCTGGCCGGACTTGCGTCGACATGGAGCATCTTGGTGCTGGTGGGTGCGGCCACGTACCTGGCGACCGGCACAATCGACAGCGTCGAGAACGCACTGTTCGAATCGGCCGCCGGTTTCAGCACCGTTGCCCTCACGACGCTCGATCCCCAGGTGTTGTCCCTGCCGGTTGCGTTGTACAGAGGCGCAACGCAGTGGATCGGTGGGCTCCTCGGACTGTTCACTGTGGTTGTGGCACTGCCCCGAACGATGAAAGGGAAGGTGCAGATACCGAAGGGGATCGGGCGCCGGGCCGATCGCTTGGTGCCGACGGTCGAGATCGGTCGTCGCCGCGTGGTGCGAATGTACGTTGCGCTGAGTCTTGCCTGTTTCACCGCCTACCTCCTGTCCGGCATGCGATTCCGATCGGCTGCGATCCATGCGATGACCACCGTTTCGACCGGAGGCTTCACCGACACGACGGACTCGTTCCTGACGATGAACACTGCCTCGAAGAGCGTGGCAACCGTCTTCATGTTCACCGCCGGTGTCAGCTTCTTCGCACTGTTCTGGTTGGTTCGGGGGAACCACCGACGGTTTCTCGCATCACCGGAACTTCGGGTCTACGCCGCCATCGTTGCCACCATCACGATCTATCTCGTGCTGGTCGTCGATGACGTGTCCGTCGGCGATGCGTTGTTCACCGCAGCGAGCGCATCGAGCACCACCGGCCTTGCAGTTGTCGACTGGACGCTGTTTCCCCCGGGAGCACTTGCCATTCTGCTCGTCGCCGTCGCAACTGGCGCCATGGGCGCGTCGGCCGGGAGCGGCCTTCGGGTGATTCGAGCGTGGCTTCTCGTGCTCTTTGCAGCACGGGAGGTCCGCCGGCAACTCGAGCCCAGTGCCGTCATCGCAGTGACGCACGGTGATCGTTCCGTGGGCGAAGACGAACTCGAGGATCTGACCGGCTATCAGATCGCCCATTTCGGCCTGTGTGCAGCTGGCGCGTTTCTGCTGGCGCTGGCCGGAAGCGATCTTGTCGGTTCGTTGTGGGCAGCAATCTCAGTGATCTCGACCTTCGGACCGTCGCCGCTGACCGGGGCGGTCGGTGATGCCACTGCATTGGGTAGTTGGGGCCAAGTGATCCTTCTTCCCGGCATGCTCGCCGGCCGACTGACCATCCTTCCCCTCCTGTACGCCATTACATCGCTACTGCAAGCCAGGGCGTGGCTCGTGCGAGGGAGCCGTCGAGTGCTGCGGGTGAGGCGATGAACGTTCTGCGATCGGGGAGGGTCCGCAAGGCGACCGAGCTGCACGCGACGGGCCTGCGCATCAAGTCGACGACGCTCAACGTGATGGGCGCCGCGTTGGCCGCAGTGTCCGTCGGCATGGTGGTCGGCGGAGTTGTCGAACTGGGCACGACGAATCGTGACACCGGCGCGTTGTTCCTGTCGGCTCTGATCACCTTTGTCGTAGGTGGCGTTCTTTTCGGGTCGACACAAGCCGGCGAGGTGCGTGCACGCGAGGTGTTTGCCGCCGTCGGGTGGGCCTGGCTGATGGTCACCGGCTTCGGTTCGCTGCCCTACGTGCTCGGAGGCACGTTCGACGTTGCCGGTATCGACACGTCGGGCCAGATCGTCAATGCCATCTTTGAGTCGGCCTCCGGGTACAGCGCAACCGGTTCGACTGCGCTGACCGACTTCTCGATTCCCGGACGTGGCACCCTCATGTACCGACAGATCACCCAGTGGTACGGGGGAATGGGGATCGTCGTGCTGGCCGTCGCGGTGCTTCCGTATTTGGGTGTTGGTGGCCTCGACCTGTTGACGGCCGAGGCGCCGGGTCCGGTGTCGGAGCGACTGACACCCCGCGTGAAGCAAACGGCAAAGGGGCTGTGGTCGACCTACGCCGTGTTCACCCTTGGAGTTGTCGTGGTGTTGGTCATCATTCCCGGTCCGTCGGTGTACGACGCGATCGCGCATGGTTTTTCGACGGTGTCGACCGGTGGCTTCTCACCTCACGCCTCGAGTATCGGACACTTCGACAGCATCGCTGTGGAGATCGCAATCATCGCTGCCATGGTCGTGTGCGCCACCAACTTCACCCTCCACCTCCGGGCGAAACGTGGAACCCGCAAGGCATACCGGTCGGACGCCGAGTTTCGCGGCTACATCTCCATCCTTGCCGTTTGCAGCATGCTGGTTGTCGCCATCCTCTGGCTCGGGGGCAGCCTCACCGTCGGGGAGTCGCTTCGTGTTGGCGTCTTCAACGTTGTATCGCTGGCGACCAGCACCGGGTTCGGCAACGCCACCGGCCCGGGTAGCGCCGGCGACTTCGCCCTGTGGCTACCGGCAGCACAGATGATCCTGCTCTGCCTCTTCGTGGTCGGGGGTTCGACCTCGTCGACATCGGGGGGCATCAAAGTCATGCGAGCACAGGTTCTCCTCGCCCACAGCATTCGCGTCATCCGCCGCTCCCAGCGGTCCCGGGCTGTCATCCCGGTGAAACGAGGTTCGGTGGCGGTACCCGAGGACGTCATCAGGCGGATGGCGGGGTTCTTCGTCGTCTACGCACTCTTGGTGCTCAGCGGGGTGATGGTGCTCACCTCTCTCGGTGGTGGCCTGGGCGAATCGATCTCTGCCATCATCGGTTCGCTCGGCAACATGGGACCGGGATTCGGTGCGGCCGGGCCAACTGCGAACTTCAGCGATGCGTTCACCGAGCCCGGACGGCTTGTGCTTGCCGTCTACATGCTGATCGGGCGACTCGAGCTTTTCCCGATCCTTTTGATGTTCGCCGCTCCGACCCGCACCGTGCGCGCTCGCATGATGTGATCAGCCGCGAAGCATCTGCTCCAGCACTGCCTGAAACCAGCCCGGGTCGTGGGCACCTGCAGTTTCGCGAGCCGAATGCATCGCGTATTGGGGGCAGCCCGCATCGACGACAGCAATCCCGAGTTCACCCGCAGTGGCTGGCCCGATGGTCGACCCGCACCCCAGATCGGTGCGATTCACGAACCGTTGAAACGGAACGTCTGCGGCGCGGCAGGCAGCGACAAACGCTGCTGCCGAGCGAGCATCTGTCGCATAGCGCTGATTTGCGTTGATCTTGAGCACCGGTCCGCCGTTGAGGCTGACCTGATGCTCGGGCTCATGGCGATCGGCGTAGTTGGGATGGGTCGCATGGGCGCCATCGGCGCTGATCACAAGACTTGCGGCCCGCGCAGTCGCTGTATCCGCGATCGTTGCGCCGAGCCCTGATTGCACCAGTTCGATCTGATGACGCAGGAGTGGGGATGCGGCCCCGGTCGTCGAGACGCTGCCGACCTCCTCGTGATCGAACAAGCTGATCATCGGGATCGCAGCACCAGGCGCGTCAGCAACCGCCGCAAGAGCTCTGACCGCCAAGAAACACGAAAGAAGGTTGTCGATGCGTGCCGTGCACAAAAAGTCGTCACCCAAGCCGGTCAGTGCTGCCGGCGTCAGGTCGTAGGCCATGACGTCGAAGGCAAGGATCGCATCAGCGGCGACACCGACCTGTTCTGCGAGGTACTCGGCGAAGCTCGGACCCTCGCCGAGTCCCCACACCGGTGACAGATGCCGTTGGGGGTTGAGGTTGAGTCCATTTTGCCGGATGTCACCGTCGAGATGGATTGCCAGCTGCGGGATGCGGAGCAACGCACGCTCGTCACGCATCAGACGCTCTTCGGGGCCATCGGATCCCTCGACCACGACGCGGCCGGCAAGTCCCAAGTCGCGGTCGAGCCAAGAGTTCAACAACACGCCGCCATAGACCTCCACCCCCAGCTGGCGTGCGCCTCCGGGTCCCGATCGATCGGGTTGTGGCTTGATGCGAAGATTGGGGCTGTCGGTGTGTGCGCCGACCAGTCGTAGCGGGCTTGCCGCATGGTGGTCGGCGCTCACCACCCACGCCAACAGCGAGCCACCGTCGATGCGATACCAACGGCCGACCGGACCGCTGCCGGGTGGCGCGTCGGCGAAACCTGCCGCCTCGAGCATCTGTCTCATCGTGGCAACGGCGTGATACGGCGATGGGCTTGCATCGAATGGGTCGAGGAGGGCGGACGCGACACCGGGATCGGCAGGGAGCATGCCTCCATCTTGGCCCACCCAACGCCAGGTTGGCCCACACCGCTGGAACTCGCTAGGTTTTCCACAGCTGGAAGCCGGGCCAATGTCGTCCCAGCTCCGAACTCGAGAGCGTCGCGCTCGTCGTTCCGGAGGACTGTTGTGGCCATCACCGACTCGAATCCCGATCTTCCCTCCCCGCAAGGGCTCTATCACCCGCGCCACGAGCATGACAGCTGCGGGGTCAACTTCGTGTGCGACATCTACGGCCGTGCCAGCCATGACATCGTTGCGAAGGGCATCGGTGCGCTGTGCAACATGGAGCACCGGGGCGCAAAGGGCGCCGATATCAACACCGGTGACGGCGCAGGGCTGTTGATCCAGATCCCCGACCGTTTCTACCGCGATGTCGTTTCGTTCGATCTGCCGGCCGCGGGAGCGTACGCAACCGGGATTGCGTTCCTTCCCCAAGACCCGTCGGTGGCCGATGCAGCCGCCGCCCGCGTCGAAACGATCTTCGACCAGGAGGGACTGCGGGTGCTCGGCTGGCGGGCGCTGCCGGTCGACCAGTCGATCCTCGGGGCGGCCTCGCTGATGACGATGCCGACATTTCGGCAGGTGTTCGTGGAGTGTTGCGACGGTGGGGAAGGGATCGACCTGGACCGCAAGGCATTTATCGCTCGCAAGCGAATCGAGCACGACATCAGGATCGAAGCCACAACCGGGACGACCGGCGAGGCGATGGGCGGGTCGTCCGAGACCCACGACGGCGTCTACTTCCCGTCGTTGAGTGCTCGCACAGTGGTGTACAAGGGAATGCTGACGACACCACAGCTTTCGGCGTTCTACCCCGACCTTCTCGACGAGCGGGTCGAGAGCGCGCTTGCCCTCGTGCACTCTCGGTTCTCGACAAACACCTTCCCCTCGTGGCCGCTCGCGCACCCGTATCGCTTCGTCGCTCACAACGGCGAGATCAACACGATTCAAGGGAACCGAAACTGGATGCAGGCCCGAGAAGCACTGCTCGAGTCTCCGCACCTGCCAGGCCTGGAACGGGCGTACCCGATCTGTACACCGGGTGCCTCCGACACGGCAGGCTTCGACGAGGCCCTCGAACTTCTCGTCCTGGGTGGATATCCACTCGAGGAAGCCGTCTTGATGATGATCCCGGAGCCCTGGGAACACCACACCGAGATGGACGATGATCGCAGGGCCTTCTACCGGTTCAACGCAACCCGGATCGAGCCCTGGGACGGTCCGGCCTCGATCGCATTCACCGACGGCACGGTGATGGGCGCAGTGCTGGACCGCAATGGCCTTCGCCCGAGTCGCTACTGGGTCACCAACGACGGGCTGGTCGTCATGGCCAGCGAGGTCGGCGTCGTCGACCTCCCCCAAAGCACGATCGTGGAAAAAGGACGGCTTCAGCCGGGACGCATGTTCCTCATCGACACCAGCGAGGGTCGAATCATTCGCGACCACGAGGTGAAGGCTCGCATCACCGGACGACGTCCCTATCGCGACTGGCTCGATGGGCAACTTGTCACGATCGACGACCTACCGGTCGGCACCGAGCGAAGCAGCGGCGAGAGCTCCGTCACTCAACTGCAACTCGAGTTCGGGTACACGATCGAAGAGAAGAAACTCCTCCTCGCCCCGATGGCACGAGACGGCAAAGAGGCGATCGGTTCCATGGGTACCGACACGCCGATCGCCGTACTGTCCGAACGGAGCCGGCACATCGCCGACTACTTCCAGCAACTCTTCGCTCAGGTGACCAATCCTCCCCTCGACGCCATTCGCGAAGAAATCATCACGTCGCTCTTCGCTCGCGTGGGCCCGGAGGGGAATCTTTTCGACCCCGGTCCCGAGTCGTGCCGAACCATCCACCTCGACAACCCGGTGATCACCGACAACGAACTCGCCCGCATCGCTGCACTCAGTCGCAACGAAGGGCCAGCCGGGTTTCGCTCGGTCGTCCTCGAGGCCCGGTTCGACGCAGCGGCGGGCGGAGCCGCACTGGCAGCGGGGATCGATCGCCTTCGTTCCGAGGCCGACGACGCGATCGCCGACGGTGCCACCACCTTGATCATTTCGGACCGGGGTGACGGCGCTGTGAACAATCCCATTCCGTCGTTGCTGGCCTGCAGTGCGGTGCATCACCACCTCGTGCGCACGAAGACCCGGGCCCGCGTCGGGCTGGTGGTCGAGGCGGGCGATGCACGCGAGATACATCACATCGCAACCCTGCTGGGGTACGGGGCGAATGCGGTCAACCCGTACCTTGCGTTCGCCACTGTCACCGCAATGATCGAGTCCGGGGAGTTCGGGCTCGAGGGACTCGACGTGCCGACAGCGCATCAGAACTACATCAAGGCTGCGGGGCTCGGCATCCTCAAGATCATGTCGAAAATGGGTATCTCGACCGTGGCCTCGTACACCGGTGCACAGATCTTCGAAGTCATCGGTCTCGACAACTCGGTCGTCGACGAGTACTTCACGGGCACGGTCAGCAGGCTGGGCGGTGTCGGTCTCGACGTCCTCGCCGAGGCCGTCGCCGGTCGCCATGCCCGGGCCTTCCCGGCCAATCCCAGCGAGCGCGCCCATCGCACACTCGACGTCGGTGGCGAGTATCAGTGGCGCCGCGAAGGGGAATACCACCTCTTCAACCCCGACACCGTGTTCAAACTCCAGCACGCGACCCGAGAAGGGCGCTACGACATCTTCAAGGACTACACCAGCCGCGTCGACGACCAGTCCACGAGACTCGGCACATTGCGCGGCCTGTTCGAGTTCCGGTTCGGGGAGCGCCAGCCAATCCCGCTCGAGGAGGTCGAACCTGCGTCGAGCATTCTGAAGCGCTTCTCGACCGGCGCAATGAGCTACGGCTCGATCTCCGCCGAGGCCCATGAGACGCTCGCCATCGCCATGAACCGTCTTGGAGCCAAGTCGAACACCGGCGAGGGGGGCGAAGATGCAGAGCGATTCGTGCCCGACGAGAACGGCGATCTGCGCCGCTCCGCGATCAAGCAAGCTGCATCCGGGCGATTCGGAGTCACCAGCGAGTACCTGGTGAACGCCGACGACATCCAGATCAAAATGGCGCAGGGCGCAAAGCCCGGCGAAGGAGGCCAGCTGCCGGGCCACAAGGTCTACCCGTGGATCGCAAAGACCCGGCATTCCACGCCCGGTGTCGGTCTCATCAGCCCACCGCCACACCACGACATCTACTCCATCGAGGACCTGGCCCAGCTGATCCACGATCTCAAGAATGCAAACCCTCGCGCTCGTATTCACGTGAAGTTGGTCGCGGAGGTCGGGGTGGGCACCGTTGCCGCAGGCGTCTCGAAGGCACACGCCGATGTCGTCCTCATTTCAGGGCACGACGGAGGCACCGGCGCGTCGCCCCAAACCTCGATCAAGCACGCCGGAGCCCCGTGGGAACTCGGTCTGGCCGAAACGCAACAGACATTGCTCCTGAACGATCTTCGCGATCGCATCGTCGTCCAGACCGACGGCCAGCTCAAGACCGGACGCGACGTCATGATCGCAGCGTTGCTCGGTGCAGAGGAGTTCGGATTCGCCACTGCACCCCTCGTTGTCATGGGTTGTGTGATGATGCGTGTCTGCCACCTCGACACCTGCCCGGTGGGTGTGGCAACCCAAAATCCCGAGTTGCGGGCGAAGTTCAGCGGGGAGCCCGAGTTCGTCGAGAACTTCTTCGAGTTCATCGCGCAAGAGGTGCGGGAGTTGCTCGCCCAGCTCGGCTTCCGCACGCTCGACGAGGCAATCGGTCAGGTCGAGATGCTCGACACCACCGCAGCCGTCGAACATTGGAAAGCCGATGGCCTCGACCTGTCACCGATTCTCCACCTGCCCGACATCGCCAAAGAGGCCCGTCGTCACCAGTGGAAGGAACAGGACCACGGTCTCGAGTTCGCCCTCGATCAAACCTTGATCCAGCATGCGGCCGAAGCAATCGAGGCTGGTCGAGCGGTCACGATCGACATGCCCATCCGCAATACCAACCGCACGGTCGGAACGATGCTCGGCTACGAGGTCACCCGCACCCATGGCGGTGCGGGACTTCCCGACGACACGATTGTGGTGAATCTCACCGGCTCAGCGGGAAACAGCCTCGGTGCATTCGTGCCGAAGGGGATCACCCTGCGGCTCGAAGGCGATGCCAACGACTATGTCGGAAAGGGACTGTCGGGTGGACGGATCGTTGTGCGTCCCCCGAGCGATGCGCCGTTCGTGGCCGAAGACAACGTCATCGCCGGCAACGTCATCCTGTACGGGGCTACCGCAGGTGATGTGTTCCTGCGGGGCATGGTGGGGGAGCGGTTCTGTGTTCGCAACTCCGGAGCGGTCGCGGTCGTCGAGGGTGTCGGCGACCACGCCTGCGAGTACATGACGGGCGGCAGGGCCGTGATCCTCGGCCCCACGGGCCGAAACGTTGCCGCTGGAATGTCGGGTGGCATCGCATTCGTTCACGATCCCGAGCAGCTTCTTGCGATGCGCACGAACCACGAAATGGTTGTGCTCGAACGACCCGATGCCGACGACATCGACTGGCTGCGCGAACGCGTCGAGATGCACGGCCACGAAACCGGGAGTGAAGTCGCAGCCCGGCTGTTGGCAGACTGGACGACGTCGGTGACCCAGTTCGTGAAAGTGATGCCGACCGACTTCAAGCGGGTTCTCGAGGCTGCGGCGAGAGCGCGGGCCGAGGGTCGAGACGAAACCGAAGCGGTCATGGCCGCTGCTCGGAGCTGAGGAGGCGACGATGGCTGATCCGCGAGGCTTTCTGAAGCACGACCGAGAACTCCCGGCCCATCGCCCGGTGCCGGTACGTCTGCGCGACTGGAACGAGGTCTACGAGGACTTCCCCGAGGACAAGCTTCGAACCCAAGCAAGCCGCTGCATGGACTGCGGCATCCCGTTCTGCAACAACGGCTGTCCGCTCGGAAACCTCATTCCGGACTGGAACGATCTGTCCTACCGGGGCTTGTGGCGAGACGCCATCGACCGTTTGCATGCGACGAACAACTTCCCCGAGTTCACCGGGCGTCTCTGCCCGGCTCCGTGCGAAGCCGCGTGTGTGCTCGGCATTCACGAACCACCGGTCACGATCAAGCGCATCGAAGTCGAGATCATCGACCGAGCATGGGACGAAGGGTGGGTTGTGCCGATCCGCCCCGCATCGATGACGGACAAGAGCGTGGCGATCGTCGGCTCCGGTCCGGCCGGGCTCGCCGCTGCTCAGCAACTGACCCGTGCGGGCCATCGTGTCGTGGTCTACGAGCGCGCCGACCGTGTCGGAGGACTCCTGCGGTACGGCATTCCCGAGTTCAAGATGGAGAAGCGGCATCTCGACCGGCGCCTTGCGCAGATGGAGGCCGAAGGGACCGAGTTCAGGACCGGGATCTGCGTCGGGATCGACATCTCTGCTGACGAACTTCGAGGCGAGCACGACGCCATCGTCCTCGCGTGCGGGGCAACCCATGCTCGCGATCTTCCGATCGAGGGCCGAGACCTGGCGGGGATCCACCAGGCGATGGACTTCCTGCCGGGTGCCAACCGAGTGCAGGAGGGCGACTTCGAGCATCCACCGATCTCGGCTGCTGGCAAGGACGTCATCATCATCGGTGGCGGCGACACCGGCGCTGACTGTCTCGGCACGTCCCATCGCCACGGAGCTGCATCGGTCCACCAGTTCGAGATCATGCCTCGACCTCCAGACACCCGACCCGATGCCAACCCGTGGCCGACGTGGCCGATGATCTACCGGGTCAGCTCGGCCCACGAAGAAGGGGGCGAGCGGGACTACAGCATCAACACGGTGCGCTTCGTGGGTGACCACGATGGCAACGTCGCAGGACTCGACACGGTGCGGGTCGAACAGGCCATGCACGACGGCAGGTTGACCTTCCAGCCCGTCGCGGGGAGCGAGCAACACTTTCCTGCGCAGATGGTGTTGTTGGCGATGGGCTTCACCGGTCCTGAGTCGGGACCACTCATCGACCAGTTCGGTGTCGATCTGGATGCCCGCAGCAATGTGGCCCGAGACGATTCGTGGACCACGAACGTCGAGGGTGTCTTCGTCGCCGGAGACATGGGCCGCGGCCAAAGTTTGATCGTCTGGGCAATCGCCGAGGGCCGTTCGGCAGCCGCCGCGGTTGACCGCTGGCTCATGGGCGACACCGATCTCCCTTCGCCGATCACGCCAACCGACGTACCGCAGCGGTAGGCGGTGCCCTCGCCGATTGGTGTAGCCGCTCGGAGCATGGTCCACCGGCGCTGGGCATAGGCTTCGGGCCGCATGTCACACCCACCCGTGTCCGTCGTGGTCATCCACCGAAACCGTGCCGATGCCATCGAGCGGACGGTCGCCTCCTTCGCCTCGCAAACCGTGCAGACCCAGGTCATCGTGGTCGACAACGGGAGCGACATCGCCACGGTCGAGGCCCTTCCCCGACTGATCGGCAGTGCGGAGCTCATTGTCAGCGGCGCGAACCTGGGGTTTGGGCCGGGTGGCAACGTCGGTATTCGTCGCTGGCTTCGAACTCACGACACCGAGTGGCTCGCAATTGCTCCTCACGATGCCCTTCCCGAGACCGACACACTCGAACGAATCCTCGACGAGCTTCGAGATCGTCCATCGGTTGGCCTGGCCTCTGCCGATGTCGGCGATGGCAAGGTCCCCGTGATCGATCCGTTCCTCGGCACAATCGATGCCGAACCCACGGTCGAGGAGGGGTTCGAGCCCTCCGGCTATCCACATGGGACCCTCATGCTCGTTCGTCGGGCATGTATCGAGGAGGTGGGGCTGTTCGACGAGCGCTACTTCGCGTACTGCGAAGAGGCAGAGTTGGCACTGCGGGCGAAAGCGCACGGCTGGAGCTGCGGGCTGATCCGTGGGGCGCACGTCCGCAACCCCGGCATGAGCGCTTCGATCGAACGGGTTGCCTATCTGCAACTCCGCAACACCCTCCTCATGCTGCGCGACCATTTCGGCTGGCGACATGCGTGGTTTCGGATCGGCGTTGCCGCCATCCAGCTTCCACTCGGCATGATTCATCCCCCGGCGCGGGGTCTGCACTGGTCACCGCAGGGCCGCATCAAGGCCATCCGCGACTACACCCGCGGGCGGTTTGGGCGACCACCTGACGACGTACTCGTCTAGTCGTCTTTCAGCGCAACTGCGTTCGGCGTCACGTTCATTTTCGGCTCGTATTCGGCAGGCGCTGATTCCACGGCATCACCCCCGAGCGTTTCTCGCAACTGGGTCCGACAGGACACGCACGGGCCGTAGTACGTCTCAGTGGCAGCAACACCACATCTCGGACACTCGATCATCAGCTCGCTCACGCCCGGATCCTCCCACAGGGCAGCAGGCGTCGCCGACATCTTCGTGCCGACGAGTCGTCGTAGGCCCAAACAGGACGAGTCGTCTCGAGCCCAAAAAAGGTTGAGGCCCCGAGTAGCCTCGCCCGCTTGCACGAACTCAACTTCTCGGGGCCTCGAACGACCCGTTCACCTGACACCTCGGACCCGACGGCCCAGATGTTCTTCGAGCGGTCACCCCGTACGAGGGTCACCACCTGACCTGACGTGGCGAGAGCGTCTCTCACCCCGCCCGATCTGAATCAGCCTCCGGTACCCGGCGGTACCGAGCAACCCACTCCGGTTCCACTCCCGTCGGAGCAGCCCCTGAATCGATCGCCCTGACCCCTCACCCTGGGAGTGCTCACCAGCCCCTTCCCACACTCCGCAGTGCGTTCCGGGATTGCCGGCGAGATCACCCTGGTGCGATTCGGCAGTCTCCCAATCCGCTCTCACCCTCGTCAGGTGATCCCGGTTGGAATCCCACCGCATCGGCGGTGTCTCCGGCCGATCCGCTTCGTCCCGAAGGACTCTGCCTGATCGAATCGGTGTCTCCGCTTCCAGCCCCTCGGCTTGGTCTCGATCGCTCATTCGGAGCTTGCGCTCGTCGTGACCGTTCGAGGCCTGTGCCTCGGTTCGTTTGCTTCGACGAGAGGATCTTGGGACACGGTCGGGCCGCTGACAAGAGCAATTGACGAAATCCACAGGCAGCAGCGTGATTCCCACCGGTTGTCCACAGCAGCCGCATCCCTTTCCCCAGATCTGTCCACCGTTTCATCACACGCCACCATCGCAAGCAGCTCGAGATGTCGGTCGTCAGCTCGGCCAGATACCCCGCTCGAGGAAGACCGACCGCAGAATGGCCGGCTCGTCGGTCATGATGCCGTCGACCCCGAGATCGAGGAGGCGGTGCATTTCGTCGGGGTCGTCGATCGTCCAGACGTGGACATGAATCCCACGGCGGTGTGCTCGGCGCACGAGTCGTTCGTTGACGATCTGCAGACCACGGGCCCGGGTCGGCACCTGCACGACATCGACATCGTCGAGCATTCCCATCGGCACCCCTGCATGCAACTCGACGACCGCACCGGCAGCTCCGCCGGTACACAGTCGATCACCTGTCAGCTTCTTGACTGCTCGCGTCCGCCGTCGGCTGAACGAGGTGACGCAGACCCGTTCGAGGGCATTCATCCGCACGAGGGTCGACGCCAATGGTTCGACCGCCCCCCAAGCCTTGGGATCGATGTTCACGAGCGCATCTGGGAACGCCTCGAGCATCTCCTCGAGACGCAAGATGGGATCGGTCCCGTCGACCCGGGCCCGGGAGACGTCGCTCCACGTGAGCGAGTCGAGTGTTCCGGCCCGATCGGTCACTCGGTCGAGGCGGTCATCATGAAATGCCACCAGGACACCGTCAGCCGTTACGTGCACATCGGTCTCGAGATGGCGGAAGCCCAGGTCCAGGGCGTGGCGGAACGCTCGCTCGGTGTTCTCCGGGTGGGGTCCAGCCCCGCCTCGATGAGCGAAACCGACCGGACCTTCGGTGGCCAGGAAGGGGTGGAGCACCGTCGAACCTTAGCCAAGTCGATGTCCAGGGCAGGGCTACCGTACAGGTGTGGATCTCCCCGAAGCCCTGCGACAGTTCGCCGCTGACCCCGCTGCTGTACCGATCGAGGACGCGCTGTTCTGGGTTGCCGCATGCCGTCCGCAGCCTGCCGCAACGATCGACACCTTGCACACCCGCCTCGACGGGCTCGCAGAAGATGTGCCACAGATGAACCTGGCCGCTATTTGCCACACCGTGTTCGGCTCCGGCGGGTTTCGTGGCGATACTGCGGACTACTACGACCCCCAGAACTCCTTGCTCGACCTGGTGGTCGAGCGCCGTCTCGGGATCCCAATCACGTTGTCGGTGGTGCTGATCGCCGTGGCCCGCCGTCTGGACGTGCCCATTCAGGCCATTGGTGCGCCGGGACATTTTCTGGTGCTCGATCCGGTCTCGATGCACTACCGCGATCCGTTCAACCGCGGTGTGATCGTCGAGCGGTCGGCATTGGGTCGAGGCGTGGCCGGAGGAGGGCGACGAGACGAGATGGTCCCGGCTGCTGGTCCGTCTGAGATCGTCAACCGTGTTCTCAACAATCTGCAGAACTCCTATTCCTCTCGCGACCCACGGCAGCTCGACTGGGTGCTGGACCTGAGGCTGGCGTTGCCTGACGAATTGCGAGGCGACCAACGAGTCCTCGCCTCGCTGTGCGAGCGACGTGGTCGCTTCGGGGAGGCGGCCGCACTCCTGGGTCGGCTGGCAGACCAGTGGGGAGATGACCGGCTCCGTCGCCGCGCCACCGGGCTTGCCGCCCGCCTCAACTGAACCTGGCCCTGCGTGCCTGTGGATAAGCTGACCGCTATGCACCGCCGTACCAAGATCGTTGCGACCATCGGTCCCGCCAGTGAGGACGAAGCGACATTGCGAGCCCTGATTCGAGAGGGCATGGATGTTGCCCGGCTCGGGCTGGCGCACAACACGATCGATGAGGGCTTGGAGCGCTTCCATCGGATTCGCTCCGTCGCCCAGGACGAGGGGCGCCGAGTCGGAATCCTCGTCGATCTTCCCGGGCCCAAGGTTCGGGCCGGGAACTTCGGTGAGACCGGGATCGACCTTCCTACAGGGAGCGCCATCGAACTCCGGGTCGGGGACCATACGTCGACGAACAACGTCATCGAGGTCGACTACGAGCAGCTTCTGCGCGACATCCAGGTCGGTGATCGACTCACGATCGGCGACGGTGGAGCCATTCTCGAGATCACCGACACGCAGGTCGACAAGATGTTGGCCAACGTGGTCCACGGAAGCACGCTTCGCGGCCGCCCCGGCGTACACGTACCGAGTGAGCGATTGCAGATTCCCACACCCACCCCGGAAGACTTCGTGGCGCTGGACGCATTCGTCGAGGCCGGCGTGGACATGGTGGCGGTCAGCTTCGTCCGGTCCGCCCACGACATGCGGCGTATCGGTACGGAGCCGCATCCCCGCGGGCCGTTGCTCATTGCAAAGATCGAGACCCGAGCTGCGGTCGACAACCTGCCTGGAATCATCGAGGCGTCTGGCGCCGTCATGGTCGCTCGAGGCGACCTTGGCAACGAGTGCAGTCTCGAAGACCTTCCCCACCTCCAAAAGGACATCATTCGTCAGTGCATCGCCGGTGGTCGCCCGGTCATCACTGCGACCCAGATGCTCGAATCGATGGTTGAAAGTCCTTCGCCAACCCGCGCCGAAGCGTCAGACGTGGCCAACGCAGTGTTCGACGGCTCGTCGGCCGTCATGCTGTCGGGTGAGACTGCCATCGGCTGCGACCCCGTCAATGTGGTTCGCACCATGAGCCGTATCGCCCGTCGTGCCGACGAAGAAATGGACTACGAGGCATGGGCCGGCAAAGTGGCAGCTCTTCGGATGACCGCTGACAGTGCCGAGCCTGCGTCGGTCACCGATGCCATGACCATGGCTGCATGGCGGGCGACAGCCGAACTCGGTATCCGCAACGTGATCTGTATCTCCGGGTCGGGCTTCACCGTGCGTTCGATGGCCCGCTTCCGGCCGGAGGCGAACATCCTCGGTTTCTCGACGAACGAAGCCACAGTGCAGCAGCTCACGCTGAGCTGGGGTACGACGCCCATGCTGATGTCGAAGGGTGGGAGCAACGAAGAGATGGTTGCCGAGGCTCTGAGGCTCGCCAAGACCGAGGGTCTCGTCCACTCCGGGGAGCTCGTGGGTGTGTTGGCCGGAAACGACTCGCGGGCTCGCGCCACGAACGTGTTGCGGATCGAGCGCGTGCCCTAGTCGTCGACCTCTGCGCATTGGTCGGGCCGCCGCTCCGGCGGGACCTCGACATCCTGCCCGTAGAGCCGGCATTCACAAGTGTTGACACAGTCCTGGAGATCGTCGCGCTGGATCCACAACGACAACCCGAGGCCGACGAGCAGCACGAACAGCAGGAACTTCGTGATGAGCTTCCGCACGAACTTCGCCACAAGGTAGATCGCAACGATGTTGAGTGCGATCGCCGCCAACATGATCCACTGAAGACGCTCGGCGCTGAGCCAGTCGGGAAGCACCGCCGGAGCGTAGCCGTGGGGTCGTTAGGCTCGGCGTCATGAGCGATCGTCCTGTCAATCTGTCGACATCGGGTCCTCCCGAAACCGTTCTCGATCCTGAACCGGACGAGGCACTTGCCGCCCTCGATGCGGCAGGGGCTGCCCCGGATCCTGTCGCAGCGATTGCGGCCGTCTGCGCTCGGTGGCCCCGATTCCTCGCCGCTTGGGCAAGTCTGGGAGACGAGGTGGACGAACCAGCGCTCAAGTACGCGGCATACCGGACCGGCTACCACCGGGGCCTCGACCGGCTCCGGGCAAACGGCTGGCGAGGAAGCGGATACGTGCGCTGGCGCCATGAGACGAACCGCGGCTTCCTTCGAGCGCTTGCCGGGCTGCAACGCACTGCTGCGCATATCGGCGAGACCGACGAGGACGAGCGTTGCGGCATCTTTTTGCGGCAACTCGACCCGGAGTGGCCGCCTTCATGACGTTTGCCGGTGCGGTCCTCGCCGGCGGAGCAAGCCTGCGCATGGGGCGTCCGAAGGCATTCATCGAGATCGAGGGCCGTCCGATGGTCGCGAACGTGGCCGATGCCTTGCGAGCAGCTGGCGCTGACCCAGTGATGGTCGTTGGTGGAGACAGTGCTCGGATCGCGTCCCTGCGGTTGCGGGCCGAGCCTGATCTCCACCCCGGGGAAGGACCGCTCGGTGGCATCGTCACGGCACTTCGGCTCTCCCCGACAGCCGAAGCTGTCGCGGTCCTCAGCTGCGATCTCGTTGCGCCGTCAGCTAGCGAGATTCGGCGCTTGGCCGACCAACGTGGCGACGACGACGTGATCGTTCCCGTGGTCGACCACAGTCCGCAGTGGACACATGCCGTCTGGTCGTTGCGAGCACTCCCGGCACTCGAAGTGGCCTTTGCCCGAGGAGAGCGAGCTCCTCGTCATGCCGTGAGCGGGCTGTCCGTTCGTCGGCTCGAGATCGACAGCCCGAACGCCTGTGCCTACGTCGATGCCGACACCACTGCCGACCTTCCCGATGACGCGGTGACCTGATCCATCGACAATGACGTCGGCACCCCTCGCTACCCTGACCTGATGGCCCCCTATCGCTTCATTGCGACAGACACCGAACTCGCCTCGGCTCTCGATCAACTCGCCGGCGAGGAGCGCTACGCCCTCGACACCGAGTTCCACCGGGAGCGGACCTACTGGCCGAAGGTGGCGCTCCTCCAGATCGCATGGCGTGACGAACTTGTGCTCATCGATCCGCTGAAGGTCGACCTCTCACCATTGCGGTCGCTGATGGAGAGCGATTCACTCGCCGTTCTCCACGCAGCATCACAGGACCTCGAGGTGCTCGAGCTTGCATGCGGCGCAGTGCCGAGGCGGCTCTTCGACACCCAGATCGCTGCTGGCTTTCTTGGCATGTCCACACCGTCGCTGTCGGCGCTGCACGAGCGCGAGTTGGGCGTGCAGTTACCGAAGTCGAACCGGCTCACCGACTGGCTCGAACGTCCCCTCAAGGAGGCGCAGCTCGACTACGCCGCGGCAGACGTCGAGCGTCTCCTCGAGATTCACGATGCACTGGTCGCACAACTGGCGTCCCTCCAACGAGTCGAGTGGGCAGCGCAGGAGTGTGAAATCCTCCGGTCCCGAGATCGCGGCCCGCGCGAGCCACTCGAGGCATGGCGGAGGATCAAAGAGGTTCGACACCTGAAGGGTGGTGCGCTGAGTATCGCCCGCTCACTTGCGGCCTGGCGAGAGAGCCGAGCTGCCGAGATCGATCAGCCCGTTCGCTTCATTCTGTCCGACATCGCAATCGTCGCCATTGCGCAGGCGGCACCGACGTCGGTGGACCAACTCGCAAAAGTCAGAGGAGTCGACAAGGGTGTCGCCCGGGGGGCGATCGGCGAGCGAATCCTGCGTGCAGTCGGGGAGGGGATCGATGCCAACTGGCGCCCTCCGCGTCCTGAGAAGCGTCGAGAGGACACCCGCGACCTACGTCCAGCGGTGGCACTGGTTGCGGCATGGGTGAACCAGTTGGCGCGAGACCAGCAGCTAGATCCTGCGCTGCTGGCCACCCGAGCCGACGTCGAAGCACTCGTCCGCGGGGATGACGATGCACGGCTCGCCAGTGGATGGCGGGCTCGAATGGCCGGAGAACCGATCAAACGCCTGATCTCCGGCGATGTCGCCTTGGCGTTCGAGAACGGCAGCGTTGTGCTGGAGGAGCGCAGTCATCGCAAGGTCTCCTGAGCCGCCCAGTACGCCCACTGGGCGGGTTTGGCCCCCTGCCATCGCAGGCTAGAGTGGGGCTCTTGACGTCTGCGATCAGGAGAGACAGCGGTGAAGAAAGGTCGACACCGGCGTTATGAAGAAGCCCGCGAGCTGAAGCGCTCGCACGACGGCGATTTCGAGTCACTTCTCGAGGACTTTTCCGACGACGAGGAGTACGACATCAAGCCTGAGCACGCTGCGTGGGCCGAGGAGTTCGACGTCGCGGACGACGACTGATCCTGTCGTTTCGGCGCGTCAGGCGCCGGTTTCGTCCAAGATCTCGTCGAGCTTCACAATGTCGTCCGCGTCGACGATCCCGACAAATCCGCCGTCTGCATCACAGACCGCGAGCATGTCGGTGCCTGATGCCTCCATGGCAGCGACTGCGTCACGAAGTGTCCACGACGGCCGAGCGCTCGGCAGCTCGGTCGCCATGATGTCGCGTACCGTCATCTGCTCCCAGTCCTCGCGGTCGAGTTCGCTGATGTCGTCGAGTCGAGCCAATCCGAGATAGCGCCCACCATCCACGACCGGCACCACCTTCTCTCGGCGAGCAAGCACGTGGAAGTACACGAACTCGCTGACCGTTGCGTCGGGCGGAACGGTCAGTCCGTCGGTGCTCAAGATCGATGACAGCGGGAGCGTGAACCGGCGCTCGAGATGGCCCAGCCGGTGCTCTCGCTGGTAGTCGGCCACCGACGCCGGCCCGGCCACGAGTTGACTGACCGCAGCTGCGACGAGTGCAGGCACGACGAACGAGCCCACGCCACCGGTCGACTCGGCGACGAACATCACGGCAGCGATCGGTGCCCGGTAGCCGGCGCCGAGGAAGGCTGCCAGCCCGAGGATCGGGTAGAGCGTCGTCTCCGCCTCGCCCAGGGCCGTACCGACGAACTCACCCATCACCACACCGAGGGCGGCGAGCGGGATGAAGAGACCCCCGATACCCCCGGCCAGAAGCGTGGCGCAGGTCGCAGCGATCCGGAACACGAACAGCAATGCGATCAGCTGCAACGTTCGGTCCGAGACGACCCACGCCATGGCATCGGTACCCGGACCGAGCGTAAGAGGGGCGCCGAAGGCCTCGTCGGAAACGACGGCGAGCGCAGCGAGTGACGCGCCGCCGATGGCCAACCGGCGTCCGACAGGGAGCTGCTTCCCGAGTCCCTTTGCACGCCGGACCAACCAGGCAAATCCTCGACCACCGAGGCCGGCACCGACTCCCAAGAGCAGGGCGCCGAGGAGATCGACTGCCTGCACACTCAGGAACGATGCCGAATCCTCCTCCAACAGGGGAATGACGGGCTCGGTCCCGACGAGAGCAACGAAGGTGGCATAGCTCGACGCAGCGGCGAGGAGCGACGGCAGCAGGGCTTGTGGCGTGACGTCATCTCGATACGGGGCTTCCATTGCGAACATGACCCCGGTCGCAGGGGCTTTGAACACGGCCGCCACGCCCGCTGCTGCTCCTGCGGTCAGCAGGAGCCGGGCCTCGTCGCGTTGAAGCCATGACCCCAGTCGGGAATGAACACCGAGTCCCAACGCTGAGCCCGCATAGATCGACGGACCCTCCAGACCGACTGCCCCACCCAGACCGATCGTTGCCACACCTGCCATCAACTTGCCGGGAACCTCGCGAAGCGGGATCGACGGATGTCGGTCGTGGAAGGCACGAACGTACTCGTCGGACGTCGAACCCGCAGCGCCGAACGCGAGCCAGCGCAAGATCATGAAGGCCAGCACGGCACCAACCACCGGGGCAGCGGCCTGGGCGGCGAGTTCCTGTTGGAGGAGCCAGTGATAGACCACCTCGACGGTCAGGGCGTCGAAGATCGCAACGACGACGGCAACGAGGACGCCGGTGAGGACTGATGCCGCGAGAATGCGGACATCGGTGCCTCGAACCAACGGCGTGATGGTCCCTTTCACGGAGCCTTCCTACTTCATCCGCGGCACTGCGTCAGGTACCAGGAGTGCCTGGGCGTCCATCGACAGTGCGCCCAGAAGCGATGACATGCCGACGATCACGGTTCCTGCAACCAACGGGTGGCGAGCACACGATCGGGGCATCACCGGCGCACTTGGGGGTGGGGCAAGTACACGGCGCTCGGTGACGCCCCCACTCCGCCCTCACGGGCGGTGATGACGTCGACGAAGTGGCGGTACGGCTCTTCGCCGATCAATTCGACGATCTCGTCCCGCGACGTCCTCCAGACCGGGCGGTCTTCGTTGAATGCCAAGGGGTCGTCCGTGCACCACCAGGCAAACTCCAGCCCGCCCTCGCCCCAGTCACGGCGTTTCCACTCACGAAGGATGTAGGTGGTGTGACCGTTGTCGTCGGTGTGTTCGTCAAATCGGATCGGCACTTGCCAGCACACGTCCGGCTTCCAGTCGAGGGGCCGTTCCCCTCGGCGAAGCGCGGCCTGATGGAGAGCACAACCGGCTCCGTGCTCGAAGCCCGGACGATTCAGGAAGATGCAGGCATCATCGATGGTGTGGGTCACCCACTCGCCCTCGTCGTTCTGGTGGATCGGTCCTCCCATCTCCTCGGCTCGTTCGGCCAACTCCCACTCACCGGGCTCCAACCGTGCGACCTGTGCTTCGATGGCCACACGGTCTTCTCGATCGACGAAGTGGGCGCCATAGGTGCAACAGCCGTGCTCGTACTCGGGCGCAAG
>Ga0181588_10000667_pt1 | contig 31087 bp, 32 predicted proteins | sample 071ome_26_FD_148607 | JGI IMG/M metagenome (GOLD analysis project Ga0181588, IMG submission 148607) | Coastal salt marsh microbial communities from the Groves Creek Marsh, Skidaway Island, Georgia - 071409BT metaG (spades assembly) | ecosystem: Environmental > Aquatic > Marine > Intertidal zone...
CCCGGCGATGGACAGCCTGGCCGTCGTGCAGCAGGTGCTCGACGCTGCATCCGACGCACTCTGCGAAATCGTCCCGTCCGCAGCAATGACGATTGGGCGGGCTGGGGAGCAACTTGCCCCGATGGCAGAACTCGTTCGGGCCGGGGTGCGTGTCTTCACCGACGACGGGACTGGCCTCCAGAACGATCGGCTGATGCGGACGGCGCTCGACTATGCCCGCGGGCTCGACCATTTGACCGACGGGTTCCATGTCGTGCTCGCCCAACATTGCGAGGTCGAGTCGCTCGCCGCCGGTGGCGTGATGCACGAGGGCGAATGGTCGAGCGTTCTTGGGGTACCTGCTCAGCCGGCGGAGGCCGAAGAACTCATGGTCATGCGAGACATCGCGCTCGCTCGACTGACCGGTGGCCGGGTGCACTTCCAGCACGTCTCGACTCGGGGCAGCGTGTCGATGATCCGGGAAGCCAAAGCGGCGGGCCTGGCCATCACCGCTGAAGCAACCACGCATCACTTCACGCTCGATCACAGCGCGTGCCGAACGTACGATCCCGCGTTCAAGGTGCACCCGCCGCTGCGGACGCAAGACGATGTCGCCGCCATCAAGGCCGGTCTGCTCGACGGAACCATCGATGCGATCGCCACCGACCATGCGCCGCACACCCGCCAGGCCAAGGAGCGGCCCTTCCTGACGGCACCGCCCGGCATGCTGGGTCTCGAAACGGCGTTCGCGGTGGCAAACACCGAGCTCGGTGCCGATATCGAACACCTCGTCCGGCTGTTGTCGGTCAATCCGGCGCGTATCGCCGGAATCGATGATCGACATGGCGGCACGATCGAGCCAGGACGCCCCGCCAATCTCGCCGTCGTCGACCTCGACGACGAGTGGACGGTGACCGGCGCAGCGATGGCAAGTCGGAGCACGAACACCCCGTACGAGGGCCGCACGGTGCGCGGCAGCGTTCGTCACACCTTTTGGAACGGAGAGCAGGTGGTCGATATGGGAGAAGCAACACGGTGACCCTGAAGGAGTATCAACTGGTCCTCGCCGACGGCGAGACGTTCGAGGGGGAGGGCATCGGTGCCGACCTGACCGATGACGATTTCGCTGCCGGGGAGGTCGTGTTCAACACCGTCTTGTCCGGTTATCAAGAGGTCATCACCGACCCGTCGTACGCAGGCCAGATCATCACCTTCACCTACCCCCACATCGGGAATTACGGAGTGAACGCCGCCGACGACGAGGCCAGTCGCCCGTTCTGTCGAGGTGTGATTATTCGTGATCTGGCTCGCCGTCAGAGCAACTGGCGCAGTGAGGAGCACCTCGACGATTTCCTGCGCCGCCATGGGTTGGCTGGTATCGCCGGTATCGACACCCGACGTCTGACCCGTCATATCCGAGATCGCGGGGCAATGCCCGGTGCGTTCGGACCTGCCGATCACACCACGTTGCTCGGCGCAGCACAGGCCGAGGCCGGAACCGCGGGTGTGGATCTCGTGAGCCTCGTGACCACCAAGGAGGCGTACACCGTTGGCGAGGGGCCACGCATGATCGTCGCGTACGACTTCGGCGTGAAGACCACCATGCTGCGACACCTCGGCGAGATCGGCACAGTCACCGTTGTTCCGGCGCACACTCCCGCAGCGGACGTGCTGGCGATGAACCCCGACGGCGTGTTCCTCTCCAATGGGCCCGGCGATCCCGAAGAAGCCGGTCCGATTGTCGACGAGTTGCCCAAGCTCCTCGGCAAGGTGCCGATCTTCGGCATCTGCCTCGGACACCAGGTTCTGGCGCTTGCCATGGGTGGCACGACCTACAAGATGAAGTTCGGCCACCATGGCGGCAATGTGCCGGTGCAAGACTCCCGCACCGGCAAGGTGGAGATCACGGCGCAGAATCACAACTTCGCAGTCGAGGCAGGCTCGGTTCCGAACGTGACCGAGACGCATGTCTGTCTCAATGACGAGACACTCGAGGGTCTCGTGCACAACGACTACCCGGCGTTCAGCGTGCAGTACCACCCCGAGGCAGGACCCGGTCCGCACGACTCGATCTACTTGTTCGAGGAATTCGCCCAACTGATGGACGACTTCAACGGGAAGGCGGCCTGAGGTGCCGAAGCGGACCGACATCCACTCGATCCTCATCATCGGATCCGGACCGATCGTGATCGGTCAAGCCTGCGAGTTCGACTACTCCGGAACCCAGGCGTGCCGGGTCTTGAAGGAGGAGGGGTACCGGATCATTCTCGCCAACTCGAACCCGGCGACGATCATGACCGACCCGACCTTTGCCGACGCAACCTACGTCGAGCCACTCGACCTCTCGATCCTCGAGAAGATCATCGAGAAAGAAAAGCCCGATGCCGTGTTGCCGACGCTCGGCGGTCAGACGGGCCTGAATCTGGCGATGGAACTGCAGGAGTCGGGTGTGCTCGAACAGCACGGGGTCGAGCTCATCGGTGCTGATGCGGAAGCGATCGAGACAGCCGAAGACCGAGAGAAGTTCAAGGTCGCCATGACCGAGATCGGTCTCGACTGTGCTCGGTCGGCCATCGCCCACACGATGGAGGAAGCGAGAGCGGCGATCGAACAGGTCGGGCTGCCGGTCATCATCCGTCCTGCGTACATCCTTGGAGGGCGCGGTACCGGCATCGCCGAAACGATGGAGGAGTACGAGCGGATGGCCAAGTACGGCCTCGATGCCAGCCCCATCTCCGAAATCCTGATCGAGGAATCCATCAAGGGCTGGAAGGAGTACGAACTCGAAGTCATGCGTGATCGTGCCGACAACTGCGTGATCATCTGCTCGATCGAGAACCTCGATCCCATGGGTGTGCACACGGGTGACTCGATCACGGTTGCGCCGGCGCAGACCCTGACCGACGTCGAATACCAGAACATGCGTGACGGATCCTTTGCATGCATCCGCCGTGTCGGCGTCGAGACCGGTGGATCCAACGTCCAGTGGGCGGTCGATCCCGAATCCGGGCGCCAGATCGTGATCGAGATGAATCCGCGCGTGAGCCGGAGTTCGGCGTTGGCCTCGAAGGCGACCGGCTTCCCGATCGCCAAAATCGCAGCGAAGCTCGCGGTCGGGTACACGCTCGACGAGATCCCGAACGACATCACCAAAAAGACGCCCGCCAGCTTCGAGCCGTCGATCGACTATGTGGTGACAAAGATCCCGCGTTGGGCGTTCGAGAAGTTTCCCGGCACAAGTGGTGTGCTGGGCACGTCGATGCAGTCGGTGGGCGAGGTGATGGCCATCGGTCGAACCTTCCCGGAATCGTTGCAAAAGGCACTTCGTTCACTCGAACAGGGCCGTCACGGACTCAATGCCGACCCCGCAGAACTCGCCCTCGACGAGATCCCCACCGAGGAACTCACGAAGATGGCGTCGATCGGCACGCCGGATCGGCCCTTCCAACTCGAAGCGCTGCTCCGCCGTGGAGTGGGGATCGACGACGTGTTCGAGGCGACAGCAGTCGATCCGTGGTTCCTCGATCAGATGTTGATGATCACCGAGGAGCGGACCCACCTCGAGACGCTCTCCCTCGACACGATCACCAGGCGCGAGTGGCGGAGGGCGAAGCAACTGGGATTCTCCGACCCGCAACTTGCGTACCTGTGGAATGTGACCGAGGAAGCGGTGAGGGCTGCCCGGCTCGCAGCCGGCGTCGCCACGACCTTCAAGACGGTCGACACCTGTGCTGCCGAATTCGAAGCGACCACGCCGTACCACTATTCGACCTACGAGGACGCCGACGAGGTTCGTGATGGGGAGCGAGAGAAGGTCATCATTCTTGGTTCGGGCCCGAATCGCATCGGCCAAGGCATCGAGTTCGACTACTGCTGCGTGCATGCGAGCTTCTCGCTGCGCGACGCCGGGTACGAGACCATCATGGTGAACTGCAACCCGGAGACCGTGTCGACCGACTACGACACCTCCGACCGGTTGTACTTCGAACCACTCACCTACGAAGACGTCATGGACATCATCGAGCGTGAGAAGCCCAAGGGGGTGATCGTCAGCCTCGGCGGACAGACCCCACTGAAGCTCGCCGACCGGCTGCCCGAGGACCTCGTGCTCGGGACGTCGCCGGCGTCGATCGACTTGGCCGAGGATCGAGAGCAGTGGAATGCCATGTGTGCCCGCCTCGAGATTCCGCAGCCGGCCGGTGGCACCGCGGTGGACATCGACGAGGCGCTCGAAATCACGGGCAAGATCGGGTATCCGGCGCTCGTGCGTCCGAGCTATGTGCTCGGTGGGCGGGCGATGGAGATCGTCTACGACGATGATCACCTTCGCCGGGCAATGGCAGAACTGGCCGGTTTCGGCAGTCTCGGCAAGGAAGGTGGCCTGTCGGCGGAACGCCCGGTGCTCGTCGATCGGTTCCTCGAAGACGCCACCGAGGTCGACGTCGACGCCCTCCGTGATCACACGGGCGACTCGGTGATCGGCGCTGTCATGGAACACGTCGAGGAAGCTGGTGTGCACTCCGGCGACTCGGCCTGCTCGATTCCTCCCACCAGTCTCTCCGCCGACACCATCGCCGTGATCGAGGACTACACCCGCAGGATTGCCGAGGCTCTCGACGTGAAGGGTCTCATCAATGTGCAATACGCGGTCAAGGGAAACCAGGTGTTCGTCATCGAAGCGAACCCTCGAGCCAGTCGAACCGTTCCCTTCGTCGCCAAAGCGACCGGTGTCCCCCTCGCCAAGATCGCCAGTCGGATCATGGTCGGAACCACGCTTGCCGAACTCCGCAGGGAAGGGTTGATGCGAGAGCCTGTCGAGGGTGACCATGTCGCGGTCAAGGAGGCGGTGCTGCCGTTCAACCGGTTCCCTGAGGCTGATGCGGTGCTCGGCCCCGAGATGCGATCGACCGGTGAGGTCATGGGGATCGACCTCACCCCTGGGCTTGCGTTCGTGAAATCGCAGTTGGCGGCTGGTTTGCATCTCCCCACCGATGGGATGGTGTTCCTCTCGCTCGCCGATCGCGACAAGGATGTTGGTGTCGAGGCGGCTCGGATCTTCACCGAGCTGGGCTTCACGCTTGCGGCCACCAGCGGTACGGCGGCCGCGCTGCGTGTCGCCGGTCTCGACGTGGCGGTCGAGGTGGCCAAGCTCGGCGACAACGATGGAGAGAACGCGGTCGATCTGATCGAACGTGGCGACGTGAAGCTTGTCGTGAACTCGCCGCGGGGTCGCGGACCGCGAGCCGACGGGGACCACATCCGGTCGGCCGCCGGGATGGAGAGCGTCCCGCTGCTCACCACCGGAAAGGCAGCATTGGCTGCCGCAAAGGGCCTGCGCGACTGGAAGGCACACCGGCTCGCCGTCCGGAGCCTGCAGGAGTACCACGCCGGTGTGAGCACCGATGCGCTCGAAGCGCACAGAGGTGCGAACTGATGGATCTCTCGACGATCGTCGGATCGGTCGGGTTGCGCGCCCCCGTGATGACGGCGTCGGGCACCGCCGGTCACGGTGCCGAGTTTGCCCACTATCTCGATCCGGCTTCGCTCGGTGCCGTCGTGGTGAAGTCGATGAAAGCCGATGCGTGGGCCGGCAATCCTGCGCCGCGGGTGCATCCGACCGCTGCAGGCATGATCAACAGTGTCGGCTTGCAGGGGAAGGGTGTTTCGCACTGGCTCGACCATGACCTCCCACCGCTCATCGCAACCGGAGCGACCGTCGTCGCATCGATCTGGGGGAGCAGCGTCGACGACTATGCCCGAGCGGCGGCAGCGCTCGCCGATGCGCCATGCGAGGTGGTGGCGGTGGAGGTCAATGTCTCGTGCCCGAACCTCGAAGACCGTGGCTCGATGTTCGCGCACAGCCGAACGGCTACCGCCGAGGCAATCGAGGCGACTGCGGCGTGCAATCGGCCGAGGTGGGCCAAACTCAGTCCGAACGCAGCTGATCTGCCAGAGATCGCCGAGGCCGCCCATGGGGCTGGGGCCGATGCTGTGGTCCTCACCAACACATTGCTCGGCATGGTGATCGATGTCGATTCTCGCCGTCCCGTACTCGGCGCCAAAAGAGGCGGTCTGTCCGGTGCAGCGATGCACCCAGTGGCGGTGCGAGCGGTGTACGACGTGCACGAGGCGCTGCCGGGGATCCCGATCGTCGGTGTCGGTGGCGCATCGGCCGGTACCGATGTCGTAGAGTTCCTGCTTGCCGGAGCTTCTGCAGTCGAGATTGGCACGGCGACGTTCGCCGATCCTCGGGCTCCACGGCGAATTTTGGCGGAGTTCGAGAAATGGTGCGAGCGCAATGGTGTCGAAGCGGTGGCCGAACTGATCGGAGGAGCCCATGACTGAGTTCGAGATCGACCCCGCCACGAAGGACCGTCTTGCGTTGGCACTCGATGTCGATGATCTGGTCGCTGCGATTCGTATCGGACGGCAGATGAAGGACTACTTCTCCGTGGCCAAGATTGGCCTCGAGTTGTACTCCGCCGCCGGCCCAGAGGCGGTTGGTGCGATCGCCGATCTCGGCTATTCGATCTTCCTCGACCTGAAGCTGCACGACATTCCGACCACGGTGGGGAAGGCGGCACGCGTGCTCGGAGCGTTCGGTGTGCAGTACCTCACCATGCATGCGCACGGTGGCATCGACATGTTGCGGGCCGGTGTCGAGGGGCTGGCGGACGGTGCGCGCAACGCCGGCCTTGCCGAACCGAAGACGCTCGCCATCACCGTGCTCACCAGTGATGGCGATGCACCAGCTCACATCATGCCGAAGCGGGTCATGGTTGCGGCCGAGGCCGGGTGTTCGGGCATTGTCTGTGCCGTTGGCGACTTGGAGGAGGCGCATCACTATGCGCCGCGCCTCCTGCGGGTGACACCGGGTATCCGTCTTCCGGGAGGGACGACCGACGATCAGGCTCGTGCTGCGTCACCGAGCGCTGCACTCGCCGGAGGCTCCGACCTGCTGGTGATCGGACGCGCCGTGACCCAGGCCGACGACCCGATCGCGGCAGCGCAACAGATCCACACGTCGGCCGCCACCCCCGCCTGACCATCCCGCTAGGGTCAGGCCCATGGCGACTCCACCCATACTCAGTGACGAGGCGCGTCGGGCTGCACTCGCCAAGGCAGCTGAGGCGCGTCGTGTTCGCGCCGACGCCAAGCACCGTCTCAAGGAGGGTGAGCTCTCGTTCGCAGAGCTTCTCAGCGCGGCGGCCACCGACGACATTTTGAACAACACCAAGGTCCTCACGATCCTCGAGTCGCTCCCCGGCGTCGGCAAGGTGAAAGCTCGCCGCACGATGGAGGCGATCGGCATCGCCGAGAGCCGACGGATCCGCGGGCTCGGTGACAACCAGCGACGCAGGCTGTTGGCTGCGTTCGGTTGAGATGACCGGTCTGGTCGATCGGCTGATCATTGTGATCTCCGGCCCTGGAGGGGTTGGTAAGGGCACGATCGTCGAGCAACTCCTCGATCGCGATCCGTCCCTGTGGCTGTCGCAGAGTTGGACCACCCGGGAACGTCGCCCGGGCGAATCGATCGATGCGTACCACTTCACCGACGCCGAGCAGTTCCGTGCGCATGTCGATGCCGACGGCTTCCTGGAGTGGGTCGAGTTTCTCGACTACCTGCAGGGAACTCCCGTACCGACCCCCCCGGACGGACACGACGTCGTGTTCGAGATCGACGTCCACGGAGCCCGTCAGATCAGGGAACGGTATGTCGATGCTCTGCTCGTGTTCGTCGCTGCTCCCTCCATCGCTGCACAGGAGGAGCGGCTGCGGGGGAGGGGCGATCCGGAGGAGAAGATCGAGGCTCGCTTGGCGAAGGCGGCAGAGGAGACTGCGATGGCGTCAGACATCGGTATGCAGTTCGTGGTGAACGACGACCTGAATCGGGCGATCGAAGAGATCGAAGAACTGATCGAGGCCCGACGACGATCGCGTCGGTCCCAGAAGCCTCGCTGCTAGCCTGACCATTCGGCTGACGCAAGGGAGACCATGATGGCCCACGGCTACGACACCATGATGAACCCCTCGATCGAGGAACTTCTCGAGGAGACCGGTTCGAAGTTCCGTCTTGTGTCGCTCTCGGCGATGCGGTCGCGAGAAATCACGAATTATCACGGCGGACTCGGCCAGGGTGCTGGATCCGACGTTCCGCCGCAGGTCACCAGCACCGCCGCGAAGCCGCTGTCGATCGCGTTCGAGGAGATCGCAGCCGAGAAGATCGTCTCCATCGAGATCGATCCCGAGGCCGAGGCCGAGGCCGCGTTGCTCGCCGCTGCAGAGGCTGAAGCGGCAGCCGAACTCGGCGACGACTCCGCCTGACCCAGTCACGCTGATGGGCGCGCTCACCGGGAAACGTATCGTTCTCGGCGTCACCGGTGGAATCGCGGCCTACAAGGCGGTCGAGGTCTGTCGGCGCTTGGTCGACGCGGGTGCGCATGTGCAGCCGGTCATGACCGATGGAGCGCTCGAGATGGTTGGCGCCACCACGTTCTCTGCATTGGCCAGCGAACCGGTCAGGACCTCGCTGTTCGACGATCCGGAGACCCCGATCCCTCATACGCGGATGGGGCAGGCCGCTGATCTTGTGCTTGTTTGTCCGGCAACGGCTCGGATCATCTCCGACATCCGGACCGGCCGCTCGGCCGATCTGTTGATGAGCACCATCCTCGCAACCCGCGCGCCGGTCGTCGTGTGCCCGGCGATGCACACCGAGATGTGGGAACAGCCTGCAGTCCAGGAGAATCTCGACGTGATCGAGCGGCGCGGCGTGTTGATCGTGCCGCCCGAACGCGGGCGTCTTGCCGGGGGAGACTCCGGTGACGGACGACTGGCCGACCCGGCCACGGTGGTCGCCCACGTCGAGCGTGCCCTCACCGAACACGACTTGGCTGGTCGTCACGTGCTCGTCACAGCAGGTGGAACTCGCGAACCCATCGACCCGGTTCGTGTCATCAGCAACAAGTCCACCGGCAAACAGGGGTACGCCTTTGCCGCCGAAGCTTGGGCTCGAGGCGCCCGAGTCACCCTCGTGACGACGGTCGAAACCCCCGAACCGGTCGGGGTTCATCGGGTTGACGTGCAGACGGCAGCGGACATGCAGCGAGCAGTCGAGTCGATCGACGATGCCGACATCATCGTCATGGCGGCAGCGGTCGCCGACTTCCGTCCGGCCGATCCGGCCGACCACAAACTCAAGAAGACCGATGGGGCCGTCCCCCAGATCCCGCTCGAGAAGACACACGACTTCCTTGTCGACCTTGGGGAGAAGAAGCCTGACGGTCAGGTCCTGGTCGGTTTCGCAGCCGAGACCGACGATCTGGTCGGCAACGCCCGGGCCAAGCTCGAACGCAAGAAGCTCGATCTGATCGTGGCGAACGACGTCTCACAACCCGGTGTCGGCTTCGGGCACGACACCAACGAAGTGGTCATCATGCAGGCTGATGGCAGCTGCGAACACGTTCCCCTCACCGACAAGCGCGACGTTGCCCGGCGCGTGCTAGACACCGCAGCGAACAAGCTCGGCTGACCACCCAGGAGCACAGCAGTGACCCGTTGGACCTTCACTTCCGAGAGCGTTTCGGAGGGCCATCCCGACAAAATGGCCGACCAGATCTCTGACGCCATCCTCGACGAGATGCTTGCACAGGATCCGATGAGTCGAGTTGCCTGCGAAACGCTCGTCACGACGGGCCTGGCAGTGATCGCCGGCGAGATCACCACGGAGGCGTACGTCGACATTCCCGGCACCGTCCGGCGAACGATCAACGAGATCGGCTACGACAACGAGGCCTTCGGCTACGACGGCAACACCTGTGGCGTGATGGTCACGCTCGACGAGCAGTCACCCGACATCTCGCAGGGTGTCTCGGCGTCCGAGGAAGTGCGTTCCGGGGCGGTTGGCGAGGACGACCAACTCGACCAGCAGGGGGCCGGCGATCAGGGAATGATGTTCGGCTACGCCTGTGACGAGACCGACGCACTCATGCCGCTGCCGATCCACCTCGCTCATCGCATGGCCGAAAAGCATGCTGAGGTGCGCAAAGCCGGAACGATTCCGTACCTGCGGCCGGATGCCAAGACCCAGGTCACGTTCGAGTACGAGGACAACCGACCGGTCCGACTCAAGACGGTGCTCGTCTCGACGCAACACAACGACGGCATCGACCGTGATTCGATGATTCGGCCTGATCTGATCGAGCACGTGATTCGGCCTGTCATTCCAGAGGAATTTGCCGATGACGATTACGACGTGCACGTCAATCCGACCGGCCGTTTCGTGATCGGTGGCCCGGTCGGTGATGCAGGTCTCACCGGCCGCAAGATCATCGTCGACACCTACGGCGGCATGGCGCGTCACGGCGGTGGCGCCTTCTCGGGCAAAGATCCGTCGAAGGTGGATCGATCAGCGGCCTACGCAACCCGATGGGTGGCGAAGAATCTTGTGGCCGCAGGTGCTGCGAGCCGTTGCGAGATTCAGGTTGCCTATGCCATCGGCATGGCCCGACCGATGTCTGTACTGGTCGAGACGTTCGGTACCGAGACGGTCGACAGGGCGGCGATCGAGAAAGCTGTCGACGAGGTCTTCGATCTGCGGCCCGGAGCGATCCTGCGAGATCTCGATCTGCGTCGGCCGATCTATCGAACATCCGCGGCGTACGGCCACTTCGGCCGAGAAGCCACTGACGGTCTGTTCCCGTGGGAGAAGACCGATCGCGTCGACGACGTGAAGTCGGCGCTGGGCCTCTGAGCGACCCAGACCAGGGCCGACTGGCGCTCGGCGACGACGCCGGGCCCGCCCCGGCCGAGCCGTCCGATGAGACCGACGTGTCTGATGCGCCGGTTGTCCGCGTCTTGCCCGATGTGGTGGGGATCGATCGTGAGTTCGACTATCTGGTGCCACCGGCGTGGGTCGAAGACGGCCGAGCCGAACGGCTCGATGTCGGGTCGATGGTTCGAATCCCGCTCTCGGGCCGCCGAGTCGCAGGCTGGATCACCGCCGTCGATGTCGATCCGGCTCCAGACGTGCGGCTGGTGCCGCTTGCGAAGCTGTCGGGAACCGGTCCACCACGGGAACTGATCGACCTCGCAGCATGGGCGGCATGGCGCTGGGCCGGTCGCAGGGTCGCATTCCTGCGTGCTGCGTCACCCGAACGGATGGTGGCCGCAGTTCCTCGTCGCCGTCCGCCGCCGACGGTGCCGACCGGACCGCGTGATGTCTTCGACGAGGCGTTCGAACACGGTGTCGCTACCGTTCGGGTCGCTCCGGACGACGACGGCTACGACGTTGCGCTCGCTGCGTGTCGGCGCGGCGATGCGCTTATCGTGACCGCCGACGTTCGTCGGGCTCGTCACCTCGCCGTGGCCCTCCGCCGCGCCGGTATCTCCGTGGCGCTCGCTCCCGACGACTGGGCGGTCGCTGCCGGAGGTGCGACGGTCGTGGGGACTCGGTCTGCGGCCTGGATGCCGATGCCCGATCTCGCCGCAGTGGTCGTGATCGACGAACACGACGAGCGACTCAAGGAGGAACGAACGCCGGCATGGCACGCACGCGATGTCGTGCTCGAACGAGCCCGTCGGGCCGCGGTGCCGACGGTGCTCACCTCCCCGGTTCCGTCGCTGGAAGCGTTGCGAGCCGGCCCCCTCCTTCGTCGCGAGCGGTCCGTCGAACGAAACGACTGGCCGATCGTCGACGTCCTCGATCGCCGTCTCGACGATCCGGCGAAGGCGGGTCTCTTTGCGGAACGCCTGGTGTCGTATCTGCCTCCCGACAAACGGATCGTATGTGTGCTGAATCGCACGGGACGCGCCCGTCTCCTCGCATGCGGCTCGTGTGGTGAGCTCGTGCGGACCGAGGACGGCTCATCGATCATGCGTCTCGACGACGCCGAGCTCGTGAGCATCGACGGTTCGGAGCGTCGCCCGATCGTGTGTATCGATTGCGGCTCGACCAGGCTGAAGACGCTGCGGATCGGTGTCGAGCGGGCCGCCGAGGAACTGGCGGCGTTGATCGGGGAGCCGGTGGACGAGATCACGGCAACCAGCGAGCGAGATCCGACCTCCCGAGTCGTCATCGGGACCGAAGCTGTCCTGCACCGCACGATCGAGTCCGATGTTGTGGTATTTCTCGACTTCGATCAGGAGTTGCTCGCCGTGCGGCAGCGGGCTGCCGAGCAGGCCATGGCGATCCTTGCCCACGCAGCTCGGCTCACCGGTGGTCGTCACACGGGCGGACGCATCGTCGTGCAGACGCGCCAACCCGACCATGACGTCATCGCCGCAGCCCGCAAAGGTGATCCTGCAGTTGTTGCGATCGCCGAGCGGGATCGCCGCAAGGCATTGATGCTGCCCCCCTACGGAGCACAGGTGGCGCTGAGTGGCGCAGGTGCCGCTGAGATGGTGGAGTCCTTCGGTGACGTCGAAGGAGTGCAGGTGCGCGGACCGGTCGACGAACGGTGGTTGATTCGAGCCGAGCACCACGCTCCGGTCCTCGATCGCCTCGCCGAACTGCCCCGGCCTGCCGCCCGCGTGCGGATCGAAGTCGATCCGCTGCGAGTATGACGGGGATGTCTCTGAGCCCTCGCCGTCGACGCCTCGTTCTGGTCGTGTTGCTGGTGCTCGGGATCGTCGGTTTCCTGGTGCTGATCACTGCTCCCGACGAGGGTCCACCCCTCACGCCGGTTGTCACCGAGGAGGGCTTGGTCACCGAAGTGCCGGAGGGTTGGGAGCGCAGCGAGCAGTTTGCGTTCCAGTTTCATCCACCCTCGGGACTGGCCGAGGTGTTCGATCGCTGGACCGTGGCACGCTCGTGTGGACCAGAAGGCTGCTCGAAACGCACGCTCGACCAGTGGCTCGACGTCGCCGTCACGCTGCCCACGTTCGTCCAGGCGCTTGCCTCGACCTCGGAGCTGGAGATCATCGAGGACGAGATCGCCGGGGATCATCGCACGATGGTCACCCGTAGCGCCGCCGGTGGCGCCATCGTGTTCGTCGCAGCGTTCGGCGATGGACGTGATTTCTACGTCGAGTGCGGGCTTTCTCTCAGCCCTGGCGGCGACGTTCGCTTGATCGACGCCATCGTCGACGTGTGTCGAGCAACGCAGAGCGTCGCAGGTTAGACCCCCAGCCAGCGCTTGAGGCGTTCGTGCGAGGGCCGGTAGCTGGTGATCGACCGAAGGACATCGGCACGAAGCGCGGTCTGGTGGTGCTCGCGTCGTCCCAACTGTTCGGTTGGCAACAGCATCACGGCGGGCTGGTAGGCGAGGACCTCCGACATGTGCCGAGGCTCGACGACATTGCCCAGCAGGTCGAGCACGGTGAGATCGTGACGGGTCGAGATTCGAGTGAGCGTGTCCGGTACGGCGCGGTACTCGAAGCCGATCGTGGGTCGGTCGCGATCGATGACGGTGGTTGCGCCGTCGAGCACGTCGGGAGAGTTGCAACCGGCCGACACTCGAAGGAACGAGACCGGCCCCGGCAGCGTCCAGTCGTCGAGGCGATCGGTGTCGCCGTCGTCACCGTGTTCGGTCTCCGCTCCGAGGGCGACCTGCACGACCGTCATACCCCTTTTCCGGGACCATTGAAAGCGCAGTTTCGCCGCCGTCTTCGGGTCGGACTCGACGAGGAACACCTGAGAGGGTCGTGCATATCGTCGGAGACGACGGCTCTGAAGACCCTGACCCGCTCCGACATCGATCACCAGTGCATCGGGTGGGATATAGGACCGGTAGTTGATGGTGATGACCCGATCCCAGTCGATCGACGCAGATGCTCGCCCCTGCCGATCGCGCAGCAAGTCGATGTCGTCGATCGCACTCACGATCTGGACCAGCTCCGCCGTCGGACCTCGTAGAGCGCGATTGCCGCTGCGGATGCAACGTTGAGACTACCGACCTTGCCGAGCTGCGGAATGAAACCGATCGTGTCGCTGGCGGCGAGGGTCGCCGCGGTGCAGCCCCGATCTTCGTGCCCGAGCACCACGGCCACGTTTGGCTCCATCGAGATCTCGTGGAGCGGTACAGCGGTGTCGGTGAGCTCGACTGCGATGATCTGGTACCCGTCGGCTCGAGCTGCCTCCACGGCTTCGACCCCGGATTCGAACATCGTCCAGGAGAGATAGCGGGCGGTGCCGAGTGCGGTCTTGTTGACCTTGGCATGACTCGGCGGCGTGCCTCCGCCGACGTAGAGGTGGTCGACCCGCTCGGCGGCTGCGGTACGCACGATCGACCCTACGTTGAACGGATTGGCCACATTGTCGAGCACCAGCGCAAGCCGGCCCTCCGTGCGCTGACGCCATGCCCGATGGAGTCGCTTCATGCCGGTGCCGTCGAGTTGACCCATCATCGTCCCCCCGGTCTCACCTCGAGGATACGGAATCCGGCACGGCTCTTGATCCGTTCGACGCCGTAGCCGTCACGACGGAGCCATGTGGCGAGCGAGTCGCTCCCGAGGTGTTTCTGCACGACCAGGTGGGCACAGCCGTTCGGCATCAGCCGAGGCAGCCAGCGTTGAAGCAGTTCGTGGAGTGCCTGTTTGCCGATCCGGATCGGCGGGTTCGACAAGATTCGATCGAACCGCACATCGGCTGGAACACCATCGGGGTCGACCACATGAATCTGGTCTTCGGCTCCGATGGAGACTGCATTGCGCGCAGTGAGGTGCCGCGCCCGCTCGTTGACATCCACCGCCCACACGGTGGCCTGCGGCACTCGGGCCGCCACGACACACGCGATCGGGCCCCAGCCGCATCCAAGGTCCAGCACCGTGAGATCAGATGCGGTGAGGGGCGGTGCCTCGAGGAGCAGGAACTTGGTCCCCCCATCGAGGTGATCGGCGGAGAACACACCTCGGTCTGCGGTCAGGGTGAACGCAACGTCGGGGAGCGCGACCTCGACGGGCCGGGGTTCTGACCCGACAGAGGGGTCGTCGGCGAAGTACTGACCGCTGCTCACGCGTCCGACGGTAGCGGGCGTGGATCGCTAGCCTGAGACCATGGCAGCGTATGACATTCGAGTCATCGGCGATCCGGTGCTCCGCCAGCGAGCAAAGGAGATCACCGATGTCGACGAGAGGCTGGTGCGGTTGGTCGACGACATGCTCGACACGATGTACGCCGCGCCCGGAATCGGTCTTGCTGCACCGCAGGTCGGAGTCAACAAGCGCCTCTTCGTGTGGGACATCGGCGAGGGCCCATTCGCAATGATCAATCCGGAGGTCCGAGAAACCGACGGTGAATGGGTCTTCGAAGAGGGTTGTCTGTCGGTCCCCGGTCTGTCGTGGGAGATCGTACGTCCGAAGACGATTCATATCGTCGGTCGTGATCTCGACGGCAACGAAATCGAGTACGAGGCCGACGAGCTCGAGTCGCGCATGTTCCAGCACGAGTTGGATCACCTCGACGGCACACTGCTGATCGAGCGACTGGACGACGACACCAGGAAGGCTGCGCTGAAAACCCTCCGGGAACTCCAGATCGGGCGTCCCGAGAGGCCCGCGACGGGCGGCTTGACACTCCCGTGAGCATTGCCCCGCCGGCGAGCGTCCGGCGGATCGCGTACCTCGGCTCGCCCGATCTCGCCGTGCGACCCCTGCGCGCCCTTGTCGACGCAGGCTATGAGATCCCACTCGTTGTCTCGATGCCGGACCGCCGCCGGGGCCGCGGCAACGAGTTGATGCCGACGGCGATCAAGGCCGCAGCGGTCGACCTCGGGCTCCGGGTCACGTCAGACCTCGCCGATCTTGTCGACCTGGTCGAGAACAACGGGGTCGATCTTGCCGTGGTCGTTGCCTACGGACGCATCATCCCGGCGTCGCTGCTGCAGAAACTTGCGTTCGTGAACCTTCATTTCTCGCTCCTGCCCCGCTGGCGGGGCGCCGCCCCGGTCGAACGCGCACTGCTCGCCGGCGATCGGCGCACTGGTGTTTGCCTCATGGATCTCGACGTCGAACTCGACACCGGTGCGCTGTACCGCCGGACTGAAACAGAGATCGAACCTGATGAAACGCTCGACGAGCTTCGAGATCGACTGGTCGAGATCGGATCTGCGCAACTCCTCGGCGCACTCGAGGAGGGTTTCGGGGAACCGACACCCCAAGAGGGCGATCCGGTGTATGCCCACAAGATCTCTGTCGACGAACGCAAGATCGACTGGGCGCAATCGGCATCGGCCATCCACCGACAGGTTCGCGTCGGCGGCGCGTTCACCACGTGGCAGGGAAAACGATTCAAGATCCACCGAACCCGCCTCACAGCCGGTGACGGCGTCCTCGTCGTTCCCACTGGATCCGGTGAGCTCGAACTGCTCGAGGTCCAGCCCGAGGGCAAGCCGCGCATGGATGCCGGCGCGTGGGCCAACGGGGCACGGTGGCGTCGCGAGGATCGGTTCGGCTCGTGAGCGAGACGCTCGACGATCCTCGTCGGATCGCGATCGCGGCCATCGTTCGCATCGACGAGGACGGCGCCTTTGCCAACGTGCTGTTGCCGAACATGCTGAAGGACACCTCGCTCGACCGCCGAGACAGGGCGTTCGTCACCGAACTCGTCTACGGCTCGACCCGGATGCGCCGGAAGCTCGATCATCTGGTCGATCGGTTCTTGCTCGAACCTCCGCCACCCTCGGCGCGGGCTGCGCTCCGCATCGGTGCGCATCAACTCCTGCACCTCGACACGCCGCCGCACGCTGCGGTTTCGGCGACGGTCGCTGCCGCTCCCAAACGGTTCCGCAGTCTCGTCAACGCCATACTTCGGAAGGTGTCCAGTGCCGTGAACGAGGGCGTTGCCTTTCCATCGCTCGGCGTCGAACTCAGCTATCCGGACTGGATCGTCGATCGATTGCGCACAGACCTGGGTCCAGAACGCGCCGAGGCATCCCTGGCCGTCATGAACCGCCCCGCCTCGGTGCACACCCGCCGCGATGGCTACGTGCAGGACCCGAGCTCGCAGCTTGTTGCCGCTGCTGTCCCCGTGCAGCCCGGCGACCTCGTCCTCGACCTCTGCGCAGCACCCGGCGGGAAGGCGACGGAACTCGCCAGCCGGAAAGCCCGTGTGATCGCCGGGGACCGGCGACGCGCTCGGGCTGGGCTTGTCGTTGCCAATCGTCAACGTCTCGAACTCGACGATCTGCACGTATTCCAGGGTGACGCCTGCGCACCTCCGTTTGCGCCCGCGACCTTCGATGCTGTCCTCGTCGACGCGCCGTGTTCCGGGCTGGGCGCACTCCGGCGTCGCCCCGATGCTCGATGGCGGGTGCAGCCCGGTGACGTCGACAAGTTGGCATCCCTGCAGGTGGCGATACTCGGCGCCGCCGCACCCATGGTGAAACCGGGCGGAACCCTCGTCTACAGCGTGTGCACACTCACGCAGGTGGAGTCGACGGGGGTGATCGCCGAGACGTCATCGGCGCTGGACTCGCTCGGCTTCGTGGCCACCGGCCCACCACCCGGAGACTGGGAGCGGTTCGGTCCCCACACGAACGTGCTTCTTCCGGGGCTCGATGCCGACGGCATGGCACTCGCACGCTGGACTCGAACCTGAGCGGGCTGGCTAGGGTGCGCACATGACCGAAACCCGATTGTCGGTGAAAGTCGTGACCGTGTCCGATGGGGTGATCGCCGGAACACGCAAGGACACCTCGGGCCAAGTACTCGCTGACTACTTCGGCGAGGCCGGGTGGAATGTGGTGGAGCGGGTGGTCACCGAAGACGGAATCGAACCCGTGGCAGCCACGCTGCGACGAGCCGCCGCCAACTTTCATGGTCTCATCGTCACCACCGGCGGCACCGGCTTCGGTCCCCGCGACCGCACGCCCGAGGGAACGATCGCGGTGATCGATCGGGCAGCTCCGGGGCTGGCGGAGGCCATGCGCTTGGTGAACCCGCTGGGTCGACTCAGCCGAGGAGTTGCCGGAACCCTCGACACCGCCTTGATCGTGAACACCCCAGGTTCGTCGAAGGGGTGTGTCGAAACGATTGGTGCCGTGATCGACGTCTTGCCGCACGCAGTCGCACTGCTCGTCGACAACTACGACCCGCATCCCTCCAACGAGGGCTCAGGGCAGGGTCATCACGGCAGCCAACCCGGTTCCGGATGAGCACCGACCGACAGTGGATGGAACGGGCGCTGGCCAACGCGTCCTGCGTTCGACATTCGACATCGCCCAACCCGTGGGTCGGTGCGGTCGTGGTCGGTAAGGATGGCACGGCATACGACGGCGCCACCGAACCACCGGGTGGTCGGCATGCCGAACGGGTGGCGCTCGATGCGGCCGGTTCGGCAGCGGCGGGCAGCACGGTGTACACGACGCTCGAACCCTGCAGTCACACCGGCAGGACCGGTCCCTGCGTCGACGCATTGATCGAGGCCTCCGTTGCCCGTGTCGTGGTTGCGATCGCTGATCCCGACTCGCAGGTGGCCGGTGCCGGAATCGCTCGACTGGAGACAGCGGGGATCGATGTCCACGTCGGGGTTGGCGCTGATCTGGCAGAAGCGTCACTTGCGCCGTATCTGCATCACCGCCGCACCGGTCGTCCATTCGTGCTGGCCAAACTCGGCACATCGCTCGACGGGCGCACAGCGGCACCGGACGGCTCGTCGCAGTGGATCACGAGTGCAGAAGCGCGGGCCGATGCCCATCGTCTCCGAGCCGAGAGCGATGCGATTCTCGTCGGTGCGGGCACCGTGCGAACCGACGATCCGTCACTCACCGTGCGTGACTGGGCGCCGCCGGAGGGAACGCCTCCGGCGGTCGATCCTCGCCGAATCGTGCTCGGCTCCGTCCCGGCAACCGCCAAGGTGCAGCCCTGCCTCGCCTGGGACGGTCCACTCGACACACTCCTCGAACAGTTGGGCGGCGAAGGCGTCGTCCAGCTGCTGATCGAAGGTGGCTCCCGCGTCATCGGCGACTTCCATCGGGCCGGCCTCATCGACCGCTTCGTCGTCTATCAGGCACCGGTGCTGTTCGGAGGCGACGACGCAAAGGGGTTGTTCTCCGGACCGGGAGCACCGTCGATCGACGCCGTCGACCGTGGTGCGTTCGTGGCGGTCGACCGGATCGGTCCAGACGTTCGGATCGAATTCGAACCGGGGCCGTCGTGAAGGCTCACCGCTAGCCTGAGGGCCCACGACCGCTGTCGCATCCCCCGCTAGGACCCATCGTGCTCAACCTCGTCCTCCCCAAAGGCTCGCTTGAGAAGGCGACCCTCGAACTCTTCGAAGCAGCCGACCTTCCGATCGAGCGGTCGTCGTCGGTGGCCTACAAGGCGTCGATCGACGATCCCAGAATCGATTCGGTCCGGATTCTGCGGCCGCAGGAGATCCCGACCTATGTCGCCGATGGGCTGTTCGACATGGGCATCACGGGCCGCGACTGGATCGAGGAGACGGCGAGCGAGGTCGAGTCGTTGGGAGAACTCCGCTATTCGAAGGCGACCGCCAAGCCGGTCCGCATCGTGATGGCGGTGCCTGAGCAATCCGAGTGGCACTCCGTCGGCGACTTGCCCGCCGGGGTGCGGGTCTCGACCGAGTATCCGAAGATCACCGAGCGATTTCTCGCAGATGCCGGTGTCGATGCCGATGTGCGGCTTTCGTACGGTGCCACCGAGGCAAAGGTGCCCGACATCGTCGACGTCGTTGTCGACATCACCGAAACCGGCCGTGCGCTCCGGGCTGCCGGCCTGCGCATCATCGAAACAATGGTCACGAGTTACACCGAGTTGATCGCCAACCCGGCGTCGTTCGCCGATCCGGTCAAGGCGCATGCGATGGGCCAGATCCACACCCTCTTGCAGGGCGTGCTCGATGCTCGAGGCAAGGTGTTGGTGAAGATGAACGTCCCGACCGATGCGCTGGATGCAGTCATCGATGTGCTGCCGTCGATGAAGGCGCCGACGGTCAACGAATTGTTCCGCAGCGCCGGATACGCAGTCGAAACCGTCGTGCCCAAGGACGAGATCAACATCCTGATTCCGCAGCTGCGTGACAAAGGCGCATCGGGCATTGTCGAAATGCCGATCTCGAAGATCATCCCGTGACGGGCTGATCGTGGGCGCCCGGCAGTGACCGACGAGCAGCCTCGTCTCGGCCTGGCTGATTCTGCAGCGCTCGCACTCACGTTCTTCAGCCTGGGTGTGACACTCCAGGTCCTGTTGATCGACCGCGGCGCGTCTCTTTGGAATGCGCTCACCGCAACGACGGTCATCTGGTCTGCGACGTCGCAGTTTGCGTACCTCGCCGTACGTGATGCCGGTGGTGGTGACTGGGCGGCAATCATCGCCGGCGCAGTGGCGGCAAGCCGGTTCGGAATTCTTGCCACCGCGCTGGTGCCGCGACTGCCCGCCGGCACGATCCGGCGTGCGCTTGCGTCGGTCAACGCCTTCGACCCAAATGTTGCGATCGCCGTCCAGCAACGCGATGAACGTAGCGTCGAGCGAGAGTTCTGGCGGGTGACAGCTGCAATGTTCGGTGGCTGGTTTCCCGGGATCATCGTCGGGACGTTGATCGGCAATGTCGTCGGTGACATCGATCGACTGGGGCTCGACGCAGTGTTTCCCGCTGCGCTGCTGTCGATCATCGCCGGACTCCTTCGAACCGGTGAGGGGTTTGCTGCTGGCGTTGCCGGAGCCCTCATCTGCCTGGCACTGATCCCGATCGCTCCAGCCGGTGTGCCGATCATTTTGAGCATGTTCGGCGTCGGCGTCGGTGTGCTCTGCACCCGGCGGCAGAGGGGTTCGAGGCCGTGACCACGCGTGCGATCATTGCGCTCGTTGTCGCCGTGTGGGGACAGCGTCTGCTCGGAGGCTTCGTGGTCGGTCCAGTGCTCGCTCGTCGTTCTGCGTTGGCACAGGCGGTGGGACTCATACCGGCGGCGGTGGTGATGGCGGTGATCATCCAGCTGTCGGTGGCGGATGGCCGAACGCTCGTTGTGGACGAGCGACTTGCAGGGATGGCGGTCGCTGGTGTGCTCGTGTGGCGTCGGGCGCCGTTCCTCGCTGTGGTACTGGCGGCAGCGCTGACCACCGCAGGCTTGCGAGCGATCTGAGGTGACCGTCTCAGGGGTCGTCCTCGTCCTGGTGGCGTCGTTGCTTCACGCCCTGTGGAACGCCCGAACGCATGCAGGGGATGATCCCAGAGCCGTTCTGGCTGGATCCTATGTCGTCGCCGGCGTGCTGTTCTTGCCGTGGGTGGTACTGGACCCGCCGTGGTCCGTCTGGCCGATCATTTTTGTCTCCGGCGTGATCCATGGGCTGTACCTGTGGGGCCTCTCGGGTGCCTACCGGTCGGGGACATTGGTGAGCACCTATCCCGTGGCTCGAGGCTCGGCGCCGCTCTTCGTCGCGATGTTCGGTGTGTGGGTGCTCGATCAGACGCCCAGTGTGCGAACCCTGTGCGGTGCGGTGGGCGTTGCCGTTGGTCTGCTGTTGATCGGCAATGTTGCGCTCGGTCGCGGGGATCGACGGGGACTCCTCCTCGCGGTGATGACCGGCTGTTTCATTGCCGGCTACACGGTGGTCGATGCGAGAGGCGCAGAAGAGGTCGGTGGGCTCGGCTTCTTTGCTGCCGTCGCCGTCGTCGGCGCAGTCGTGGTCGTGGTCCTCGGTCGCGTGTCGCCGCGGAGGCTGCTCACTTCTGCGCGTGAGGCGGTTGCGGTCGGTCTTGTCGCGAACAGCGCCTACGGATTGATCCTGTTGGCTTATACCCGCGGGGATGCGGCGAACGTCGCCACGCTGCGCGCCACCTCGATCCTGTTCGGTCTTGCGCTGGTTCCGAAGGCCGTGACTCGTCGGTTGTCGGCGGGCGCGCTGCTGGTAGTGGTCGGTTCGGTTCTCGTGTCGTGGTGACTCGGGCAGGAGCGAGGGATCCGGCACCATCGACGTTCGGAGCGCGTCGGTGGCGACAGCTACGGTCGCACCATGTCCGACCAGTCAGCATCCACCGATGGCGCCCTGTCCGATGTGCGCGTCGTCGAGTTTGCCCAGGCCCTGGCCATCCCGTATTGCGGAAAGCTCTTGGGAGACATGGGCGCCGACGTTGTCAAGGTCGAGCCTCCCCGAGGCGACACCTATCGGCTCCAGAGTCGGAGTCCGGTGAAGCACGAGGGAAAGGACTTTGCAATTGCGAATCGGGGAAAGCGCAGTATCTGTCTCGACTTCTCCAAACCTGGTGCTGCGGCCGTGATCGAAGCGCTTGCCCGGTGGGCCGATGTCGTTCTCGTCTCGATGAAGGGGTCCGACCTTCCCCGGTACGGGCTCGACTACGACACGATTCGGTCCTACAACGACGAGATCGTCTTCTTGCACAACTCGCCGTACGGCAGTGAAGGCGAACTCGCCGAGATGGGAGGCTATGACGTCGTGGCAATGGGTCTGTCGGGCATGTCGTCTCTGCTCGCAGATGCCGACATCACCGGCGATGCACCGGTGATGGTGCGACCTGCGCTCGCCGACATGGTCACCGGGATGCTCTCGTGCCTGGCAGTGGTCACCGCGATTCGTCATCGTGACCGAACCGGCGAGGGGCAGCGGGTGGAGACCTCGTTGTTCCACACGTCGCTCGGCCTGCTGTCGAACATGTTCTATCGATACGAGGCGTACGACCGAGAACCGATGGCAGCGTTTGCCGAGAAGCTCGCTCACCTCCGACAAGCTGGTGCAGGGTTCGAACAACAGAAGCGAGCGATGCGCGAAGAGTTCGCGGTCGACCCTCCTGGCAACATCTACTTCCGTCACTACCGCACCAGCGACGGCTTCTTGTCGGTCGGATGCCTCACCCCGGTGCTCAACCAGAAACTCCGTGATGTGCTTGGGGTCGAGGATCCCCGTCGTGCCGAAGGGTTCGAGGCCGGGACACCTGCAGCTCGGGCGGCGCTCGACGAGTTCATGGCTGAAGCGGAACGGATCGTCGCAACGCGCACGACCGCCGACTGGCTTGCGACACTGCGAGCGGTCGGGGTGCCGTGCGCCAACGTCAACTTCCCACACGAGATCTTCGACGACCCACAAGCCCGAGCCAACGGCTACATCGAGGACCTGGTGCACCCGGTCCACGGTGCCTACCAGACGGTGTCGTCACCGCTGAAGATGGATGCAACACCTCTTCGCCATCACGGGCCGTCGCCCGCCCTGGGAGCGCACACCGATGCCGTTCTTCGAGAGATCGGGTTCGACGAGCGTACGGTGGAGTCGTTGCGTGAGTCCGCTGTGGTCGGTCGTTTCGACGAAACGAAGGCCACCCGCTGAAGGAAAGGTTGCTGTCATGACCTACGCCCCTGATCATCGTCCCTACTACGACGCCGACAGCCACATCATGGAGCTGCCGGACTTCCTTCGGGCCTACGCCGATCCTGCTATCAGGGACGAGATTCCGCTCGTGGACTACACGGCCTCCATCGTGACCGACGAGGAGGTTGCCGAGATCGTCGACCAGGGAAATCGCCACAGCGACGAGCATCGAGCGGCCCAGATCGCGCTGGGCGACGATCTGATCGCCAACTCGAAAGAGATTCAGGGCCTCGGTGCCTTCGATTCCGCTGACCGGACGACTGCGATGGATCTACTCGGCTTCAAGAAGCAGTTGGTGTTCGCCACTCACTCCGTCGTCACCCCGTTTCATCCAAGCTCGAACTACCCACTTCGACTGAAGTACGGCGGGGCCCGAGCCCACAATCGGCACATGGCAGCGTTTTGCGCCGAGGATGACCGATTGATGGGTGTTGGTGTGGTCGCACTCGACGACGCCGCACGGGCGGTCGAGGAGGTCGAGTGGGCGATCGAGGCCGGCCTCGAGGCGATCTGGGTGCCACACCGTGCACCGATCGGCATGTCACCAGGACATGTCGATCTCGAGCCGTTCTGGGCGCGTTTGGCCGAGGCCGGTGTTCCATTCGTCATCCACGTGGGTGGGGCTCCGCTGCACGCCAGCAAGGCGTGGAGCAACAACGGCCGGGCCAAGACCCGTGACTGGATGGGGGGTGGTGAGAACGTGCGAACGAAGGATGCAATGCTCATGCACCAGAACCCCGAGGCGTTCATCAGCATGCTGATCGCTGACGGCGTCTTTGATCGGCATCCCGACTTGCGCGGTGCGGCGGTCGAGCTCGGTGCGGGGTGGGTGCCGGAGATGCTCCGTCGCCTCGACTCGGTGGCGCGCATTTTCGGTCGCGTCGACGAAAGCATGCGATTCGAACGACGGCCGTCGGAGCAGCTCACCGAACAAATGGGGTTCACCCCCTTCCCGCACGAAGATGTCGCTCGACTGATCGCTGATTCGAACGAGGATCTGTATCTGTTCTCGAGCGACTACCCCCATATCGAGGGAGGTCGTGACCCCATCGGCAAGTTCGAGGGGCACATGGCGTCGACGTCGGCGGATGCGCAGACGAAGTTCTTCAGCGAGAATTTCCTTCGGTTGTGGCCCGCCGCTCGCGTCGGGGTCGAAGGGCCGCGACGACCTACTCCGCAGACTGCTGCTTGAGCTGAACGAACGTCATTCGTAATTGCTGTAGTCCCTCGCGCAGGGTCGGCACAGCGTCCTCGAGTCGGTCACCGAGCCCGTCGACCACCGCCGCCATCGCATCGATCGCCAACCCGGCTTCGCCGAAGTTGGGAGTCTCCTGTGAGAGGTGAAGCGCTGCGAGCTCGAAGAGACCCATCGCATGGTTCGCCACAACGGTTGCCGCCGGCGCTTGCAGCAGTCGCTCACGTGCTGCCGCCATCTCGTGGATCATCTCCTCGGCCTGCGCCAATTGCTCGGGGGAAAGGTCGTCGAGCGTGACGCCGTCGGGAAGTGATGCCGCGATCGCGTCCTCCATCTCCGGGTCGAGCCCAGTGGGTGCTCCTTGCGTCGGGGGATCGACTGGGGCCGCGGGTTGGTCGCGAGGGATCTGGTGTTCGCCGCCGGGTGTCCACAAAGAACTCATGCTGGTACCCTAATGGGGACAATTCAGAGGGAAGTGGGGCAGTTCTTCGGATCTGTTCCCACCTGGCCACCGATCGAGGTGCGTCAGGTCGGCCGATACGGCAGCACCGTGCATCGCACGATGTTTACGCGGACGTCGACATCCCGACGTCCGCATCGTCGTTTTTCTGCCGGTGACAATCGGTATCGGCGATGTCCACCCATTCATCCACCTACGGAGGTTCCGTGCTCACGAGGAGTCGAGGGCGATAGCACCGCCAAGCAACGAGCCAAGGATCAACGAACGCATCCGAGCACGCGAGGTCCGCCTCGTGGGTCAGGACGGCGAGCAGATCGGTATCAAGCCACTACCCGAGGCGCTCAACATCGCACGGGCCGCAGACCTGGACCTCGTCGAGGTTGCCGATCGGGCGAACCCACCGGTTTGCCGGATCATGGACTACGGCAAGTACAAGTACGAAGCCGATCAGCGGGCCAAAGAGTCGAAGAAGAAGGCCTCGAATCTGACGGTCAAGGAGATGAAGTATCGACCCAAGATCGGACCGGGCGACTTCACCACCAAGACCAAGAAGGTCGAGAAATTTCTCGGTGAAGGGCACAAGGTCAAGGTCACGATCATGTTCCGAGGCCGAGAGATGCAGCATCCCGAGTTGGGACGCAGGATCCTCGACAATGTCGCCGACAAGGTCGAACACGTCGGAAAGGTGGAGTTCCACCCCCGCCAGGACGGCCGCAACATGGTGATGGTGCTCGCTCCTGACAAGCAGGCCCAGGCCCGTCATGAGAAGGAACTGAAGAAGCAGGCGGCCGCAGCGGCTGCCGAAGCCGAACCCATCGGTTCGGACGAGGAAGAGTAGAGAGCACAACATGCCGAAGATGAAGACCCACAAAGGTGCGCAGAAAAGATTCAAGCGCACCGGCAGCGGCAAACTCATGCGCCGCCAGGCCAACAAGAACCACATCATGGAGAAGAAGTCACCGAAGCGGACTCGTCAGCTTCGGGGCGACATCGCTGTCGCCAAAGCCGACGAACGCAATCTCCGCGACCTGGGCGTCTAAGCCCTCCGAACCCGAACGAAAAGGAGAGACCGATGGCACGCGTCAAGCGTTCTGTTCATTCGAAAAAGCGTCGCCGCGTTGTGATGGAGCGGGCGAAGGGCCACTACGGCAACCGCAGCCGGGTCTGGAAGGCCGCCAACGAGTCGGTGATGCACGCCGGCAACTATGCGTTTCGTGATCGCCGCGCCCGCAAGGGTGAGATGCGAAAGCTGTGGATCCAGCGGATCAATGCCGGGTGTCGTGCCAACGGCACGTCGTACAGTCGGTTCATCGCTGGACTCAAGGCCGCGGGTATCGAAGTCGACCGCAAGAACCTCGCCGACCTCGCCGTGCACGATCCAGAGGCATTCGCCGCTCTCGTCGCAGCTGCGAGCTCGGCCAGCGCCGAGACTGCGGCCTCCTGACCCGAGGTCGATCCTGCGCTGATGCGTCAGGTCTTCGGGGCTCAGCATCCCAGAATCGTTGAACTGCGTCGCCTCATGGGGCGGCGCAGTTCGCGTTCGACGACGATCGTGCTCGAAGGGCCACGCACGGTGGGGGAGGCGATCGACGCCGGTCATCTGCCGATCACGGTCGTCGTGCCGGAGACAGCGGTGGACGATGAGGCGATCGTCGCCATCGACGACCGGCTGGCCGGCTCGTGCGAATGGCTGGTGGTACGCGATCACGTCTTCGACAAGCTTGCGCCGTCCGTGACCCCGCAACCGATGCTTGCGCTTGTGCCCAGGCCCTCGTCGGCTCTTCCACCGCTCGGGGCCGAGGCCGTGGTGCTCGTCCTGGCCGATGTCGGTGATCCAGGCAATGTCGGCACCCTGATCCGGGCAGCCGATGCGGTGGCCGCTGATGCTGTGGTTGTTGCCGGCGGAGCCGATCCGTGGGGGACCAAGGCGATCCGGTCATCGGCGGGTTCTGTCCTTCGGGTGCCGATCGTGCAGTTTTCCGACGTCACCGACGCGATCGATGCGCTGCGAGCGGCAGGTGTCAGGATCGTCGGTACCGACGTGACGGGCGGCGAACCGTTCGACGGTGGCGTGCTGACGAGCCCTGTGGCGATCGTCCTGGGATCGGAACCCCACGGACTCGACGAAGGGATCGGAGTCGATACCTGGTGCTGTATCACCATGCCCGGTCGCACCGAATCGCTCAACGTCGCAATGGCTGGGACGCTCTTGCTCTTCGAGGCCCGACGGGGCTGAATCAGGCCAAGAGCTCGTCGTCGTCGGGATGCTGCGCGATGTAGTCGGCGGCAAACGGGCACAGCGGCTCGATCGTGCGGCCCCGGTGACGAAGGTCGGTGAGCATGCCGGCCATCAAACGGTCCGCCATGCCTCGGCCCCGAAAGCGTGGGTCGGTTTCGACGTGTGGCACCACGACTACTTCGTCGCGGAGGCGATACTCGGCAATCGACACGATGTGCTCGTCGACGATCAGCTCGTAGCGCTGGCGCTCGGGGTTGTCGCGAACGGTGTACTCCACGTCCGCAGTGTGCCACCGAAACACGCACCAGGTGCGTCGATGATCCCGTAACCTGTCGTTGTCATGAGCAGTGCTTCTGTCACCGCCGAACTCGACGCCGTCCTCGGTGATGCCACCGCTCGGTTGGCGGCAGCGCCGGATCTCGAGACGATCACTGCGCTCGATGCCGAGTTCCTCGGCAAGAAGTCGGCGGTCACGGTGGCCAAGAAGCAGCTCGGTCAACTCGACCCGTCCGATCGCAAAGCGGCGGGCCAGGCGATCAACGCAGCGAGGGCCGCACTCGAACAGGCGGTTGCCGACGCCCGTGAGCGTCTCGCAGCGGGCGCCCGCCAGGCGCAGTACGAGTCCGAACGACTCGACCTCACCGAACGACTCGGGGCGGTTCGGCGCGGTTCGCTGCACCTCAACACCCAAGCGCGGGACCGACTCGAGGACGTCTTCGTCTCCATGGGGTTCACCATCGCCGAGGGTCCCGAAGTCGAGACCGCCTGGTACAACTTCGAAGCCCTCAACATTCCCGACTGGCACCCGGCCCGAGGCAGTTTCGACACCATCTTCGTGAATCTGGGAGAACCGGAACAGGTGATGCTGCGGTCACACACGTCGCCGGTCCAGATCCGCACGATGGAGAACACCGAACCGCCGATCTACATCGTGGCACCGGGCCGGACATTCCGGACCGACACGGCCGATGCCACGCACCTGCCGGCGTTCAACCAGATCGAAGGGCTGGTGGTCGATCGAGGCATCACCCTTGGAGATCTGCACGGCACCATCGAAGCGTTCGTCCACGCGTTCTTCGGTGGTGAGGTCAAGACCCGTCTTCGCCCGTCCTACTTCCCGTTCACCGAACCGTCGGCCGAGTTCGACATCAGTCGCGAGGACGGGTCGTGGCTCGAGCTCGGCGGGTGCGGCATGGTGCACCCGAAGGTGTTGCGCAACTGCGGTATCGACCCCGAGGAGTGGCAGGGCTTTGCGTTCGGCTTTGGGATCGACCGACTTGCGGTCATGCGGTACGAGCTCGACGACATCCGTGAGCTCGTCAACAACGACGTTCGCTTCCTGAGGCAGTTCTGATGAAGGTCACCCTGTCCTGGCTGCGCGAGTTCGCGCCCGACATCGACGGTGACCCTGTCGTGCTCGGCGAGACGCTGTCCGCACTCGGCCTCGCTGTCGAGGAGATGGATGTCGTCGGCGAGATCGTCGATGGGGTCGTGCTCGCCAAGGTGCTCGAGCTGCGCCCGCACCCAGATGCCGACAAGATCCAACTCGTCGACGTCGACCAGGGTGACGGACAGCCGTTGCAGGTCTGCTGCGGTGCATTCAACATGCGGGTCGGCGACCTCATCCCCTTTGCCACGATCGGCACGGTCATGCCCAACGGTATGGAGATTGCCCAGCGTGAGATGCGAGGTCAGACCTCGAACGGCATGTGCTGTTCGGGTGCCGAGATCGGTCTCAACGGCGACACCGACGGCATCATGATTCTCAACGATCGCGTGGTCGATGGCGCGGCACTGGGCCAACCACTCGCCACCGCCATCGGGATACAGCCCGACATCCTGTGGGACCTCGAAGTCAATGCGAACCGTCCCGACGCACTGTCGGTCGCCGGGGTGGCGCGTGATCTCGCCGCTGCGCTCGGCGTCGATTTCCGTTTCCCCGACTACGAGATCGCCACCACCGAGGAACCGGTCGAGGGACTGCTCGACATCACCATCGACGATCCGACGCTGTGCGGCCGATTCGTTGCCACCGTCCTTCGCAACGTCACCGTTGCCGAGTCACCTGCGTGGATGCAGGAACGATTGATCCAACTGGGAATGCGACCGATCAACTCGATCGTCGACATCTCCAACTATGTGATGCTCGAACTCGGTCAACCGAATCACACCTTCGATCTGGGCACGATTGCCAATGGCACACTCGTCGTTCGCCGGGCTCGCGACGGCGAAACGCTGGTGACGCTCGACGGTGTCGAGCGATCACTCGTCAGCTACGACGGGGTGATCTGTGACCAGTCCGGAGAGATCGTCTCGCTCGCCGGCGTCATGGGTGGTGCCACCACCGAGATTTCTGATTCGACCACGGACGTGCTGCTCGAGATGGCGTGGTGGGACCCGCCGTCGATCTCTCGAACCGTCAAGCGACTCAACCTGCCGTCGGAGGCCTCGACCCGGTTCCGGCGAGGGGCAGACTACGGCGACAACATTGCGCGAGCGATGAAGCGGTTCGTCCAACTTGCCGCAGAGAGTGGTGTCACCGCTGTCACGGGCATGGTCGATGTCGCAGGGCAGACACCGGACCGCGCGCCGGTACCCGTGCGCGTGGAGCGGATCAATGGTCTGCTCGGAACCTCGCTGTCGAGTGTCGAGATGGTGGCCCTCATCGAGCCGATCGGGTTCGAGTGCACAATGGTCTCAGACGACACGCTCGACGTCGTCATTCCCACGTGGCGATGGGACACGACGACCGAGACCGACATCGCCGAGGAAGTCGGGCGCATGTTCGGCTACATGAACATCGAGCGCACCGTGCCCAAGGGAGAGAACGCAGGTGGGCTCAGCCAGTACCAGAAAGATCGCCGTCTCGTCCGCGATGTGCTCGTCGGGGCCGGGTGCGACGAAACATTGCCGATGCCGTTCCTCGCACCGGGGGATCTGGCCAAGGCGGGGCTCCCCGAAGATGGGGTGACGCTGACGAACCCGTTGCATGCCGAAGAGTCGGTCCTGCGCACCTCACTGTTGCCCGGCCAGCTCAAGGCGATCGCCTACAACCAGTCACACCGCAACCCCGACGTTCGATTCTTCGAAATCGATCATGTTTTCTTGCCCGCTGAGGAAGCCAGTCTGCTCCCCGATGAGCGCGAGTATCTGGCGGTGGCGCTTGCCGGGGAGGAAGCGCCGGCGGCGGTGGCAGTCCTCGATGCACTCGACCGGGCGCTCGCACTGCCGAACCTCCAGCTCAGGTCCGATCGTGCGCCTGGTTTGCACCCGACTCGCACAGCGGAAGTCGTCGTCGCCGGTCGTTCCCGAGGCCATGTCGGCGAGGTCGACCCGGCCGTTCTCGAGGCCTACGGGGTGCATGGACGCGTGGCGTGGCTCGAACTCGACCTTGGTGGCTTGCTCGACGGTCCGCACGGCAGTCGGAGGTACACGCCGGTCAGCAAGTTCCCGTCGAGTGACATCGATCTTGCATTCGTGCTCGCTGACACGGTGGCGGCATCACAGGTCGAAGCATCGTTGCGCAAGGGCGGGGGCGAGCTTCTTGTCGGCCTCGAACTCTTCGACGTCTACCGCGGCTCGGGGGTCGACGAGGGCTCACGCTCGCTCACCTATCGCCTCCGCTTCCAGGCCAAGGACCGCACGCTCACCGATGACGAGATCGGCGCAGTGCGTCAATCCTGCATCGATCAGGTTGCTGCGAAGACCGGCGCCACCCTTCGCGCCTAGCGACCGCAGCGCAAGCACCTGGTTGCCCGGGAAGGCGATCTGTCTCGATCCGAATGGTCTCGATGAACCGTCGGCCGACGCGATGGTCAGGTGCTCGCAGGTTGTTCGGTGCTGCGGACTGGGCACCCTGAATGCGGGTTAGGAAACTTCGCGTTCGTGCTAGACCCCCTAACTCCGCGTCACTACAGTCGCGCGAAGAGAGGGGGTC
>Ga0181588_10000672_pt1 | contig 31011 bp, 23 predicted proteins | sample 071ome_26_FD_148607 | JGI IMG/M metagenome (GOLD analysis project Ga0181588, IMG submission 148607) | Coastal salt marsh microbial communities from the Groves Creek Marsh, Skidaway Island, Georgia - 071409BT metaG (spades assembly) | ecosystem: Environmental > Aquatic > Marine > Intertidal zone...
TAATCGCCCTTGTCTGCGACCACAACGCCTAGTTCTTCGCCCAGAAATTTGGCGACGTTTGACTCCGCCACCAACCCCAAGCGCACCAGCGCCTCCCCGAGCATGCAGCCCATTTCTCGCTTTGCGACTCGTGCGCGCTCGAGGTCACGATCGCTCAACAACCCTTCAGCAACGAGTCGGTTACCCAAAGAGTTGAGTTGGGGCTCTTGCGTCACCGTGTTTTGATTCTGATCCAAAGTTGAACGCTTCCTCTGCAGCTTAAAGCTAAAGCTTTCTAGGGCTGGCCATTTGACGAACTGTCAAGAATCCTTATTCCAGAGTCTTAGGGTCAATGAATCAGACTGTAACATTGTGACAAGACGTAGATTAGAAACTCTCGGGTACTTTTCACAGCGCCCAACCAGCACCGCGAGCCTATCTTCAGATAGATTTGTGTCTGAACCATCGTTATCCTGATAACCGCGAGTGTTACCCCAAGCCACTTCATGGGTAGCACGCCGATCAATCAGTCCACCTGGAAGCCCAAGCAAAAGCGCAATGCAGGACTCTCGCATAACTGTCATCATTCCGGTGTACAAAAACAAAGTACACCTAGCCGCTTGCGTTAACTCTGTTCTGGCTGCCGATTGCGCGTCACTTGAGCGCATAATATTGATCAATGACGGCTCACCAGAGGCAGACGTTGCCAGATACTGCCGCGGACTGAGCACGACCCCCAAAATGCAATTGATAGAGAACGCTGAAAATCAGGGATTTGTGCATGCCGTAAATCAAGGCATGGCGGCCAGTGACAATGATGTCGTCCTACTCAACAGCGATACAGTGGTCCCAGAGGGTTGGTTAGATAAAATTGTTGCCGCCGCCGCGCAACATCCTGACGCTGCCTCGATCACCCCTTTCACCAACAACGGTACCATCTGCTCTTACCCCAATTTCTGCGAGAACAATCCACTGCCCGAGGGGTTATGCCTGCGGCAACTCAATGCTCTTTGCTCAGAGGTGAATGATGGTGCGGTCTGCGACTTGCCCACAGCGGTGGGCTTCTGCATGTACATTCGCCGCAAAGCCATTGAGGAGGTGGGGTACTTCGACGAGGCCGGGTTTGGACGGGGTTATGGTGAAGAGAATGACTTTTGCATGCGCGCCACCGCGCAAGGATGGCGACATCTTTTGTTAGGTAGTGTTTTCGTTTTTCATGAGGGCGGGGTGAGCTTTGGTGATGATGCGAACGAACTTCAAAATCACGCCATGCAAGTACTTGAACAGCGATATCCTGAGTACCGAAAAATTATCTCTGAACACGTATCCTTAGACCCTGCGCGAAAGCTGAGGGAAAATATTGACGAGGCTCGTCTGTCCGTGGATGGGCAGGCGCGGTTAGTGCTGATGGAGTCGCGAGCAAGATTTAACAAACTCAGCACTGAACTGAAGATCAACGCTGAGGCTCAAGAAAAAACCGAGCACCTGTTGAACCATGAGTTGCAGATCGCTCGCGACTTTGGAAAAGACCAATCACTGCAACTGAGAGCCCTCGAAAAAGAAATGGGCTCCCTCGAGACCTACGCCGAAAATCGCGCTGCCGAGGCCACCGAATATGCCGGCAGGATTAGGCAACTTGAGGCCACAGCCACACAACTAGGTGAGAATCTCCGTTCGATGTCTGAGAGAATTGGGCAATACGACTTGCGGGTAGAGCAGTACGATGCCCTACTCGAGGAGGCGCGCGGCGCCTACAGAGAGTCAGAAGCCGCTAGGCGCGACCTAATCAGCATCAACTCCGCCCTCACACAAGAGAAAGCCGCGTTGCAACAAGACAATGATGAATTGCGCTCATTCCTGACGGTACGCATTCAACTCAAGTTATTACAATTAATGGGTAAGCGCTAATGGTTGCAACTGCCGTATTCACCAGTATCGCAGCGAACTATTTGCCCAAAGCACGCGTGCTAGCGGAGTCGCTTAAGCGAGTGTCTCCGTCGACCCATTTTTTTGTGATGCTGATTGATAAGCCGCCAGACGATTTCGATCTCAACGATGAGCCCTTCGACGAATTAATCAATGTCCACGATCTCGGCATAGAAAATGTTGAAGGATGGTGTTTCGGGTATCGAATTGTTGAGCTTTGCACGGCCGTCAAAGGCGCTGCCGCGAGTTACTTGCTGGAAAAGCGAGGCGCCAAACAGGTATTCTATTTTGATCCCGACATGGTGATCTTCGATCGATTCGACGAACTCTCGCAACTGCTGGAACAAACCAGCATTCTTCTGACGCCACACCAATCCGAACCCGAGACGACTCTCGATGCCGTGATGGATAACGAGATGGCGAGCCTCAAGCACGGCGTCTTTAATCTGGGCTTTGTCGGGATTCAAAATGATGAGGAGGGGCAGCGATTTGCGCGTTGGTGGGCAGATCGACTGCAGCATTTTTGTCTGGACGATATCAACCGCGGCCTGTTTACAGATCAAAAGTGGGCCAACCTGATACCCTGTTTTTTCGATCGATATCGCGTCGTAAGGTCTCCCGCATTTAACGTTGCAACGTGGAATATATCGACCCGGCAAGTGTCTGGCACGCTAGAAGACGGCATCAAGGTCAACGGCGAACCTTTGGGCTTCTATCACTTCAGTGGTTTTGACAGCGGCGATCAGGAACTCATGCTGAAGAAGTATGCGCCAGATTCAAAGATCTTATTCGACATGCGTCGATGGTATATCGCGGAATGCGAGCAAAAAGGTCAATCAGAGTTTGGGAAATTACCCTATGGGTACGCCACCTACCAAAACGGAGAGCCCATCTTGCAAGTGCATCGGGACCTCTACAGAGCCAGAATTGATTTGCAGCGCGGTTTCCCTAATCCCTTTCTGCAAGGCGCCGACGGTGGATACTTGGCATGGTATAAAGCGAATGCCTCTGATGGCGGCACAACCAATGTGCCGATTGATATCGACGATACAACGCCCACCAGTACCGCTATTCTCCGATTCAGTAACTGGATCTCTCGCCGGGCGGAGAGTCATCCCTCAGCGATCAAACGGCGCGCGCTACAAATGCTCTCAAAATTGCTTTCTTTCATTCCAACATCCACCTGAGTGGTTTGATCAATGCGGACGGCGCTGTGCATCCTGTCAGAAGAAAAAGACGTGGCGAGCGCTCATGATCTTCTCGACGTGTTGGCGGCAGACTTTTTTTCTGACGTTCTGTTTTTGGCGAACGTTAACCATGACAAATGGGCGGGCAAAGGCGTTGGACAGAGGACTCGCTTCATCAATCTAAACATTCGGTATTCGGACGAAAATTTTTGGGCAAAGATTATTGCCTGTCTTCCGAACGAAATAGATCAAGCCCTAGTGATCCCCTCGCTTTCAGGCTGCACAAAAAATCTACTGAAGCTTCGCCATTTTCTTACTGACTCCATCGCAGCAGTATTTCCTGTCAGCACGTCGCACCCCATATCGCGGGTTTATCTGGAACCTCCAAAATCTATTGAGCTTGATCCGTCGCAAATTGAAGCCTGGTTAAATCGTTTTGCCGTAGCCAAACCGCTCGAAATACCCATTTTTGTTGGTTTCTCCGCTTGGTTGAACGTTAAAACACTGAAAAATTGTATCGGCGACACCGATTTTGAAATAGCCGAGACAGCGAGACAGCGAGGGCAATCTCTGCTGGTCAGTGACGAGGCGTATGTTGACGATTCCGCCTGCGAACCGGTCGCGACACTGCCGACCTCGCTGCCGCCCGCGATCTGTGAGGCGTTTTTGCAGCGGCACCCCTATACGTCCGCCAGGCATCCTTTATCTGAGGTCAACGAGCGCAAGGAGTTACCGTCGAAAGCGCTATCAATCTCTCCCAAAATCGTCCTTCACGTCAGCCATAGCTGGGGCGGCGGATTAGCACGATGGATTTCTGATTACGCTCGCGCTGATGGCAATAACACGCATTTCATACTCAAGTCGATTGGTGACTGGGACGCCTCCGGCAAGTCCCTCAGACTCTTTAACAGCATTGATGAAAACACCTGCTTGCGAAGCTGGACGCTCACAACGCCCATTATTTCTTCCTCACCGGGCAGCTTTGAATACTCAACAATTCTCGACGAAATCATCGCCGAATATTCTGTATCAACCATCTTAGTATCAAGCCTCATAGGACATTCTTTGGATGTTTATAAAAAAGCATTGTCCACCCTGCATGTGCTGCACGACTTTTACCCCTGGTGCCCACCACTTTACGCAACCTGGAATACCCCCTGCGAATCTTGCGACCAAGCGCGTCTGGTGAACTGCCTAAGCGCCAACCCCGCTCACCGATTTTTCAAAGATCAGACATCGGGGAACTTCCTCGCTTTCAGAGCCTCGTTTACGACCGCTATCAATTCTCGAAATATCCGGCTTATAGCACCCTCCCAATCTGTAAAAGCACGATGGGGTCAGTTAGCGCCCGAGCTCGATCCGTCTCGAGTTACGGTGATCGCGCATGGTCTCAATCAGGACATGATCGACACTTTTAAAACATACAGATGGGATAGCAGAGGCCCCTTACAAAAGCTTCTTGTATTGGGAAGATTAACCGCCGAAAAAGGTGAGGAGATTCTGCGTTCGGCGCTACCCGCGCTACTCGAACGCTGTGAGGTGGTGCTGTTGGGCTCGGGGGAAGGCATCAAGGCGCCCGGGCGACACCCACACCTCACCATCATTCCAGAATACGAGCCCCAAGAATTGCCGGCATTACTGGGCAGGCTACAACCCAACTGCGGGCTCCTGCTCTCCACTGTGCCAGAGACATTCAGCTACACGCTGAGCGAACTTCACGCCGCGGGGATACCGACCATCGCTACGCGCTTGGGCGCTTTTGCAGACAGAATCGAGCACGGCGTAACCGGTTGGTTGATTGAGCCGACTGCGCCAGCGCTACTCGCTTGCATTGATCACCTCGAACGAAACGCCGACGACCTTAGCCGAGTCCGCTCGGCGATTGCCAACGCGCCCATCAAGTCCTCCGGCGAAATGGTGGCGGAGTATGCTGACTTAATAGCTGACGACCGCCTGTTTCGGTCGAGGGTAGCGATAGAGCTCGCACGCGTCACTGAGCAACACGACACCACGCGGGCTCCAGAAACGCTGACTGCCGCGTTTAATGAACGCCCCTATAAGCAGGTTTTAGCCCTCTTTTTATCGTATACCGACACAAAACTCCGGCAAACGCGCAAGCTCCCGTTCTGGTTGAGGTGCGCCTTGCGAAGGCTGCTGCGCGTGGGGCAATGGCTATTACGCCAAAGGTGACTCTGCACGGCACTGTGACTCCGGGAATATCGGTTTCCGCTGGCCAGAGCATGATTGCAAGGATCCTAATCTAGGCTGCTTCTCCAACCCGCGTTTGGATCTCTGATGGTCACTACCATCTCCATTCCTTGCTGACCTATGTTGTACTAGGTGCGATTAGCGGCTCTTTGCTTTTTTGAGGCGAGTGTGCAACCGTCGTTAATTTTGGGAGTGACCAAAAGCCTCAGAAGCCGCAGACACACTTCTCAGTTTAAGCTCCTGTGCCGTGGGGCTTTTGAAAACGGCATTTACCTCCTCAGCAAATAATTTCTCACTGCCCTCATTAACCCGCTGAAGCGCTACAGAAGGCAAACCGGCTCTACTCAGAAAAGAAGAAAAGGCTTCTTGCATAAACTCATATTTGATCAAAAATACACTTTCTTCAGAACCCCGCGCGCACCACAAACCATCATCAACACTCTCCCAGTCTGTCATTTTAATGCCGGTGGCATAAAAGAAGTCTTTCGCGAACCAGAAGTGCGGCATTAGAAATCTACCCAGCAAAAATAGAAAATCGTCGAAGTCGGACTGCCCCTTAAACTCAATTGATTCCTTAAGCTGTAATCGTCGAGCCACGCTAAAGCCATCAACGTTTGGTATGACCTGAAATGCCAATAAAATTCGGTGTAAAAGGAGCTGCAGGCCCTCGGTCACAATCTGTTCATCCGGAACTTCATCTTTTTCATCAAGACCCAAACTTCTGGTAAAAGCGGGTAAGTGGCCCTCGATTTCTTGAATAATGGCGGATCGAAACCAATCAAATGGATGACGCGCAACGGTCAAAATCTTGCAGGGCTCGCCACCCTCGCTGTCCCGACGCAGATAACTGCGATAAGCCCGGATATTGGCGTGTAACTGGCCCAACGAATTATCAAAAAAATAGTCCTCTGTAGCCGGCTTACACAAACGAGCCAAGATAGCCGAAAATGCTTTTTCACCAAGAAAATGACACTGAAAAGCTTCTACATTTTCTAAGCCATTTAAAGATTCCACGAGCGCAGAGCTCGCCACCTTACCGTACTGATAAACGATAATTTTCTGTTTCAAAATTTTTCTATCCGATTAGAGGTGTTCAAGAGCAACTCGAGAAAACCGGTGTTGGACTGAGCGCTCATATCTGGAGATTACGACTACGTGACACATAGTTCAGCACATAGAGGTCGGATTAGGTTCGGTCAGGGTCTTGCAACAAATGACGCAAGCGTCTTGCGAGACCCTTGCCACCCTCGCTTTTCCAAATTCGCCAGCCCGCAGCGAGTAAGTTTCTGGCCCGCGTCGGACTGCGCACAAACGCCCTCAGGAAACGCCCGAGCGCTCTTAAGCTCAGCTCCTGTCGATGATCAAAGTAAAAACTCAGGTTACCATCGAGCCTCGCCAGAGTCTTCTCGGGTAAGCATTGGAAATATCCGGGATCTGACCATGGATCAGCGCTTCGCAGTCTGGCCTCTGGAGTGTCACGATACCAGTGACGCCAACGCGCGGTGATACGAGACCCATCGTTAAACCTCGCAAAACTCCACTCGGAATTTTCCAGCCCGTTTTCACAGCAAGCCACTGCAGCCAGATAATCAGATAGCAACAACTCCATCACACCCGTTTGGTTTTGAAACTTTACAGCCTGAAGGTCGTGGTTCCCAGAATCTAGGCCCGTAAAGTGATAAAAACCGAGACGCTCGCCATCCACCAGTACGTTGCCGTCAGCGTCCTGACTTACCGCGCGTGTCGTCATATTCCAGGAAGCAACATTGAACCGAGTCGATCGTAAGATTCGCACTCTGTCGAAAAAAGCAGGAACGAGATCAATCCAACGCTGATCGGTGAAAAGCCCGTTGGCAATGTCGTCTCGACAAAAATGATACAGCCTTGCCCCCCACCAATCGACGAACCGATCGCCTTCTTGATCAGACTTCACACCAATAAATCCGAGATTGTAGATGCCATGCCTCAAACTCGTGATTTCCTGACTGATGATCGCCTCAATCTGTGACTCAGGGTCCACCTGATGAGGAGTGAGTAGAATGGATGCCTCCGCGAAGGGAGAAAGCAAATCGTCCAGTCGAGAGAAAAGCACGATGTCGGGGTCAAAATACAAGACCGCATCGCAGTCTTCTCGCTTCAATAGCCGTTTGAGCATGAAAGGTTTTGTGGCGGTGCAGAGCTCCACCAGATCATGACAAAACGACCACTGGCGCCAATTGGGAATATCGAGGTCTCTAGGTAGAAAGACCTCGGCGTTTAGATTAAGGGCGGCACACTGCGCTTCGGACCAATCTTCGACCAGCAGCAGATGCTGGCGCCACTCTGGATGGTGCTCCGTTAAGCTATCAAAAAGCACCCTGACTTTGGGCAGATAATTTGCCGCGGCGCTGGTAAACACATGGACCTGCAAAACTATGGACCACCCCGTTTTGACCCCTGAATGCGCAGAGCGCTGCCACCAGCACAGCGAACCCATACAAACCTATGGTTGGGCCAAGCCGTCGCCAGGGAATTAAGGTCTCTTTTACGGCTAAGATGATTCCCTTTCATGTTGCTCTCCCGACGAGCATTGACAGTGCCTCAAAAACTTCATGCGAGGCCGCACCTAACGCAACAACCTGCCCCTTTGGATAATCAACCAGATAATCCGCCTGCGCACCCACATCATAAGCGAGAATGGGTAATCCCATGGCTTTCATCTCACACAAAACATAACTGAACGTTTCCGGACAGATCGAGGGCAGCCAAAAGACATTAACGCCACTATCTCGGCATAATTTCCCTAGTTCCTCCGCATTGTATAACCCGGTCTGCTGAACGATCTTTTTTGGAGCCGGTTCCTCAAGCAAGCCAAATACGGTGATCCTTACCTCCGACTCAATCGACGCCAAATAATGCGCCAACTCCGCTACCTGTGATGCACCCTTGTGTTTGCCGATACGGCCAATCACACCAATATGAAGCGGTGCCTCTGCGACCCTCGGCGGGATGAGGGCATCTCTGATGTGGGAAGTATCGTGCGGCACCAAGGTCATCGGTAGACTGCACTCAGGCCATGTATGCATTAGCAGTCGCTGACTTGAAGGGGAGAATGTGCGCACCTCGCTCACCTGCTCCAGCAACCCAACCCATGCTTCGCGCCAATCCTTCATCGCGACTTGGCGCAGTTGAACGTCCCGACAATTCAAGTTTTTTGACAAACATCCGCCGCAGATGCTGTCTTCCGGCGCGCCGCAATATCGGTCTGTCGAATCGAGAAGGTGCCGGGTAGGACATAACATGAAGTGATCGTGCCAATGAACCGTAATCCGAGCTCCCAACTTCGATGCCTTCAGCAACCACTCTCTTACCACTACGGGATTGGCGAAGGTCGCTAGGCTGTGTACTTCTATGCGCTCCACTGAGGACGGAAGAAGCGGTAATTCGTCTATCCGGCCTAACAGCGCCGGCGCTGGATCACCGGGTTTCGTCAACGTCGCTGTCAACTCTCCAAAAGGCGTTGAACCGATAACCAGCACACTCAGGCCCTGCTCCAGAAAACGCCTGACTTCTCTTTCGGTGGTGAACGTGACGCCACCTCCGAGTGAACTGTCTAGCAGTAGCACCTCGGGGCATAACTCGTCGCAAGCCTGTGCTAATGGTTGTGACCTAACGAGAGGAAGAGTCCTTGACGATACCCGACGGGCTTTGTCCCAAAGCAAGCTGATTTTCCCACGACGCAACAATATCAGTGCTTCCCGCAGGTACTGCACAGCCCTCTTTAAGCGCGTGTTAATGGATCAGGCCTCTTATACCAAGGACATCAGTGGACCCATCGGATTCAGTCCCGATGCCCTCGCTTTATTGCGGAAAGGCATATTCCGCAAAAATCTCGCGCAGCGCGGTTTTCTGGATTTTACCCGTCGCGGTGTGCGGCATCTCATCGATGAATTGAACGTCATCGGGAATCCACCATTTGGCGATCTTGCCCTCGAGATAGGCCTTGAGTTCCTCCGGCGTGGGCTCCTCTCCCGGCGCGCGCACCACAATGAGGAGCGGTCGCTCTCCCCATTTCTCGTGCACTCGCCCAATCACGGCTGCCTCTGCAACCTTCGCATGACCGGTCGCCACATTCTCCACTTCAATCGACGAAATCCATTCGCCCCCCGACTTGATCACATCTTTGGTGCGATCGGTGATCGACACGAAGCCCTCAGGACTGACCGTGGCCACGTCGCCGGTTTCAAACCAGCCGGGCTCCGCGTGGGCCTCGGATCCCTCCAACTTGAAGTAGCTCGAGCAAATCCATGGGCCTCGCACCTTGAGCGCGCCAAAGGCTTTACCGTCCCAGGGCAGCTCCTGGTTGTCGTCGTCGGTGATCTTGATTTCGACACCCCAAATCGGCGTTCCCACATTGGTGCGCATCTCGGCAAACTGCTCGGGGGAATACAAGGCGCGGTGTCCTCCCGCGTGGTTGGTTGTGCCCAGCGGACTCATCTCGGTCATACCCCAGGCGTGGCGCGTATCCACGCCATAGGTGTCGAACTCTTCCATGACCGAGAGGGGGCAGGCCGACCCGCCCACCACGACGCGGGTCAACGTATCAACCCGCGCGCCGGAGCTCCGTAAATGCGCAAGCAGATTCAACCAGACGGTAGGAACACCCGCTGACAGCGTGACCCCTTCCTCGTTAATCAGTGCCGCCAAGGTCGGGCCATCGCCCATTTTATTGCCCGGCATCACCATTTTTGCACCGGCTACCGGACAGGCGTACGGGTTACCCCAGGCGTTTACGTGGAACATCGGCACGATCGGTAACATGACGTCGCCACTGGAAATATTCATGGCATCAGGCATGAGCGTGGCGTACGTATGCAGCACCGTGGAGCGATGACTGTAGAGCACACCCTTCGGATTGCCCGTGGTGCCCGACGTGTAGCACAGAGAACAGGCAGCTTGCTCATCGAGATCGGGCCACAAAAACGCATCGCTCTGAGGGCTCAACAAGTCCTCGTAGCACAGCACATTGCCCCGCTCAGTCGCCGGCATATGTTCTTGGGTTGTCATGACGACCCACCCCTCCACCGCGGGGCACTGATCGGCGATACCCTCTATTAGCGGCCAAAAGTCGAGGTCAAGAAATACATAGCGGTCCTCGGCGTGGTTGATGATGTACACAATCTGTTCGGGAAACAGGCGCGGATTGATGGTGTGGCAGACATAACCCGAACACGCAGAGCCGTAGTAGGTTTCCATGTGCCGGTAATCATTCCAGGCAAGGGTCGCAATCCGGTCACCCTGCACGAGACCCCACGCCTGCATGGCGTTGGCCAACTGTCGAGCTCGGGCAAAACAGTCCCGGTAGGTGTACCGATGGCGCGGATTGTCCCGTGTGATCGAGACGATTTCCTTGTGTCCATGCACGCGTTCTGCGTGCCGAACTATCGAGGTGATCGTCAACGGGATATCCATCATCAAACCGTTCATTGTTATCCTTCCTCTTTACCATCCGAGCTGGCCAGCCGCGGTGCCAGAACCGCCGGTTGAGCAGCACGCTTTTCGGAGGCACCGCGGGTCAGGCCGCTTCGCACCACCGTTCTTCGCCTTTGTCTGAGGACCGCACGCTGCGCCCCTCGCTCTCTAATTTGATGAGGTGCGCCAGCAGCGACAGTTTTGCCCACTCATGCATCGCGGGATCGACATCATCGTAAACAGATACCACCAGCGTATCGAGCGACTGGGGTTCAGATGCCAGCGCCCGTGCCACTTTGGCCTCTCGCATCAGCCGATGACGTACCAGTTTTTCCACCTCGGCGCGGCAATCGGGGATGAGATCACCATGTCCGGGGGCAACCGTGCGCACATCGTATTCCAGCAATCGTTTTAGCGAGGCGATGTAGTGCGCCATGCTCCCACCCGGGGGCACAATCACCACCGTGGAACCATTCATAATGTGATCTCCGGCAAAAACGACACCCTCCTCCTCGAGCAAATAACACACATGGTTATCTACATGCCCGGGGGTACGGATCGCCCTCAGCGTCCACCCATCACCTGCAATACGCGCATCATCCTCCACCTGGGCCTCGGGTTGAAAAGTCAGGTCTTGATGTCGGTCGTCCGCAGTGACTCGCCCTACCAACGTGGCGCCTGTTTTTGCCGCCAGCACCGCCGCGCCCGGGGAGTGATCGGGATGAGTATGGGTGCACACCACATAGCGCAGGCGCTCACCAACAAAGGCAAGGATCGCCTCAATGTGGCTGGGTATCGCAGGGCCGGGATCAATGACTGCCAATTCAGTATCACCAATCACGTAGGTATTGGTACCGGGGCCTGTCATCGGGCCGGGATTGGGAGCGACGATGCGACGTACCCGCGGGGTTAATTCCCTAACCTCACCGTGGGGCTGCATCTCACTCCACCAACGCGCCGATCGCAATATCCGGGTCAACGTCAGCCGAGTAATCGACGCCATCAACGCCAAAGCCAAAGAGCTGGAGGAACTCTTGCCGGTAGCCGTCAAAATCCGCGAGCGATTTGAGATTGTCAGTATCGATTTGCTCCCAAATACCCGCCACTTCGGCTTGCACAGCGGGATCGAGCTCTAACTGATCTACGCGTAAGCGACCCTCGTCATCGAGATCACCATCACCGTAAAGGCGGTCGCGGAACAAACGGTCGATTTGCTCAATACACCCCTCATGAACACCGCGCGCTTTCATCACCTTGAATAGAATCGCAAGATAAATAGGCATCGCCGGGATAGCGGCGGAGGCCTGAGTCACGACAGCCTTCAGCACCGATACCCGGGCATCGCCACCCAGCGGAGCCAGGCGCTCGCGAATACCTTTAACCCGCCGGTCAAGATCCTGCTTGGCGGCACCGATAGTGCCGTGCCAATAAATATCCCAAGTGATCTTCTCGCCGATGTAGGTGTACGCCGTGGTTTTGACGCCCTCGGCCAGAACACCCGCCTCGGCCAGCGCCGTGATCCACATCTCCCAATCCTCACCGCCCATCACCGCCACGGTATGATCAATTTCTTCCTGGGTTGCAGGCTCCAGGTGAAAATCCTGAATGGCCTCCTTATCCGTGTTAACCCCCTTTTGCGTGGTGGCACGCCCAATGGGTTTGAGCGTCGAATTGAAGACCTCGCCCGTTTTGGGATGGGTTCGACGCGGCGCTGCCAGGCTGTACACCACCAAGTCCACCTGTCCGAGGTCTTGCTTAATCAGATCACTGACCCGCGCTTTCATTTCGTCCGAGAACGCATCCCCGTTGAGGCTTTTGGCGTAAACGCCCGCCTGCTCTGCCAGTTGATGAAACGCCGCCGAGTTATACCAACCTGCAGTACCGGGCTTGCGTTCGCTGCCCGGCTTCTCGAAAAATACGCCAATGGTCGCGGCACCCGAGCCAAAGGCGGCGGTAATGCGCGAGGCGAGCCCATAACCAGTGGAAGCGCCCAGCACCAACACGCGCTTCGGGCCGCCAGCTATCTCACCCTTTCCCTGCACATGAGCGACCTGCCGCCGAACGTTCTCGAGGCATCCCGTTGGATGGGTCGTCGTGCACAGAAAACCGCGCACTTTGGGCTGAATCACCATGGACCGATCTCCAAAAAACAGAGCGCGAAGTCTAGCACGCAGGGGGACTTAGGGCGCACACTGTAGGTCCAGCCTGCCGGGAAGCTCGCAGAGCGCTACCCGCACGGGCCCAACACCCCCACAAGACTGGGGTGGTAACTATAAAAGCAACATTAAAACATCACTCTGGGAGAAATCGATGCAAACCGAAACTGCTATTCTTGCCCCCGCCGCCGTTTTGGCCGGGTGGTCCATGATTGTTTTCCTTTGGCTACTCGCTCGCCGGCTACCCGCCTTCAAGGCAGCGGGTGTTGTCCTGGGAGATATGCCCGCCGGTGCGCGCGGCGCGGATGGCGAGGCGCAAATGCCTGCCAAAGCCAATTGGATTTCACATAACTACACCCATCTGATGGAACAGCCAACGGTGTTCTACCCCGTGGTGATCATGTTGGCGCTGATGGGGGATAATTCAGCGCTGAGTGTGAATCTCGCCTGGGGTTATGCCGGCTTGCGCGTGCTGCATAGCGTGTGGCAGGCCAACGTCAATACCATTCCGATTCGCTTTGCCCTCTTTGGCCTGGCGAGTGTTTGTCTGATCGCCCTGGCGGTCAGGGCAGTGGTGTTAGCACTCTAATCCTCCCCGGGGTCTCGTCGCGAGAGACACCTGCACGGTCCTCCTACCCATCCGCTGGCAGCATCGGTGGTTGCGTGAGGGGGCTTGCTTAGGGCCCAGGCGGCGCGTCGGCCCAGTGTTGCAGATGCTCAGGGGTATCGATATCGATTAGGTAGTGGGGGTTGTCGGTGATCCAATCCAGGGCCCACGCCGCCTCCCGATGACGCCATTGCCCGCTACCGAATTCACCCTCCCCTCTGCTTACTTGCGCTACTGCGGCGCGACTGAGCAAAACAGGGTTACCGGGTTGACCATTCACCCGAGGGCCGACAAATTCAATGTGGGACTCAGCATGCTTGTAGGCCCCGATCAGGGCGATGAGATCCTGGACTTCCAGAGCGGGCATATCAACCGGGACGACAAGCGCGGCGTCGACGCTCTCGGACATAGCCGCAACCCCAAGCTTGAGTGATGCCGCCTGCGAGTGCGCGTCCTCCGGTTGCACTACCGCGGTTACGTCATAGTCCGCCAGTAACGGCATCAGGTGCTCACGGTAGTGACCGAGCACCACCACCAGCTCATCCGCCCCCGCCTCAGACAGCATCCGCAGCTGACGTCTCAGTAGGGGCTCGCCATTAACACAAATCAAGCCCTTGGGTTTGAAGCCCAGACGACTGCCTGCACCCGCGGCCAGCACCACCGCCCCAAGGTGCAGGCGACGGGCGGTACATTGCCCGGGGGTGCAGTCATCCATTAGGACACCCTCTGTGTCGCGCGAGACTCAAACCATGGTCGCTGCAATCCGAGGCGCACCGGCGTCACATCACCATCCGCCGGACATCTGCCAGCAGGGCGATGAGGGCCGACAGAAATCGCCCGCCATCTCCGCCGTTGACCACTCGATGGTCATAGGACAGGGCAAGAGGCAACATACTGCGGGGCTGGAATGCCGCCCCATCCCAAACAGGCTGGATTGCCGCTCGACCCACACCCAGAATGCCGACTTCCGGCGTGTTAATGATGGGGGTGAATCCGCGCCCGCCAATAGCGCCGAGGCTGCTGACAGTGAAAACGCCGCCCTGCATTTCGTCTGGCTTCAGTTGCTTGTCACGCGCCTTGGCCGCCAACGCTGTGATTTCTGACGCCAGCGTCCAGATCGACTTTTTGTCAACATCTCGAATCACTGGCACCACCAAACCTCCCGGCGTATCCACCGCCATACCGATGTGGCAGTAGTCCTTCATCACCAGCGTCTCGCCGCCATCTGCCAACGAGGCTTTGAGTTTGGGGTGATCTGCCAGCGCCAAGGCGCACGCCTTGATGATAAATGGCAAAGGCGAGAGGCGCAGACCGCGCTGCTCCGCCTCGGCTTTCAGCGCTTTGCGGAACTGCTCTAAATCACTGATGTCCGCATCATCAAATTGAGTCACATGGGGAACATTCAGCCATGAGCGCACCATGTTACTCGCCGTCAATTTGTCGATGCGTGCTCTGGCCGTGCGCTCCACCGGGCCGAATCGCGCAAAGTCGACCTCGGGCACCGTAGGCAGACCCGCTGATGTCCCCGCAGCAACCTCGGGGCCCGCCAAGGCACGAGCAACGTACTGCTGCAAATCTTCCTTAAGGATCCGGCCCCGGGCACCGGTGCCGCTCACTCTCTCCAGTGCCACACCAAATTCCCGCGCCAATTTGCGCACCGCCGGACCGGCATAAACGGCGCCCCCACCCTCTGTCGGTGGTACCGCGGCGGAGGGCCTGATTGCAGTATCCGCATCATCCTGGGTCGAGCGCTCAGGCGACGCCGAGGCCGTCGCCGGGGCAAGTGCTTCCCTCGCTTGGGCTTCGGTCGCATGGGCATCGGCCTGCGTGCCAGAGGCGCTGCTTGTCGCGGGAGCACTCACTTGCAGGGTGGCAATGACAACACCTTCCTGCACGGTCTCACCTGCACCGACCAGCCACTCAATAATGACGCCTGCCGCGGGGGCAGGCACCTCCATCGACGCTTTGTCCGACTCCAGTAAAACCAGTGAATCCCCTTCCGCCACCATCGTACCCACCGGCACCAATATCTCGACCAGATCGGCACCTTGGTCGCTACCCAAATCCGGTATGCGCACAGGAATGGACGTCACCTCACCCGGGGCAGGACTGGAGGTATTGGTAGCCTCTGCATCCGCCGTCTGCGCTGGGCTGGCGCTGGGCTCAGGTAGCTCAATCGCTGTTTCGGGTTCAGGCTCTGGCGCCACCTGCGCAGGGGTACTCGCCGCACCCTCGGTAGCCAGCACCAGTATCACATCGCCCTCAGAGACGGCGTCACCCACCGCCACCCGCAATTCTGTGACGGTCCCCACCGATGACGCAGGGATTTCCATGGAAGCCTTGTCCGACTCGACCACAATGAGGCTTTGCTCGAGTTCAATCACATCACCAACGGCAACCAATACCTCGACGACTTCAGCGCCTTCGGCACCACCGATATCCGGCACTTTGATTAGCTGTTCAGCCATAGCTAGATTCCTTCTATCGCCGTTACACGCGCATGGGGTTGGGTTTGTCGGCATCAATGCCCCATTGGTTGATCGCCTGCGCCACGGTCTTAATGTCGACCTCGCCGCGGTCTGCCAGCGCCTTCAGCGCCGCCAAAGCAATATGCTCCCGGCTCACTTCAAAGTGCTGCCGTAGCTGCTGGCGGGTATCACTTCTGCCGAAGCCATCAGTGCCCAACACAGTGAATTCGCCCGGAATAAATTCCCGCAGCTGTTCGGTGTGTGCCTTTTGATAGTCTGTCGCCGCGATAAAGGGCCCCGATGCATCTGCGAGCTGCTGCGTCAGGTAGGGAACGCGCGGTGTATCCATCGGATGGAGCCGATTCCATCGGACCACGTCATTGCCCTCGCGGGCGAGTTCATTGACGCTGGTCAGGCTCCACACGTTGGTGGCCACGCCGAAGTCCTGCTCCAGCAATTCCGCCGCAGCCTCCACCTCGCGCAAGATGGCGCCGGCACCCATCAGCTGAACCATTTTTCCACCAGAAACCTGAGTGCGTCGCAACAGATAAAGCCCGCGGACAATGCCCTCCTCAACACCCTCAGGCATATCGGGATGAACATAGTTTTCGTTCATCGTGGTGATGTAATAAAAACAGTTCTCGCCGTCCTCAAACATTCTTCTCATCCCGTCCTGAATAATGACGGCCAGCTCAAAGGCGTAAGCAGGGTCATAGCTGATGCAGTTAGGAATCGTCGATGCCAGAAGATGACTGTGCCCGTCTTGGTGCTGCAGGCCTTCACCGTTCAGCGTGGTCCGCCCAGCGGTCGCGCCGATCAAAAAGCCCCTCGCCTGGGAGTCACCGGCGGCCCAGGCCAAATCACCGATCCGCTGAAAGCCAAACATCGAGTAAAAGATATAAAAGGGCACCATCGGATAGTCCGACACGCTGTAGGACGTTGCCGCCGCAAGCCAGGCGGAGAATGCGCCCGCCTCGTTAATGCCCTCTTCCAGAATTTGCCCTGTTTCCGCCTCTTTGTAATACAGAATCCCCCCAGAATCGTGCGGGGTATAGCGCTGTCCGACTGAGGAGTAGATCCCCATCTGTCGGAACATGCCCTCCATACCAAAAGTGCGCGCCTCGTCTGGCACTATCGGCACCACGCGCTCCCCCATGGTCTTGTCCTTCAGCAGCGTGGACAAGATGCGAACAAAGGCCATGGTCGTACTGATTTGTCGTTTACCCGAGCTTTTCAACTGACTCGAAAAAACATTCCGCGGCGGCGCTGGCAAAGAGTAAGACGTCGCGCGGCGGGCCGGCACGCTGCCTCCCAGCTCGGCCCGTCGTTCTCTCATATAACGGAGCTCCGGACTGTCCTCGGGTGGGCGGTAAAAAGGCACGCTCTTGAGATCCTTGTCGCTAATGGGAACACCGAAGCGATCCCTGAAGGCCTGCAGGCTCTTGAGATCCAGTTTTTTCAGAGAGTGGGTCTCGTTTGACGCCTCACCGGCCTCACTCGTGCCGTAGCCCTTCACGGTCATCGCAAGAATCACGGTGGGCCTTTCAACCTCCTCGCAGGCCGCCGCGTATGCCGCGTAGACTTTATAGGGATCATGCCCCCCGCGATTAAGGTACATGATGTCCTCGTCGCTCAGATCTTTGACCAGCGCTAAGGTCTCCGGGTGCTTTCCGAAGAAGTGCTCCCGGGTATAAGCGCCACCATTGAACTTGCAGTTCTGCAACTCGCCATCACAGACCTCGTCCATAATTTTTTGCAGTCGCCCACTGTGATCACGCTCGAGCAACGGATCCCACTTGCGGCCCCAGATCACCTTAATGACCTGCCATCCAGCACCCCGGAAGACACCCTCCAGCTCCTGAATAATTTTGCCATTGCCGCGTACCGGCCCGTCGAGCCGCTGCAAATTGCAGTTCACGACAAAATGTAGGTTGCCCAGTCGCTCGCGGCCCGCCAGCGCGATGGCGCCAAGAGACTCGGGCTCGTCGCACTCACCGTCCCCGAGGAAGCACCAGATCTTTCGATCGCGATGATCTACCAAGCCGCGCTTGCTCTGATACTTCATGACATGCGCCTGATAGATCGCCTGAATCGGCCCCAGCCCCATGGAAACTGTCGGGAACTGCCAATAGTTGGGCATCAACCACGGGTGGGGGTAAGAGGAGAGGCCGGCGCCGCCGACCTCACGTCTGAAATTCTCGAGCTGCGCCTCGCTGATCACACCTTCAAGGTACGATCGCGCATACATGCCCGGAGCGCTGTGTCCCTGGTAATACACCAGATCACCGGGATGCCCATTGGCCGTACCTCGGAAGAAATGGTTCATACCTACGTCGTAGAGCGTTGCGCTAGAAGAAAAGCTGGAGATATGCCCGCCCAGACCATCTTCATTGTCATTGGCGCGCATCACCATCGCCATTGCGTTCCAGCGAACCAATGAACGGATTCGCCGTTCCATGAACAGATCGCCCGGCATCGGCCGCTCGTCCTCAGGAGAAATGGTGTTGCGAAAAGGCGTGGTTATCGCGTCGGGCAACGGTACCCGCGAGGATTGGGCGTGCTCGGACAAATGTCGCAGCAACTGCCCTGTGGCCGCAGGGCCGTTAAATTTCAGTACGGCATCGAGGGATTCGGTCCACTCGTCGATTTCTGTTGCATCTAATTGGGCCATCTTCACTCCCCGCTATCGGAAGCGCCTCAACTCAGGAGAAGGACACTCACCGAAATCTTAAAATTGCTTATGGGTTCTATTTAGGTACTATCAATAACTACAGTCAAGGCAATGGAAGATAGCAATTTATGGCATCTAATTATATATAGTTCTTTTTTAGAATTAACTTATACCTGCGTTTTGTTGGCAGATCTGTTGCCAAGTCGACAAGCAACAGCGGCAAAGTGACCGCTGACGGCAGCGTCACAGGACGCTGACGGAGCGGAGTCGCCGCGCGCGTCGGCCCGTAAAAACGTGGCAATAAAATTTTTACCAAGCGCTGTCGAAGGGGGAATTACTGGAACAGGAAGGTTAGGCGTTAGGGATTAACGAAATCGCAGGTTCTCGCGGCTGAGATCGCTCAATGAGCGCATACCCATCAACTTCATGTCTCGGATAAGCTCGCTCTGCATGTTAGTAAGTGCTCGCTCAACACCCTTTTCACCTGCACCCGCAAGCGCATAGAGATACCACCGGCCACCCGAACATGCTTTGGCCCCCAGGGACAAAGCCTTCAGCACATGGGTCCCCCGCTGGATACCTCCATCACAGATAACGTCAATGTCGTCCCCCACGGCATCCACGATCTCCGCCAGCTGGTCAAATGGAGCACGGCTGCCATCCAGTTGTCGCCCGCCGTGATTAGATACCATTATAGCATCTGCTCCGATTTCAACCGCTTTCTTTGCATCCGATACCGACATTATACCCTTTAAGCAAAAGGGTTTACCCCAGCGTTCCCGTATTTCTGCCGCATCGTCCCAATCCATTGATTGATCGAGCATGGTGGAAAAATAGTCCGACACCGAAATGCTGATATTGGAGCCCTCAGCGACGTGGCTTTTCAAATTGGATAACTCAAATGATTCCCGAAACAAGTAATTCATAGTCCATCCCGGGTGCATCGCGAAGCTAGCCAGACTCGACAGGGTCAGCTTCGGTGGTGAGGTGAAGCCGGTCCACAAATCTCGCTCACGATTTCCTCCCACAATGGTATCCACCGTCAACGCCAAGGCATCGAAGCCCGCGGCCTTACAACGATCAATCATGCCCCAGGTCAGTGCTTTGTCCTTGTGATAGTAGAGCTGAAAGATTTTTGGGCTGCGGATGGTCTCACCCACCTCCTCAATGCTGACCGTCGCCAGGGAAGAGATACCAAACAAGGTGTTGAAAGACGCCGCGGCTCTGGCCACAGCGCGCTCACCCTCGTGATGAAACAACCGCTGTAATGCGGTCGGCGAGAGAAATAATGGCATGTCGATGGGCAATCCCATTACGGTAGTCGACAGATCCACCTCCTCGACCCCTGCGAGGACGTTGGGAACCAGATCACAGGTCTCGTAGGCCTGCGTGTTACGTCGATAGGTCACCTCATCATCCGCGGCGCCATCGATGTAATGAAATATTGGGCCGGGCAAACGTCGCTTTGCCAATTTCCTAAACTGCGCCGTGTTGTAGCAGTCTGACAGCGTGACGCCCATCAGTTATTGCGCTCTGCGCTCAGCGCCTGCCGCGGCATCGTCTCGTGAAAGGCTTCGACACTGTCGATGAGTTTCTCACCCTCGATACTGGCAAAGGGCTGGTCCTGCCAGCGCTTGCCTCGCAACTGAATCAGGATTCGGCTAGGGTCTTCTCGCAGTACCGTGCGCTGATAATAGTCTTTTACCGAAGTGAGGCTGACTGACTGCACTGCTGCGATCAGCTTCTCACGACTGCTGAAATCGTATCGCTCTCGACTCCAGTCCGCCAAATACGGCCCGGCTTCGTCTGACAGGTTGGTCGGTGGCTCGATGAGCTGAGTGAGAGCACCTGATTTCAGGTTGTCAAACTGCGCCTCAGTGAGCGCGTCTAACATTTCAGCATACTCCTTCGCAAAGTCCTCAAAGCGGGCCAGCATATCACGGGGCGCCTTGACCGGGGTCTGAATGTAAAACCCGATCCACGGGTGGTCCTGCATATTCGTGTTAAACCCGCCCGCCGCGTATCCCAATTGTTCCTCAGTACGCAAGGTGTCGAAGGCCCGGTTTCGCAAATGTTGGCCTAGCACAAGACCGTTCGCCTCATTCTCTACGCCTGAGGCGGGCGCGGCATACAGGAGCATCATGCCGAGGTCATCGACCGGCAAATCGGTGTTGTAGGTCAGTGTTTGCCCCGCAACAGGGGCGTAAACGGCGGGGCGGGTATATGGGGCAGCTATCGGCCGTCCGGAGGGAAGCGCCTCCCGAATCGTGGCCACCGCCTCCTGCGCATAGGCCTTATCGTAGTTACCAAACAGATACACCCGAACCAGCGCACTATCCAATATCGCCTCGACAAAGCCATTAAAATTTTCCAGTGTGATGTCACTCGCCGCCCGGCGGACCGAGTCCTCATCGTAGTAACCCGTCTGTGTCAGGCTGGCGAGCACCCTCCCCAACTGGCTCACGGGCAGATCCCTTTTGCGATTGTCCAACCCGCGCAAGAGTCGATCGATTGCCTGCTGTAGGGCCTGCTCATCCGGATTCACACTGAGACCCGACAACGCCGCGGCCAGCAGGTCCGGCTGCTTATCGGTAAAGCCCGAAAGGGTCAACCTGAGCCCCTGATCCGGCGCAACATTGAGGCCCATGCCGGCGATGCCCGCCTCATTGATCAGGGCTGTCTGGGTCAGATTGTAGAGGTCAATCCAGAGCACCAGCATCACGGCCGCATCAACGCTCTGTTGTCGATAGGGCGTATTGAGATAGACCTGGGTGTAACCCCGGGGTAACGCCGAAAATGCCTTGCTGCCCTGAAGCCATACGCTGATATCGGGGGCCGCCACCACCTGCTCGGGTTGCTGACTGGACTCGACGATCGCAAATTGCTCAGGCAACAAACGATTTTCTGCGGGCAAACGAAGTTGATAGCTCGCCACCGCCTCACTGAGGACCGAGGCTTCAGGCAGCGCGAGCGCCTCAACTGCGTATTGGCCGTCATAGAAATAGAGTGAGTCAGTCGCGCTCTGCTGTTGATCAATCTCCCAAACGTGCAAACGCTGGGGAATGAGTTGCGCCAACACCGCCTCCACGGCCTCTCTATCAAAACCCGTAAACCGGTAAGGCGCTGCAATAGCAAATTGAGCGGGGTAGGTTTGCATCGCCCGCGTCAGCTCATGCGCGTAGCTAAAGTCATCCATTTTTTCAAGAAAACGAAAGCGATTGGCAAGGGAGTTCCCGAATTCCTCGGCGTAGCGCGCATCGACTCCCTGCTCCCGCATCATGGCGATGTAACCCAACAACATATGGGTGATTTCCTCGCGGTGTGCTAACCCCTCGGGTGTCAAGCTGACCGAAAAAGTGAACAGTCCATAGTTGCCATAGCGCGAAGGATCGGCACTGACGACCAGCGCACTGGCCCAGCCTAATTCTCTCAATGTGACAGCAGGCGTTCCAGGCATCTCAGAGCCGAGAATGTAAGAGAGATATTCACTGGGTTTGGCGTCATCGCGATCCCGGTTGTTGTCGATAACGAAGTCGAGGCGTAATTCGCGGGTGTCATCTTTGGGCACGTAACGCACCCGCTTGGACCCGACCTTGGCAAAATCTAGGGGCTCCGCTATTTCTGGCTTGGGAATATTTTTGTTCGGGATATCGGCAAAATAGGTCTCGGCCAGCTTCCGAAGTTCGGCGAGGGAGCGATCACTGATCAGCGAGGCTTTCATTAAGTTAGCGCTGTAATTCGCCTCAAAAAATGCCACCGTCGCTGCGTGAAGGCCGCCCTCGGATTTATCCGCCAAGGACTCAAGATTGCCGATCTGGAAACGATTGGCGGGGTGTTCCCCGAGTAATTTCCGCGCCAGCCGATAGGTAATTCGAAAGTCCTGCTCTCTCCGCATAGACCATTCGGCGTTGACGGCATTCTTTTCTTTATCGATATACGTAGGGTCGAGCAACGGATCGGTAAAAAAGCTGGAAAAACGGTCCAACGCCTCGTCAAAAGCATCGTTTTCTACCGACATCATGTAGTTGGTGATGTCCAAACCGGTGTAGGCATTGGACATGCCGCCATGCTCAGCGGTAAACGCCATAAAGCCATCGGGCTCTGGATACTGCGCTGACCCCATGAAGAGCATGTGCTCCAAATAATGCGCCATTCCGGGGTACGCTTCTGGGTCGGACGCGGCACCGAGACCCACACTGAGCGCGGCGGCCGATTTTTCTACTGTGGCGTCGCTGACGAGCATCACTTGCAGCCCGTTCTCCAGCTCGACCAGGTCGTACAGTCGCTGATCATTTGGGCTGATGACGACGCGCGCATCAGCGCTGGCACTCTCGGCCCCCTCATCCGGCGCATCGCAGGCGCTCAAACCAGTCAGCAGTGAGAACACCAGCAGGATACGACTGAGACTGGCGACTCCTGAACTCGCACTGTTTGGGTATTCGCGGCGTGGCGTACTTTTCGCCAAATTCATCATCGATCGGTTCACTCCATGTGCGGGGTTAAGCAGCATTATTGCTGCGAAGTTGTTAACGCTAACTGGCGGGCATGGCGTCCCGGGCGGGCCAGGCGGAGAGCAGCGCATTCACCATGGTGGCGAGAGGAATGGCGAAAAAGACGCCCCACAGCCCCCAAATACCGCCGAAAAACAAGACGGCGATAACAATAGCGACTGGATGGAGGTTAACGGCCTCAGAGAACAACAGCGGCACTAACACGTTGCCATCAAGCACCTGAATCACCAAATAGGCGCCGACCACCCAGTAGAAGTCAGGCGTGACGCCAAATTGAAAATATGCCACCACCACGACGGGCAGCGTAACCAACGTTGCGCCAATGTAGGGCACGATCACCGACAGACCTACCAGCAGTCCCAGTAAAGCGGCGTAATTGAGAGAGAAGAGCGCGAACACAAAATAAGACGCAAGACCGACAATCAGTACCTCAATGCCCTTGCCTCTCGCATAGTTGGAAAACTGCTGGCTCAACTCTCCCCATATGCCGTCAAGTAGCGGCCTTTTTTCTGGCAAAAACCCGGCAAACCAGTCCAGTAGTTGCTCACGGTCCTTAAGAAAGAAAAACACCATCAGCGGGATAAGAATCAAGTAGACAATAGTGGCCAGTACATTGGGGATCGAACTCAGCCCTTTGGTGACCAGCAGTTGGCCAATCACCGCCATCTCGGTCTGAATCACAGCGGTCAGTTCATTGACCTGCTGTTGGGTAAAAAAAACCGGGTACTCCTCAGGCAATGTGATCAGCACCTTTCGCCCCGCCTCAATCATCGCTGGGGCTTCGCGCAGCAACGCCACAGACTGCCGCCACACCAGCGGCGCGAGGCCAAATAGAAAAGCGAAAAATCCGCCGAGAAACAAAATTGTCGAGGCCGCCACCCCCACCTCGGCCGGCAGTCCCCGATGGGTCAGAATGTTTGCAACCCCCTGCATCAAGTAAGCGAGAATGACCGCGACAAGCACCGGCGCTAGAATGTCACCAAAAGCCAGCATGCTGATAAATGCGAGGGCGATGATCACCAATAGGATCACGGCCTCTTCTTCACTCAGATATCGATGGTACCAGCGGACTAAGACTTCTTTCACGTTGACTCAGATCCTCACGTCAGGCCTTGGTAATAATGAGTCGTATCACCTCGTCCGGCAAATGTTCGCAAGTTACGCGATGGCCTGCCAGCCGCGCAAAACTCTCAAAATCGCGCTCTGATCCCGCATCTGTCGATAGCACTTCCAGGGACGCCCCCGAGGGTATCTCGCGCAATGCGCGCTTGGCCATTAATAGCGGCATAGGGCAATGCTCGCCGCGAGCATCAACGGACTCGATCGGCACGGAAGAATCGGACATAGCGCTCACAAGAGTCGTCGGAGTCGCCAGTATATCGTTTCTGACCCGTGATAACGCTATTCATGGCGTACTTTTACGGCCCCGATAATCCACCAGAGACCGCTCAAGTGAGCTAGAGTGCGGCCATGCACAGCTCGATATTTACCCACTCTCGCGCCGCCTTACTGGCACTGTTGTGCTGCCTCTGTACCCTATTGCCCGCCCGGGCTGCTAACGAGGATCTCAAGATTCCCAATTTGGGGGAGTCGAGTACCAGCCTTTTTTCCGCTGACTATGAATATGAGTTAGGCCGAATGTGGCTGAGGAGTTTCAGGGGCCAGGCGCCACTCGTCACTGATCCGCTTTTATACAGTTATCTGGAGAATCTGGTCTTCGAACTGGCGCAACACAGCGAGCTTCAGGATCGCCGTATAGAGCTCGTCATTGTGGACAATGCGACCATCAATGCGTTTGCCGTCCCCGGAGGGATTATCGGCGTGCATAACGGCCTGTTCAACTATGCGGTCACGGAGGATGAATTTGCCACCGTCATGGCCCATGAAATTGCGCACCTGAGTCAGCGCCATTTTTCGCGAAGGATGGAGCTGGCGCAGGAGCAAGGTCCGATGCAACTGGCCGGACTGCTTGCCGGGGTGCTGCTGGCGGCCACGGTGGGCTCAGATGCCGGCCTTGCGGCTATGACGACGGCGCAGGGCCTCGCACAGGACGCTCAACTGCGTTATAGCCGAGCCAATGAGGCCGAGGCGGATCGGGTAGGCTTACGCACGCTCTTTAATGCGGGCATGGATCCTTACGCGGCACCACAAATGTTCGAGCGGATGTACGCGGCTACTCGTTACAGTCAGGGGGACCGAATTCCCGAGTTTCTCCGAACCCACCCCTTATCCGAAAAACGCATCTCGGACACCCGCGCTCGCGCCATGCAGTACCCCAAGCAGATCCGCTCCGTCAGCCTCGACTATCAGCTCATGCGCGCGCGCGTAGCAGTGCACTCGGCTCAAACACCGGAAGCCGCCGTGGCGCAGTTTCGTGCGGCGTTAGAGGGCGACCCCATTTCTGCAGAGGCTACTGCCTATGGATTAGTACTGGCGCTCACTGCAGCGGGCCGCGCCGATGAGGCCGCACTCGCCCTCGATAGCATCTGGTCCGCTAACCGTGATCGGGTCGAATACGTGTTGGCCGCTGCGGATATCGCACTGGCACAGGGCAATGCCGACCGCGCAGTGAGTGGGCTGGAAAGCCGGCTGGAACTCTCGCCCGGTAACCACCCGTTAACTATGGCCTACGCCAATGCCTTGCATCAGGCAGGGTCACCCCATCTCGCCGAGGCAGTGTTACTGGAACAGTCTCGCAGGGTAAATAACGATCCAGGGCTCTGGTATCTCCTCGCAGAAGTACAGGGGTTGGCAGGGAATATCGTCGGGCTTCATCAATCACGAGCGGAGTACTTTATCTTGGTCAACGCGCTGGACGCAGCGGAGGCGCAGCTGGGCTACGCACAGCAACTGGTTGGCAATGACTTCACGAGAGCGTCCTTGATTAATGAGCGCATGCGCGACATTCAGGAAATGCGGGCTGCCATGGATCGAGGATAATCGCACGCGCCTGAGCCCACTGGAGAGCAATGCTGCGCAAGCCCGATGCTGTGGCGCAGAGCTCGCCGCCTGAGATCATGGCTGAAGTGTTTTCGCAAAATCCAGCATACGCTCCAATGGCCGCATCGCCGCCACCGCCAGTGCCTCGGGCACCTGGATTTCGTTATCCTCTCGATCAAACACCGCTGCCATGGCTTCAAGGTCGTTCATCGCCATCCACGGACAATTGGCGCAGCTTCGACACGTCGCACCCTGCCCTGCGGTAGGGGCAATGATGAATTGCTTGTCAGGCGCAGCTTGCGTGAGTTTGTAAAAAATGCCCTGATCGGTCGCGACGATGAAGATGGGGTTAGGCATCTCGGTAGCGGCACGAATTATTTGCGTTGTCGACCCCACTCGATCGGCCAGCTCAATAACACTGGCAGGGGATTCCGGGTGCACCAACACAGCGGCCTCGGGATGAACCTGCTTCAGATCACGGATACCGCGGGCTTTGAATTCTTCGTGCACGATGCACGCGCCGTCCCAGAGCAGCACGTCGGCACCTGACTCTCGCTGCACGTACTCCCCCAAGTGTCGATCAGGCGCCCAGATAATGGGCTTGTCCTGCGCAGCCAAATGCTCTGCCACATCCAGCGCTATGCTGGAGGTCACCACCCAGTCTGCGCGGGCTTTGACCGCCGCAGAGGTGTTGGCATACACAACGACCTCCCGCTCCGGATGCGCATCGCAAAACGCGGAAAATTCTTCGATTGGGCACCCTTCGTCGAGCGAGCACGTTGCCTCAAGCGTGGGCATCAGCACCCGCTTTTGCGGTGTCAGTATTTTTGCCGTCTCGCCCATAAAGCGCACCCCCGCCACAATGAGGGTCTCCGCTGGGTGGTCGCGCCCGAAGCGCGCCATTTCGAGCGAATCGGATACGCAGCCCCCGGTCGCCTCGGCCAAAGCCTGAATCTCCGGTGCGGTGTAGTAGTGCGCCACAATCACCGCATTATGGGTCGATAAATGTCCGCGGATCGTCTCCTCTAACGCCTTGCGACGCGTCTCAGATAGGGTCACGGTTTCTCGCCGGTCAAGGTGCGTTTGCACCTGCTCGCGGATCTTCTCGAGTTTTGCCTGAGCTATGGACATGGTGGGAGTAAGGCTGGATGGTTGAACAACACTAGCATAGTGGAGAGGGCTTTATTTAGATCACCGGTTTTTAAAATTTGGCGATCTTTTTTCGCGCTGAGCCAAAATACCCTCTTGCACATCTTCCGACGCAGCGCAGGCCGAAGCCAGATCGGCGGCGGTTTTTTGATCCAACTCACCCACTTCTAGTTGCCGGATGATAGTGAGCATGCTGGTCACCGCCATCGGCGCCAGCGAAAGCAGCGCGCGCGCATATGCCTCTGCTTCCTCGCGTAATTGCGCCGCCGGGACAATCCGGTCGACAAGCCTCAGGGCCAGCATGTCATCGGTGGAAAATGTTTCCGCCGCCACCAGAAGTCTTTTCGCGAGGGGCACGCCTAACCGCTTTGTCAGACGCTCGATACCCTGAACCGGATAACAAAGCCCAATTGCCGCCGCGGGGATGCGCATCGCAATCCCCTCTCGGCCCAGCCGAAAATCGCAGCTCAATGCGAGCTCGGCGCCGCCGCCGAAAACATTGCCCGTCAGCACCGCGATCGTGGGAACCGATAATTCGGCAATCTGATTGGTCACCGACTGGAAGCGATCGCCGTTCAGTGATCCATCGAGAATTTGGGTCAGATCCGCCCCGGCACAGAAGATCCGGTCGTCAGAAGACGTAATGAGCAAGACGCGGGTAGTGGCATCGAGTGTCTCAAGCGCCCCCTCTATGGCATCGAGCTCTTCGCCACCCAGCGCATTGCGGCGCGCAGGGTTATCAAAGGATAGGGTGGCAATACCCGCTTGCTGTCGAAAAGAGATGGTGTTGGACACGTCGGGGCTCTACTCACAACAATTATTCACCCCGCAAGTGTGGCACAGGGCTTGCCCGACACCCAACAGGGGCTGCGGTAGCGGCGTCGTCTCCCGGCTCCTGATAGAGAAACCGTTGACAGCCGAGGGTCTCGGATGCCGAATGCGAGAATATTCGCCAAACAGGCTCCCATGGACAGGGTCAGTAAAAATACTTAAAGTTCAAATTCTTGAACCTCGAGGATGACCCAACGGGTCAGATTGCTCCGAAACTGCCCGTGGAAAACCTCAACCCCGAACAACGATCGCCCTTCAGCCGGGGCTTGCAGCGTGAGACCAAGCGCGCCGCGGTGCTCTCCTGTGCCGCAAAATTGTTCAATACCAAGGGCGCGCGCTCGACCACACTGGCCGATGTTGCGAGTCGTCTGGGCCTCACCAAAACCAGCCTCTATTACTACGTGGCCACCAAGGAAGACCTGATATACCAGTGCTACGACGCCAATGTCAGACAAGCGCACAGGCAACTGGATGCGGCTGAGCAATACACCCACGCGCCGCTCGACTGTCTCATGCACTTCCTCGAGAGTCAGATCGTGACCACTCTTCGCGCGCTCGATGATGCCGGTGATTTTTATGCGGCGCCACTTGAGGTGGCGTCCCTCGCAACCGAGCACCGTCAGGCTTTGGAAGCAGAGTACCGTCGGCTGCTAAAGCGACTGATAGAGATAATGCAAAGAGGTATCAACCAAGGGGACATCAGGCCCTGTAATCCCGTGATTACGCTTCGCGCGATTCTCGGGGCACTCGACTGGTCTTTTTATTGGCTCTACGAAATGCCCCGAGAAGAGGCGGCGACGGTCAGTGGCGTGCTCCGGGATCTGTTCAGTCACGGGCTACTGGCGTCACCCTTGCGAGCGCAAGCAACGCCCCCACCCGGATTGGAGGCACTGGCAGTCGATGAGGACGTCTTCGATCGCGATACTCAGAACCGGCTTAAACAAGAGGCCTTCCTCAAAGCCGGCACCCGCTGCTTCAACCAAAAAGGTTTCAGCGGAACCTCCCTGGACGAAATCGCCCAACAGCTACAAGTCTCAAAGGGCGCCTTTTACTACCACTTTGCCAATAAAGAGGCGCTGCTGACCCAATGCTTTGACTACACCCTCGATCGACTGGATCAGGTCATGATGCGGGTCGCGTCTCTCGACGGCTCACCTGTGTTCAAACTGGAAGTCGCCTGCCAACACATATTTGCGTTGCAGAACTCTGATCAGGGGCCGCTGGTGCATTTTAATGCCATCACATCGCTGCCACCCGCAGTCAGACGACGCCTGCTGGCACGCTTGGGAGCGGTTCACGGGGTGCTGGAGCGCTTTATTGCAGACGCCATCCAGCAGCAGCTGTTTCGCCCAGTGCCAGCGGCTGTCGTTATTCAATTACTGACCGGCGCACTGAATGCCGCCATGGACTTAGCGACATGGCAGTCAATTGACTCCCTGGAGCAGGGAGCCAGCGATTATTTCTCGGTCTTTTTTCAGGGACTACAAGTCACCCAGCAGGTGTAACAGGAATTTAAGTGAAAACTTTTATAGAAGTGGTCGAGCATATCGCGCCACGTAAAACAGGGGCGCTGACCTTTGTTGGCAACAGTTTGATGCCACAGAGCCGCATTTTTGGCGGGCAGGTGGTGGCCCAGTGCCTTATGGCCGCTAACCAGACCATCGAACCACCACTCGAGGCACACAGTCTGCACGCCTACTTTTTGCGCGCCGGCGATCCGACCATCCCGATTGAGTTTGACGTCGACCCAATTCGCGATGGGCGGTCTTTTTCTACCCGGCGCGTGGTTGCAAGGCAGCGTGGCGAGGCAATCTTTAATACCTCAATCAGTTATCACGTTGATGAAGAAGGCGTCTCTCATTGCTTCGAGATGCCTGATATCGCGGCACCAAAAATCGAGGCGGACGATCTGTCCACGTTCGTCGGATTAAGCACAAAACCGGGTGATCCTAATCTGATTGAGCTTTATCAGATCGAACGGCAGCGCGTGACTCAATACCGTGCGGAAGTTCAGCCCCCGATCGGACGCTCGTGGTTCCGTACAGTGGGCTCCCTCCCCGCCGACAAGGCGATCCATCAGGCGGCCTTGGTGATGATCTCCGACTACTCACTGCTCAGTACCGTCTTTTATCCGCACCCGTCGAGTAATCCGTTCAAAGACTTCATGGCAGCCAGCCTGGATCACGCGATTTGGTTTCACCATCCGGGCAAAATGGATGAATGGGTGCTGTATGACTGCGACACGCCACGGACGGGCGGCGGCAGAGGGCTCAGTCGCGGTTTTTTATGGGCACAAAACGGCAAATTGCTGGCATCAACTGCGCAGGAGTCGCTGATGCGGACCAAGCGTCGCTAGTTAACGATACTCTCGAGCATTACCCCTCGACTCACCCATGCCCACTGACCACCTGAGACGGAGAGATGATGCACCGAACCGTTACTGGGCATGCATTGCAGCACGGTATCGTCGCCGGATATTTTTGACGCCACCGAATTGATCACCAGAAAGTGGGTAAAAATAACCGTGGGTCCGCGGCACGCTGCCAAGGCGTCAAAAATACGCGACTGCCAGGCCGCGACAGTGCTGGGAAGCTCACTCCAGGTCGCCTTTAACACCGACTGTATCCAGGCATGGCGCTCGTCCAGCGCACCCGGCGAGGGCAACTCAATAAAGCGCGGATCAGTGACCAGCTGCTGCTGACGCAAACGGGCCAGCGGCGCACCCGTCTCCAGGGTGCGCCGCTTGGGGCTGCTGAGCAGACTGGCAGATTCGGGTACCACAGGAGTCAGCAGTCGCTCGGCGGCTCGTGCCTGCTCATGCCCCAGCGGCGATAACCCCGGATCAATATGTTCGCCAAACTGTGCTGCGGCCTCGCCGTGACGCACCAGCCAGATATCAGCCACAACGCGGTTACCGATAAGTGACC
>Ga0181588_10000673_pt1 | contig 30997 bp, 20 predicted proteins | sample 071ome_26_FD_148607 | JGI IMG/M metagenome (GOLD analysis project Ga0181588, IMG submission 148607) | Coastal salt marsh microbial communities from the Groves Creek Marsh, Skidaway Island, Georgia - 071409BT metaG (spades assembly) | ecosystem: Environmental > Aquatic > Marine > Intertidal zone...
TCACTCCGCGTCCGCGTCCGTCGGTCGACGACGACGCCGTTCGGTGGCGAATGGGCACGCGGCGCGGCGCGGTGGTGGTGCGCGCGAAACCTCGTCGGATCGCGGTGGGTCGGGGTCGGGCGGTGGGCGAGGCGGGGACGGTGACGGCGGTGGACGAGGGGAAGGCGACGAGGACGAGGGAGAAGACGACGCGAACGGAAGACGGTTGGGAACGTTCGCGCTCGGTGTCGGTGCGAGCGTTTTAGCGGCGACGTTTGCGTCCGCGCCCGAAGCGAACGCGGGAGCGTTGAGCGGGACGAGAAGGAGATCGTCGAGTAAACTCACGGACGCGGCGACGAGTCTGTTGTACGGGTTCGTCGTCTTTTACGGCGTCAAGCTCGCGTTGAAGAGATTGTTCGCGCCGGTGCTTCTCTTCGTGTCGACGACGCATTTGTTGTACAAGATGCGAACGCTTCGCGTGTCGCCATTCATGCTGTACGAGGATCTCATCAAGCCGTACATGCCGCTCGAGTATCAAAAGAATTTGGAAGACTTTAGCGCCAAGGCGATGAAGAGCAAAGTCGTGGATAAAAAACTCTTACACGACGGATGGTGGGATCGCCAGGAGCGTCGGTTTTGGGCGTGCGCGCACAGATTATTACCCGCGTGTAATTCATCCATCGGTGAGCGGGCGTTCGTGATCGGTATCCTTCTCGCTGGGTTGGCTTAAAAATAGTTTGTAGGCGCGGCTTTTGGCTCTTTGATTATTGAAACGCCGAAACCACTTTCTTTCAATCGATAATACATGACATTTTTCCTCTCCTCCTTCGTCCGACTCAGGGATTGACACGCGTGGTGACCCACTCCCCGTGCACATCTTCGTGCACGTGCCTCTCGTTCTTCTTCAAGTGCAAGTGATCGATTCTCGTCGGTCGCAACGCGACGAGGGTGAAATTCGCGCTCACCGTCTCGTCGTCCAACGCCGGATCATCCTCCGCCACATCGTGCGGATCCCTCTCCCCATCCTCCACCACCGCTCTCGCCCCACCAGGGGTGGGCCACAAAAACTGCCCTCGAGCCCCTCTTCGCATCTTCTTCCACAAGTTTTTCCTCGCCTCGTCTTCGTCTTCCTCCGCGTCCGCGTCCGCGGACGAGCGAGACGTCGTCAGCGTTCCCGTCACCCTAAACTGTTCCCGCGTCTCTGGGAAATACCACGCAATCTCCGACCGAGAATCTTTCGCAATGTCTGGAATTTTCCCCGATCGCGCATCCGTGCAAAACACCAGCGCGTCGCCCGCCGTATCCTTCGTCGCCGCCGACAGGTACTCACCCAGAAACCCACGAATGACGACAGTTCTCACCCTCGGCGCCCCGGTTTCCGCGTCGATCGTCGCGATCTGCGCGTACTTGGACGTCGGGTTTCGTCCGTTCCGTTTCAGCGCGTGCTTCAACGCCGCGCGCCACGCCGGGACGGTCGACGCCGCCGCACCGGCCGACATGATTGAAACGGATTGGTTCGACGCGCGCTTCAGTGAGTGACGCTCGCGCAAATGTCATCCGCCTCTCTTCTACACCGCCGCGTGTCGGCGCGATTCGACGACGGAGGCGACGGCGGCGCGGACGGTGACGACGGTCTCTCGCTTCGCGTCGCGGCGAGGATCGACGGCGAACGAGGCGGGTTTCACAGAAGATTGGTCGTCGCCGTGGATGCGTCTCGACAACCAACTCGCGAGTTTGACTTTGACGTCGTCGGTGTGCGCGTCGTCGTCCCTCGAGAAGCGTTCGTGGACGTCGACGAATTGCGGGAGTTATCGTCGTCGACGGGCGGGTGGGAGTGCGCGGCGATCGGGGACGTGGATGTGGAGGCGCCGGCGAGAAGGGCGGGAGAGGCGACGCTGACGTGCGCTCGAGCGTCGTCGTCGTCGTCGTCGTCGTGGACGCTTGATGTGCCGGTACACGCGAGATACGGGGTGACGAAACTCGGTGGGGGGAAATCACGCGTGGAATTTGCGGCGCCGGTGCGCGCGACGGCTTTGACGACGGATGGACGATGGGTGGACGGCGTCCAAAGCGCGACGGCTTTGGAATCGTCGCTCGGATGGGACGTACCCGTGGGCGACGCCGGGAGCGCCGATGCGGTTCGCTGGATCACCGATGGGACGAGGGTGATCGGTGCGGTGATTGTGTTCGTGTTTGCGCTACGGAAAAGGATGCGTCGGGGGGATAGAGGGATGAAGCGCGTCAAAAATAACTAGCTAGCAAAGCGCCATAAATTTTTCATTTCAATCGTAGAGCTCAGACGCGTACGGGAGCGCGTCTCGGTCCTCCTTAACAAAGACAAAAGTCGTCCCTTTATTCCCGGTGGAGATTCGCACCGCGTCTGAGACGTAATCCGTCGTGAGAAACCCCATGGCTTCGGCGCCGAGCAACCGAAACGGCACCGGGTACGGCAGTCTCACCTTGACCGGCTTCTCCAACTCGAGATAGGCCAAGTCGAAACCGTAGTTAATCCGTCCTCGAAGCTCCTCTTTCGACGTTTCCGGTTCCAACGACGCGTTCGCGCTCAACCTAAAGTACCCTATACCGTCACCGAAACACACCGCTTGATCCACGCGTCGCGCGGACGACTCGCCGACGAGCCGAACGCCTTGACGAACCGCGAACCCGCCCTCGGACAGCTTGCTCAACACCGCCCGCTGAATCGGGCTCGAGCTCGCCGCCGCGCGACGACTCGCCGACGACGATGAATCCGAACCCGACGGCGATCCGAACAACGCCGCGAACACCGCCTCGATCCCGGGCGCCGTGTTATCCGTCCTTCGCCCCAACGGCGCCGTAGCGTCAAACGCGCTCTTCGTCGAGTAAATCAACCTCCACGTCCCGTCCACCGCCGACGCCAACGCCTCGTTATCCCCGACCGATTCCCACGCTTTAAAGTTTTTCGTCAAATCATCGATCGTTCGCAGCGTCGCCGCGTCGTCCCCGGCCTCCGCGCTTCGCACGAGTCTCTCTTCCAACGCCGCGACGTCATCCGCGGACGATGAAGATGACGCCGACGCCGACGCCGACGCGGTTCTTCCACGAACGACGCGACGGGGGCGAAGTCGACGACGACGACACCGCGCGTTCACCGCCGCCGTCGTCGACGTCGACGCACCGCGCGCGTCGCTTCGAGCCGTCGACGCAGACATCGGGGCACCGCAGAGAGTGACGCGCGTTCGCGATTCATGCCGCGCGGGGCGTCCACCCTTCGAGGCGCCGCCGCGCTCGATCGGTCGACGAGGATTCGATCGTCGTCGTCGTCGTCGTCAGCGGCGGCGCCCCGTCGAGGTCGTCGCGTCGCGCGTCGATGGAACGTCGCGGACGCGCGCGACGAAGACGAAGACGAAACGTCGTCGAGCGCGTCGTCGAGCGTGTTCATATTCGGTATGGGGTACGCGGGGGCGGCGTTGGCGGCGGCGCTGCGCGCGGACGGGTCGTACGACGTGCGCGGGACGTGTGGGAGCGAGGAGGAGGCGGAACGAGCGCGAAGAGAAGGGGCGCGAGCGGCGTACGTTTGGTTTGCGGACGCGGACGCGAGGACGGAGTCGCGGAAGACGATAGATAAGCAGACGAACGCGTCGTTCGCAGAGATGGTCGGCGCGATCGAGCGCGCGGATTACGTCGTGTGTACCGTACCTCCGTTATCGACGTCATCGGGTGTTTTCGATGGCGTTTTGGATGCGTTCGGGGACGCGTTGGCGTCGCGGCGTCGATTCGTCGGTTACCTGAGCACCACGGCGGTGTACGGCGACCACGGCGGGGACGTCGTGAACGAGGACTCGGAGTGTCGAGGCGAGAGCGCAAAGGCGAGAGATCGGTTAATTTGTGAAGAAAAGTGGCGCGATTTGGCGTCGAAAAGCGGTGGTGAGGTTAAAGTTGTGACGTATCGCGCGGGCGGTATTTACGGCTCCGGGAGAAGCGCGTTGGACGCGGCTCGACGACGACGCGTAGAAGGAAGCGTGACGCAACGCGCGCGAGGGTCGAGAAAATTTACGAGTCGCGTACACGTTGATGACGTCGCGAGCGTCATCATCGCGAGCATGCGCGCCGGGGATGAGGCGATGGATGTGTACAACGTCGTCGACGACGATCCGGCGCCTCGATTCGTCGCCGTGCGTTTCGCCAGAGAGCTCTTGGGTCTCCCGGAGGATCCCGAGGACGAAGAAGATCCCGAAGAGTCGGTACAGAACAACGATAGGGGTGAGAAGCGCGTGGATAACGCGCGAATGAAGAGCGCGCTGCGAGACGCGGGTCTGTCAATGCGGTTTCCCACGTACCGGGAGGGCTTGCGAGCGCTGGTAAACAAAGAGGAGGAGGAGCGCGAACGAATGAATGAATGAGTCCTATTAAATCGGAGTAGCGGTACTAGTAGTTGTTTTAGTTGTTCCTATGTGTTTCAAACGTTTCGTCAATCGTCGTTTAACGCACTCCGCGAGGCATCATGCCGCGCGGAGGAGGCACGAGACGCCGCGCCGGTCCAGCTTGCGCGTCGGCTTCAATCGCGCAGACGGCTTTTATATCTTCGCGACGACCCTTGACACCGCGCGTGAGACCTGATTTCTGCACCCATTGCACCCAAGGTCCCCAAGTTCGACGATCTCGCGAGAGCGTCGAGGCATGACCGATCACGATGACGCCTCGTCGAGCGCGAGTGAGGGTGACGTTGCATCGACGAGCGTCGGCGACGAAACCGATGGTGTTCAAATTGTTTGCTCGAACGGTGGAAACAATCATCAATTCCTTCTCGCGGCCTTGGTAGCCGTCGACGGATGACACCTCGATCCCGGCTTCACCGGTTTCCTTGTCGATACCCGTGCGGACGCCTCGAGAACGAAGATAGGATCGTATCAATTTCACCTGCGCTGCGTACGGAGTCACAATGCCAATGTGACACGGTCGAAGTTCGCCCGCTGCGAGGAGCCCGACGAGGACGTTCATGACTTGTTCCGCTTCAGCCTTGTTATTGTAGCTCATGTTATCGGTCGTCTCCAAAGCGTCTTGCGGGGTGGGCAAGAATGCGATCGGCACGGACGGAATGGGCCACGGGAATCCCTTTGGAGCCGGACGCATCGCCGCCGGAGTGCCGCTCTTCACCAACCCGTTGTAGAAGGACGTCGACGGGAAGTAACTCAACGCCGGGTGCATGCGGAACTGGGTATCTAAAAGGTAGGGCTTCACGCCGGCGCGCACGAGACGGTCGAACAAAGACAGAGTCATGCCAGCCAATTCAGCCTCGCGAGAGACGACGGTGGGCGGCAACTGCTTGTGATCGCCGACGAGCACGAGTTGTTGACAGCCATTCGCGAGCGGCACGAGCGACATTGGTTCCGTCACTTGGCTCGCTTCGTCGAGCATGACTGCGCTAAAGTTGATGCGATCGAGAAAATCGCTTCCAGATCCGGAGCACGTGGCGCAGACGGCTTGGGCGTAACGAACGGCTCGAAGCTGCGCCTCGTACGCCTCGTGTTTCGTCGCCCCGGGCGGAATGGCGTTCTCAATTTGATAACGCGCGAGATCCGGGCGGACAGCCTCGGGGCGTCCGAGTCGAATGACGTTCACCCCCGCCTTTGCGAGACCTTCCACCATGTTATCGACCGCGGTGTTGGAATCTGAGGTGCAGAGAACCGGACCGTGGCCGATTTCGAGCATGCCTCGAACGATGGCTACCGACGTGTGCGTTTTCCCCGTACCCGGAGGTCCTTGAATCAAAGTCAACTTTCGCTCGAGGGCAGCCTTCATCGCATCGCGTTGAGAGTTGTTCAACCCGTGCATGTTCGTAACGTTATCGACGACTCTATCGTAGGGTCCTGGCATTTTTGGATCTCCCGTGGGATTGATCAATCCTTGACACAACGCCGGCACGGCTTCGCGTTCAACCATCTCGCATCCCTCTGGCCACGGTTGGACGGCGCTCACCTTGTATTTCGGCTCGACCGGTTCTTTATCTCCATCCGCGTCGTTCGCGTCTTCGCGTCGAATGTTGAGCGAGCCCATCGCCCGGGACAACTCATCCGCCAAGTCCTTTGCGCTTCGCTGAAATCCGGCGGTGAGAATCTGACGAAACACCGGGTTCGTCTTGCACACCGCCTTCTTCGTCGGGTCGTTCGGCTCTAGGAGTTCATAGAGCGACTCTACTTGTCGAGTGTACGTGATTCTGTTGGCCAATCTATCGATTCTCCAGTCATCGCCGGAGAGTTCGTTCACGTCTCCGTGATCGAGCTTGATGTGGAGCTCATTGAGCGTGTACGGAACGATTTCAATCACCCCTTCAAACTCCTCCATCGGAGTTTCCGGCGCGGCGAGAGGCTTCGGTGCCTTTGGCTTCGGCACGAACGCCGCCGCGTTGACGCTGAGCGTGGACTTTGCAGCGATGTCGCTCGTAGGATCGGCCTCGGGCTCCGACTCTGACTCGGCTTCCGGTTCGATATACCGACGCACCAAGATGGAGTCTCCAACCTGCACGCCGCGTTTACCATCTCCGGAATCGAGCGTCTTGAGACATGCCATGCGAGTGAGCACGTTGGGTTTATCCGGCACGGCTCGTGTCGACAAACAGAGTCTTCCACCCTTCAATTTAGAAGGCTTTGCCACGAGATGAAACGAGCACGTGCCCGCTTGCTCTAGCGATTTCGGCGAACGCTTCTTGATGCGATCCATAATCTGGTTCGACTCTTCGCAAAACTCCATCACCAACAGCCGGACATTCTTCGTGTAGTACGCAGCCGTCGCCGGGTCTGGAAACTCGAGGACTCCACCCTTGGCGGCGACGCTCTCTTCGCTAAACTCGCATCCTTTGCAGCACGCGTCCACAAACGCCAACGCCTCCTTGGCGCTCGTCCTACACGGAATGGCTGAAATCACCTCGGTAAACCTCTTCACCGTCATGGACAACCCGAACTCGGCCATCGCTCGCGCCACTTCGCTCGCGTGATCCGCGTGCGTCTCCTTGACGAGCGCCGAGATCAACTTGAAATACGTCGTCTCGTCGATGCCCATCGGACACGTCGTCTCTGGGTTCCCGCCGTGTCTCTGAAACGTCCCGCAAGCCGTGTCGTAACGATACCGAGCCATGGCGTGGGCAAAAAACTCAAACGCCCCACTCACGTCTCCCGTGTTGATGCATCGCTTGATCTTTGTCGCGTACGCAATCTTAGGTGGAGGTTTCGGCGCCTTGCGTTGCTTCCCTCGTCCTCCTCCAAACCTGCCGCCGCCGCCACCGCCGAAACGTCCACCACCACCAGCCCCGTACCCACGACCACCGAAGCTTTTATGATTATGATACCCGCGTCCACCGGGCCCACCGTACCCGCGTCCGCCGTACCCGTACCCGTACCCGTACGAAGCCGCCGCGCCGTTGAAACCTCCGCCGTTAACGTAGACGTTTCCAAACCCACCGCCGCCGCCGCCGCCGCCACCGCCGTGGTGAGACGACGGAGACCCCACCGCCGATCCACCGTGATGATGACCGAGGTGATCACGCCGCCCGTGTCCGGAAAACCCACCGTTCGGCGGCGTCATCGGCGTCATCGGTGGTGGTGGCGCAGCACCACCAGCACCACCGTCGACGTACCCGCCCCCGTACCCGACGTCGCGTTGCCGGCGCTGTCGCTCGTTTCGGTTTCGATCGTCGGCGTAACCTCGACCCGGTGCGCCGCCGCCTCGTCCGTGCATCGGAGATGGATGAAGACGCGCGTCGGTCACTGCGTCGACACACGGGTGAAGTGCGTCACTTCAATGCGCGCACACTTTGCAAAATCCATCGCGTCGCGACGCGCGTCGTGGACGTCGACGACGACGACGTCGCTGTCGTCAAAGAGGCGACAGTCGTCCGCGGCACGAAGGGTGTCATCGACGACGAAGATGACGCAGACGAGCGGTGCTGACGACGAATCAACAACATCATCGTCATCTTCTGTGAAGACAATCTTGGGAACGATGACGTTCGGATGGAGCTACGCATCGACGGCGTGCGATGACGAGACGAGTAAAGCGATGACGCGAGCGTTCGTCGATGCGGGACACGGGGAGTTGGACACGGCGTTGGCGTACGCGGGAGGGGAGACGGAGAAGATTTTGGGAAGGATCTTGTCGGCGGATGAAGGGGCGTTGAGGAAACGCGTCGTCGTGGATACAAAGGCGAACCCGTGGCCGGGTGGGAAGATGACGTCGAGCGCGGGACGCGGGGGTCTCGCCCCGGGTGAGCTTCGGAAACAGGTAGAACGGAGCGTGGAGTCGTTGGCGGGGACGAAGTGTCGAGTGTTGTATTTACACGCTCCAGACGCCGACACGAAACTGGAGGACGCGTTGAGAGAGTGCGACGCGATGCGAAGGGAAGGATTGTTCGAGGAGCTCGGGTTGTCTAATTTTTCCGCCTGGGAAACAGTCAAGGCGCACGAGCTCTCCGAGAAACACGGATGGAAGAGACCGAGCATTTATCAAGGAATGTACAACTGTCTGACGCGCAACGTCGAGCCCGAGTTGATCCCGGCGTTAAAGGCGACAAATATGCGCTTCGTGGCGTACAACCCGCTGTGCGGCGGCCTCTTGACTGGAAAGTACAAGAACAGGGACGTTTCGAGCGTGTCTGGGGGGAGATTTGACGGGAACGACATGTACACGTCTCGTTTTTGGCTCGATTGTTACCACGACGCCGTGGACGAAATCGTTCGCGCGTGCGAGCGACACGGCGTCTCCCCGGCGGACGCCGCTTTGCGTTGGTTATACAACCACAGCGAATTGGACGGGTCCAAGGGCGACGCCGTCATCATCGGCGCGTCCAGCGTCTCCCAGCTCGAGTCCAATTTAGCGTCCGCCGCGCGTTCCGATCCACTTCCAGACGACATCGTCGGCGCGATGGACGCCGGATGGGAACGGTGTCGCCCCGCCAGCGCGCCTTATTTCAGAGGTCACTGTAAAATTTAACTTGGATTTCTTTTAATTTATTCAACATGATGACACAGACGCACCCACGGCTGTCATTAACCGTTCGTTACCTGCGACGACGCCAACGAGTCACCACAAAGTGAAAAAGCGCGCGACCACGCACGACCCCCAGACTTTGGCGCAAGTCATGTCCATCCCCGCGCGCGTTTCGCGAGACGACGTCGGTCGACCGTCGACGACGCGTCGGACGACGATACGGACGTCGCATCGACGCGCGCGATTTCAAAGCGTCGTTCGACGAAAAGCGGTAGAGGAACACGAGTTAAAGGGTACCGGTGCCGAAGTCGCCGCTGCCGCGGTCGTGGAGACGACGGAGGTGCGTGGACGCGTTTGGGCGCACGATATGCAGGGAAATTTTCACCTGGAGTACGCATCGCTTGGGACGGCTTTTCACGAGCGCGTGGTGTTGGAAGCTGATGGCGCGGGAAGACGACTGGAAACGTCTGGCGGACGCGACGCAGACGACGACGTTTGGGACATCGATTGGTACGGTATAGGACGAGTGAACGCGCTCGATGGCGCGCACTTGTCTGCGATGATGACTTGGGTGCGCACGAATCAGTGGCAGGGTGAGGCGAAGTCGAAGTTGCGATTGAAGCAACTCGCGGCAGGATGCGTGGCGCGAATGGCTATCGAAAAATTCGGCGTTTCGACGCCAAAGCGATTGGATGTGGATAAGAAAAAGGTAAAGAAGCGAGCGGGCGGGCGAAGTCGAGAGCGAGAGCGCGGTGGGACGAGAGCGCAGGCGGCGCCTAAACTCCCGGCGTGTCCGACGAGCGTGTACGCGATGACAATGCTGGACGGAGGCCGAGTGAGCGCGAGAGTCTTTGTCGACGAATTGACGGGATACGCGTGGCGTGCCGAGTTTTACCATCAGCGCGGCGTGGAACAGTGGACGTACGAAGGTTGGGAGAAACAAAGTTCGTCGTCCGACGACGACAACGTCAATATCGCCGTGCCGGTGTTGGCGCATCGAATTCACGCCGAAGGCAACGTGACTGTTTTCCAGACATCGGAAGCGAAAGCGTCTCAAGCCGACGCCGAGGCGTTTAGCATGCCGTCGACGTCATCTTCGTCCAGAGTTTCGTGGAAGTCCCGAGAAGGCGGAGACGTACCACTCGTCGCTTGCCGCGGTGAGGGTGGTCACATTCTGGTCAAGGCAAAGACGTCATCAGAGGATTGGTACGTTTTAGACACGGCTTCCACGGGCATGGCAATCGCGCCGAGTGTCGCGGACGCCGCGAGCATGGAATCATTCGGTTCGATGTCAATAGTAGGAGTCGCCGCCTCGCTCGAAGGCAGACTTAGAGTCGGATCCGAGCTAGTGTTTGGCGATCTCACCATGAGCGAGCCGATTTTCATGGAACAGAATTTGGACGGCGCGCTACGCATGCCCAACGGAGAGAGATTGGGCGGCGTTTTGGGATGCCCGATTCTTGCGCACGCCGTAGTGCGCGTGCACGCGCCGCTGAGAGTCCCGGGTAGTCGAGACGCGCCCAAAATCACAGTCTACGTGTGTGATCGAGAATCGTACTCGCCGTCGCCAGAGGTGGAACGCGCATGGCAACCCGTTGCGCTCATCGACGGCGTTCCGTACGTCGAACTGACGTACACCATCGCTAACGATGGGTTTCAGGGCGTCACCGAGATGACCACAGAGCGTAAAGGACTCTTCAAGCTCGCCCTCGGCACTGGAGGCGTCGGTGCCGTCCTCACCAAGCGCGTCGCGGATGACGCGGATGTGGCCAATCGCACCCGCGCCCTCCAACCCGGCGGCATCATGAGCGGTCCCGGCGAGAGTTCCGGTCGTCTTCAGCGCGTCGGCGACGAAATCATCACTGGCAGAGTCGAAACCATCAAATTCAACTCGTTCGAGCTCAAAAACGTCCGAGCCGTCATCCATCTAGACGGCGACCAGCCCGACCTCGATCTCTCTCCGCACGCCGACGGCGCCGTCTGCGCCGACGCCATTCGCGGATGCGAGCTCGTGCTCGATCTCAATCCCACCGCCCCTCGCCTCGCCGTGGTTCCCCCGTGAAGCAGTACGCGCCGCTGTGGTCGTAGACTTGTAGTTAACCGCGACGACGACGCATCCATCGAAAGCGCGCTTTTTCAACCGAGTGGTTCCACCCTTCCTCTCTCTTTGTGGCGGCTGACACGAATAGAGTCACTGCGCGTCGCGCGGCGGAGCGCGAACGACCGAACCGCGGGTGCAGCGGACGAAGACGGCGGTGTAAACGCTCGCGTCGACGTCGCGCGCGCGTCATGAGCGCTCAACAGAGGAACGGCGACGGAACGACGGACGCGGGTGAGAGGAGTAAACGCGCGAGAGTGACTCCGGACGCTCCCGCTGTGAAGGACGTGAACCTCATCGCGCAGTTGGTGGACGTCGACGGCGTCCCGGCGGGACCAGAGTTGGATTTACCCCCGGATGTGGGGAGCAAAGAGCTGCAAACGCTGCTTCGGGAACTGCTCCGAGCGGCGACGAGCGACCCGGATGATGAAAAGTTGACGCTGCCGTACGCTTTTTACATCGACGGCGAAGAGGTGACGAGCGACCTGGCGACAACAATCACGCAGAGGAAGCTTTCGGTGGAACAAGTGTTGAAGATTGTGTATCAACCGCAGAGCGTGTTTAGGGTCAGACCGGTGACGCGGTGCTCCGCCGCCATCGCCGGGCACGCCGAAGCCGTGCTCAGCGTGGCTTTTTCTAGCGACGGGAAACATTTGGCCAGCGGAAGTGGGGACTCAACCATTCGTCTCTGGAACTTGGACACGCAGGCACCAAAGCATACGCTCAAGGGACACACGAACTGGGTGTTGTGCATCGCGTGGAGCGCAGACAATGTGTTTTTAGCCAGCGGTGGCATGGACGGTACGGTGCGGCTCTGGGACCCCGCCACGGGACAAGCTCGGGGCGGCCCACTGAAGGGGCACAAAAAACACGTGACGGCGTTGGCGTGGGAGCCTGCGCACGTGGCATATCCCGTCGTGCGGTTTGCGTCGGCCAGCGGCGATGGCACAGTCAGGGTGTGGGATGCGGTTCGGCGCTGTTGCTTGTTTGCGTTGTCCGCACACACAAAGGCGGTGGCGGCTGTCAAGTGGGGTGGGGAAGGATTAATCTATACAGCGTCTCGAGACACGACGATTTATGTTTGGGACGCCACGGATGGCAAGGTGGTGCGTCAGCTGAAGGGTCACGCGCACTGGGTCAACTCTTTGGCTTTGTCTACAGAGTACGCCCTGCGCACGGGTCCGTACGATCACACCGGGGTCAAGCCCGAGAATGCCGCCACCGCAAAGGCAGAAGCTTTAAAGAGATACAAGACAGCCACTGGGGGTAAGCCCGAGCGATTGATAAGCGGTAGCGATGATTTTACCATGTTCATGTGGGAGCCGTCCACTTCCAAGACTCCGCTTCAACGTTTGACCGGTCACCAGCAACTCATCAATCACGTCCTGTTTTCTCCCGACGGCAAATACTTTGCCAGCGCCTCTTTCGATAAGGGTGTCAAACTCTGGGATGGGCACACTGGTAAGTTTATCGCTTCATTCCGCGGACACGTCGGTGCCGTCTATCAGCTCGCGTGGTCCGCTGATAGTCGCATGTTGATGAGCGCGAGCAAGGATAGCACCATGAAGGTTTGGGACGCTCGGTTACGCAAGCTCAAGGAGGACCTGCCAGGGCACGCCGACGAAGTCTTTGCGGTAGATTGGAGTCCGATGGGAACCAAAGCGGCGAGTGGGGGCAAGGATAAGATGTTGCGCCTGTGGATGCATTAGAGAGAACCAGTAGCACTGGTAGTTTCAATGTGTAATATTATTCGTTTGGATGGTTTTACAAGTTGTCGTTTGATTCGAGTCGCGCTTAAGAGCACGGTTGTTTGTTTGATCGCGTTTTCTCATCTTATTCAGAGTCGGAAAAGTCGCTCTCGTCATCTTCTTCGGAAAAGTCATCTTCAGACTCATCAGAATCCTCGACGACGTATGTCTTCGTCGCACGCGCGCGCTGTGGACGAGCCGTCGATCTCGGCGCGACGGGCGCGACGACTTCTTCGGAGTCACTTCCATCAAAGTCTCCCTCAGAGTCCGACATCGCCTTCTTCGCCGCCGGGGCACGTTTCGGCGCCGCCTTCTTAGCCGGAGCAGGCTTTGAGGCAACTTCTTCGACAGCCTTGTTAATGGAAGACATGTTGAAGGTACTCGCCGGCTTGGAGACCGGCTTACTGAGAGCGGCGCCGCCACGCAACGCAAGGCGTTCGGCGAGAGACATTGGTTCAGTCTCAGCCTCTTCGCTCTCAGACTTGGCGGGAGCAGAGACCGGCGCGGCGACTGGAGCCAGAGCTGGAGCAGCCTTCGGAGCAGCCTTCGGAGCAGCCTTCTTTGGTGCAGCCTTCTTCTTCGGCTTGGCAACCTCGAAGTCTTCGTCGCTAAAATCATCGTCGTCCCATTCATCTTCATCGTCGCTGTTCGCAGCGCGTTGCTTCTTGAGCTTCTTCGCAGCAGCCTTCTTACCGGCGGCGGTGTTGTTGCGAGCGGCAGCACGCTGTTGCTTCTCGAGCACGATGCGAGCTTCTTCATCTTCAGCTTCGAGAAGCTCAAGCGCCTGCTCGAGAGTTTCAAGATCCTTGCGCCAGAGATCTTTTTCAGTCGTGTTGTGGAGTGCGGCAACCTCAGCCTCCTTGGTTTCCTTTTCGGCGCAGAGTTCTTCAACCTTCTCAAGCGTCAAGTTCCAGAGCGGCATGCCAAGAAGGTAGTCGAAAGAGGCACCAGAGGCTTCAGTGGCGACAAATTCACCATCCTCGTCGATTTCAGCGGCGCTGCCCTTGTCCGTCTTCGGGAGACGATCGTAGCAGAGCGCATCAAGCTCAGCAATCAACTCTTGCTTCTTCTTTCTGTTGACGACGAGGCTGCCATCGACTACAGCCAAGATGAATCTCATCTTGTTGGCCAATCTCTTGAGCTGCGCTTCCGCAAGACGAATCAACATTTCACGACGTTGAGCGTAAGCTCTCAAGCGTAGAGGGATGAATGCTTCCAAGACGGCGAGCGGAGAAGAATATTTGGTGATGACACCGTTTTCATTGAACAAGTGCATGTTCGTAATGCTCAGCTTTGTGCTCAACTTGAACTTCTTTTCAATGCCGGACTTGATGGCCGCAGCCAAGTTCTCCGGCGGCATGGTGATGACAAAGTGCACGGTGCTGTCGGTATGGTATTCCTTGTAATCACTAATGAACGGCTTGGTGTTCTTCGTCTTCGGCACAAGCATGTCTTCAAGGAACTCCTTGTAGTCAGACGTCCAAGATCGAAGCGGCAATTCCGTAACTTCCAATGTGCATTCATCTCTAATGTTGTACGCACCGGTGACAGTGTATCGGCTCTCACCCTTGACAATCTCTTCTTCGATCGTACCATTGAAGTTTCTGTACCACGGATGCATTTGGGTCGGCGACTCGCCGTCAAGAACCGCTCGGATGTTGGTGATGAGATCGCGCGGGTTGAAGTTTGGAATGCTCGTGGACCACCCCGTACCGATACCTTCGGCACCGTTGACGAGCACCAAAGGCAAGACTGGGTAGTAGTATTCCGGTTCGATACGCTGCCCATCTTCATCCAAGTAGTTCAATAACGCATCGTCACATTCCGGGAACATCGCTCTGCAGACTTCATGCAGACGCGTAAAGATGTAACGCGGGCTGGCGTGGTCCTTGCCACCTTGCAAGCGCGTACCAAACTGACCACTCGGAACGAGCAAGTTAATGTTGTTAGATCCAACGTAATCTTGCGCCAAGTTGACAATCGTCATCGCGAGAGAAGCTTCACCGTGGTGGTACGCAGAGTGCTCGGAAACGTAACCGCTCAGTTGCGCAACCTTGATGTCAGACTTGAGCTTACGCTTGAAGCACGAAAAGAGAACCTTGCGCTGCGACGGCTTGAAACCATCAACCATGCTCGGAATAGAACGCATCAAGTCAGCTCGAGAGAAGAGAATGAGCTCCTTGTTGATGAACTCGTCGTAGCGAACGGTTTCACCAGACATGTCCAAAAAGGTGCCGGGTTCGTACGCCGTAAGCCAAGCCTTACGATCTTCGACGCGCTTCTTGCTGAAGGACATGTCGATGAGATCGCCATCGCCATCGCTCTCCCAAATGAAGCTCTTGCGGTGGTGATCGAGCGCTGCGAAATATTCTTTGGCTTCGTTCGCCGTGGAAGTACCGAGACCCTTGTAGTACTTGATGCTCCAACCAGCAGTCGACTCGTTGGCTTCCTTCCACGCCTCGTATTCTGGCAACGTGTAGAACACCTTGGTCTGCTTACCCTTGGTAGCCTTGATGATGGGCGTGATAAACTCGAGCAAGAAACCAGGAATTTTCAACAGAGACGGAAAGTGTGCGTGGAGAAAGTTGATGAGCAAGCCCTTGATGTGAGAGCCGTCGTGATCTTGATCCGTCATGATCATCAACTTTCCGTAACGCAAAGACTTCGCACTTTCATACTCTTTGCCGTGCTGAAGACCGAGAATTTGCTTGATGTGGTTGATCTCCGCGTTGTTTTTGATTTGATCGTGAGAAGCATCGCGCACATTCAAGAGCTTACCACGAAGCGGGAACACACCGTACTTGTCGCGACCGACGACGGACAAGCCGCTCACGGCGAGAGCCTTCGCGGAATCCCCTTCGGTAAGAATGAGCGTACAAGACTCGGAGTTTCTACCACCGGCATCGTTCGCATCATCAAGCTTCGGGATGCCTGTCAAACGGGATCGCTTCGCACCATCCGTCTTCTTGAGCTCCTTGCTTTGCTTAAACTGAGCCCAGGACATGATGTTCTCGACGACGCCAGAATCCATGAGCTTCTTGATGATGGCATCAGAAGGCGTGTAAGCGCTACCAAACTTGTTCGGGCGCGTGATGAGCGTCTCCTTTGTTTGAGAATCGAAAGCCGGGTTCTCAATCAGGGCGTTTACAAACACCCAGAGATGGTTCTTCACTTGGAACGCCTTCAAGTTTTTGCAGCTCTTCTCCTTCTTCTGAATCTTCTCCAACAATTTTTGAGATATTTGATCAGCCACAGAGTTAACGTGGGTGCCCCCTTTCATGGTGCAGATACCGTTGACGAACGAGCACTGCTGGAATTGCGCGCTGTCAGAAATCGTCACGCAGACTTCCCATCTGTCCATGGACTTTTCAAAGATTTTCGGCGCGTTGGCTTGACCGTCGAGGTACAAGCTGACGTAATCGCTGAAACCCTTGACTTCGAGCTTTTCACCATTCAAGTAGATGCTCGTGTTCTTGCCAATGTTACCAGCCGCATCGTACACGCGCTTGCACATCAAGGCGGCGACGTCTTCGTTGACGAGAGACTCCATGCCAAACTTTTCAAAGTCTGGCTTGAAGGTGATGCAAGTCCAGTTTTCGCTCTTCTTGCACTTGGAGAGTTCCGGCTCACACTTGACGCTCATGTTGTCCTTGAAAACTTGTCGGTAACGCTTACCACGAGAGCCATCGCACGTTTCGACGATGAACTCCTTGGAGAAGATGTTGGCCAACTTGGCGCCGTAACCGTTTCGGCCTCCAACAACCTTTTTCTCGTTGTCGTCGTAGTTACTCGACGTCAACAAGTGACCAAAGATGAGTTCAGGAACGTAAACGCCTTCATCTTTGTGCATCTCGACCGGAATACCGTTACCGTCGTTATACACGCGAATCATCCCTTGTTCGACATCAATGTCCACCCGAAGTTCCTTCATCTTTGGGTCGCGCACCTTGTTATCCGTCGCGTTTACCAAGATTTCATCGAAAATCTTGTACAAGCCCGGAACAAAGGACACTTGCTTGTGCACCAACGACTTGGTAGCGGCATCGTACACCCACGCCTTCTCCTCCGCGCGTTCGCACGACCCGACGTACGTGTCTGGACGCAACAAGATGTGCTCCAGCTGTGTCTTCTTTTGGTAAATCTCCTCCACACTTTTTTTATTCGTCGCGTTGCCCAACGGCGACTTTGGAAGCTTCTACATCGCGCGCGCGACGAGGTCGAGACCGAGACCGGGGCGCGCATCGTCAGTCTCACGAATAACGTTCATTTTCCATCCGCGTCGTCGTCGTCGCGCGCGTCCGAGAACGAAACGGTCGTCGAACAATCATCACGACGCTCCATCGCATCCAGAGGGGAACGAGAACCGACACACACGCAACGCGACGCGCGACGCACCGCGGCTCCACCCTTTTTCTTCGCCACCACCGGGGACGGGTTCTCAGAATCGTAAAAGTCGCTCCCGTCGTCGTCGTCGTCCATCATCGAGTCATCGTACTCGGAGTAATCGCTCACGTCCGCCATCGTTCCCGGCGCGCGCGCTCGATTGACGACGCGAGGTAGTAACAGTCACGCACTCACTCGTCGTTGTGGCTTTTTCCCCTTCACATATTTATACAATACTGTTTACACATACACCATGTATTCCGTGACACATCATCATCATCATACCGGTACATAATAAACCTCAACCGAACCCATCGTTTGTGATTCTTCGTACTACAGAGGTGACGTGGATCGATCGATCGATGGATTCCCGCGTTTTTTCCTAGGTGAGGTTGGTTGTTGGGTGTTCGGACAAATGGCGGCGCACGAGTCATTAACTCGTCAAAGAGTCCCCCCTATATGTACACACCCACACACCAGACAGAGGGCGTCCCGTCCGTCGATGGACGACCGAGGAAGGTCGAGGAAAAAAATCAACGCGAGACGCGAGACGCGAGACGCGGGACGTTTGATCCCATACACTAGATACAAAAACACGCATGTAATGCGAAAGAACACACGCACAAAGAACACATCCACACCCGGATCGCATCGACGTCGACGTCGTCGATCCGCGGTCGTTACCAACGAACGGCGGCGTCCGGGTCGTCTCGGCGGCCGCATCTTGCGACGCGCGCGCGCGCATGAAGGCGACGATCATGGACGACGATCGCATGGTGAAGAGCGCGTGGACGCCCGAGGTACGTGCGAACGCGAAGGATTTATCTTTTTTTCGAAAACCCGCGCGAACCCGCGCGCCGGCGACGCGCGAACCCGCGCGCGGCGTGGAGAGGGGGACACCGCACACCGCTGGCGTAACGACCCGAGGGGGACCGGGACGCGCGCGCGGGTGACGTCGCGCGGGACGTTCGGTGCGACGACGACGACGGCGGCGGCGGCGACGACGGCGACGGGGGACGGGAACGGGTGAGGAGAGAATTCTCGCGTTCGGTTCCGACGCGTCGCCCGGTTTCGCGCGTCGGCGGCGGTGGCGTCGGGCGTCGACGACGACGTCGGCGGCGTCCGCGAGACCGGGCGGGAAGACCCCAACCGCGCGTTCTTATCTCGTTACGATGGTGACGAGGCGGTGGCCTTGCGAGTGTGAATGATTATGGGATTTGTTTGTTTTTGTGTGTGTGTGTGTGTTTTCACCCACCCGCCCGCCCGCCGGGGAGAGGACTTTTTGACTGACCGTCTCGTCGCTCGTTTCGTGTTCACCTCGACGACGCAGGAGGATGATTTGTTGCGCAGACAAATCGAACGACTCGGTGGACCGGGTAACTGGACGGCGATCGCGGAAGCTTTGCCGGGAAGGTCGAGCAAGTCGTGCCGGTTGCGTTGGTGCAACCAGTTGAACCCGATGGTCAAGCGAGGTCCGTTTACGGCGGAGGAAGACGCCACCATTTTGGCGCAACACGCCATTCACGGAAACAAGTGGGCAGTCATCTCCCGCTCGATGCCCGGTCGCACCGATAACCAGGTGAAGAACCGATTCAACTCGACGCTCAGACGTTTGATTGCCAGCCAAAAGAAGGATGGCGAGCGCAGCTCCACCTCTGTAAACGTCGCCTCCCTCGCGCCCGCTTCACCGCGGGCCAAGGTCCCTTCCAGACCGCAATCTCGTTTGGGCGATCAACGAGACGGCGATTCAACCACGGCCACTGGATCCAACGGAGGCTCTGGAGCGAGCAGATCGAAGCGCGAGCGTTCTCCCGCCGAGATGACGAGCGCGCCGAGCGGCTCTGCCCGAGGCGGTGATTCGTCGCCAAAGAGGCCTCGTAACAGCAGCGATCGCGGCGGCAAGGTTGTCGACAAGCGCGCCCGGACGACCAACACTGATTCTCCGGCGCGAAAGCGCGGTGAAACGGCGGAACGCCAAGGTTTGGACAATTTGATCCAAGCTTCTCTCCAAGAGCTCGAACGCCTGAAGAAGCAAAAGGGTGAAATCTTTGAGTGGGGTGCGATGCCCTACGGCCCAGCGAGAGACTGCGGCACGCCCGAGCCGGCGCGATCCGACGAGGATGGCGTTGTCCCCACGCTTCTCGCTCCCAAGCCGAAGCGCGGCGGCTTCTCCGTCGGCGCCGCCTCGGACATGTACGACTGGCGATCCCATTCGCCGGCGCTGAGCGCCCCGTTCCTCGCGGGTCTCAAGCGCGTTGACTCTTTGGCGAGTCTGAATGGTGACATGGCAGCCCCTTCTCGTCCGACGAGCGCGCTGAGCGCCCCGATGAGCATGCAAGCCAGTTCCATGCTGCAATCTGACAGCTGGTACTCGCGCATGCTCGACAATTTGGGCTCGCGCCGCGCCGAAACCGCGAGCGTCGCTGAAGTCAAGACTGAAGCCGCTGAAGTGAAGGCATAACACCACCCCATAAACCTCATATGAGCACGCGAAGCCGACAACAAGGACGATACGATACCAATTCAAAACTTCCGCACGGAGCAGCAAGAAACATTTCAAGATTCCTGATACGCCATTACATCACCTTTACCCATTCTTTCTCCGGGACGCACTCGTCGCCGGTATTCCGCCTGGTAGGCTGTGGAAGACTGCACTCGCAGTCGAACGATACACGCATTAGGTGGATTTGAGTATTTATAATGTTAATTACCAATCTGTAGGACACAATTTTCACAATGACAACACGCTCGACTCGCTCTCGCTTCTCACGCCGCCTTGGCGAGTTCGTCGCCTCTGTTCGCCGCGGCGACCGCCGCGTTCATCATCGCCTGGCGTACACCCGCCTTTTCAAGTTCGTGAACAGCCGCGATGGTGGTTCCTCCCGGAGAGCACACTCTATCCTTGAGCACGCCCGGATGTTCGCCCGTCTCTAAAACCATCTTGGCGGCGCCGTAAAACGTCTGCGCGGCAAGTTGGAGGGACACGTCTCGCGGCAAACCAGCTCTCACACCACCGTCAGCTAAACCTTCGATGAGCACGAACACATACGCTGGGCCAGACCCGCTGACACCGGTCAAAGCGCTCATTTGAGACTCCAAAATAACCTTGCACACGCCCACAGAGGACATCAACGCGAGCGCCTTGTTTCTGTCCTCCTCCGAGCACGCGCTTCCTACGCACAAACCGCTAGCCGCAGCGCCGACGAGGCAGGGCGTGTTTGGCATGACGCGCACGATGGCTGGCGGAGCCTCCCCTCGGTCCTTCCACACGCTCTCCATCGTTCCGAGCGTCACTCCGGCGGCGACGCTCACGAAAGTCTTCGATTCGAGTTCGCCCGCGTCGCAACCGTTCCGGATTTCCTCGAGCACGCTCTTGATGTACGGCGGCTTGACGGCGAGAAAGATGACCTCGGAAGATTTTGACACCTCCACGGCGTTTTCGACCACGCGTCCACCGCGAGCGGCGAAAGATTCCCGTCGTTCGACGTTGGATTTGTTACACATTGTTAGGTCAGAAAACGCGACGATGCCGGCAGCGACGAAGCCGCTCCCCATGGCGTCCGCCATGTTACCGTAACCGACGAAACCGACTCGCATGATTTGAACGCGTGACCGTCGAGACAAAAGAGGGAGCTTTCCGACTTCTCCGTCGCTCTCGTTCGTCCAGAGAGTGCGGTCGGGCGCTCGAACAAACACGGAGGGACACGAAAAGGTTGTCGTGAGACTGTGTCTGTGTTTTTTTACATGCAGAGCGCGTGCGTGGGTACAATTCTAATAGTAAAAGTACTCGTGCGTAATGTACTGTCGTGTAAGACGTGTTGCAGTAAGATGATGATGCAGTTGTTCATCTTTTATTGTTTCACCGCGTTTTGCGGTCGCCTTTATCGGCGTCGTCATCGTCGTCGTCCGCGGTGGCGGTGAAGTCGTATTCTAACAAGACGTTGTTGGCGCCGTCGCATACGATGCGTTCCGCGTCGGCGTAAACACCTCCCAACCAAATCGTATGGCCGAGGACGGCGTAGCGCGCGTCCCGACGAATCGTCTTGATTCGTTGTCCAGGTTTCGTGCTCGTGAGATCCAGATCCCAGACTCGTATGGTCCCGTCGTGGGCTCCGGAGACCAAGCGTCCCGGGCAACCGGCGGACAAGGACACGACGGCGGCGGTGTGACCTCTGAGTTCGGCTACGAGTCTGGGGGTCACTCCGTTGTGATTGACGCGTCTAGACGCCAACGAGTCAAAAGTAGCGTCGCGAATCCCATCGGAAATGAGACGCCAGACGCGAATGACACCGTCCGAGCTGCCGGTGATGATGCCGTTACCCGGGCAGTGGGCTATCGATCTGACGGTGGAACCTTCGTGAGCTATCCAAGCGTTTATGACGGATGTTTCGCCAAACGAGCTCGAATCAGCGCTTAATATGGCGGCGGATCCGTCGGCGTTACCGATTGAAATCAACCCAGCGTCGTCGTCTGAGCTCATGCAAAGGGTTGGCTGTCCAGAGCGCCATTCGCCTTGTTGCAAAAGCGCCGAGGATGGCTCTGGCGTGTACTCTTCGCATTGCTTGCGCCCCCAGAGCTTTTTCGCGTTTCGAATTTTTTCATCCTCCTTGGCATTCAGCGCCCATCGACAGAGTTTGCCGTCCAGAGCGACGCTCCACAACGAATCTCGCGCAAAAGTGAGCCCGGTCACGACGTCCTCGTGCTGAGCGCGTCCGATTTCGCGAAGCGCGGCAGAGTTGGAGCACGCCTCGTAGAGACGTACGACGCCGTCGCGTCCACCCGACGCCACCTTTGCAAAGTCGTGTTTCCCTTCCTTCATGAGCGACAGCGCGACGGACGTCACCGCACCGCCGTCGTGCGCGCCGAGCAGGACGCGCTCTCCCAGAGGTCTCTCTTCCGCGTCCACCCAGTTTTTCTCGTGCGCGCTCGGCGAAATCGCCAGCGCCGAAGCCTTGCTCACGTCGCTCACCGCGACGTCGCCCTTGGCGGACCCGACAACCGCGTACGGATACTTCACGGCGACGCGACGAATGTAATCCGTCCCTAGATCGAAAGCCACCTTGGGCGTCGCCGCGCCCTCGTTCCAACGCTTTTTAGTCTCCGCTTCGTTCAGCGCCTTGCGCGAGCTGAGCAGTCTGGAAAACTCTTGGTCGTACGTCTCCGTGCGCGTGCTCGAGGACGGATCGGTCGCTCTCTCTTCCTCCTCGCCCGTCTCACCGCCGTCCCCGACGTATCTCTCGTATCCACCCTCCGAATTCGCAAACTCCGCGCCATCGCCGGCTCTTATCGAAAGACGCCGTCCGTCGCTCGGTCGTCGTCGTCTTCGTCGCGCGTCTCTTTTCACCGCTCCTCGTCCTTCCCACCCCCTTCCCCGGGTCGTCGAGCGCGTCGTCGCCGCCGTCGATCCACAAACCGTCCGCATCCTCGCTCTCTTCTCCCTCCTCTTCCGCGGTTCGTTCGCCGGTTCGGATCGGATCGGATCGTCCCTCTCGCCCAATCAATCAATCAATCCCGTCGGTTCGTGGACGTTTGGATCGATCGATTGATTACGACGACAATCTCACGCGTCCACCACCACCGCGCCGCCGTTCGCGCCGATTCTTCAACGACGCCCCGGTGTCGGACCGGTCCTCGCGCGCGGTGTTTTTAAAAGCGCGCGATCGTTCGATCGTCGTCGTCGTTCGCGCCGTCCGTCCCTTCCGCGCGGTTCGCTCTGGCGGATTAGTCGAGCGAAGGACGAACACCCGACGGGGCACCCGAGGGTGTGCCGGGCACCCGTCCACCCGTGTCGTCGAGTCATGACCCGTGGGAGAGTCCCCCAGAGTACCGAGTCCCGGGATCTCCCTCTGACGAAACGCGGTTCTTTTTTCCGCTGATTTTTTATGCCCCGTTCCCGCGTTCCCGCGAGAAATCTTTTCTTTTTCTGTTCTTTTCCTTTCATCCTCTCTCGTTTTTTTACCGTACCTAGTACCCTGTCTCTCCATACAGTACAGAGCGCGTTTTTCGCATCATCGGGGTCTGGTTTTCGCGTTTTCGCGTTTTCGCGTTTTCGCGAAAATGGCGCGATTTTCGCATTCAAGGCCTAGGGTTTTGAATTTGTGGCTTAGGGTTTTGTGTGTGTGTGTGTGTGTGTCTGTGTCTGTGTCTTTCTGTCTGTGTAAACAGTGTGAGTATTAATAATGAGTACGTCTCTCTGTGTGTGTGTAAACAGTGTGGGTAGAGTACAACAACAACGCCCTCCGTCGGGCGAGGAGAAGGACGCGCGCCGACGCGGGGCGAGACAGGGCGAGGCGACCTCGGCACACGCGCGCGCGCAGTGGACGAACGCACGCACGCACGCACGATGGCGTTCATTCTCGGTGGATTTTCCCACCTTTTCGCATTCAAGGGCGCGTTCCAGGCTGAGGTGCGCGCGAGCTCGCGCGAGACGCGACGACCGCCGGCGAGTTTCGAGTTTCGACGACGACGACGCGAGAACCGCGACGCGGGCGACGACTGACGAGCGGGACGGGTGACGACGACGACGACGACGACGCAGGTGGTTGTGGGTGAGAACGAGAACGGAGAGAGCGCGATTCGACGATTCAGAAAGGCTGTCATGTCCTCGGGCCACATCCAAGAGGTACGCGCGCTCGCGACGACGACGACGACGACGACGACGCGACGACGACGATGACGATGACGCACCCACCCCCTACGTGCGTAGGGTTATTATGAGAAGATGACGACGATGAGGACGACGACGAATCTACGAAGAGAGGGACGGACGGATGGAGCGCGCGCGCGGAAACGAACGAACGAACGAACGACTCGAGTACTGACCCTCGGCCCCGGTTTTCGCCACGTCCGCAGACGCGTCGCCGCAGATACTTTGAAAACAAGCAGGACATCCTCAAGCGCAAGCAGTCGACGCCGCGCAACAAGAAGGGTGGTAAGCCGAAGACGGCCGCGCAAGCTCTCGCTGAGAAGGAAGCCGCCGCGCTTAACCCGCAAGGTCAACGCGGTCCGGGCGGTCGCCGCAACTTCAACAACTAGACGACGCGCCCGCGAGCGCGAGAGACGCCGACGGGCGACGGCTGGTCGCGCGCCGCGCGTCGGCGTCTCGTTAATTCTACTAGCCGATTGAATTTACTACACCAGATACGTACACGCAGCGCGATGTCTCACCCACCACCGCGATGTCACGCGCGCGCGTCGAGCGCCGAAAGCTAAAGCTCAACGAACCGAGCCGCGTCGAACCGCCGGCGGGCCGCGCGAGCCAGCCCCTTCGGCTCGATCGAGGTCAGTGGACGAATTTTTTGAGTCATGAACCGCGAGCAAGAAGAAAGATGCTTTAGGGTTTAGGGTTTAGCGTCGAGACCGTCGGTCTTCGTCGAGACCGTCGTCCTCTCGCGTCAGTCGAAGCCACGACGTCGGGACGGCGCACGCGTCGGCCTCTCCCTCGCGCGCGCGTCGGACGAAGAGACCGACGAATCTAACGCCTCTTCTTCTCGGTCCCGGTCGACGACGACGAACCCGACGAACCCGACGCGTCAAAGTCGTCGTCGGATCAGCGTCGTCATCCTCGGATCGTTCGTTCAACCGTTCGTTCGTTCGACCGTTGTTTTGACCGCGCGAGTTTCAGTTTGTGGTCGCGATGTACGCGCCTCCGCATCAGCAACCGCGGCTGCAGCGATCGCTGAGCCAGAAGAAACGCGACCAGGCGGCGGCGCGGAAGGAGTACAACAATGAGTGGCAGACGGGTTTGTGTAACGCCCCGTGCGCCAGTCCGGGGTACTGTTGCTACGCGTTGTTTTGTCCGAGCTGCGCGGCGTACTCGCAAAGAGTCTTGCAAATGGGTGCGGCGTGGCCCTCCCAGTACACGTGCTGCAACGGCATGACGTGTATCTCTGGTAAGTGTGGCGAACGCTCCAATCCCGAGCTGTGCTTGGCGTGCGAGGTTTGCTGTTGCTTTCCAAACGCCGTCGTCACGACGCGCTTCATGGTTCAAGACGAGCAACGCGTGATGAACACGCAGTGCGACAACTGTCTCATCGGTTTCATGCTCATCACGCAGCAACTCGCGGCGTGCTTGCGATGCATCGCCATCATCAGTCAAAACCCAGACATTGAACAGCTGGCTGATATCGTCGACTGCATCGCCGACTTTACGTACGCCACGGTGTGCGCGTGCATGCAAACGCAACAACAAGTACAAATTCAGTACCGCGATTCTAACCGATCCGGTGGAATGGTGTACCCGGGCGTCATGTCCGCTCCGACTGCGCCAACCATGCAAGCTGGGATGCCCTCGTCTCGCGTCACTCCGAGCGTTCTCGTCACGGGCGGTCAACAACCGCCGCCGCCGCCCACCACGGTGGTGTACATGACGGCGCCGCCGCAACAACAACCGCGACGAGCAGCCGCGCAGCCTACGCAAGGCTCGACGTACTACCCACCCATGTGAAGCGCGAAATCGCTCCATCATCATCGCAGTCGTATAGTCTTGTAGTAGTATCTGTGTGTATGAGTGTATAAAAACCGGCGACCGAATCGAATCGAGTCGACTCACCAACCAACCGACTCTGTCAACCAACTCTGTCAAAAACATAGTGAGTAACGCGAGCGAGCGCGCCTTTACAGTTTGCCGCGTCCCGCGCGGCGGAGTCGTTCCCATGTCCGCGACGACGAGGAAACGCCCCCGGGAGTCGGCTTGGTGCGAACACGTCGAGAGGCTCGTGCGGGAAGAGCCAGACGTCGCGCTCGCCCTGGGAAGATGTCTGTCGAGGGGTGACGGTGATGGTGATGGTGATGGTGATGGTGATGGTGATGACGACGACGACGACGACGACGCGCGTCGAACACGCCGAGGAGGGGAGGAGTACGAGTACGCGTGCGCGCGATGCGCCGAGTTGTTTGAAGGCTTGAGCGACGCACGCTTCGGGGAGCACCTCGAACGGTATCCGAGCCACGACTTGTACGCGAGGATACGCGGCGGCGCGAACGCCACGAGCTCGTCCAAGGAACTGTATTGTCGCGCGTGCGACCGCGAGCGAGACGCGAGCGAGTTGGCGATAGCGGTCGATGCCGTGGAGCGTTTTACTGCGGGACGCAACGCGCGACGCGATGTCATCGAAGATTGCATCAGAGGGTTAAAAGGGAGCGTGAACATGGGAAACACGTGTTTCATGTCGAGCGTCGTGCAGGCTTTGTTGGCGACGCCGAGTTTGGTGGACTACTTCATCGCCGAGCGTCACGTCGCATCCAATTGTCGAGTCGGCGATTGTGTCGCGTGCGCGTTCGACTTTTATCTCACGACGGCGTACGCCTCGCGCGGAGACGGCCCGATGGTGGCGACCGATTTATTACACACTTGGTGGAAGAACCAATCGCTTTCCGCCGCCAAGTCGAGCCAGCAAGACGCGCACGAGTTTTTGCTAAATTTTATCGCGCTGGCGCACGCGAATCTCAAGGGCAAGAGCACGCGTCCGCCCAAGCCGAGGGCACGGATGGAAATCGCGACGTTGATGTCTCTCGAGCTTCCGCTCAAGGAATCGGCGACGGCGAGCGAAGACGAAACAGACGTGGACGGAGACATTGCCGATTGTACTTGTCCGTTCCACGCCGCCTTCACCGGTGTACTGAGATCTGACGTCACCTGTAGTCTCTGCGGTGCGACGAAGGAGATGCGAGAAGCGTCGATAGGAGCCTCTCTAGACGTTCCGGTGGGTGTCGAAAGCGTCAAGCTGGAGAGCTGTTTGGACGCGTTTACGCGCGTTGAAGAGGTTGTGAGTTTGATGCGCACGTGCGCGTCGTGCTCGAAAGCGAGCGAGGTGCACTCCAAACAAATGCGATTCGAACGTCTCCCTCGCGTCCTCAACTTTCACATCAAACGTTTTTCAGCGTTAGGGATGGGCAAGACTGAGGATGAATCGAGCGACGAGACGCGCGGCGTGGTTAAAGGTTTCGGATCTCTCCAAAAGAGCGACATTCACGTCGATTTCCCGCTCGAACTCGATCTCTCGCGGTACACGTGCGTCGATTCCGACGCGAAAGACGGCGGTGATCAAATTGAGAGGTATCATTTATACGCCGTCATTGTCCACAGCGGCGTTCTTGACGGCGGTCATTACATCGCTTACGTCAAACGTCGAGGAGACTGGTTTCGATGCGACGACGCGAGCGTAAAATCCGTCGGCGTCGATGAGGTGAAACGCGCGCAAGCTTTTATGCTCTTCTACGCCAAATCCGACCTCCCGATTTGATTGCGAACCGCGTTCTCCCTCGTCTTGTAGTCATCGTCGTCATCATCATTAGAAATTTAGTACGCCGTGCTCGCGCCGGGGCGCGTATTCTGCAACTCGGCGGAAAAGGAGCGTGAAACAAAAGATTCCTTTAGTTCTACTACAACGCACGTGAAATCGATATGACGATGCGCCCTTCTTCTCTAAGTGGAAGCGCCGATAGCGGCGGCGAGCGCCGCGACGCAGAGCACCCCTCGCCCGGAAGCGTCCTCCATAGCGCGCTTTGCTTCGCGCGACATTTCGCTCGCAGAATTTTCGAGCAGACTAAAATCGAATTTTGCGCGCAGCGCGTTGGACACGAGCGCACCCAGAGTGTTTGTCTTGATCTCTGCCAACTTTTCGTCCGATGTCGCGGGTGGTCCCACCTTTTTAGCCGAGTCGTCGGCGGCGACGGCGACAATTGGAGTCGTCGGCGCCTCCTCTTCCATCGGTGTTGGTTCCGGTTCATCACTCGCGGCTGCGGCAGCTTCTTCGCGCGCTTTCTTCTTCATTTGTCTAGCCAATGCTTCTGGGTCCTTGACAAAGTCTGCATTTTGCCACACGGGCGCGCCTTTTGGGGCGACCAATTCGCCTCCGCTTCGGCTCGGGCGCTCGTTGCCGGCAGAATCTGACTCGATGTTTTGCTCTTTCATCGCGCCTTGACCTTGCTGCGATCGACTGCCTCTCGCCTTAGCGATCTCTTGGCAACGCACGACGAGCTGCGGATCGAGAGCGGATACCATCTGCGCGATGGTGTCCTCCAAAGCGTGCGCCTTGCTGAGCATGATGCGACCATCCGCGTCGTCCGTCTGCTCGCCCCAATACTCGTGCGCACTCTTCGTGATTAGGTGCGAGTCCTCGAGAAATGCGTCCACCGTGAGATACTTTTCCCCATCCACCTTCCAAAGTAGCGTCGAAAGATCCATCGGTTCCGTCACTCGATCTCTGTATCCATGCAAATCGTCATTCGTAATCGGCGCCGCGAAGAGGCTCCACTGTTTCTTGTACAACAGACGAGTGACGACATCTCTCAGGAACATTCTTTGCTGCCGCAGCGAGTGATTTTCCGCCGCGAGTGTTGCCTGGGACACTTTTTGTCGCGAGTTACGCGTAGCGCCAACGCCGATTGAGCGAGGTGCGCGCGCGAGCACTTCTCGTTTACGCGCCGACGCCGTCACGCCGCCGACATCCTCGCCGCGCTCGGCAGCCAAATCCTTGCGATGCGCAATGTTGAAAGCGGCGTCGCACAGAGGGCGGTAAAAGTTTTCAATATCCTTCGCTTCGTACGTTTTTGGCATGGCGATGGGTTTCCATCGTACCGACGCAAAGCACGCTCGGAGACCGTCGTCCAACTCTTCGACATCCGCGACGTCAGCCGTCGTAATCAGCATGACAGGCAAGTCGGTCGGAATGTCTCGGAGCAAAGTGGTGAGTGCCGCTCTCAGCGTCGGCGTTGAACTTTCCCACCATAAACGGATCTCGGGCAAGTAAAGAATCGACGGTGCTGCGCGACGCGCCTCCGTGATAGCCGTGACGAGCGCCTCCTCAGGCGAACGACCAGAGTCACCCAAAAGAGAGGGCATGCCGATCGCGTGCACCGGAAATTGTTCTAAGCAGTGCAGTAGAGCAGAAGTGAGTTGCGTGTATCCACTCGTTTCCAAACCGTGAAGACACAGTGCCGTGCGCTGACACGGTGGCCTACGCATAAACTCGAGTGCCGCAGTCGTGGACGATTCGGCTGGCAACGCTCCGTCGTCACCCTTTGCGGCGTCGAGAATCTGTTCGTCCTCGTCTTCATCGATGTTATCCGTGATTTGTCGCGCGCCTGAATTGACGCCAACAGCTTCGCCGTCACCGTCGAGACTTATGAAGGCCGCCGGAGGGAACGTCTGGCGAATGTTCTCCAGGCACTTTTCGAGTACCGATTCCAGCAGTGGCTTTTGGAGCGCAGACAGCGGCTTGGCATGGGTTCGCGCAGCCCGATGCGACGCCGGCACGATGGCGGCGAGCGCAGCTCTAAAATCGGTTCTGTTCGGAATCACTTGCTTTGGATCAATGTTCAAGCGTTCATCGCTCTCGTAAATTTGCGGATACCGCCTTCTGAGGGCGTGCACGGCGGCTTCGGTGCAAAGCGCCTTGAGATCGGCGCCGCAATATCCGACGCATTTCGCCGCGAGATCGTCAATCAACGCCTGCGAGGGCTGCTGCTCCCACGCACGGGTGTGAATCTTGAGAATTTCACCTCTCGCTCGAACGCCTGGGAGCGGAAAGGCGAGTTCACGATCAAATCTCCCGGGACGTCTGAGGGCGCCGTCGATGGAATCGACCCTGTTCGTCGCGCCGAGAACCACGACTCGACCGCGACTATCTAAACCGTCCATGAGGGCGAGCAAAGTCGCGACGAGTGAGTTGTGAATTTGATCCGTCTTGCTCGATCGCACGGGAGCGAGTCCATCGAGCTCATCAAAGAATATAATGGCTGGTTGCCGCTTTTGCGCCTCCTCGAACAACAGCCGCAACTGTCTTTCTGACTCGCCGACCCATTTGGAGAGAACATCTGCGCCTTTACGCATGAAAAAAGCCACCTCTGAACCGGCACGCGAGCACGAAGCGGCGAGCGCGCGCGCGATGAGCGTCTTTCCCGTACCCGGGGCGCCGTATAGTAAGACGCCCCGCGGCGGCGTCATTTTAAATCGAGCGAACACTTCAGGATAGAGCAGAGGTAAGAAGACCATCTCTTTGAGCGCATCGACGTACTTGTCCAAGCCACCGACCGAAGAGAAAGAAAGCGTGGGATCGACAGTCACTGGTGTGATTTCTGCGTTCACGTCGGGACCGTTCGGAGCCGCCGTCGATGCTCCGTTTGCGCCGGCGAGAGGGTACGCCGGCGGCGCTTTGAAAGCATCCAACGCTCCAGCACCGAGCTTGAACTCACCATCATCCGAATCTTCGGAATCGTCGATCCATCGACCAGAAGTTTGGCGTCTCGAACGTTCGCGAGAGGCTCTTCCTCCTCTTTTGCGGTCATCCTTCCACGCGTTTCCTCTGCTAAATAATCCTCGACCAGACTCGCCGTTCGCCGCTTCGTTTCTGGCAGTCTCTTCGGGCGGCGCGAAGCGCTCCGGAGGAGGACCTCTCTCACGCTGCGGATACGATCTGTTGTTCACACCGATATCTTCCTCGTCCGTCTCCTCTTCTTCGTCGTCCAGCTCGGCTTCGTCTCTGTCGTCGTTTCGTTGATTAAACGTAGGAGACAACCGGTTGACTGTCGCGCGGGCTCGAGTGCTTCTTCTCACCGGCTCCTCGTCGCTTTCATCCTCGATAAAGTCATCAGACATGACCTCATCTTCGTCGTCTTCGTCGTCTTCGTCGTCGTCAACGATGAAATCGTCCGAGTCCTCCGCGTCGTCGTCGACGTACCGCTTTCGAGGCTTGCTTTCGTTGCGAGTCGAACGTCGCTTCTCTCGTTTGACCAGTTTCGTCCCGAAAGCCGGTGAATCGCCGGACCCCGCCGAGCGTCGAGCCCGTTTACTTTGTCGACGACCAGATTCTCGTTCGTTTCCGTC
>Ga0181588_10000687_pt1 | contig 30670 bp, 30 predicted proteins | sample 071ome_26_FD_148607 | JGI IMG/M metagenome (GOLD analysis project Ga0181588, IMG submission 148607) | Coastal salt marsh microbial communities from the Groves Creek Marsh, Skidaway Island, Georgia - 071409BT metaG (spades assembly) | ecosystem: Environmental > Aquatic > Marine > Intertidal zone...
CGGCAATGAGCGCATTGGTGGCGGGGTTCCCGCCGCCCTGTGGAAGCCCGCCGAGGACATACGCCGCCACCAACACCCAGACGTTGGAGGCGAGACCAACGAGCAACATGGCAAGCGCAGAGAGGGCCAGTAAGCCGAGCACGGCGCGGCGCGGCCCGATCCGGTCGGTGATCCGGCCCGTCCAGGGTGCGGTGAGCGCACCGAGACCGGTGTTGACCGACCCGATGACCCCAATGGCGACACGGCTGATCCCGAGATCATCGATGATCGGTGATGCGAGCACGGCCAGCGCGAACAGCGTGAAGGTCGAGGCGACCATGGTCGAGACAAGCACGACCCCCAGCGGAAAGCGGCGGATCGCCGGTGGCCCCTCGGACATGGCGGGGACCCTACCGGCCCGACGATCCCACTCTGGGGTGAGGCGGTAATCTGACGTATGGAAACCTCGCACCCCGGACCAGATGTCGGGCCGCCCACACTCGAGCGGATCCGCCAAGCCCCCAAGGTCCTGCTGCACGACCATCTCGATGGCGGCCTCCGGCCTCGCACCATCATCGAGTTGGCTGACGAGACGGGATACACCGACCTTCCCACCAGCGACGCTGACGAGCTCGCCGCCTGGATGCTGCGCGGCGCCAACCGCAAAGACCTCACCCTCTATCTCGAAACGTTCGCCCACACCGTTGGCGTGATGCAGACGGCAGCGTCGATCGAGCGGGTCGCTCGGGAATGCGCCGAAGATTTGGCTGCTGATGGGGTCGTGTATGCCGAGATCCGCTTCGCGCCGGAACTCCACACCGAGCGCGGCCTCGATCTTGACGAGGTCATTGAAGCGGTCCTCACCGGCTTTGAGGCGGGATCTGCCGGCACCGACCTCACCATCCGAGTCATTTGTTCAGCGATGCGCCACCTCGACCGCGGTCTCGAGGTTGCCCAGGCCGCGGTACGGCACCGAGACGACGGCGTAGTCGGCTTCGACATCGCCGGACCCGAGGACGGCTTCCCGCCTGACGATCACCTCCTCGCGTTCCAGTACTGCCACCGGGAGAACTTCCACGTCACGATCCACGCCGGCGAGGCCTACGGGCCCCGATCGATCTGGAAGGCCGTGCAGTATTGCGGCGCCGAACGCCTTGGACACGGCATCCGGGTCGTCGAGGACTGGGACGTTTCTTCCGACGGCGACATCCAACTCGGACGGTTGAGTCACTTCCTGCGGAATCGACGCATCCCGCTCGAGGTCTGCCCCACCAGCAATGTGAACACCGGTGTCGTGGACCGCATCGAGGACCACCCCATCAACAAGCTGGTTGAGCTGCGTTTCCGGGTCACCATCAACACCGACAATCGCCTCATGTCGGGGGTTTCCATGAGTTCAGAGATGCTGGCGCTCGTCGATGCCTTCGGATACGACTGGGCCCGATTGCGATGGTTGACCGTCAACGCAATGAAGTCGAGCTTCCTTCCCTTCCGTGAGCGCCTGCAGATCATCGAGCATGTGATCAAGCCTCGGTACGCCCCGCTCGAAGCCTGGCAGTATCAGCCGCCGCTGTAGCCACGGCTCGCACAGGGCCGGGTGGCCGCCCGCAAGCTGATGCCCGCGTGGCATGCTCAGGTCGTGCACGTCGACGTTCTCGAACATCCTGTCGTCGCCGCTCAGCTCACCGAGCTGCGCGATGAAGCGACCGATCGCCGCCGATTCCGCCAGCTTCTCCACCAGGTCGCCCGTGCGCTGGTCTTCGAAGCGGCGCGATCGATCCCGACATCCCCGGTGACGGTTGCGTCGCCGATGGGCCCGGCCGCTGGTGTTGAGCTCGTCGGTCCGCCCGTGCTGATCCCGATCCTTCGCGCCGGCCTCGGCATGCTTGACGCCGGACTCGAGGCACTCCCCGGATCGGAGACCGGCTTTCTCGGTCTGCGACGCAACGAGGAGACGTTGCAGCCCGAGGTGTACATGAACACCATCCCCGAGCTGCACGGGAGGCCAGCGTTCGTTCTGGACCCGATGCTGGCGACCGGGGGGTCAGCAGCCTTCGCTGCTGGGCAGGTGAAAGATGCCAGCGCAGGCGACATCACCCTGATCGCGCTCCTGGCCGCCCCTGAGGGCATCGAGATGCTCCGAGCAAACGGTGCCTATGACCGGGTCGTCACCGCGGCGATCGACTCGCACCTCAACGAGGTCGGCTTCATCGTGCCTGGCCTCGGCGATGCCGGCGACCGCCAGTACGGGGTCGACTGACCTACTGGCAGGCCTCGCACTCCTCGGGATTTTCGAGGTTGCAGGAGGGCGCATCGATCTCGGGCTCATCGCCCCAGTCGATCCCATCGCCGAAGTCGTCGTCAGCCAGCTGTTCGGGGTTCTGCATTCCTGCATCTTGCACCGGGCAGCGCGCCCCACGCGCGGACCCTCCAGAGGCATGAACGGTCCCTGCTGCTACGAGTTGGCTCGGCGCCTCTGCCCGGCGGCGGGCCAGCGACTCGACGGCCAGTTCGGCGGGTGACAAGCCAATCACAAGGTCGACGTGCTGGGCTTCATGGCAACTACAAAGGAGCTTGTCATGCTGTTCATGATCAATTGGGAAGTAAACCACGACCAGAAATGGGACACGTTCGGCGCGTTCGCGGGGATGTCCGAAGCCGATGATGCGGCGATCGAACAGGCCCACGGGTTCACCCAGATCGGCCGCTGGCACGATATCTCGAACGGTCGTGGAGTCGCGATCGTCGAAGCCGATACGGCCGAAGCGGTCCACGGCTTTCTGATGATGTGGACCGGCGGACTCAGCAAGCTGGAGATCACACCGGTGCTCGATGATGCAGCCACCCGAGCGGTGATCGCCGCCAATACGCCAGAGGGCTGAGGTCGCAGTGACGACCTTCTTCGTCATGTTCTCCACCGATCCCGATGTGGATCCGCGCAAGTGCGTGGTCGGATTGGCGTGCGCAGCGCAAGCCGTTGCCGACGGACATGACGTCCAGGCGTTCTTCGCGTCGCACGCGGTCCGCTTGCTGCACGCTGACTACATCGATGCCATCGACGACCGGGTCGGCATGCCCGCTGGGTCATCGAGGAGCATGGTCGAGCAGTTGGCAGCAGGGGCATCCATTGCGTGCTCAACCGGGTCCCAGGCGATCGTCGGCGTGACCCCAGAGAACGCCGACGACGTCCTGCTGGGCGATCTCGATCTGGAGTGGAGTGGTCCACCCGGTGTGGTCGCCATGAGCGCCCGCGCGGACACGACCCTGTCGTTCTGATCGGCGACACGGAATCGGCGCCAGCGGTTGCCCGGCAGCCCGGTGGGATCATGTCCTCCCGCCGGGCTGAGCGGGCCTGTCCCGGGTCCTATGCTCGGCTCCATGCCTGAGCGCCGCCACATCGCCGTCGAGCCTGCCAGCCGCCCCGCCATGCATGAGGTCATGGTCGCTGCGGTCAAAGCAGCCGGCGGCACGGTCGTGCCGATCGACCAGGCCAGCGGCCTGATCTTCGCTGACCCTGCTGCGGCCTCGGTGTACCCGGACCTGATCGCCGCTGGCCCCCATGTCGAATGGGTGCAGCTGCCCTACGCCGGCATCGAACCATTCGCCCACCATCTCGATCATGACCATGTGTGGACCTGCGGCAAGGGGGTCTACGCCCCACCGGTCGCCGAGTGGATCATGACGGCCCTCCTCACCGCCTTTCGAGACATCCCGCGCTACGTCCGGTCCACGTCGTGGCCTCGCCAGGACGGCAGGAACCTCCTCGGCGCCAAGCTCACCATCCTCGGAGGTGGCGGCATCACCGAATCCTTCATGGACCTCATCGAGCCCTGGGGCTGCGAGGTCACCGTGGTTCGCCGCAGCCCCGATCCTTTCCCCCGCGCCGTGCGGACGGTCACGACCGAGCACCTGCACGAAGCGATCGCCGACGCTGACGCCGTCATCATCGCCCTCGCCCTCACCCCCGAGACGATCGGGTTGATCGATGCTGACGCATTGTCGGCCATGCGGCCGGACGCGTGGCTGTGCAATGTCGGCCGCGGCGGTCATGTCGTGACCGATGATCTTGTCGCGGCGTTGGCCTCCGGCACCATCGGCGGTGCGGTCTTGGACGTGACCGACCCCGAGCCACTCCCGGATGACCACCCGCTGTGGGGGTTCGATCAGTGTGTGATCACGCCGCATGTCGGCAACACACCAGAGATGGGTCTGCCCCTGATTGCAGAACGCGTTCAGGTCAATGTCGAGCGCTGGATCACCGGTCGAGAACTCGTTGGCGGGGTTGACGTCGAGGCCGGCTACTGAACGCGAACTAGGGTCGCCGCATGCTCGATCATGTCTTCACCGACGCCATCGGGGCGCTGCGGGATGCCTTCGAGCTCGCCCGTCTCGAACGCCAGGCGTTCGAGGAGCGGTTCCAGTCTGATGTGCTCCTCGGAGATCTCACCTGGCAGACGTCGTATGGCCTCCCTGGCGAGGGGCTCCCACCGAGGGTCCAAGCGGACATCACGTGCACGTGGCCGACATGGAGCCAGACCGCCTACCGGAGTTGGTACGTCGAAGAGGGGTTCAGCGAACCGCCCCGGATCGAGATCGAGATCGTGTTCCGCCGGCAGCGTCTCGCGGCGTCACCAGATCCTGCGGCGGTGCTCGCCCGACTCCCCCTCGACTCGCCACCAGTCGGGCGCGATCCGCTGACCCGCAGCGGACCCACGATCGAGTCAATCTTCGGTGCCGATCTCGGCGACCCGGAATTCGCGATCGAAGTCAGCTACGAGGGCTCGTACGAACTCGATGAGGTCCGCCTCGCCGATGGCGGCTCCCTCGACGATGACTTCGGTGCCCTCGGCGGCTGGATCTCGGCGACCCTCGTGCAAGTGGGTGACGTCGTGTTCGACGAACGCTGATCCCGACACGAGGCAGCCCGAGTTACAAGCCGCGCCGGACCTCGTTGAGGTCGTCGAAGACCGGCGGACGCTTCTCCTGTTGGGCGGCGAACGACTCCATCATGTCGTCGGGCTGGAACATGCCCGTCTGCCAAAGCGAGATCTGGTTGAGCGAGTCGGCCACCGTGTGGTCACGGGCGTACAGCACCGACTGTTTGGTGCCATAGATGGCGAGCGGTGACTTGGCGGCGATCCGTCCGGCGATATCAAGCACATCGTTCACCATGGTCTCGTGGTCGGGGTACACCTCGTTGACCAGTCCGACCTCTTTCGCCCGCTGGGCCGACATGCGGTCGCCGGTGTACGCAAGCTCGCGCACCACACCGTCGGGGATGAGCTTGGGAAGCCGCTGCAGCGTGCCAACGTCCGCCGTCATCCCGATATTGATCTCCTGGATGCAGAACCAGGCGTCCTCGGTGGCATACCGGCAATCGGCCGCCGTCACCATGTCGACGGCCCCGCCGACAGCTCCTCCCTGGATCGCGACCAGCACCGGCATACGAGCCGTTTCGAGACACGTGAACGTGTCCTGGAGATGCAGCACGTTCATGCGCAGGTTGGCTCGTTGGCGGCCGACTTCACGACTGTCATCGCCATCAAGGTTGGACCCACCAGTGAAGACAGAAAGGTCCATCCCTGCGCAGAAATGCTTCCCGGTCGACGACACCACGACGGCACGAACCCGACCCGAATCGCTCAGGCCGTTGATGATCTCCGGCAGCTCTGACCAAAAGGCCGGAACCATGGTGTTGAATTCGTCGGGGCGAGAGAGCACAACGTGGGCGACGCCATCGCTCTCCTCGATCTCAAAGCAGGTGTATCCCATGCCCGAAGGCTACGAGATCACCCCTCGCCGGGCCCCATCGCCGTGGCTGCGGCCGCCTCGTGCATCGACTGGGCCTTCGCCTCGAAGTCGACCTCCTGGAGGTCGTAGTCAATGAATTCGTCGCCGGTGTCGGGCATGTGCTCGAACTCGATCACGCCTATCTCGGTAAACCTTTCCCGCAGCCAGCCCTCGCCTGCGTCAAGCAGGCCGAGCTTCCGGCAGTTAGGGACGATCTTGGAGAACAGCATTCGCTGGAAGACCTTGGTCTCCTCGGGAGCATTGAGCAGGCGCTCACACATGACTCGACTGTCGACCCCCATGTACTCCCAGACTTCCTGCTGGAGAAAGCGGTCACGCATGCGCAGGGCCGCCTCGAAAGCGAACTCCTGACGGTGCTGGATCTCGGCGAGCGTCATGTCTTGGTACACCTCCTGGAGACTCAAGACCCCGAATGCCACATGACGGGCCTCATCGCTCATGATGTAGCGAAGCATCTTCTTCAGCAGCGGCTCCTCGGTGAGGTCGTGCATGAAGCCGAAGGCCGCTAGTGCGAGGCCCTCGACCATGATCTGCATCCCGAGGTAGGTCATGTCCCACTCGGAGTCGTTGATGATGTCATCGAGCAACAGCCGCAGGTGGGGGTTGACCGGGTAGCCACCATCGAGCTTCTCGTTCAGGTAGCGGGCGAAGGCCTCGACGTGGCGGGCTTCGTCCACGGTCTGTTGCGCGGCGTAGTACTTGGCGTCGATCCACGGCACCGTCTCGACGATCTTGGCCGTGCAGAGTAGGGCGCCCTGCTCACCGTGCATGAACTGGCTCAGCCGCCACTTCGCCGACTGCAGGCCGAACTCACGCCACTCCTTTTCGCCCCACTTGTAGAGAGGCGAGGCGGGGTCCTCGACATTTGAGGGATCCATCTGAAGCTCGACCTGGAGGTTGAGCGCCTCGTAGGGATCGACTTCGATCGACCAGTCGAGATCGGTCGTTGCATTCCACTGACTGGTCTTCGACTTCTCGTAGAGCTTGTCGAGTTTGGCCCGTTCACCCTTGTCGTAGTTCCAGGTGAAGATCGCGTCGGCGTTGTCCTGCACAAGGTGGATAAGTTCGTGTGGATTGTCGTTCGCCTGGGCGATCTCCATGATCCGATCGACGTCGTTGGCGTCGTCGAAGTTGTTGCGATCGGTCACAGTCATGATGACGGGTCCCTTGTGTCTGGGGTTGTGGGCTCAAGTGCCGGCGGCGACGCGGCGGCGATCAGTCGGTGGATCACGGTGTTCCACTCCTCGGCGTCAGCCGTCGGCTTCTCGATCGCACCCATCACCACGAAGCCGAACGAGATCGCTTGACAGAGGGTGAGGATGGCGCGAGTGGAGAGCGTGGGGTCGACGATGCCGGTCGCCTTGCCGTTGTCGATCAGGGAGGCGAGATGGCCTTCTTCGTCCTGCAAGCGGGACAGCAGGATCCCGCGGAAGGCATCGTCGCGACGCGCCATGACCCACGACTCGAGCAGGAGAGCGTCAGTCGCTTTGTCGCGGACGAGAAGGTCGGCGCCGAGCGACTCGAGCACATCGGCTGCACTGGCGGTGGGACCGGCGGCGAGCAAGGGCGCGACCTGCTTGACGAACGCCACGGCGAGCGCATCGAGGAAGAGCTCCTGCTTGCCGGGCCATCGGCTGTAGATGGCGCCAGTGGTGAGTCCGGCGCGGCGAGCGATGGAGGCCACACCAGCCTTGTCGTACCCGACCTCGGCGAAGACGTCGATGGCGGCGTCGATCAGGCGGTCGGTCAACTCGTCAGACGAGTACGCAGCGGTCTGGGCTGTCACCATACGTTTCAATAATGATAATGATCATTATTGAACTGTCAAGACCTCCACGACCCGTCGAGGCACCGCACGCCGGACGAGGCGCTCATCGCAGGGGACGGATCAGAGCAGGGTGGAGAGCTGAACGTGGGGTCGAGCTCCGATGTGGGAGATGACCTCACCGGCCGCAAGGGAGCCGAGCTCCGCGCACCGCTCCATCGACGCGCCCATCGAGAGTCCATACATGAACCCAGCTGCGTACAGATCGCCAGCGCCGGTCGCATCGACGACCTGGGCAACCGGGGTTGCTGGTACGTCGATCCGCTCACCCTGGCTCATGACGACCGAACCCTTGGCCGAGCGTGTCAACACTGCGGTCTCGACCATCGACGCGAGGCGTTCAGCCGCAGCGTCAAAATCGTCGGTCTCGAACATTGAGCAGACCTCGGCTTCGTTGGCGAACACCAGATCCACTCGGTCGTCGAGCAAGCCGAGCCACTCGTCTCGATGTCGATCGACACAGAACGAGTCACTCAAGGTCAGCGACACGATCCGGCCCGCATCGGACGCGATCGACATGGCATGACGAATCGCGTCTTTGGCTTCGTCGCGGTCCCAGAGGTAGCCCTCACAATAGGTAATCGCAGCGGAGGCGACGGTCGCTTCGTCGACATCATCAGGGCTCAGGAACGCTGAGACGCCAAGGAAGGTGTTCATTGTGCGTTCGCCGTCGGGGGTGACTTGAATCAATGAGCGGGCTGTGGGCTCGCCTGCGGTCGCAAACGGCACGTCGAACGCCACGCCGCCGTTGCGGGTGTCGTGGGCGAACACCTCGCCGAGTTGATCGTTGCGCACCTTGCCGATATAGGTGGCTCGCCCCCCGAAGCTGGCGACGCCGGCCATGGTGTTGGCCGCTGAGCCGCCTGATGCCTCAATACCGGGCGGCATTGCTGCGTAGAGGCTTGTTGCTCGCTCGGTTTCGATGAGGGTCATCGCCCCCTTCACCAGGCCGTGCTCCTCCAAAAAGGCGTCCGACACGGTCGCAATGACGTCGACAATGGCGTTCCCGACGCCGACAACGTCATGGGGCAGATCTGGGTTGGCGCGCATGGTTTCCTCCGGACAGCGTTCGGGCGCGGACCTGCGGGCCGCCGAACCCGGGCACCCTACCCGGCGCGCATCGCTGGGAGGGCGAGGTCAGGCGACCCGGAGCTCCTCGCGGCCACGGGCGATGGCCTCGGCGAATGCCTCGTCATCGATGTCGAGGTCGGCATCGGGCCACTCGGCAAACTCGTTGTGCTCTTCCGGTGAAGGGGTGTCGTTCATGGTTCCGCCTTGGTTGTCTTCGAACTACGCCTCTTTCAGGAAACCGCATCCTTCGCGCGACCGGGTGACATCTGCTTTACGGTCTCGTGTCAGTCGGGGCGATCGGTAGATTCGAAGCCATGAACGCCGCTGATCCGCGCCTGCCCTCCACCGCCGTGCCGTCGGCCTACCGTCTCGAACTCGCACCCGACCTTGAGGGGTTCACGTTCGCAGGCTCGGTCTCAATCGACGTCGACATCCCCGAAGCGACCAATGTTCTCGTTCTCAACAGCATCGAACTCACCATCCACGCTGCGACCGTTCGAACCGAGGCGGTCACCCTTGAAGCCCACGCCGATCTCGACGACACGCTCGAGCGGCTCACCTTGACGTTGCCTACTTCGCTGCCAGCGGGACCGGCAACCGTCGACATCACCTTCGATGGCATCCTGAACGACCAACTCCACGGGTTCTACCGGTCGACGTATACCGACGATGAGGGCGCCGAGCACACCATCGCAACCACCCAGTTCCAATCGACCGATGCTCGCCGGTGCTTCCCGTGCTGGGACGAACCTGCCTACAAGGCCACCTTCGAGACGACCCTGATCGTGGATCCCGATCACCTCGCCATCGCCAACACCAGCCCGACCGAAACGTTGTTGGAGCCGGATGGACGGCGTCGCATCACCTTCGCCCCGACAATGGTGATGTCCACCTATCTCGTGGCCTTCGTGGTCGGGCCGTTGGAGGCAACAGAGCCAGTCGATGCCGACGGGGTGCCGATTCGAATCGTTCATCGCCCAGGCCAGGGACATCTCACGACCTTCGCCCTCGACGTCGCCGTGCACGCGATGCGGTGGCTCAGCGACTACTACGCCATTCCGTACCCGTCCGACAAGGTCGACCTCATCGCCATCCCCGACTTCGCCTTCGGGGCGATGGAGAACCTCGGATGTGTCACCTTCCGTGAGGTGCTTCTCCTTGTCGATCCCGACGATGCCGCCCAGCCGGAACTGCAACGGGCCGCCGACGTCATCAACCACGAACTCGCCCACATGTGGTTCGGCGATCTTGTAACGATGCAGTGGTGGGAGGGCATCTGGCTCAACGAGGCCTTCGCAACCTTTATGGAGACCAGTTGTAGCGATGCCTACCGTCCGGACTGGCGCGTCTGGGAGACGTTCGCTCGCGCTCGATCCGCCGCGTTCGATGTCGATGCACTCGCAGCGACACGACCAATCGAGTTCCCGGTCGTGTCTCCCGACGAGGCCGAGGCCATGTTCGATCTCCTCACGTACGAAAAGGGAGCCTCGGTCGTTCGCATGCTCGAGCAGTACCTCGGCGCGGAGATCTTCCGAGATGGGGTGCGTCACTATCTCGCTGCGCACGCCTACGGGAACACCGAAACCACCGACCTGTGGGACGCCCTCGAACACGTCAGCAGCCAGCCGGTTCGGCAACTCATGCACGAATGGATCTACCAGGGCGGACATCCGGTGGTCTCCGTCGAGCAGACACCACATGGTGTCCGGGTAGCCCAGCGCCACTTCACCCTCGATGATGCGGCTGCAGACGATCGGCGTTGGTCTGTGCCACTGCGAATCCGCACCGCGGCCGGCGAACATGAGACCGTCCTCCTTACGGACGACTCGATGCTCCTCACCGGGCACACCGACCTGCCAGCCACGGTCAACGCCGATGCAGCGGGGTTCTACCGAACGGCCATTGACGGTGCGGCAATCGACGCGCTCGCCGGTGGCGGACTCGACCAGCAGACGGCCGCCGAACGCCACGGCATCGTTGACGATGCCTGGTCCGCGACCGTGCGCGGCGATCTCGATGCGGCCGAGATGCTGCGCCTGTGCGAGACCTTCGCGGGCGAGAACGACCTGAACGTCTGGCAGGCCCTCGCCACGGCGCTGAGCGGGCTCGATCGTCTGGTTGGCCCCGGCGGCCAACCCCAACTCCAGGCTCGCATCGTCGCCCTTGCCGAGCCGCCCCTGTCGGCGATCGGATTCGATCCGCACACCACCGATGACGATCGCACCCGAGAGCTTCGGGCCACCCTGGTTCGTCTGCTCGGAACCGCTGGGGGCCATGCAGAGACGATCGATGCCTGCCGAGCGTCGCTCGACGCCGACGATGCCTCGCTGGCTGCTGCTGCGCTCACCGTGGTGGCACACCATGGCACCGCCGAGGATTTCGATCTCGTACGCGATCGTTGGCGCTGCGCGACCGATCCGCTGACCGAAGTCCGCAACCTCCGAGCCTTGGCCGGCTTCCGATCCACCGAACTGATCGATCGTCTTCTCGACGACATCGCAACGGGTGCCGTGCGCACCCAGGACGCTCCCTACGTACTCGCGCGAGCACTCACCAACCGCACGGTTGGAGAGCACGTGTGGACCTTTGTCCGAGAGAACTGGGCCGATCTCAACGAGCGGTTCCCAAGCAACTCGATCAGCCGCATGTTGGAGGGGGTGATGGCCCTCGACCGGGACGAGATGGTGGACGACGTGAACGCGTTCCTCGCTGACCATCCCGTTCCCCAGGCTCGAAAGCAGATCGAGCAGCACCTGGAGCGCCAGCGCATCAACGCCTCGCTGCGTCGCCGGGCAGCAGGCCCACTCGAAGCGGCGTTGGCCGGGTGAGCGAGCCGATCCCGCCGACCGAGGCAACATGGCGACACGCTCTACGCTCGAGCGTCACCGGTACCCGTCGACCCACTGATGGACGATCGTGAGCTTCGTTCTTCCGTTCACCACCCCGCCCCGCACCGAAATCTTCACGGTCGAAGACACGGTGGCCCAACTCATCTGGCGTGGCCTCCCCACCGGCGTCCTCACGGTGCTCAGGCACGACGGCGAGTCCACGTCGGAAACCCGGGTCGGGACGGTCGGCCCCATCGGCGCTGCCGAGATCGCTGATCTTCCTCCGAATACCAGCGTCCGACTCGAACTCGTGCTCGACGAACGGCCGATCGCAGCCCACGACATCACCACTGCGCCGACGATCGACGACGGGTCGATCACCAAGATCGCCACCATCAGCGATCTCCACCTCGGAGAGCAAGACTTTGGGGTCGTCCGGAAGTTTCGCGAGCATCGCGAGACGGTCCCCTACCCGCTCCGCTGCGCCCTTGCTGCGGTTCGGGAAGCCGAGGCGTGGGGCGCCGAACTTCTTGTCATCAAGGGCGACATCACCGAACTCGGCAGGCCAGAGGAGTGGGAACTCTTCGACACCCTGCTCGCAGCGATCTCGATTCCCGTCCTTGCGATTCCGGGAAACCACGACACGTTCAACAAGCCTGGGTCGCTGGAGGCCGAGACTGAGCTCCAACGGCGCGGCCTGTTTCCATCACCGGTCCACGTCCATGACCTCGACCATGCCCGTCTCGTGGCTGCCGACTCGACAGTACCGACCCACAGCTACGGCCGATTGAGCCATCAACGCGAAGCACTCCTCGAATCGCTGGCCGTCGACAGCCCCGTCCTGCTCTTCGCTCACCATCACCTCGAACCTCGATCAGTCCCGTGCTTCTGGCCGCTCGGTATCCGACGCTTCGACACGGCGGCACTTCTTCGCGAGATGGCCGAGGCCAACCCCGATCTCCTCATCAGCAGCGGCCACACCCACCGCACCCGCGCCCGATACGAAGCTGGTGTCGCGATTACCGAGGTCGGCTCAACCAAGGACTACCCAGGTGTGTGGGCTGGGTACGCCATTCACCGCAGCGGCGTCCGCCAGGTGGTGCGGCGGGTTGCCGAACCGACCTGTGTCACCTGGACCGAACGAACCCACGCAGTGGTCGCCGGACTTTGGGGGCGATGGTCACCGGGGCGGCTTGACGACCGCAGCTTCACCCACCGTTGGTCGACCGAGCGGACAACGGTCCGACCCGACGATGCGGTTCAGTCGGCGTTGCCGGGCGACCCATCAGAAAGGGTGTGACCCATCCGGGTTCGTTTGGTCTCGAGATACTTCTCGTTCTCAGGGTTCGACGGGATCTCGATCGGAACCCGATCGACAACCTCGAGGCCGTAGCCATCGAGGCCGGTCAGCTTTGCCGGGTTGTTGGTCATGATCCGCATCCGGGTGATGCCGAGATCGGCGAGCATGTTGGCGCCGACGCCATACTCCCGAGAGTCGACGGGCAGACCCTGCGCCGAGTTGGCCTCAACCGTGTCGAGTCCTTCATCTTGCAGCGCATAGGCCCGCATCTTGTGACCGATACCGATACCGCGTCCCTCATGGCCTCGCAGATAAATCACAGCGCCGCGACCTTCCTCTGCGATCATCTGCAGGGCCAGATCAAGCTGAGGGCCGCAGTCGCAACGAAGACTGCCGAGAATATCGCCGGTGAGACACTCGCTGTGGACTCTGACCAGCGGCGGATCACCGCCATCGACATCACCCTTCACGAAGGCGATGTGGTCAACGCCATCCACCACCGAGCGATAGGCGTGACACATGAAATCGCCGTACTCGGTGGGAACTCGGGCAGCACCGATCGCTTCGACGAGAATCTCGCTCTTGCGCCGATGCCGGACCACGTCGGCGATCGAGACGAGCAGCAGATCGTGTTCGGCTGCAAACGCTGCCGCATCGCGTAGCGGCATCATCTCGCCGGTGTCGCTCACCAGATCAGCCACCACACCAACCTGGCTCAAGCCGGCAAGACGGCACAGATCGACAACCGCTTCTGCGTGTCCGGCGCGCTTCAAGACCCCGCCCTCGCGTGCCCGTAGCGGGAAGACGTGGCCCGGTCGGGCGAAATCGTCGGCATTGACTTCGGCTCGGGCGAGCGCTGCGATCGTTCGGGCCTGATCGGCTTGTGATGACCCGGTGGTGTTGCCATCGATCAGGTCGACCGACACGGTGAACGCGCCGCGGCCGGTGGCCTCGTCCTCGGGCACCATCAAGGACAGGTGGAGCGCGTCGGCTCGGTCCTTGGTCATGGGGATACCGATCAGGCCGGTCACTCGACGGCTCAACCACACGAGTTGATCGGTGGTGATGAACTGGGCTGCGCCAGCCAGCGCCCCGGTCGCGGTTTCGGAGTCGTCATCAACGAGCACGATCAGTTCGCCTGCGGCGAGCGCGGCGAGCGCTCCGTCAATGGCAGCAAAGGAAGGTTCGGTCATGGGATCGCTCACAGGCTTGGCCGGACGAGACGTTCGACGTATTTCGCCAGCACATCGGCTTCGAGATTCACGGTGTCGCCGACGGCCCGCCTTCCCATCGCCGTCACGGCGAAGGTGTGGGGAATGATGGCGATCGAGAAGGTCGTCGGGGTCACGGCGGCGACGGTGAGGCTGATGCCGTCGATGGCAATCGACCCCTTCTCCACCACATAGTTGACCAGTTCCGGCGGGAGCGAAAAGGTAAAGCGCCACGAGCCGTCATCAAGTTCATCGATACCCACGACCTCGCCAGTGCCATCCACGTGACCCTGGACAACGTGACCGCCATAGCGCCCGTTGGCGGCGAGGGGACGTTCAAGATTGACGGGATCGCCGGCGTTGAGGCCGCCGAGGTTAGTGCGCTCCATAGTCTCGGGAACGGCATCAGCCGCCCACCAGTCATCGCCCCATTCGACCACGGTGAGACAGCAGCCGTTGACGGCAATGGATGCCCCCATCTTGACATCGTCAAGCACGGTGGTGGCAGCGATCTCGACGCGAGCACCCTCACCGACCGGGGTCACCGAACGAATGATGCCGACTTCTTCAACGAGACCGGTGAACATGAGAACAGGTTCTCTTTCGATGGGGAAAGGGTCAAACCGGGGGGCGAGCGAGGAGGTTCCGAGCATCGTCAATGTCGACCTTAAGCTGCTCGGTCAGTTGATCAAGGCCTGCAAACTTCCGTTCACTGCGGAGGAACGCCTCGAACGCCACCGACACCTCTTCGCCGTACAGGTCGCCGTCGAAATCGATGAGGTGGGCTTCCAACAGCGACTGCTCGGCGTGCTCGTAGAAGGTGGGACGTCGTCCAATGTTGATGGCACATGGATGCCGATCGCCGTTGGCACGGGTGCACCAACCGGCGTACACGGCGTCGGCAGGCCACGCCATGACCTTCGGTACGGGAATGTTCGCGGTTGGGAAACCGATCTGGCCGCCGCGCTGATCGCCAGGCTCGACAATGCCGCGCACCTCGTAGGCCCGTCCCAGCATGTCTGCGGCGTAGGCGACATTTCCCCCCGCCAGCGCCCGCCGGATCTTGGTGGAGGACACCGGTTCGCGGGCATCATCGTCGTGACGGATCAGTTCGAGTGGGTGCACAACAAACCCCCACTCCTCGCCGAGTTCAGCCATGGCATCGACATCGCCCGACCGCCCGGCGCCGAAGTGGAAATCCTCCCCAACCACGATCGCTTTCGCATGCAGCGCATCGACGAACACTTGGCGGACGAACCGGTCAGGTGGCGTGGCCGCCCGATCTGCATCGAAGGAGATCAGGTAGACGTAGTCGATCCCCTGGGCTTCGATCAGCTCGAGTTTCTGGTCCAGGGTCGTCAGGAGCTTGGGGGCGGTTGACGGACGCACCACGTGGGCGGGATGCCCATCGAAGGTGACGACCGCAGTGGCGGTCCCCAGCCGGTCAGCGCTCGCCCGAACCTGCCGAAAGATCTCCTGATGCCCGAGATGAACACCGTCAAACACGCCAATGGTGGCCGCAACAGCGACCCCGTCGGGCAGTTGGTCTCGGCGGTCGTGCAGGAGTTCCATGCGAACCTCGATCGGAATGGTCCCCAGAACGCTACCGGGGGATCACGACACTCGGTTTCGCCCCCTTCGGATGGGTCTCGTACACCGCCAGCAACTCCCCAGCCGCATCACACACAGCCCAGGGTCCTGCCCCCGTCACCCCGAGTTGCTCTGGGGTGAGGATGCGTCCATGGCCGACGAGCACCGCCGTCTCATCGTCGACATCCGCGGCTGCGAGGTGCCGGACGGCAGCCGAGACGGGGAGAAGGTTCGGCGACTCGATCGAGCCAGCATCGCTCAGCCGGTAGCCGCCCACCGCTGTTCGCCGCAGCGACCGGAGATGCGCCCCACCCCCAAGCGCACGCCCGAGATCGGCGGCCAACGATCGGATGTAGGTGCCCGACGAACAATCGACCGAGCACCGCCAGACGCCAGGCTCGCCTTCAACCGGAGCGACATCGAAACGGTCGACCCGGACCGGTCGAGGGGGCCGCTCGACCTCTTTCCCTTCGCGGGCCAACTCGTGGAGCCGCTTCCCATCGATCTTGATGGCCGACACCATCGGCGGTACCTGCATGAGGTCACCCGTGAGTGACGCCGCAGCGAGCTGCACCTCGGCGTCGGTCACCGCCATCATGTCGTGCGTTGCGGTGACCTCACCGGCTGCGTCGAGCGTCGAAGTTTCTACGCCCAGCACGATCTCGCCTTCGTACTGCTTGGGAAGTTCGGTCAAAAACCGCAGCAAGCGGGTTGCATGCCCAACGCCGAGGACGAGCACACCGGTCGCGTCGGGGTCGAGCGTGCCGGAGTGACCGACCTTTCGCGTACCGAGCACACCGCGGGACTTCGCAACGACGTCATGGCTCGTCCACCCGGCGGGCTTGTCGATCACCACGACACCGTGGGGACCGGCGCTACCGCTCTGCTTCCCCACCCTCGGCCCCGTCATCACTCATGGACCCGTCGCCGCCCTGTGCGTCGGTGAGTTCTGGAACCGACGGACGATCAGCTTCCTCTCGGAGGATCTCCTCGATCCGCGCCGCGGAGCGCAGCGTCGAATCCGGCTGAAACTCGAGTTCAGGTGCACGCCGAAGCTGGGTTTGGGTGCTCACGGCGTGCCGGAGTCGACCCCGGTGTTCCGTAAACGCCTCGGCGATCCCCGGATCATCATCCCGATCAAACGTGGTGAAGTAGAGCACGGCCTTGTGGAGATCGCGATCGACATCCACGCCGGTCAGCGACACCAGATCGAGACGCTCGTCATCGAGGAGTTCCATCTCCGACGCCACAACGCGCCGGATCAGTTCGCCGGCCTTGGCTGTGCGGGTGCCTGGCGCGCCAGATCGGTTGTGACGCCCGCGCCCCTTGGCCATCAGCTCCCGAGATCCTCGAGCGTGCGCTCAATCTCGCGTTCCTCGAAGGTCTCGATGATGTCGCCGGGTCGCAGATCCTGGAAGTCCGACAGGCCGATACCGCACTCGAAGCCGGAGGCAACCTCACGGACATCGTCCTTGAATCGCTTGAGCGACTGCACGGTGCCCTTCCAGATGATCGTGCCCTCACGAATGAAGCGAACCTTGGAGTTCCGGGTGATGACACCGTTGAGCACCATGCAACCGGCGATCTTGCCGATGCGGGGCACGCTGAAGATCTCGCGGACTTCGGCGTCGCCGGTGACGACCTCTTCGAACTCCGGCGCCAAGAGGCCAACCATCGCCGACTCGATGTCTTCGAGCAGGTGATAGATGATCTCGTACGTCCGGATCTCGACCTTTTCGGTATCGGCGAGATCGCGGGCCTTGCGGTCGGGGCGGACGTTGAAGCCGATGATGGTGGCATTGGCCGTGGCAGCAAGCTGAATGTCGTTCTCGGTGATCCCACCGACGCCACGGTGGACGAACCCGATCTTGACTTCGTCACGCTCAAGCTTGCGCAGCGACTCCGTCACTGCCTCGAGCGAACCGTTCACGTCGGCCTTCACGATCAGGTTGAGCGTTGCCGCCTCGCCGCGCTGGATCTGCTCGAAGATGTCTTCGAGCTTGGCGCCGCCAGCAAGGGCATGCGCCTCCCGGCCAAGCGACGACTGACGCTGCCAATGTTCGCGAGTGTCGGCGACGCGACCGGCGATCTTTTCGTTGGGAGCGACCACGAACTCGCGTCCGGCAGTAGCGACCTCGGACAGGCCGAGGACTTGCACCGGGGTCGACGGACCCGCTTCCTTCACCTGCTCGCCGCGATCATTGATCAGTGCACGGACACGACCCCACGCCGCACCGGCAACCATCGGGTCACCGACACGCAGCGTTCCGTTCTGCACCAGCACCGTGGCCACAGGGCCGCGGCCGATGTCGAGATTGGCCTCGAGAACAACGCCTACGGCCCGCCCCTCAGGGGACGCCCGCAGTTCCTCGACCTCAGAGACAAGCAGGATCTGATCGAGGAGCTCATCGATCCCCGTGTTCTGCAGCGCAGAAATCCGCTGGAAGATCGTTTCGCCACCCCACTCCTCGGGGACGAGGTTGTGCTCGGCAACCCCGGCAATGGCCTTGTCGACATCAGCGTTCTCGCGGTCGATCTTGTTGACCGCCACGATGATCGGCACCTCGGCCGCTTTGGCGTGGTTGATCGCCTCGATCGTCTGGGGCATAACCCCGTCGTCGGCGGCAACCATCAGGATGACGATGTCGGTCGACTCTGCGCCTCGAGCCCGCATCTGCGTGAACGCAGCGTGGCCCGGCGTATCGATGAACGTGATCTTCTGACCGTCTCGCTCGACCTGATACGCACCGATGTGCTGCGTAATACCGCCAGCCTCTCCGTCAGCGACGTTGGCATTGCGAATGCGGTCAAGCAGCAGCGTCTTGCCGTGGTCGACATGGCCCATGACCGTGATGACCGGCGGACGGATCGGCGCATCGTCAGCGATCTCATCGGCAAGATCGAGCAGCTTCTGGAGTTCGACCTCTTGCTCCTCACCCGGATCAACGAGACGAATCTCCGCACCCACCTCAGCGGCAAACAACTCGATCATGTCGTCGCTCAACGACTGGGTCGCAGTGACCATTTCGCCGGCCTGCATCAAGAAACGGACGACATCAGCTGCCGTACGGTTCAGCTTCGGGCCGAGATCGAGCGCGGTCGAGGCACGCTCGACAACAACGGTTCCCTCGGGAACCGGTGCGTCTTCGGGCGTGTAGCTCGGCGCGTCCATCGGCTGCAGTTCTTCGCGGTTGCGACGACGACGGCCTTTACGACGAGGCGGACGCTGCCCACCAGGACCGCCACGGCCACCAGGACCACCGCGGCCACCAGGACCACCGCGGTTCCCAGCGGGCGCGCCGGCGCCCGGCACAGAATCACGCGGCCCACCGGGGCGACGCCCACCGGGCATCGGCCCACGAGACGGTCCACCCGGACGGCCGCCGGGACCACCAGAACCGGTCGGGCGAGACGGCCCGCCAGGCGGTGGCGGGATCGCTTTCCCGCTCGCCGATCGGGGCGCCGGAGGTGGCGGGATCGGTTTGCCTGAACCCGACGTCGGCGGCCGCTTCGACGGGTCGACAGCGACCTTCTTCACAACCTTCTTGACGACCTTCTTGACGACCTTCTTGACCGCCGGAGCGGCCGGCGCCAACCCTTCATCAGCTGGACGCTTCGGCGGCGCGGCACTGCCGCTCGACGAAATCACGCGAGGAGCCGCAGCCGGCTTCTCGTCGACCGGGGCTGGCTGTGGCTCAGGCTCGGCCACTACGTCTGCCTCAACGGCGGGCTCGGGAGGCGTCGGTACCGCCGCCTCCTCGGAAACAGGCTCGACCGGGGCGTCATCCGCCTCGGGAGCAGCCTTTGCGGCGGCCTTCTTCGCCGCCTTCTTCGTGCTCTTCTTGGCCGCCTTCTTGGTGGCCTTCTTGGTGGCCTTCTTCGCCGCCTTCTTCGCCGGTTTCGGCTCTTCTGGCTGTTCGTCGCGAATCAGACCCTCGCGCTCGGCCTTGCGCCGAACCCGGTCCGCCTGCGCGTCAACGATGCTCGAGGAATGGCTCTTGACACCAATTCCCAAAGACTCAGCGAGACCCAGCGTCTCAGCATTGGTCATCCCGAGCTCTCGTGCGAGTTCGTAGACGCGAATATTGGATGGCACGTGTGGCGTTCGCCCTTCTGACCCGGCACACCCTGGAGCCGACCGGATCAATCAGTTATCCCGACGACACACGGTGCGCCCTCGGTTGACCTCAGCTCCCTGCGTGCGGACACGCGACAGGCTCAGAAGGCCACGAGTCTGCAAGCCTAGCGAGCTGATTCGCATCTGATGCGGTTCGCAAAGCTCTACTCACAGCCTGACGACGAATCGCCAGGTCAACACACGCCGGCGACGGACCCACCCACGCCCCCCGGCCATCGCCAGGACCCGTAGCCAGCCCCTCCGCAGTCGCCCGGATCCGGACCAGTTCGGCCTGCTCAAGGCGTTGTCGACACGCCACACAGGTCCGAACTGGCACCGTCCGTCTACTCCTCGTCGTCGCTGCCTTCGGCAGGGTCGTCGCTGCCTTCAGCAGGGTCGTCGCTGCCTTCAGCAGGGTCGTCGCTGCCTTCAGCAGGGTCGTCGCTGCCTTCAGCAGGGTCGTCGCTGGCCTCGTCCTCGGCATACTCGTCGTCAGACACCGCCTCAGCAGCTCCCTCGCCGCCCTCGGCCGAATCATCGCTGCCTTCGGCCGCATCATCGCTGCCTTCGGCTGCATCATCGCTGCCTTCGGCAGAGGCCGCTTCCGCTTCGGCCTCCTGCATCGCCATGTAGTCGGCCTCAGAAATCGGCGTGCTGCCATCGGCCGGCTGCCAGAAGTTCTCGCCCGTCTCCGGATCCTGCACCCAGCGACCATCGGCCCACTCGACGCTCTCGCCGTAGGCCTCTTCCTCAGCCAGCTGCGACTCCGACTTGATGTTGATACCCCAGCCGGTCAGACGAGAAGCGAGACGGGCATTCTGCCCCTCCTTGCCGATCGCCAGCGACAGCTGGAAATCCGGAACGATCACATCACAATCACCGGTCGTCTCATCAGGACGAACCTCTGTGACCTTCGCCGGACTCAACGCCCGAGTCACGAACTCCTGCAGATCTTCATGGAACGGCACAATGTCGATCTTCTCGCCACGCAGTTCGTTCACGACCTGACGCACACGGGCGCCACGCGCACCAACACACGCACCGACCGGATCCACGTTCGCATCGTTCGACCACACCGCAATCTTGGTGCGGTGGCCTGGTTCACGAGCACACGCCTTGATCTCAACGATCCCGTCCGCGATCTCCGGCACCTCAAGCTCAAACAACCGCTTCACCAGACCCGGATGGGTCCGGCTCACCACAATCTGAGGACCCTTCGCGGTCTTGCGAACCTCGACGATGTACGCCTTGATTCGCGTCGTGCCGTCGGGACGCTCATAGGGCACCTGCTCCGCCTGCGGCAGGAGCGCCTCGACCCGACCCAGATCGAGCAAGGTGTACCGGGCATCGGTCTGCTGGATCATGCCGGTGACAATGTCGCCCTCGCGGCCGGCGTACTCCTCGTACTTGAGATCGCGCTCGGCCTCACGAATGCGCTGGGTCATCACCTGACGAGCGGTCTGAGCTGCGATCCGACCGAAGTTGTCGGGCGTGACCTCAAACTCCTCCCCCACCGGCTCGCCCTCTTCGTCGAGCTCCTGCGCGAACACCTGGAACTCCATGGTGTCGGGGTTGATCGTGACCCAGGCGTACTCATACGCCTCCGGCATCCGCTTGTACGCATGCTCAAGAGCATCGGCGAGCGCACCAAAGAGGGCGTCCACGGAGATCCCTCGATCGGCGGCGAGCGCTTGCAGCGCATCCATCATGTCCTGGTTCATTGCTGAGCCTCTCTCTCAGAATTTGTCGCTGAGCTGTGCTCAGGATGCTTCGTGCCGCCCGGGCCGGGCTTCGACCCCTGACCGGGCTTGGGGGCACCGCCCCACTCGAACACCGTGCGGGCCTTCGACACGTTGTCGAACGTGAAGGCCTGGGTAGCGCCATCGATCTCGAGCACGAACCCCGCGTCGTCTGCACCGACGACCGTCCCGCTGAAACGGCGAGATCCATCGACGTCAGCGAAGGTCTTGACCTTGACCTGCTCGCCCACAGCCCGTTCGAAGTGCTCCCGGGTGCGAAGCGGGCGCTCGAGACCCGGACTCGACACCTCGAGCGTGTAACGACCCGGAATCGGGTCTGCGTTGTCGAGCACGCGACTCGACGACCGGGAAATCGTCTTGATCGAATCGATATCGATGCCACCGTCGCGGTCGACGAGGATCCGAAGGACCCCACCGTTGAACTCGACGTCGTAGAGATCGGCCCCCACGTCGGCGACCACGGGGGCCACCAACTCACGGACTCGGTCAACAACAGCCATAGGTGCCCCCTTTCAAAGCGGTGCGGATCAGAACACGGTCAAACGGCGCCGGAATCAAGAAAGGCGTGGCCTAGGGCCACGCCTCATCCGTCACCGGTTGAAGAACGATGTCGTAAGGGTATCAGGAATCGCCAGAACCGACGGCAGCGACGAACGCCGGATGCACTCGGGTGAGGTGTACCGACGCTCCCTCGACCGTCATCCGGGGCAGATACGCCTTGAGCGCTAACGAGATCGCGCACCACAAAACAGCTGAGAGCACAGCGATCACCAGGGCGAGCGGCATCATCAGCGGAAAACGCGCCAGCGCTAGGCCGAAGAGCAGACAACCGGCACCCCCGTAGACCGCCCACCGACGGCGGTGCTGCAGATCGGCGACACGCTCGAACTCAGCTTGGGTGAGTGGGAGCAGGATCCGCCGGTTAGCCACCGTGACCGGCGCAAAGCCATCGGCAACACCCCCACTTTTCACTGACACTCGAGGAAGGTCACGGTCACGGGCCGCCGCGACCGACACCGTCACCTTCGCCACCGAGTCACGCCTCGCCGGTGTCTTTGCGACGAATCTCGCGGATGATCGTCTCCGCGTCGTTCGCGTCTTCGCCCCGCTCCCCGAGATTTCGGGCCCGGTCTTCTTCTGCCGCCTTGCGAGCGGTGTCCTTGGTTGCGCGAGCCTTTTCGAGGGCAGCGTCGGCGCCGTGCTCGTGGATGAACTCGGCCCACTCGACGAGCGTGTCGACCATCTCGTCCTCCGGAACCACCATCACGTTCTGTCCCTTGACGAACAGGTGGCCCCGCTTGTTGCCGGCGGCGATGCCGAGGTCGGCGTCACGAGCCTCGCCCGGACCGTTCACCACACAACCCATCACGGCGACCTGGAGCGGTATCTCTCGCTCACCGAACGCCGTCATCGCGTCCTGAGCGACCGTGAACACGTCAACTTCAGCTCGGCCGCAACTCGGACACGCGATCAGGTCGACATTCTTGCGCTCCCGAAGCCCCATCGCTTCAAGCAATTGGCGGCCCGCCCGGGCCTCCTCGACCGGGTCTGCAGTGAGCGAATACCGGATCGTGTCGCCGATGCCCTCGGCCAGGAGCGTCGCAATGCCAGCGGTGGCTTTCAGCGTGCCGACCGGTGGAGGACCTGCTTCCGTTACCCCGAGATGGAGCGGGTGATCGGTCACCTCGCTGAGTTGGCGGTACGCCTCGATCATGAGCGGCACAGACGACGCCTTGACCGAAATCTTGATGAGGTCGAACCCGACCTCATCGAAATAGGCAATCTCCTGTAGCGCCGACTCGACCATCGCCTCCGGCGTCACCCTGCCGCCGTATTTGTCGTACAGCTTGGGGTCGAGTGAGCCGCCGTTGACGCCGATGCGGATCGGGATGTTGCGGTCTTTGGCTTCGCGAGCGACGGCTTTGATGTGTTCGGGCTTGCGGATGTTGCCGGGATTGAGCCGAAGCCCGTGGACACCAGCCTCGAGTGCCTCGAGGGCCCGCCGGTACTGATGATGGATGTCGGCGATGATCGGCACCGGCGAGCGAGGGATGATGCGGGCCAGGCCCTCCGCCGCCTCGGGTTCGTTACAGGTGCAACGGACGATGTCGCATCCGGCCGCCGCAAGGGCGTAGATCTGTTGGAGGGTTGCCTCGTGGTCAGCGGTCTTGGTGACCGTCATCGACTGGACCGTGATGGGGGCCCCGCCGCCGACCGCTACATCCCCGACCATGATCTGGCGGGTCTCACGGCGAGGAAAGCTCTGGGTGAACTCCACGACGTCAGGCTACCGGTGACGTGCAGTCACGTCGGCACCGAGGCAGTCCGCTGGGCCACAACTCACCCGAGATCGATCGGATCGATGATGTCGCGAACGAGCGCAAACATGCCGATCACCACGAGGAAACCGAAGACGGCGTACGTGAGGGGCAGCACCCGGCTGTAGTCGACCTCGTACCGGCGCCCGCCAATCGAGCGGAGGCGCTCGTACGTGCCGATCGCCACGTGTCCACCGTCAAGCGGTGGCAGCGGGATCATGTTGAACACACCAACGAAAATGTTGAGCACTGCGAGCAGCCCGAGTTGGGTCTGGAAATCACTGTTGGCGCCGATTCGCACCGCGCCATAAATCGACAGGATGCGGTCCTCATCAGGATTGCGGGTATCGAGCACACGGCTATTGCGCTCACGCTCAGCGCCGATGTCGACGGCTGTCGAGACCTCGGCATCATCACTGAAGGTGTCGGACACGAAGTTGCCCAGCGAGCCAGGGGTGAAGAACCGCAGGAGTCCTTCGCCAGCGAGCAGAAGCGTCTCACCGAACTCCTCGACGGCGAACAGCGAAGCGGAGAAGACGTTCTTGGTGTCCCGCGCCGTCTCCGGGCCGACCCCGAAGAAGCCGATCGTGGCTTGCTCGATGGGCGGCAACAGTGCCTCATTGACGACAACGTCGATGATCACTACCGGCTCAAATCCCTCGACCGGGTCGATCGTGATGTCGAGCGGATCGCCAGAGCGGCCGTCAAGCTGGGCCAAGACTTGATCCCAGTTTGTGACCTCAACACCGTCGACGGCCAAGATGCGGTCACCGGCGAGAAGGCCCTCGAAGGCGGCCGCTCCTGAACTGGTCAGGCGGAACCGGAGGTCGGTGGTTCCGCCGAGGACCTCGCCATCTCGCTCCCACACGACGTCGACGGTCTGACCGCCTCGGGCCTGCACGACCTCGCCGAACTGCTCGAACTCGGTGATCTCGATGCCACTGATGCTGAGGATCTCATCACCGGGCTCGATACCGAGATCGCCAGCCGCACTGGCGGTCGATACCGAACTGACTTCCCACGACCCGTCATCGCGTGGCACGCCATACGCCATGGCGAAGATGGCGAAAATCACGATCGCCATCAGGAAATGCATGAGCGAACCAGCCGAGACGACCAGCATCTTGCGCGGCCAGGACTTGACCCGATACGAGCGCGACTCGTCGCCCGCCTCGACCGGATCGAGATTGTTCATCCCGATGATCCGAACGTACGCCCCGGCCGGGATGCCTTTGACGCCGTATTCGGTTTCACCCTTGCGAACCGACCACAGGCGAGGACCGAAGCCGATGAAGAACTCGGTCACCTTCATCCCCGTCAAGCGAGCCGTGGCGAAATGGCCAAGCTCGTGCATGAAGATCATGAAGATCACGGCGACAACAAAGAGTGCCCACCCCCACCCAGCAAGGAAGCCGAGCGCGAGCAAGGCGCCGATCAGCAGGATCAAGCCGGTGAAGTCGTTGCGGGGCTCGGCGTCGGTAGGAACCGCAGCCGGCGGTGGGGGCGGCGCCGGGGTCTCGGTCTGCATCAACCCATTCTTTCCAAGATCACGGCCTTTGCGACATCGCGCGCTGCCCGATCTGCTTCAAGCACCGCATCGACATCCGACGCGGGCAGCCCCGACCAGCGTTGCAGGGACGCATCAACCACCTCGGCGATAGCAACCCAAGGAATCGATCCGTCGAGAAACGCGTCGACGGCGATCTCATTCGCCGCGCTCAGCCACGCCGGGGCGGTCTCGCCAACTCGCCCCGCTTCATAGGCGAGACGAAGACACGGAAAGGCCTCGAGATCCGGCGGTTGGAAGTCGAGTCGGCTCATCTCGTTCCAATCGATCGCCCCAAACGGCACATCCAACCGGCTGGGGTAGGCCAGGGCGTACCCGATGCACAGCCGCATATCAGGCATGGAGAGTTGGGCGATGGTTGCGCCATCGGAGTACGTCACCATCGAGTGGACAACCGATTGGGGATGAACGACCACCTCGATGGCATCGAACCCCACGCCGAACAGTTCGTTCGCCTCGATCACCTCAAGGCCTTTGTTCATCAGAGTCGATGAGTCGATGGTGATCTTGGGCCCCATCGACCACGTCGGATGGGCGAGCGCGTCATCGATCGTGACCTCCTGGAGATCGGCTCGACTCCGCCCCCGAAAGGGTCCGCCGCTGGCGGTCAACACGATCCGATGGACTCGATCAGCAGCACCGACCTTGCCGTCGACATCGTTCGCTCGCAAACACTGGTGAACCGCGCAGTGCTCGCTATCAACCGGGACGAGTTCGGCGCCTGGGGTTTCCCACGCTCGCTGCACAACCGGTCCAGCCGCAATGAGCGATTCTTTGTTCGCAAGGCCGAGACGCTTGCCGGCTTCCAGCGTCGCCAGCGTCACCGGAAGACCCGCAAAGCCGACAACTCCGTTGATCACCGTCTCTGCGGTGAGGGCGGCGTCAGCCATCGCCGCCTCGCCCACCAGAAGCTCAGTTCCCGCAGGAAGCTGTGGTCCGATTTCGGCAGCTGATGCAGCATCGGCAACGGCGACAACGTCGGGACGAAATTCCTCGGCCTGCGCGATCACGTTATGGCTTCGACCAACGCCCAACGCTGTGACTCGATACACATCGGGACGCTCGCGCACGATCTCGAGCGTCTGGGTCCCGATCGAGCCAGTCGAACCGAGCACCGACACCGAGGTAGTCATGCTGGACTCCGCCTTTGGGCGGTCAGTTGAAGACGATGGCGGTGGCGACGTACCAAACCGTGGGCAGGACGAAGAGCAAACCGTCGAAGCGGTCGAGCAGTCCTCCATGCCCCGGCAAAATGGTGCCCATGTCCTTGATGCCGAGATCTCGCTTGATCTGCGACTCGGCAAGATCACCGATCGGAGCAGCCAACGCTGCCGCAATGCCGATCATGATCATCGTGGACAGTCCGCCACCGTCGATGGTGTCGCTAGCCAGCGGAGCGGGCTGACCCAGCACACCCATGATCACGGCGACGATGACGACCATGGCCATACCACCCATAAGCCCTTCAACCGTCTTGTTGGGGCTGGCGGCCGACAGGGGGGTTCGCCCGAGGACCTTGCCAATGGCGAGCCCACCGACGTCATAGGCGACCGTGAGGATCACTGCCACCGTGACGAGACCCGTTCCAAAGGTGTCAACCGAGAGCATGAGCGCAGCGAAGCTGCCGAGGACGCCAATGTGGACGATGCCGAGCATGGTGGCTCCAAGGCCACGCATGGCGCCGTCGGGGCTGATCCCCATGACGTACCAAAGCGAACCGAACACGATCGACAGGACGAGCACGAGCCCGATCGCTGCTTCACCCCGCCAGTACACCGCCAGCGGCAACGACAGCACCGCCGTCAGGCCGAGCAGCACGGCCGGTTGGTACCCAGCGACCCGCACAGCGTTGAAGAACTCAACCGCAGCGAGCGTGAGCGCAATGGTGACGATCGCCAGCGCAGCTGCAGGGCCGACCGCCATCGCGGCAAGGAAGACCGCCGCCAGGCCGACACCGACGATGATGGCCATTGGCATGTCACGGTCTGAGCTTCCGCCAGCGACGGCACCGAGCGATGCCCCAAGCGACGGTTCGTCCCCAGCCGGACCTGCAGCGGCAGGCGCCACGCCGCCGCGCGGTGGGCGCGACTCATCATCAAAGCCAAAGAAGTCATCGGCCGCCTCCGACACGCCGCCGACCTGCACGGCCGGTGTCGGTTCAGCCTCGTGTTCATCGTCGGCCCAGATCGGGGTCGAGGCAACCTCCGCCCACGCTGCCAACTCATCGGGCTCGGCCTCGCGCAGGCTCGGCTCCGGCGTCGGCTCGAACGTCATCGAGCCGGTGTCGCCTCCGACCTGCGGAACGGCACCAGTGGCCGGTTCGCTCCAGTGCGGGATTGCGTCGTCGTCCTCCTCGAAACTGAGGTCGTCGTCGCCAAAGACAGATCGTCCCGGAGCAGCAAACTCGTCGTCTGCTGCGTCGCCGCCATCGACGACTCGGAACCCTTCGAACTCGTTGGAATCGTCACTCATGGTTTGCTCTTCTGAGAATCACCGAGGCTCACACCTCCAGCAACTCTTCTTCCTTTTGGGTCTGCGCTGCGTCAATCATGGCAATGAATTCGTCCTTGAGCGTGTCAAGGGACGTTTCTGCGCCGCGAATATCGTCCTCGGAAGCACCGTCGAGGTCGTCAAGATCCTTACGGGCTTGGCGGCGAACACCGTTCACCCGCTGTTTCGCGTCCTCGGCCATTCCCCCGACCACCTTGGCGAGGTCACGGCGCCGTTCCTCGGTCAGCATCGGAAAGCTCAGCCGGATGATGCGGCCGTCGTTGCTCGGACTCAACCCCATGTTCGAGTTGATGATCGCCTTCTCAATGGCATCAAGGTTGGCGATGTCGTGCGGGGTGACGATGAGTTGGCGGGCTTCAGGCACCGAGAAACTCGCAAGCTCCTGCAGCTTCATCTCCACGCCGTAGGCCTCAACCGTTAAGCGTTCGAAAAGCGCAGAAGAGGCTCGCCCGGTCCGAACGGTAGAGAACTCGCGGCGTGCATGGGCCACCGCGCCCTCCATCTTTTCGCCCGCATCGAGCAGGATCAGTTCGATCTCTTCGTCGGCGCTCACGTCACTCCTCGTCGTCGACGAGGGTACCGACCGGCTGACCACGGAGCAGGGATTGCAGGTTGCCGTCACCCATCAGGTCGAAGACAACGATCGGCAAATCGTTGTCCATGCACAGGGTGATGGCGGTCGAATCCATGACTTTCAAGCCCTCATTCAGCACCCGCATGTACGACACATGGTCGAGCTTCTCTGCGTCAGGGTTGGTGCGGGGATCGTCGGAATAGATCCCATCGACACCGCCATGGGTGCCCTTCAGCACGACCCCGGCCTCAATCTCGACCGCTCGCAGTGCTGCGGTCGTATCGGTGGTGAAGAACGGGTTGCCGGTGCCAGCACCGAAGATGACAACCCGCCCCTTCTCCAGGTGGCGGGTTGCTCGCCGCCGGATATACGGCTCGGCGATCTGGTGCATCTCGATCGCCGACTGCACACGTGTCGGCTGCCCGAGCTGCTCGAGCGTGTCTTGAAGCGCAAGCGCGTTCATCACGGTCGCAAGCATGCCCATGTAGTCGGCTTGGGCGCGGTCCATACCCTCGCCGGCGCCGTGGATACCGCGCCAGATGTTGCCCGCACCAACGACGACGGCGATGTCGACATCGAACTGCCGTTGGGTCGCCACGATGTCTTCCGCGATGGCGCGAACCGTCGGCCCGTGGATGCCATGTTCGAGCGGTCCGGCGAACGCCTCCCCCGAGAGTTTCAACAACACCCGCTTCCAGCGGGCAGGTTCGGTTCCTCGGGTGGTGGGTTCGTCGTCGCTCATTACCTCAGGATCCGATCACAACCTGGACGAAGCGCGCAATGCTGCCACCGCCCAAGCTGTCCTTCACGGCCGTCTTGTCGCCGTGCAGACCTTGCTCGAGGAGCGCCCGCTCACCCTTCCAGGCATTGAGGCGGCCGGTCACGATCTTGTCCCAGGCCTGCTCCGGCTTGCCCTCGGCCTTCGTGATCTCAAGCAGCGACTCGCGCTCCTTTTCGATCTCGTCGGCGGGGATCTCGTCGGCGGTGAGGTAGGTCGGCTTGGCGAAGGCGATGTGGAGGGCGACCTGGTGCAGGTCGTCCTGGCTCACACCGCTGCCCTCGACAATGACGGCGTTGACGCCGCGACCATCCTGGCTGTGCAGGTACGTGTCGAGGGTGTTGCCGTCAGCTGCCGAGACCTGCTCGACAGCACCGAGCTCGATGTTTTCTTTGATGGTGACCTTGAGATCGTCGAGCGCGTCATTGTGGGCATCGACAGCACCGGGGCCGCCAGCAAGAACGGCATCGGCAAGGGTCTGAGCGAGGCTTGTGACTGCGTCGTTCTTGGCCGAGAAGTCCGTTTCGGTCTTGATCTGGACAACGGCAGCGGTGTTGCCGTCGACGGCGATCGCAACCGTGCCTTCGTCGTTGTCGCGGTCGGCGCGATCGCCAGCCTTGGCAAGACCCTTCTCACGAAGCGCCTGCTTAGCCGCTTCCATGTCGCCATCGGCGGCGTCGAGTGCCTTCTTGGCGTCCATCATGCCGGCGCCAGTTGCGTCGCGCAGCGCCTTCACGTCCTTGGCGGTGAAGCTCATGTCGGTGTTCCTTGAAGTTCAGATGTATGGGGAAATGGTGGGCGGAGCGTCGAGGCGTCAGGCCTCGGGGGTGCCTTCGTCGCCGGCTGCGGGCATCGCGTCTTCCGGTGCTTCTTCCGCAGCCGCCGGGGCGTCCTCGGAGGGAGCGGACTCGGCTGCGTCCTTCTCGGCGGCGATACGGGCCTCGCGTTCGGCGGCCTGGGCTGCGGCTTCGGCGCGAGCCTTGGACTGCTGCTCGGCGATCTCCGCCTCTTCGAGGACATTGCGCTGCGCCGGCGACTCGCCCGATGCCTCGGCCTTCTTGGAGCGAATGAACCGTCCCTCGAGTACCGCATCGGAAATCACGCGGCTCATGAGTTCACCGGCACGGATCGCATCGTCGTTGCCCGGGATGGCGTAGTCGATCAGGTCCGGGTCGCAGTTGGTATCGACCACGGCGACGATCGGGATGCCGCACTTCCGGGCCTCGGTGACGGCGATGTGCTCCTTCTTGGTGTCGAGGATGAACACGGCGTCGGGGAGCTTCTGCATATCGCGAATACCGCCGAGGTTGCGCTCCAGCTTGGTCAGCTCGCGGCTGATCAGGAGCGCTTCCTTCTTGGGCATGGCCTCGAACTCGCCGGAGTCGCGCATACGGCGGTACTCCTGCATCTTGGCGACACGCTTGGAGATG
>Ga0181588_10000700_pt1 | contig 30384 bp, 18 predicted proteins | sample 071ome_26_FD_148607 | JGI IMG/M metagenome (GOLD analysis project Ga0181588, IMG submission 148607) | Coastal salt marsh microbial communities from the Groves Creek Marsh, Skidaway Island, Georgia - 071409BT metaG (spades assembly) | ecosystem: Environmental > Aquatic > Marine > Intertidal zone...
CGACGCGTCAAATTAACAAAATAAAAAAAACGTTCCTCCTCTCTCTCCGATCACTAGTGGCGCGCGGCGTCTCGTCTCGTTTTCAGGGCTTTCGCGTCGCGCTCGCCGCGCCGTTTCGCTTCTTTGTCAGATTTTTTAACATTAAAAACCTTCTTCGTCTTCCTTTTTCTTTGTGGTGTGATAAAAACTATACAAGATGTGTTTGATCGTCGTGTGATTCAATCGCGCGCGCATCGATGGATTTCTTCTTCTCAGAACATCGCCTTGATTTCCTCGTAGCGCGGGGCGGCGTGCAACTCTCCAGACATGGCCACCGTCGGGTTGGACGCGATCAAATCCGCCGCAGCCTTGGCGATGTCGGCGGCGGTCACGGCGCGGACGTCGGCGATAAAATCAGCGGCAGACTTGCGATGCTTGTAAGTGAGCATTTGACGACCGATATCTTCGGCGATCACCGCCTTGGATTCGAGGTTCATCAAGATGGAGCTCACCGTGGCGTTTTTGGCGCGTTCGAGCTCTTGCGCCGAGACGCCCCCGTTCGCCGCCACGGCTTGAAGCTCACCCGCCATCACCTTGACCATGTCACCGACGTGTCCACTGTTAGCCATCGCAGAGATGCCGACGATGCCGGTGTCGTTGAAGATGCTGTGGAACGCCGTGCAGTTTTGCGCCCAAGAGTACTTGTTCAACACGCGCGTGTAGAGGCGCGAGTACATGCCCTTGCCCGGTCCGCCGGCGGAGAAGCTTCCGCCACCGCCGAGGAGCATGGTGAGCACCGTCATCGCGGTGGAAGCCTTAACGTCGCGCCAGCCACCCTTGAACTCAAAGCCGAGCACGACAGACGTGATCGGGCTGTCTGTCTTTTGTCTGAAATCCCCCCCGACGTACGTCGTCGGCGTCGCCGGCGCGCCGTCGCCAGACGGGAGCGTGGCGAGCATCGGCTCGGCGATGCGCACGAGCTCGTCGTGATCGCACCCCGCGGCGGCGAGCACAACGCGCGGCGCGGTAAAGTTATCGCGCACAAACTCGCGCAAGGCATCGCCCGTGATGTGCGACAAGTCGCCGCTCGGCGCCACGAGGGCGTTGCCCAAGCCGCCCGAGTACGCCGTCGCGTGCGTCGCCTCCATCAACAACGCCTGCGGGTTCTCGTTCAACTCCTTGACCTCATCCTTCATGGCTTTCACCACCGCCTCGACCTCGTGGTTTTCCAGCGCCGGGTTCAGCGCCGAATCCAAGAGCAGTTCCACCGCCTGCGGCAGGTGCGACTTGAGCGCGTCCACGGCGTACGCGAACTGCTCTCGGCTCGCGCTCGCGCTCAGGTTCGCCCCGATCACCTCACACTCCCGCGTCACCCGGAAAGCGCTTCGATGTTTCGTCGCTTTAAACGCCGCGCGTTCGAGCGCGTGCGTGAACCCGCCCTCCCACGCCCCCCTCTCGCGTTCGCTCCCGACGTCGGCGTACAACCCCACCGCCGTCGTCGCCCCCGGCGCGTTTTCGCTCGCGATCGTCGCCCCGTTCGACAGCACCGTCGCGCTCGTCGTCGGCGCGTTGTTATTCACCGCATCGACACCCGAGATTCCGCCCTTCTCCGCGTGCGCGAACGTCTCGCTCATCGGCGGGAACTTCACCGCCGCACCGCTCGATCCGAACACCGATCCGAACAACCCATTATTGGTCGTCGTCGTCTTATCCCCCGCCGTTCGCAGCGCCGGTTTCGCCGCCGCGCTGTACGCCGCGGACGCCAACGCCCGCGCCGCCGAAGCGCTTCCCACCACTCTTCGTCGCATCATCGTCGTCAAAGTCGTCGTCGAAGTGTGTGACGACGACGCGCGCGCCGATCGATCATCGAGACCGATCGTCTTCAATCACAATGTTTGTATGTGTATACAGTATCATACGTGGTGGTACACCTCATCCGGGTGAGACGAGGATGGGACCACGACGACGTCCGATCCGTATGTGTAGTGCCTATAGATAGTATATTATTCTCCCTGTATATTTACGTATTCACAGTACTACACAGCCAAATTATACCAAGTAGTATCGTTTTACGCTCGATGTCGTCCAGTCCGCGGTGAGTTCCGAGGCTTAGTATTCAATAAACAGTATTTATATACGTATGAATGGTATATATACCAAGGTGATTAATATCCATATGTAAACCGACGACGACGATGAAGACGAATGCGATTGCGACGACGACGACGGGAGTGTACGACGGACATGCGCGCGCCGTCGTCGCCGCCGACGACGATCGCGACGGCGACGAAACGTAAGGTGGAGACGCACCTCGGCCGTGACGATTCCCGGCGACAGCGCGCCGATGACGGCAAAGATGATGAAGATGAAGATGAAGACGACGCGATGATGTCGTTGGAGAAGCACGCGGACGGGTTGCGAGCGATGCGGACGTGCGTGGAAGAGGCGCTTCGTGGAGGCGTCGACGCGCTGATACGGTCGATGACGACGCACGGGGACGACGACGGGAGCGGCGGCTCGGGGAGGACGCTGCGGACGCGCGTGGGGGAATTGGAACGACGGGCGACGCGCGCGGAGTCGCGGGTTCGGGCGTTGGAACGGGCGTTGGTCGAGAAGACGAACGAGACGGAGGCGCTGAGGGAACGGTTGGGACGGGAGATGATCGCGCGCGGGGCGGTGGAGGACGGGTGCGAATCCCCGGGACGGGAGCGAACGCGGGCGGAGTTGGAGTTGTACAAGGAGGCGTGTCAAAAGTACCGGAAACGGGCGGAACGGTTTGAAGAGTTGTATCGAAGAGGCGGGGTCAAAGAGGCGGCGAACGCGGCGGGGGTGAAGCCCGAGCGCGGTAGATGCGTGGCGAACGGTGGGGTGGAGGAACTCGTGTTGACGACGGCGGCGACGAAGGCGCCACCAAAGATTGTGCGGGAGACGCAGTTGTTCGGCGACGACGCTGAAAAGTTGGCACCCGGCGTCGTCGGTGGGTTCAAGCGAGCGACGCGCGAGGTTCGAGAGGCGACGTTGGAGGACAACCTTTGGGGGGCGACGCAGAAGAAACGGTCGGTGGGGCAGCAGGATGGTTCGCGACGCGTCGCGGCTAGAACGGTGGATGAAGGGGTGGAAAACGCGAGGAGCGGCGCGGAAAAGGAGCGGGACGCGCGCCGTCGCGCCGCGGCGCCGCCGTTGGATCGAATATTTCTTGACTCTAAAAACAGAGTTTCTGCAAACGAGACGAATGACAACAAGGTTCGAAAGAACAAGCGATTGTCCGACAACTCGCCCACGGGACCGAACGAGGTCTTTGGGGACTCGGAGACGGCGGCGCGCGGACAAGTTAAGTGCGTCGAGGTGGTGCGCAAAAAAAGCGAGCGAGAGCAGCTCAACGCGTACGCGTGCGAAGAGTGTCGCACGTTTTACAGCGCCATGATGCCAGAAAAAGACAGAGCGACAATCAAATGTCCGCACACGCTGCCTCCGAACGCGCAAAACTCCCGACACAGAGCCAAGTGGGCGCCAGAGCCAGCCCCAAAGGGATTTTGGAATCTCGCCTTTACGCCGCCCGAAAAGAGCGATTAGGAAACGACGACGATGAATGTACGGTAGAGAAATGTAAGTCAACTAAACAAAAAGGTTACGCAGGCATCGATCGATGCGCACGTCTTCGTGACGCACTGCTGGTTCCAGTGGGTAGATTACATGCGGACAAAACAAACTATACTTTTACGCGGTTTTCGCCTTGACGGGCGCGTTCACCTTGACCTCGAGCGGCGGTAACAAAGTCGCGATGTTCACCGCAGACAAAAATACACCCAACGCCCCAATCTTACGCTTGGACATTTTGATTTGATCTAAGAGCGCGAGCGCCAAGACGGCTTGCGCGCTATTCGTGACGAGACCCGCGAAAACTTTACGCGCGCGTCTTCGAAGCTCCTCCTTCTCCGCCTCTCTCGCCTCAAATTCCTCATCCGTGAGGTCTTCATCCTCATCCTGAAACGCTCCGTCACCGCCGCCGTTCGGCGGAGAAACCTTCCCGAATCCCTTTTCCTTCATCACGTCGAGCAACGCGTTGAGCTCCGTCGTGTCCGAGTACAGCCCCGCCGAGCTCCCGAGAAACCAGCCCCAATACGACAACTTTTGCGCCGCATCCCCGACGCTCGAGTTCTTCTGTATCCCCGCCTGCGTCATCCAAACCACGTGATCGAACGCAAAGTACGCCGCCATTCCCAAACACTTCATCGCGACCGCGCCCTTTTCCGCGCTCCGCCTCGCCTCGCGCAGCGTCGCCCCTCGATCCGCCATCAACGGCATCACCGCCTCCACCGGTTTAAACACCCGAAACGGTTTCCGCGCGCCCGCGATCGATTTCGACGCCTTCAGCGCGTTCCCATCGCACCCGTTCGCGACGAACGCGCACGCGTACTGCGCCAGCGACATGGCTTTATCCCGTCCGTCCGATGTCGACAGCAGCGTCTTGATGCGCACGCAGTGCGCCAGAGTTTTATCCAACGCGTCCGGGCGTCGTCGACGCGCCGTCAACGCCGGTGACGGGACATCACTCGTCGTCGTTTCCGTCGTCATCGCTCGTTCGCGCGCGGCGCCGTGCGGTCGAACGATCGATCGACCGATCGCGCAATCGTCAATCCAGGAGGCGCAACGGTCAACACGATACACACAAACACGTGGAGCGACAATGTATTATCCTATACAATACTGTTTACACATACACACGTGACATTGCAGGGGGCCATAGCGATGACGTCCATGGAGTCGACGAGCCGACGCGTCGACGCGGACGCGAGACGACGACGACGGACGGAGCGACGACGGACGGCGCGCGAACCGGACCCGATCGAGGGATCGCCGGTTTTCTAAATCGTCGAACCGGTGTCGACCGCGGAGTTCATACGCGTGGTGTCGCGCTTCATCGATTTCGTTTTCTTCGCATCGGGGTGTCTGTTCATCTTTCCATCTTGAGAAGATGATGATGATGATGACGAGCGTCGCGCGACGCCGACGAGACGTGGTATCCTCGATCGCGCGCGCGGTGGTATCGCCGCGAATCGCCGTCCGGGGATGTCACGATTCACCGGCGCTGTCGACGCCGACGACGACTTTGATGTCGAAGGAGGATAAGTTTTGGTTCGACGTCAACGGGTGCTTGGTGCTTCGAGGGGTGGTGTCGCGGGAAGAAGTGGCGGCGATGAACGCGGCGATCGACGCGCGTGGGCTGATTGAACGGAAGGGTAAGCTAAGATTGACGGAAAAGGACGGGCCTTTGAGCGGGGACGGGACGACGGGGAGGAAGGACGCGGCGGGATTTTTGGGTTGGAGTCCGGGGCAACGAGAGGCGTTTAGAAACGTGCTGACGCACCCAAAGCTCGTGCCGTATTTGCACGAACTTCTCGGACCAGGGTACAGGTTGGATCATAATCCGCTGTGCATCGCGCAGGATCCCGGGGCGGAGGGGTTCGAGTTTCACGGCGGTTCGACGCTCGACGACGGGCGTTGGAATTGGCCTCTGGCGTACGCGCACACGCACGGGCAAATGCGGTGCAATTTACTCGCCGTATCCGTCGCTTTGACGGATGTGCGCGAGGGTGAAGGTGGGTTTTGCATCATTCGCGGGTCACACAAGGCGAATTTCGCCGCGCCCGGCGTCGTGAAGAAGTATGAGAGCGGCACAGAGCACGGGTACTCGCCCGCGCTCGAGGCGGGCGACGTCATCCTCTTCACCGAGGCCACGACGCACGGTACGTTGGCGTGGAAGGGTGATGCGCAGCGACGAACGCTCATCTATAGATTTTCTCCGGCGACGAATGCGTACGGACGCGGTTACGCCCCGGAATGGCCTGAAAGCTGGACCGACGGTATGACCCCGGCGCAGCTCGCGACGCTTCAACCGCCCTACCATCCGCGACTGGATCGAAACGTGGTCGATTCCGACGGCGTCAACGTCATCCAACCCGCGCCGAGAGAGGATTTTAAGGTTGCCTTTGACGAAAAGGTATTCAAATCTCGATATTTTTAATTCTTTTCCTCACAGTTTGAAGCACTATTATGTGTGCGCGCGCGTCTTCTACAGTTTGTATTTATACAGAAACGGCATTCATCAAGTTTTCTTCCCCGAGCGACTCGGGAGATAGCACACCTCTAATCCCCCGCCTTGCCAGACGTGATCTTCCACGTCATCGTCGTCCGACACGCCTCGCCACGCGTCTCGCGAGAGCAACGCGTCTCTCGCCGATGGACGCCGGTTCGGGTCGTACGACACGCATTCGGCGACCAAACGCGCAAAGGCGGCTGGTTGCGAAGCGGCGACGGCGTCGAAAACATAGTCGCGCAACGTCTCGGACGATTTGACGATCATCGCTGCCGAAGAGTCACCGAAGAGTTGTCGATAACGCGCTTCGTGCGATGGCGTCATGTTCATGTCTGCAAACCTCAGCATGGAGGCGAGAATGGCTGAATCGCTCTCTGATTCTTCTTCTTTGTCACTCTCATCCGGACTCTGCCAAAACGCCATCACCTTCTTCTTTACCTTGGCTTCGGCTTCAGGTTTCCCCACGTCTTTAGCGCCGAAAAGTTCTTTCCCAGTGCACAGAAAATATGCCGTCGCCCCAAAGGCGAACATGTCCACCTTGGTGTACGCCTCGTGATCGACGTCCATGTCACTCAGCAACGTCTCGGGCGCTTGATACCCGGGCGTTCCATACACATCGCACGCGTATTCGTCTGGAAGCATCGCCTGCTTGGCGACGCCGAAATCAATCAAAGTCGCGCGATAATCCGTCTTGACGCGCGCGTCTCTAGGTGTGGGCTTGAGCAAGAGATTACCCGCCTTGATGTCGCGGTGCACGACGCCGTGAGCGTGGCAGTGCGCGATGCCTTGCAGTGCGCGACGAAGCGACACTCGCACCTGCGCGGGCGTCAACTCACCTCGCTCTCGCATCGAGTGCATGTCTGTTCCCGCAGAAGAGAGCAAAATATAACTCTCGTTACGGTTCTTCTCGAGAAAAGCGGCGTAGATGCGCACCAAGGCTGGATGTGGCGGGATGGACGCGAGCGTCTTGGCTTCCACCGCACCCATGTAGTACCCTTCGCCGACTTGTCGTCCGTTTACGACGCCCGGGAACGGATTGGAACACTTGAGCACGGCGTCGCTCGGACCGAAGGACGGTGACAACGAGGTGCTCGAGTCTTTTCTATTCGTTGCAAACACGTCGCTAAACGCGCCGTCCCCCGCGAGCGCGTCCACGGACCGTTCGTTCCACAGCGCCCGCATGGCGTAGCCGTACAAAGCCTTGGATTGATTTGCGTCGCCTTCACCCGTATCAAATAACCGTTCCATAGGCGACGGCGCCGTGACGCGATCTTTAAATTGACGTTGCACGCGGTCACGCTCTGTTGCTGACGATCCGTGACTTCGAGAGCTCACGAGCGAAAAGTACTTTGTTCGTCCCTCCTTGCGCTTGGCGCGCGAAACGTCTCTCCTTCTTCTCTGCTTGGTTTCGATTCTATCCGTTCGCGACGCCCAAGGCACGGCGGGATACGGTACGTCGTATCCAGGCGGGTAATAACTGGTGGTGTCGTGGTCCTCGTTCCTCTTCGTCGACGACGTGATTGTCGGTTCGACCATCTCTTCCATCATCCGGTCTTCTCCAATCTCAACCACCGGCGGCGCCGGCGGCGACTCTGATGAAACGTACGAAACGTCCTCAGCGATGACGACATCATCAACCATCGAAACCGAAACCTCTGCATCCCGTCGAAACCTCTCCCGCATCTCCTTCCGCATGCGCGTCACCTCATCCATCCTCGCTTTGCGTCTCTTTCCTGTCCTCGCTAAAAACGCCAGCGTCGTCACCAATCCCGCGGCGCCGCACTGAGCCGCAATCGTCGTCCACGCGGTCAACTCAACCGGCACGATCAAACGCGGTGGCGGTCTCGGTCTCGCTCTCGACGACGTCGACGCGACGACGACCCCACGCGCCGCCACCGTCGTCGTCCTTCCGCGCTCACCGCTCGTCGACGCCCGAGTCGCGCGCCATCTTGTTCCGTCTTTGTTTCGCGCGACAACCGCGGTCGTTCGCGCGTCCTCATCGTTCAACGACGACGACACCATCGAAAATTGTGGTGTTTCCTCGGCGTCATCGACCCGTCTCGCGCCGCACCGCGTCGTCGTCGTCGTCGTCGTCGTCGTCTCGCACACGGTAGTTGCTGTTGGATATCGTTGCCCGAAACGCCTCGACAGAGTCGTCGTCCTCCTAAACGGATTCTTCGCGACGACGACGGGGGCGGACGCGCTGGACATGGGGTACGGATGAATCACCCTCCTCCTCCTCGCCCCGCCCGGTCGGTGTCGTCGCCGCCGTCGTCGTCGGTGCGCTCTGACGATCCAACCGTTCCCGCGTGGAGCGCGTCGAGTCCATTCCAGTCTCATATTATAACTTTTTCAAACCTAGATACACCATATCCAGATAGATATCCGTGTGTTTAAAGATACATAGATCAATTTTTGGATAGTTATAATACGTAACAATATAAAGTATTAAAACATACATAATCGCTGTAATTGATTATTTTGTACTACACGTTTCGAACACTAAAATCGCCCTCGCGATCGACCCCAGAGCGCGTCGCGCGTCGCTGGTGCGCGCGAACGTCGTCCGGTGAGGGAAGAAACGATAGAAAAGACGACGATAGGTTCGCGCGACGTCTTTAGTTTACGTCGGAGCGTTTGGGGACAACCTCGGGTGGTGATCTCAACTCGTCCAGCGGGATCGTTCGCTCGGTGGTTCAACACCCATTGAGATGAGCGGCGGGACGTTTAGCGCGGCGTTCGGACGATCGCGACGACGAGACGAGGTCCCGGAGGATGATGAGAGACGTAGGAAGAGCGGGACGAGCGCGAGCGGGCGACAACGCGATCGAACGACGACGACGACGACGACGGGCGCGCGCGGAACGGCGGCGGCGGTTTCAAAGGACCGACGACGCGCGGGCGAGGCGGAAGACGACGACGACGACGCGTCTTACGTGTCGTACCAGAGACGCGAGCGATACGTCGATCGACGACGGGATGGAGTCGTGATGGATGTTGAATCCGTCCCGCGGGTTCCGGTGTCGCACGCGGTCGAACGAGGGTACGGGGCGTACGGAGGAGGCGCGTCGTCGGCGCGTTTCGCGCACCACGGCGATCGGTCGAGGGATCAGTTTTTGACATCCGCAATGTTGTGTGTCGGGGCGGTGAGCGTGTGTTTGGTGAGCGTGATGATTGCGGGAGGTTTAGCCTTTGTGGGGTTGGCGGAAAATCATCGCGATCACGGGATGGATTTCGTGAGGAATGGAAACGACGCGTGGACGAGCTCGGGTGGGTACAGGAGCGGTGACGCATTTGCCGACTCGGCGACGAATGGACAGCTCTTTGCGTCGTCTCGAGGGGGATCGAACGACGGTGGTACTTCTTCATCGTCGCGATACGATTACTTTGCGCAACCGGATAGACTAGACCAAGATAAGCTGATCGATGAACTCGACAAGCGGTATGGGGAGCGATTGCAGGCGATGATGCGAGCTTTGCAGAGCGGACAGGAGGACGGATTGACGTTGATGTCTCAGCGACGAGGCGACGATCCGAGTTTTCTCCCACCGGCACCGATGACAGAAGAGGAACGCGAGGCAGAGGTTCAAGCGGAGCGTTTGCGTAGATTGCCGCACGAAAGACTCCCAGAGGTTGAAGACGACGACGAAGAAGAAGAACGTCATCACAGCCATCATCATCATCATCATCATCACGCCGACGCCGACGCCGACGGCGATAGTGATTCGCGCCAATTAGACGAGGACGCGCACGCGGGCGATCACGAGCACCACCAACACGCCGGGATCTTATCCGCCGAGGAGGATGTGTACGCCAAGATAAAGCACCCGTCGCACATTGTGCAGAGGGCGCGCGAGCGTTTTGAGCAAAACGACAACACGCAACAGTGGCACGCCAAGATCCGCGAAGACGCCGATAAATACATTGAACGTCTCCAAGAGATTCGTGCCATTGTCGCGCACGGGTCTCATAGACGCGCGATGAATGAAATCAAGCTGGGCGTCGAGGCTGTTAGACAGTGGCACGCGACGATTTCAAAGGATCTCAAGCAAAAGGTTGCCGCCATGGAGGTGGCGCTACAAAAGATTACCGAAGCCAAGGGTAAGGATCCAGAGATACGCGTGAGTGCGTTGACGGCAGACATCGGAGATGAGTTGGACGCGTTGACAACGTCCATTGGTCACATCGATGAGTTGAGAAGCGTGATGAAGAAGCTCATCTCTGAGTTGTCTGACGACGACAGCGCCGACGCGACGTCGACGTCTTCGCATCGCAGCCGCAGTCGCGATTCGGATTCGGATTCTGCCGATATCGGATCGGAGGAACCAACGCATGATTTAGAAGAACGAAGCCTGGAAGATGTGGCAGTAATGAAGAAGTGGACCGAAGGCGTGACAAAACACTGGGTCAAGTCAGATCACCCGCGGCGTCACGCAGAGGCGCCCAAGGATGACGCGGAAGTGACCGGCGATGATGCGCCTTGGGCTCATAGTTTCGCCGCTCTAGGATCGGCGAGCCCATCGGAAAGACTTCAGCTCGGTGTCAGCGTCGTGCCGGGGAACACTCTCGCGGATGTTCTCCAGCAGATTGTCGACGTCATCATGAATGTGACGGATGCTTTAGACGGCAAGACGTTTACGTTTGATGGCCATCACATGAACGTCACGCTGCGCGTCAACTCTTCACAGGTGGAGCAGACAATGCCAGAGCTTGGTCACACGATTGAGGAATCTCTCAAGGAAAGTTTTGAGTCCAAGTTTAGCTCGCCCAAGACGACAACCCACGCCGCGCTTGGTGCGTCTGCGCCCAAACAGCCAAAGAAAAGATCCATGCTTGCGCGACTCGGCGCCGCGTGGACGAAATCTTGGGGTTCCAACGAGTGGACAGGAACCGACGCCGAGGATGCGACGTGGAACCCGATTCACGGTGAAGACGACGGGGTTTACGTTGGTGACGACGCCACGAAAATCGCGCCCACGCTCACTCCAGAACAAGTGTCTCTGGCGGCGTCACGCGGTGGCGACAAGGACGACGACAACGACGACGTTGTCGGTCGTTCGGCTGAATCGGAATCGGAATTTTCCTACTTGTCCACCCCATCGCCGGGTGATGAACAATTTGAATCAAAGAGCAAAAAGCGAGTGATGGAGCGTTACGCCAAGGCTGAACACGAATCAGCCGAAGCGTGGAGAGAAGAGGCGCAAAAGGCGCAAGCTAAACTCGAAGAACTCGCCGCTAAAGGCCTGAACGACGATGAAAAGGTGAAAAAGAGCGCATCCGCCGTTGAGAGCATGAAGGGAATGATTAACGAGTTCAAAAAGGCGCTGCTCAAGGAGACCAAGGCTCACGCTCGCGTCGAAAAGGAGCTGGAAGAAACGAGAGCTCAGGCGGACGAAGACCAAGAGGATTTGCAGAAGCGCGTCGTCGAACAGGCGAAGCTTCAGATTTTAGCGGCCCGCGCCGAAGCGAGAGACGCCTCGCTCGCGCGCATCAAGGCGGAGGAAGAGGTTGAAAGGCTCACCAAGGAGAAGGAAAAAATTTCCAAAGCCGCCGCCAAGGTTCAAGCGAGCGCGGATAAAGCGTTGGATTCGATGATGCATCAAGCGCAGAAGCCGCAGGAACCGCAAAAGCCGACCGTTAGCGCCGAGGAAAGCGCCGAGGAATATGAGGATTTGGAAAACGACGTCGCGACAAAGACGCAAAAGCCTTCATCAAATAAGAAAGCTGCGCAAGCCGTGAGTCCACCTGTGAACGACGGCGACGGCGACTCGGTGACCCGACTGCTCGATGTCGGAGTTCATGCGGTGGAAATGGACAAGGAGGCGGCAGAAAACGAGCAAACGACTTGGGACAAGGCTTACCGCGCGCTCGATGCAGATTTGGAGCGCGAGGGTGACACCCTCGCTTCGTCTGCATCAAAGTCTGCGCACGACTTGCTCAACGCCGAGAAGAAGAAGTCGTCGAAAAAATCTAGCAGCGACGACGACGACGACGAAAAGTCCACGCATCGCACCTTTAAGACGGCCATCGGTTTCAAAAAGACCACCGCAATCTCAAAGATGGATGTCAAGCTCGTCCGAAGCGCCGTGCTCAGCCTCCTCGAGGCGCGCGCCCCCGGCTCGTGTTCCGACGACACCCTCACCGCCGAAAAAGACACGGACGACGACGGAAACGTCTTCATCAAAATCACCTGCACGGGCGTCAAGTCCAAACACGCCCGTGGGCTCGCCGAGCAAGCCATGTCCTGGGCGTTCGAATCGGACAAGTTTGCCTCCAATTTAGAAAAGATTGGCTTTTCCTCCGCTTCGCCAGGGCGCGTCTACCTTCGACAACGACGCCGAGCGAGTTGACCCAACTCCTCGGTTCGACGCCTCGAAGCGCGCGTAGTCCCGCGACGACAACCATTTAATACTGTACACGTACACCCATTCTAGAAGACAGAGCCGCCGCCGCGGACCGAAAACGCATTCATTCGTCAGCCAAACGCACCAGGACGGCACCCGTCGAGGGTGTGAACCGTCGGATCGACACACTCACGTATACTGTATACACATACAAATGTACACACCCGGAAATTCAAAATCACCCGCGTCTTCCCCCCTGTGAACCGTCGGATCGACACATTCAGTATACTGTATACACATACAAATGTAAACACCCGGAAATGCAAAATCTTCCCCCCCGTGAACCGTCGCGCTTTTGTGTCGACACACATTTCCATACTGTATACACATACATTGAAGTGCGAAAGGTCGCAGCCCCGGTCGACACGCGACGTGCAGGGTGTGGGTCCGTCTATTCTTGGTTCGTGACTCGTCAATGCGACACGAAAAACGCCATCGAAGGACCCTGGGGGAAAAGTGCCGACGCGTTCGGCACATCGGCACTTCTCGACGCGTTGACCACTACCGACGCCGACCCGACTCGACCGGATCGAAGCCGAGAATCGAACGGATTGAATAAAAACACTCCAACGCCACCACACCACAGCTCATCATGGGGTGCACCGATTTGGGCATCACCGCCGGCACCGTCCCGGGTACGTGGGAATGCGAAATGCGAAAAAGTGTCGCAAATTTGCGAACCCGTCATTCATTCGTTCGTCGCTCGCTCGCCCCCAACTCCGACGACGCGCGCGACGCGCGCGAACGATATTGATTCATAGATTTATTTTTACATTTCAATTCGCGGTCGCGCGGTCGATCGCGCCGGGCGAGGGCGGCGACGGTCCGACGCGTAGTTCGCGTTTGACCGCTCGATCGACCGTGTCCGACCGACCGACCGAAGAAAAAGGGGACCGATGACATCACATCGGCACGCCTCAATTTTTCACTTTTTGTATGTGTATTTAGTACCAATGAGACTGACTGAAGTTTCTCATCCACAACAGAATCGCTCTGCGAAAAGCTTGAAGAGATCAACGGCGACCACAACTCGAACTTTTTGTTGACGAGCGCGTACTTGGTCTTCTTCATGCAAGCCGGTTTCGCCATGCTCTGCGCCGGTTCTGTGCGTTCCAAGAACACGAAGAACATTTTGATTAAAAACGTTCTCGACGCGTGCGTCGGCGCCTTCGCCTGGTTCATCTTTGGCTACGGTTTCGCCTTCGGCACGACCGAAGGTCACAAGCCGAACTCCTTCTTGGGTTCGGGCAACTTTGCGATGAAGGGGATCTCTGACTCCTACGGTGTCGCCTTTTACCTTTTCCAATGGGCGTTCTCCGCCGCCGCCGCGACGATTGTCTCTGGCTCCGTCGCTGAGCGCACCAAGTTTGAAGCCTACCTCGGCTACTCCTTCTTCCTCACCGCCTTTGTCTACCCGGCTGTCGTTCACTGGGGCTGGTCCGCCGAAGGCTGGCTCGGCCCGTGGCGCACGAACGGCGCTAAACTCCTCGGCAGCGGCATGCTTGATTTCGCCGGTTCCGGTATTGTGCACATGACTGGCGGCGTCGCCGGTTTGATGGGCGCCTGGATTGTCGGCCCGCGTACCGGCCGATTCGCTCCGGACGGCCGCGTCAACCCGATGCCGGGTCACTCCGCCCCGCTCGTTGTTCTCGGTACCTTTATCCTCTGGGTCGGCTGGTACGGCTTCAACCCGGGCTCTCAACTCGCCATTGTCGCCGGCTCTCGCGTCGTCGCCCGCACCGCCGTCACCACCACCTTGGCTGCCGCCGGCGGTGGTCTCATGGCCATGGTCATCAACTACTACTTGTACCACGTCTGGGACTTGATTGCCGTGTGCAACGGTGCCCTCGCTGGTCTCGTTTCCATCACCGCCGGTTGCTCCACCACTGAGCCGTGGGCCGCCCTCATTTGCGGCATGCTCGGCGCGTGCGTCATTCACGGCGCTTCCAAGCTCTTGCTCAAGCTTCAAATCGACGATCCCCTCGAGGCTGCCCCGATGCACGGCTTCTGCGGTGCCTTCGGCGTCATCTGGGTCGGTTTCATGGCGAAGAGGTCTTACGTTGCCGAAGTTTTCGGTGTCGATACCGCTGGCGTCTTCTACGGCGGCAACGGCAAGCTTCTCGCCTGCCAAATCATCGGCGTCCTCGTCATCACCGCGTGGGTCGGCACTCTCCTCGGCGCCTTCTTCATGTTGATGAAGAAGATGAACTTGCTCCGCACGTCCGTCGAAGAAGAGACCGTTGGTTTGGACGAGTCCAAGCACGGCGGTTCCGCGTACACGATGGAACTCGTCGCCCCGGAGGCGGCTTAAATCAATACTCAAAGGTATCCAAATAAAAATTGCCTCGCCTTTGACGGCGCTTGATGAAGCACACACCACTCTCGAGCGCTCCCCCGGTCAGTGTCTACAGACCCAGCTGTACAAACAACGTTTCAGAGATTAAACAACATCTTTCGTTCTGTTTGGCTGAAATCTATCCATGCCGGAAAGAGCTTTCTCTTTTTTTGTGTAATCATGATTCATTTTTATCTTTAAATACAAATTTCGTTCAACACGCAACTACCACTCGAGACGCCACGAAGCATACCTCGGCGTTGAGTCGTGCGCGTCGTAAAGCGCACGTAATGCCGTCTCGCGGAGACGCTGTCCATCGTCGCCGGCGCTTTCGTCGGATAGTTCAGCGGCGTGAATGCCGCCGCAGATGAACAAGGCGTCGATTCCCGCTCGGCGCGCGCCGGCGACGTCGTGCTCCATCGAATCCCCGACGGCGATCACTGACCCTGATTCGCGTCCAATTTTTCCGAGTAATGCTTTATAAATGATGGCATCCGGTTTGCCCATGAGCGCGACCATGCCCTCGGCGGCGTCATCGTCGCACATCTCGGCGTACCACTTGGCCAGCGTTCCGGGCATGGTTACGAGCGCGTCTCCGCTCACCGTGACGAAATCTGGATTTGCAATCACGAGCGGTGCCTTGCCCTCGCGAGCGACGCGCTCGATGAACTCTTTAATGCGTTCAACGTCGACGGAGACGCAGTCACGATCGTCCCCGCGGCCAAAGGCTTCGGTACCGTGGATGAGAACAAAGTCGAAATCTTCCGAAGTCTCGTCCACAATTTCAATCCACTCGCTAAACTCCTTTCCGAGCGTGATCGCTCCCCGTTCGTTCCACGTCACGTGCGCGCACTTCGCTCGTCCGGTGTCTCTAGATTCTATACCTCTCTTCATCGCCGCCGCGACGGTTCGCAACGCCTCGGATGACGCATCCATTTCGTCAAACTCTGCGTCTTCCCTCTTTGCTTGGCCGACGACTCGACGCGCCGTTCGAGTCAAAAACCCATGCGTCACCTCCCCGCTCGTCATCGCCCCGGCGAACCACTGCGATTCAAATCCTAACTTTTCTAGTTTCGACACCGTTCCATCCGTTCGTCGAGACGAGTTTGAGATTATCCACAACTTTGCGCCGCTTTGCCAAAGCGCTCGAACGCACTCGCGCGCGCCGGGGTACGCTCGCTTCCCATCGTGAAGCACCCCGAATTGGTCCAATCTGCGGCGGCGGCGAGTGTGCGTCAGTCAGCGTGTTTTTTAGCATCTTTCGCGAGTCTTCTATCGACGACGACGACGACGACGACGCGCGCGCACGTACAGAAAAGTTTGGTATTCTGTGCTCAACCGTTCCACGCCACCGATGACGTTCACGTCGTCGTGTTCGCGCGTCGACGCGGCGCGCATGACGCGCGAAGAGGTTGACAGTGCGTGATGACGTTGATTCGTGCCTGTGAACGGCGGCCGACGGGTCGATGCGCGGGGAAGAGAGGTGCGCATCGATGGAGAAGCGCGGTGTGAGGCGACAAGCGGAGCGCGTCGCATGCTTTCTTCCTTCTTTCTGTTCATGGGGATTACAAGCGTGCGAGAGCGTGCGATTCTGCGTGTTATTAATCTTGCAAAAGCTCGTCGTTCTCGGCGTCGACGATACAGGCTTCTACCTCGTCAATATCGCCGCGCATGACGGCCGTCATGCAATCCTCAAAGACGCGTTCGGCAGATAACTCCTTAAGCTTTTGCGTCCAAAACGCGTCTCCACTCACCTCTGGCCTCTTTTGCAAGGTTTTAATCGTTTCACTTGACACCGTCGTATCCTCCAACGCGTCATCAACTTCCAATAAACAGGCTTCCAACGCCGCTTCGTCGCCCGCGGCCATGGCATCCAGGCACGACGCCAACAACCGTTCCGAAGTAAACTCCTTCGTCTTTTCTTCCCAGTTTACATCGTCTGGCGTCGCCGCCCGTCTTTGCGACGATGTCCGGTGCATCCGTGTCGTCGTCCGGCGCGTAGTCGTCGCGCTCGCTCGGCGCATCGGACGCATCGTCGGCGTCGTTTGCTTGCTTGACAGCAACATCCGAGTCATCATCATCATCTTGTTCGCTTCGGTTCCTTTAACGCGCGCTCACGCGGTTCGGCGCTGTCTTCGACGAAACGTTCGATCAATTTGTCGACGTCGTGTCTGTTTTCCGCACCGTTTGTTTCACGGTTGGACGTTACGCGACGGAGTGTAACGAAAATCATAAATTTGTGATCAAACTCGAGGAGGCACTGTCACCCGACAAGTCAAGTCGCGCGAAGACGCACACATTTTAGACGACGATCGGATTTTCTTCAACCTGATGCTGACACGTGGGCGTAATATTTGCAACCTTGAGTGGTATTATATAAATTCTCATCGATCGATGCTCGGTCGAATGTCGACGGCGTCTGGCATCTAACGTCGCGCATCGTCGATTTTGCGACGCAAGAGGTCGACAGCTTCGTCAGAGAGGACGTAGTCGTTTGACGCGATGATGAAGTTGAGGGTGGAAATCTCACGCGCTGTGACGCCTGCGCCATCCAATACGGACTCGTAGACGCGTTCAGCCGCGGCGAGATCGATGGAACCAGAGTCAGACATGAAACCGTCGGCGAGTGAGAGGGTTTTTTCGTCTAACTTTTGGCCGTCGACGACTCGGTAAGCCTTTTTACGACGGACTCCCGCGTTGAAAGCGGCGTTTTCGGTGCGACGAGCTTCGATGCGCGGCTCCATGTACGTCGCGGCGGCTTCGGACAAAACGTACTTGTAGCGGCCGCTGCCGCCTGCGAGGATGAGAGCCAGAGTGTTGAGCTCAATGTCCGTCACTCCGGCTCCGTCGAAGACATTTTCGTAGATTTTCTCCGCTCCTGCGCGATCGATCTCGCCCTTTGATGCCATCATGCCATCGGCGAGCAAGAGAGCCTGGTTGTCGTACTTGACGCCGCCAATGGTTCGATAGTAGCCAGTCGGAGTCTTCTTCGCCATTTGCTTGGATGCGCGCTCCTTGGCGAGCCAAGCCGACTTTTCGGCGTCCCGAGCCGAACGTAATCTTGATCTAAGTTCCGCTGCGACACCGGTGGCGTCGAGTCCTCGCGCCGTGCATTCAGCGATGAGTTCCGCGCGTTTCATTTTGCTAAGAGCCACAAGCGCCTTGGGATCAAAGACAATGACGTTACGTTTGCCGTCGATGGTGACGCTCACGGGAGCGGGCGCTTGCGCGACGACGGGCGGCGATTTCGCTGCTTTGCGCGCTTTGTCCTCTGCTATTGACGCTCTCTTGGCGAGAGCTTCCGCTTTGGCCTCTGCCTCAGCCGCGGCGAGTTGCGCCGCTGACAGACGTCCCTCTAATTCCTCAATCTGCTTTGCAAAACGATACTCAGCCTCTGACAACTCTTGAGCGGCTCGCTCGGCGGCGATTTGAGCGTCCGCTGCAGCTTCTTCTCTAGCTTGCGCCGCTGCCAAAACTTCATCTTCTTCTGCCGCGCTCAATCGTGCCTCTAAGAGAGTCAAATCTTGTCTCGCTTCCCGCAACTCTTCTTCGAGCCGCTGCACATGACTAGCAGCAGAGCTTGAAGCAGATCCAAGCTTGGCAGTCAATTCATCACGCTCTCGCATAATGTTTTCAAGCTGTTGCGCAACATCCTCTTTCATCTTGCGAAGCTCTTCGGAGTGTTGAGCGGCTCGGTCGTCGGCATCAGCCAATTTGCGCTCCATCTCATCGCTGAGGGCGCGCAATTGCATCGCCTCTGAGGCATCCTGCTTCGCCTGCTCCAATTCTCTACCGATGGTTTCCCTCTCTTCACGCGCAGAGTTGAGTTGTTCCTGAATCTCACGGGCATCGACCTCAGCCTCTCGCAGCGCTTCTTCGAGCTTTTGAACATCTTCCGTTCCACGTCGAGCATCACGTTTCGCTTCAGATAGATCAGATTCAAGCTGACGCGCGCGAGCTTCAGCTTGTTCAGCGCGAGCGCTAACATCCGCGAGCTGTACGCGCAGTTGGGAGAGCTCGGCGTTATCGCGCTGCTCAATTTGGGCGAGCGTCTTCGCAGCCTCTTCCTCGAGCAGCTTTGCGACATCCTCGGTGAGACCTTCAAAGCGAGCAGTCTCTTCGGCGACGCGCTGTTCAAGTTCCGATACGCGGGACTGTTGCTCAGAGAGCGCTCGAGAAATCGTGTCTCGCTCTTCGTTCAATGCGTCCACTTGGTCATCGAGACCCTTGGAGCGAGCATCAGCTTGCTCAGCGCGAGCGCTGGCATCTGCGAGCTGTACGCGCAGCTGGGTAATCTCATCGTCTTGTTTCTGCAACAAAGTCAACTCACTCGCCATCTTGGACTGTTCAGTCATTAATCGATCAATCTCTGCTTGCAATCGTGTTTCAAGTTCCTTTGCGGCAAGTCTCGCGGCGTCGACGCCTCGCTGCGCTTGCTCGCTAGCTTCTTGCGCAGCCTTCTTGGTTTTTTCGAAGGACGTCTCAATCTGCTTCTTCTCGTTGAGCAGTGTGTCGTATTGTGCACGAAGCCGTTCGATCTCGGATACAGCTGAGTCGCGCTCGCGCTCGAGGGCAGCCGCTTTAGAACTAGCATCCTTCATCAGTTCCTCTGCCTTTTCAGCAAACACTTTTTCCTCAGTTTTGGCGCGAACTTCTGTTGCCGACAGAGTTTCACGTATAGTCAATGACTCGTTCGTTAAACGCTCGATTTCTTTCTGAAATCGCAAAGCTTCAGCTGATGCGGCGCTCTTGATGGCATCGATTTCGCTTTGATTTGCCGTCTTGAGGCTTTCCAACTCACTTGCATACGTGCGGGCGCTTTCTTGCGCCTTCGCCGTGGCGACAGATAAATCAGAAGCACTCTTCTCGAGCTGATTACGTAGCTCTGAAATATTTTCTTGTAACGCTGCCAATTCAGACTTTCCGTCGTCTTGTAATCCCAAGAGTTGCTTCTCCAAAGCTTCCTTTTCGTTCGTTAATCGATCAACAGTTTCTTGAAGCTTGGCCATTTCGCGCAAGTTACCTTCCTGCTTCTGGGCCAAGTCTGCTTCCATCTTTTGCTTTTGCTTGTTCAAGTCGTTAAGTGTGCGCTCGATTTCGTCCTTGAGTTCCTTTTCCCTCTTGCTGGCGTTTGACTCAGCGACACTCAGAGCCTTCGAGGCTGACTCGAGTTCAGAACGGAGACGCGACAGCTCTTGTGGAGTCACTTCCGGTTTTTTAGAAGCGTCTTGCGTCATCTTGCTCTGCAACTCCGAAATCTTCTTGTTCAGCTCCGCGGCTTCGTTTTGGGCATTCCGTGCGTCTGCCAATGCGGCTCGCGCAGCACGCTCAGCCTCTTCAACAGCTAATCTCCCTTCGTTGGAATCCCAGAAAGTTTTCAACTCGTCTTCATACTTCTTTGCCTTGGCCAGCGCCTCCCGTGCGTCTGCTTCCATGACTCTGATGCGTCGCGTCTCATTCTTGTATTGGGATTCAAGCTCGCGGCGATAACGATCGGTATCAACCTTGATTTTTCTAATCTCAAAGGCGGCATCTCGTTCTGCAATTTCTGCTTCTCGCTCAACCTGACGAATCATCGTTGTCAACTCGGAGACGCGCAAATTCAGCCCTGCATTTTCCTCCCTCAAAGCCTTGACGCGTTCTTCGAGAGCGTCTGCACGCATATCATTCCGCTCAAGAGCCTTGTTGGCCGCCTTAAGCTCTGCGACCGAACGCTCTAGTGTTGCGATTTTTTGCTTGAGACGATCGACTTGTTCGTAAGCCTCATTCTTAGCAATCTCTTCAGATTTCAAGCGCTTTTGAAGTTTGCTCACTTCTTCGGCGAATGAAGTGTTTTCCTTTTCAAGCTCGATGATGCGTTCATTCGCCTTGCCATCAACGTCTGCCAATTGGTAAGCGTATTCCAACTCTGCTTGCTCTGAGCTAGATTGAAGCTCTCCTAGTTCCACTTCGAGTTGTGCAGTTCTTTTGTTTGCTGCCTCAACCTGTGCTTCTAACTCTGAAATACGCTCTGCACTCTCAGCCTGCGCGCTTAACTTGACCGCCTCTAACTCGTCCTGAAGCGCTGCCGCGCGCTCGCGTTCGCTCTCGACAGATTGCTTCAGAGAAGAGATTTCCATATTCTGCTTATCCAATTCTGCTTTGGCGCTCTCCAACTGTGACACCGCGTCACGTAGCTGTGCTTCGTTCTCTCGCCCGCTCTCTTTCATGGCCTCGACAGATCGCTTCGCCATGAACGCGTCAATGTTCTTGAGCCAAATGTCCCTGTCCATGCCAACAAAAGTCTCAATGGTAGGCGGTGCAGATGTCTCAGCCATCTGTGATGCTTGCTGTTCCTTGCGCTTCTCCATGAATACATCAATGTTCTTGAGCCAACTGTCCCTATCCATGCCAACAAAAGTCTCAATGGTAGGCGGTGCAGATGTCTCAGCCATCTGTGATGCTTGCTGTTCCTTGCGCTTCTCCATGAATACATCAATGTTCTTGAGCCAACTGTCCCTATCCATGCCAACAAAAGTCTCAATAGTAGACGGCACTTCGTCGACTTTTTGGGCCATTTGCTGTGCTTCCTTGGCTTCAGCCTGGGCTTTCGCTTCCATTTCAGCCCTCTTCACTTCCGCTTCTACCAGACGCTCGCGTTCTTCTTGCGCAGCCTCGGCCTTGGCTTCACGCTCGCGCTGTTGGCGTTCACGCTCAGCTTGTGCAGCCTTAGCCTTGGCTTCACGCTCAGCTTGTGCAGCCTCGGCCTTGGCTTCACGCTCGCGCTGTTGACGTTCACGCTCAGCTTGTGCAGCCTTAGCCTTGGCTTCACGCTCAGCTTGTGCAGCCTCGGCCTTGGCTTCACGCTCGCGCTGTTGGCGTTCACGCTCAGCTTGTACCGCTCGCGCTTTGGCTTCACGCTCAGCTTGTGCAGCCTTAGCCTTGGCTTCACGCTCAGCTTGTGCAGCCTTGGCCTTGGCTTCACGCTCGCGCTGTTGGCGTTCACGCTCAGCTTGTACCGCTCGCGCTTTGGCTTCACGCTCAGCTTGTGCAGCCTTAGCCTTGGCTTCACGCTCAGCTTGTGCAGCCTTGGCCTTGGCTTCACGCTCGCGCTGTTGGCGTTCACGCTCGATTTGCGCAGCACGCACCTTGGCTTCTTTTTCTCTCGCCGCTTGTATTTTGGCTTGCTCCTCCATCGCCTTGAGCTGTTTCTGACGAACGTTTTCTGCGTCGCGAGACTTGAAGTATATCTGAATCGCTTGACGCACGGACTGCGGCACGTCGGACGCCGGCGTCGCTTCGACGCCTGCAATCACTTTGCAAATAGCCTTGTCAAGTTTTGCGTTCGTCGCCGCGACGCGACCAGCGAATTCAGCCGCACCCGAAACTTGAGAAAAGCTCTCCGCAAAGTTGATTCGCAGCAGCTGTCTTCCTTCGAGAGTCGTCAGCAACTTTCGATATACGGTGCCATAGTACAACGTCACGAATAAACCGACAACTTGCTCAAACGCAGCAAGCGGAGGATTCGATTCTAGGCTTTCAAGAACGGCATCGATCGAAACCGTCGACGTGATCGTCGCGAGAGCTATCCCCGCCACAGCGAGCTCCGCGACACCGCGTCGCATCGCGGTATCGCGAAGCTTTAGGTATTCGTCCCAATCCAAATCGTCGTCGAAATCAATACGTCCTTCCAGCGTCAAGTCTTCCAAAAGCGAAGACGTCTCGCTCGCCGCTTTGTTCGTCAACGACTTGACCGCCCGATCCGCCTGCTTCTCATCGATCGCTGGGAAAATCTTCGACAACCGTTCCACGACGACGACGTCCAAAGCCATTCCAGACGACGAAGAAGACGCGGACGAAGACAAAGACGAAGAACCGCCCACCTCGTCCACCAACGCCTTACCCAAACTCTTCGCATCCGCCGTCGAGATCCCATCCTCGCGCGCGCCATCCGTTCCCTTCTCATTCTCCTCCCCTTCGTTCGCCGCCGATGACGACGAGGACGCAATCAAACGCCTACCGCGCGTCTTCGTATTCCGCGTCCTTCTATTCGGTTTCGCCGTCGCTCGAGTCGCCTTCGCCCCGTCTCTCGCGACGACGCGTCGTCCGGACCCCACCGCCGCCGTCGCCTCCAACGCCGACATCACGTCTCAGCGCAATCACCACCAGCGATTCCAATCCCGTCCGTCGTCAGTCGCACCGCGAAAGCGCCGCTCGACTTTGGGCTCTTTTCAAAAATCCAATCAGTCAACCGACTGTGACCGATTTGATTCGTTTCGAATCGAATCGTTCGACTTTCGACTTTCGACGAAACTTCCCTCCCCGACGCGACTCGACTCGACTCGATCGTCCGTTATCCGTCCGTCCGTTATCCGTCCGTCCGCTCCGGGTCGGCCGAAGACTGCCGCCATCGGGTCACCGAACGACGCTGGATGGATAGACGCTGTCGCCGAGCGGACGTCCCTAGTAGATCGATGATAGTCTTAAATAGGTTTATAACGCGATTCATGAGTTCATACAGTATTGATTAATCCATCTATGTTGTGGGTTGGATCCATTGGGTACAAATGTTGATAGATGGATACTTGTGATTTATAATACGAGTACATAGAAGTGTGTAGGAGCGGCTCGCGTTCGCGACGTCAGACGCCGACGACGACGACGACGGACGGCGACGACGACGAGACGATGCCGACGACGACGCGAAAACGAGCGTCGGGAAAGCCGTCGTCTTCCTCACCGCCCGGTACCGGCGGCGGCGGCGGCGGGATGACGCGAGAGGAGGCGAAAGCGCGACTCGCGGCGCTCGCCGGTGGCGGCGGCGCCGCGCGCGACTCGGACGGTGGGTTTTTAGAACGCGCGGTAGCGCGCGGACGACGACGAGACGTAGGGCGGGACGACGGCGACGGCGACCACGCGTTGGGGTTGTTCGGGACGGATGCCATGGATGAGGACGGTGAGGCGGCGGTGAAGGCGGCGAGACGGATGGCGTTCGGAGAAGAGGATGAGTTTGGAGGACGCGATGAGGCGGAAGACGGCGGAAGAAGCGGTTCGGAAAGCGACGATTACGACGACGAGTTCGGGATGGATGGGTTGGATGATGGTGTCGGCGCGTTGAGTGGATCGGAGGATCTCGATGGGATGGATGACGTCGGACGGGGAGGGAAGGGGAAGAAGAACGCGCGAGAGCGGAGGAAACGCGGCGCCGCGAGCGAGGAGTTTCGAGAGGATGGGAGACTTCGAATGCGAGGTCCGATCGAGATGGAAGGGGCGGAGTACGCGGGGAAGAGTGCGAGGAGGAGTGATTTCGCGCGGGATGAGCCCGAGGAGGTATCTTCGGAGGAAGAGGACGAGGACGATTCCGACTCTGACCCGTACGCGGACGAAGACGACGACGCCTACGTCGGATTCAATCCGGAAAGTGCGGCAGCGGACGACGATAACGAAGACGAAGACGATCAAGACGACAATAAAGACGGTTCCGATGATTCTGACTTTGATGCCGAGGGTGCGAGAGCGCGGGATTTACTAGGCGCGGCGACTGAGGGCGACGACGATCTGGCGAGAGAACTTCAAGCGTTTAGACAAGAGGAGGAACAGACGAAGAAGCTCGTCGATACCAAGGCGCAGCACGTGAGTAAGGGCAAAGCGGTGAGAGCGCAACGCACGTTGTGGGAGCGCGCGCTTCACGCTCGCATTCGTTTGCAAAAGGCAATGACGAGCGCCGCCAAGCTGCCGACGGCGCTGGCTTGTCGCGGATTGAAACGCGCGTCGCCCGACGTCGAGGACTCCATGGATGCCCTCTCCAGAATGGCGAAGAAGACGCTGCGCACGTTCACTTCTCTCCAGACGGCTCTCATGTCGAACATTTCGGACATTTCTGGAAGCGCCGATTTGAAGTCGGGCGCAACAGTCGTGGACGTTGCAGGAGACGTGGACGACGTCTGGTCTCGCACTGACGCCGCTTACAGAGCCTTTGGCAACTACAGAGACTCCACCTGTGATAGATGGTATCGTAAATCGGCAGTGTCCGTCGGTAACACGAGCGGTGGCGGAGCTGCGGGCCTGAAGGCTTTCAATCAGTCCATCTCGCAGCAAGTGTCGTCGACGATGCGAGCGCCAGCGCGCCTGATTGAAAAGTCCCAGCCGCCGAAGCGCAGCGCCCCTCCTCGGTTGGGCGAGCGTAAGTCTGCCCCGGCGACTGGTGACGACGATGACGAAGACGTGAGCGATGAGGACAAGATTGGTGTCGAGGGCTTGCAAGACGGCGAAGCGCGCGAGGAGGAGCTCTTCGACGATGTCGATTTCTACGAGCAACTCTTGAAGGAATTCCTCGAGAGCGGCAACGACGCCGGCGCTGCCGGCGCCGCGACGCTCACAAAGGCTGTGAAGCGTCGCAAGGTTGTCGATAGAAAGGCGAGCAAGGGTCGGAAGCTTCGGTATCACGTACAGGAACCGCTCGTCAACTTTATGCAAGCCAACGACGTCGAAATCCCAACCTGGGCCGAGCGCATCTTCACGCAGCTCTTCGCCTCGCACGCGTAGATGAACACAAACTTGATTCATTTCGACGAACGAATGGTGGTTATTCAGCCGCTTAGGCGTTGTAACACAAACATTAGCAAAGTTAGTTTGATTGACGCAAATGACACACATCGATTCTTTTGCGCGCCACCACTTAAAAGGAGCCTCGTAAAAATTTCAGAACACTACTTCAAGTAACGCAAAACGGTACCGTTCGGCGGTCGCGTGACGTAGCGTGGCGTGGTGTCGCGTGGTGACGCGTGGCGTCCCGTGGCGTCGCGTGATGGATTCATTCATTAGCGCATCGTGGAAAAAGTCTTGAAATTTGCGTTGGCATCCGTCAACCGTCACGCCGCGGGCGCGCTTTTGGGTTGACTGATCCTCTGACGCGGATGTCGCACTCGTTCGTAGAACTCCTCCCAATACGGAAGCTCCCAGTTGCGTCCGATCTCGCGCGCGAGATCCCAAGAACTCAGGATTCCGGTGAAGACGCCTTCGCCGTCGGTCACGATTACGTGGTGCACGCGATTTCGCATCAACAGCGCCGCCGCCTCATCCTTGCCCATCCAAGGCGACGCCACGACCACAGACTTGTTCGCCACCGCACCACATTTACAATCGAGCGAAACTTTCTCGAGCCACCACTCCAGGGCGTCTCTTTTCGTGATCACCTACGAGTTCGGTTAGAATTGAGACGCAACGAGAACGACGATGCGCGCGCGTCGCGTCGCTTCGCGTCGCGCGCGTCCATCCCGCGAGCGCGCTTACCCCGACCGGTTTCCCGACATCCAAAACCACGACGCACCCAACCCCGTCGTACGCCAACGCGTGTACCACAGACTCTATCGTGTCCTCCGAGCTCGCAGTCAAACAACTACGACGACGACGTCAATGTCAATAAAAATGTCAGTCACACATTCACGAGAAATGAAACAATAAAAATCACTCCATCCTCGCCGTGACGACCGAGATCACGACGACGCGGCGGAGGGGAAAAAACACAAACACGCACGATCGCGCCGGGGTCATGACGTCTCCAACGCGCGCGCTCATCGGCGCCATGTTTCTCAGGCAGTCAATCAATCAATCAGTCGTCAGTCTGTGTCGCCATCCGCGGTGGGTGCGCGCGATCCAACTCACCAACCCATGCAGTGCGTTTATACTGTTTAACCATATACCTAGGGTTTACAGAGCGCAATGCAGAATGTGCATTTGCGTCTCGAAACCGACGATGTCCGACGACGGACGACTGAAGCCGACGCGTAGGACGGACGGACGAGACGACGGACGAAACGTCGACGGCGCGCGCGTGTCGACGTCTCGTTTCGTGCGCGCGCGTCGACGGATCGCGATACATAATAGGATAAACTGGGGGTTGTATTTACGTGCGGGGGATCGAAAAATTGATTGCATCGAATTGGAATTGAATTTCGACAAACGTTTCGTCGTGCGGAAGCCGGAACGATGAGCGGTGACGGACGACGACGACGGGGGGGACAGAACGATGAGGATGATGACGACGACGACGACGCGCGCGGTTCACCGGCGTACGGGCGATGGAAAACATCCAACGCGAGCGATGACGGCGGCGATTTGCCGAGCGCCGAGTCCAACGCCGAACGCGCAAAGGGGTTACTTTCTCGATTTCAGACGCATCAACGCGCGGTGGCGTTACAAAAACGTAACGAGCGGAGTTATTTAAACACGAGCGGTGGGAGAGACGTGGATACGGCGTCGATGGCGTCGAGTGAGACGCGATCGAACGCGACGTTGAGCGAGAGGGACTTCGCGACTTCGGAGAACTGGAAAATTCCGACTCGAGTGCCCGGAAGAGACCGGTTCGGGGCGTCGGCGGCGAAAGCAAAATCTATCGCGAAAACGTTGCAGGTGAAACACGCGAGAGGAGGCGGGGGGGAGCGGTTTGACGTGGTGGAGAATGCGCGATTGGCGCTCGAAGCGAAGGATGCGCAGTTGCAAAAAATGGCGGCGCGACTCGCGGAGTTGGAACGCGCCAAGGATGAGGCGCAGATTGGACGCGCGAGGGGTGAGATGCGAGAGTTTCAAGCGCAAGCGACAGATTTAGAGGGTGAGATGAAAGAGGCGATGCGTAGACTTCGAGGTGGGAGTGATGGTGGAGGAAGAAACAGTGACAACGCGCAGTCGTTCGAGGCTGTTCAGAGATCAGCGCCAGTGGCGTTCGGCGCGAGAGAAGATTCAGATGCGTCGGTGTCGGAAGATCGAGGTGATGAGGATGCCGGTCCGCTCCAAAAAGAAGGCAGCGGAGACGATGCGATGCCGATGACGACGCCGCCACCGGTACCGTCTGGGAAAATCGTAGAGGGTGGAGTGCTCACGCCGAGTGGACGCATCGTTGGCAGCGCTTTGAAGCCGACGTCGACGCCGGCGTCTCGTAGGAAATCCGCTGCCGAAGCTCTAGATACGCCAGGAATAGCTAGAAACGTCATGTTTCACGCCGAGGAGGAGTACTCGGACGCCGGGGTGCAGGTGGACGCCAAGGAGGTTGCCGAACTTCGCAACGAATTGCGTGAAGTGCGGATGGCGCTCAAGAGCGCGTTCGGCGTGAGCGAAAAGCTCGTGGAACAGTGCGAGAAGAAGAACGCAGAGCTCAAGGAAAAGTCAACCGTCATCAAGCTCGCGCGAGAGGAGGTTGAAAAGTCTAGGAAAGATTTGAAAAAAGCGATTAGCGCGAAGAAGGAATTGGAAAGGCGAGTCGAAGAGCTCGAGCGTCGCGGCGGCTCCACTGCAACTGATGGAGACGCGAACCTGCGGAACCACTTGGTCTCGCTGTCGCAAACGGTGGAAAAGGCAAAGCGTTCGCACGCTGGACTGATGGATGTCATCAAAAGTGCCATAGGTGTCAACGCCGAGCTTAGCCCAGACGTGGTGTTTACCGTGCTCCCGATTTTGTCGAGCCTCGCCGTTCGGGGCGACATGGCCAACGCGCTCGTATCTGGCGGCGCCTTGGACGGCTTGTCCAACGTGTTGGAGATTTTCGCCGACGATGCATCCATCTGCTGCCGCGCTTTAGAAGCGATCGAATCCATCTGCCGTCTCGGTGCGGATTCTAGCGTGGTTGTGCACGACGCTGAAATCATCGAGCTGCGTTCGACGATGACGGATCAAGCCATCCAAGCCTGCGGTGCCGCCGTCTGTCGGTCCATCGCCGACCATCTCGAGGAGGCATCTGTGTGTGAGACGGCGTGTAGCGTCGCCCTCGCGTTTGCCGAGTTTGGAGATCACAGAAACATTCAATTTCTCGTGCAACGCTGCGACGTCGTCTCCACCCTGGTTGAGGCGTCCAAAGCGCACGGCTCGGACGAAGACGTCCAACGCGCGTCGTCGTGCGCCATCGCCGCGTTCGCGTCGTGCGACGAGGAAACGAAAAATATTGTCGAATCTTCGGGTGCCATGTCGCGATTGAAGAGATGCGTCCACGATTTAGGTTTAGACGACGCCGTTCGTCTCTTTCCAAATGTCAAGCGTTGGATTTCGTCATCGAAAAAGAAATCCCGCGACGCCGACGGCGACGCCTCGACGGAAACCGGCGCGAACATCGACGCGGCGCGCCGCAAATCCGCCGCCGTCGCTTCAAACGATATTTCCGACAATCTTTAACCCATAAAAAAGATTTCGAGTCAATACGCGATTGGGTTCGGTACGCGCGGTTGGTTCGTCGTCTCGAGGATATCGCTACAAAGCGTGTACATAATAAAGTTGCTGGCTGTCGCGTTTCTTGTATCATTCACATCAACAATCATTCTTACGTGCGCGTACTAGTAGTATTTACACGCGTGCATCGATCGATCCGTGCGGTACATCCGTCGACGGACGACGCGCGCTTCATCTTCTTAACGTCTATCGCTTCTTCTTCACCGGCTCTTCCTCCTTCTTCCCAGACATCCCCGCGATCACGGCGATCACGGCGATGACGATCCCGGCGACGATCGCGTTCTTCTTCTTATCGTCACCCGAGCTCGAGCTCGTCGTCTTCTTCGCCGGCGTCGCCGGTTTCGGTTCCGCAGCGATCGGTGCCGACGCGGGCGCTGGCGGTGCCGATGCCGTTGATTTTTTCGCCTTTTTCGAAGCCTTCTTTTCTTTTTTAGACACCGACGGCGCCACCGCCGGGGTCGTCGTCGTCGTCGGTTCCGTCGTCGGTTCCGTCGTCGGCTTCGTCGTCGTCGTCGGTGCGCTCATCGTGGTCGAATTCGAACGCGAATTCCAGGAACTCCCGAATGTGACGCTATCAATTCCCGCGTTGTTCTCTCCCACTGGGTTTCCATTCGGCAAATCTGGTGGCATCCATACGACCCATTCGTATGTACATACAGTATAATTAAAACCACGTGTACTCTGAGTGTAAAATATAATCCAGCCAGCCTGGTTCGGTGCCGACGGACAGATTTGTTCAAAGAAGATTTTTTCCATCATCATCGGGGTGATGATATTTATCTTACTTGATATCAATGATTTATACTAGTATATGTTCTATTTGTATGTATTTAATGGTGTTATACAGCTAGTAGTGTATATATGTTCTATTTTATCGCGGTGCGTCCGTTCGTCTCTTCGACTGGATGGTGCTGACTGATTTGACTGATTACCACCCCGTCCCGGTTCGTCGGTCGGTCGTCCGGTCGTCCGAGCGTTGGATTTCGCCCGGGATGAGCGACGACGAGGACGTCGGTGGTGGTGACGACGCGTCCGAGGACGAGTTCGCGGTGGTGAGTTCGACGCCGTCGTCGGCGGTTCGCCGGGCGAAGGCGACGCGGACGAAGGCGTCGCCGGCGATCGGACGAATGGGTTCGTCTGTCGCGGCGCGCGCGTCGTCGATATCGTCGATATCGTCGTCGTCGTCGTCGGAGATGAAATCTACGTCTTCGGAGAGGTTCGGGTACGTCCCGCCGTCTTGCGGATGTCCGGGAGCCGTCGCGTGGGAAGAAACTCTGAGCGCTACGGATTCCAAACCGAGCGCGCGAGAGACGGCGGCGACGAGTTCTCTCTTTGCCGGGTGGGCGTAGAGGAAGACGACGGCGTGTAGGAAACCC
>Ga0181588_10000703_pt1 | contig 30352 bp, 30 predicted proteins | sample 071ome_26_FD_148607 | JGI IMG/M metagenome (GOLD analysis project Ga0181588, IMG submission 148607) | Coastal salt marsh microbial communities from the Groves Creek Marsh, Skidaway Island, Georgia - 071409BT metaG (spades assembly) | ecosystem: Environmental > Aquatic > Marine > Intertidal zone...
TCACCCCTTCTTCAGGCCGCAGGATCGACTCACGCCATCGGCCCGATCTCGCTCGCGCCGGCGGTCGCTTCCTCGACGCGGCGCTGATTCTGGCAGCGGGCAGCTTCCTGTTTGTTCCCATTTTGGCGGTACTCCTACAGGGCATCCGAGGGCCGATCATTGAGGTGATCAGCCAAAAAGTCCTCTGGGAAGCGATGCTCCGGAGTCTGTTGATCGCCTTTGGGGCTACCGCGACCGCCGGATGTCTTGCCATAGGCCTTGCACTCTCAGCACGCCTTTTTAGGTTTTCTTTGAAAATGCCCCGCACGTCGGACTTTTGGATTTTGATCGGCTCGCTCAGTCTCGCGATCCCACCGATGATTATCGGAACAGGTCTTTTCATCGTGCTTTTGAGGGCTGATGCCGTGGATCGCGGCACACTTATCGTGATCAGCGCGGTGAACGCGCTCATGGTTTTGCCTTATCTCCTTCGCAGCATCGCTCCACCTCTCATGCAATTCGGTCATCAGCACCATCGTCTTTGCGCACAGCTGGGTCTTGCCGGCTGGCAACGCTTTCGATTAGTTGATTGGCCGGTGATTCGTCGCCCGGTGGCATTTGCGCTTGGGCTGGGGGCCGCGCTGTCTTTTGGTGATATGGGCGTTGCGGCTCTTCTTGATACGCAAGGTGCTACGACCCTGCCGGTGTTGCTTTTCCATCAAATGGGTGCCTACCGATTTGACGAAGCGGCAGTAACCGCTTTACTACTCACGACGATCAGCCTCACTCTGTTCTGGCTAATTGACCGACTGGTTGGAAGATGATGTTTCTGGAAATTGACGACCTCGAGCTTCAGCTCAACGCCTGGCGACTCCGGGTATCGTTAACGCTTGGGCAGGGTGAATGCCTCGCTTTGATTGGGCCAAGCGGTGCCGGAAAATCCACTCTGCTGTCGCTCATTGCTGGATTTGAAGAGCCCAGGCGAGGAAGCATCCAAATAAACGGACGCGCCATCGATCATCTCGATCCAGCTTCCCGTCCTGTGACCATAATGTTTCAGGAAAATAATCTATTCAATCACTTAAGCCTCTATGACAACGTAGCGCTAGGGTGTCATCCGGGATTAAAGCTCAACGCTTCGCACAAAGTACGGATTGAACAGGCCATGGTGGCAACGGAGTTAACCCAGATCGCCTCTCGCCTGCCCGCAGAGGTATCCGGTGGCGAGCGGCAAAGGGCGGCGCTGGCCCGCTGCCTGGTTCAGCAGCGTCCGCTGCTGCTTCTGGATGAGCCCTTCGCCAATCTTGACCCGCGACTGCGTCATGAAATGCACTCGCTGGTCGACGATCTGAGAAAGGCCAATGGGCTCACCGTGGTCATCGTGACTCACCTGCCCGACGAAATTTCGAGAATTGCCGAGCGCACGGTATTCATCCATGACGGCAGGGTCCTAGAGCATGGTCCCACTGCCGAGCTTCTTGCGAGACCCCGGACCGCCGAACTCATCCACTACCTAAAGTTCACACCGCAGCCATAAAATTCGGCCCGGATATACCAATCTGGAAACCCAAACGATGCGATTTCGTGCGATGGCTGTGTTGATGTTTTCGCTTTCTTCTTTTTCCGCTCTTGCCGATGAGGTGAATTGCCCTGTGAATCTTGATTTCACCAAACGCTATCTCGCCAGTGATGAGTCCGTTCGCCTTTGTGACGCCTACGCTGACAAAGTGTTGTTGATCGTCAATACGGCCAGTTATTGTGGGTTTACGTCCCAGTTTGAGGGACTCGAAGCGTTACAGCAAAAGTACGCGGAGCGCGGATTTTCGGTGCTGGGCTTCCCTTCGAACGACTTCTTCCAGGATCCTCGCTCTGAGGAAAAGATCCGCGAGTTCTGTGACCTCACCTATGAGGTTAAGTTCCCCATGTTTGAAAAGTCCAAAGTCGCCAAACGCCATGCCGAGCCGCTATATCAAGCGCTGGGTGAGGAGGCCGGCCAGTTTCCCAAGTGGAACTTCCATAAATATCTGATCGATAAAAACGGTCACGTGGTTGGCAGTTTTGGGCCAACGGTTGCGCCGAATAACGGCGAGCTGATTGAGAAGATCGAGTCCCTACTGTAGGGGGCGCCGAGTCCTGCCAATGGCGGTTACTATCACCCCATGGCCACGACTCAAAAAAAACATGTTGTCTTTACCGATCTGGATGGCACGCTGCTTGATGCAGACCAGACTCTAAGCAAGAGAAACCGCGCCACGCTGGTCGATCTTGAGTCGCGCGGCGTCATGCGTGTCGTGATCACGGGGCGATCACTGTTGTCTTGTGATCGAGTCATCGACGCCGCGTTCCCCATCGATGTGTTGGTAACGTCTTCTGGAGCGGGGATATTCAATCACAGCCCGCGGCGGTTATTGCACGCCTTTGGGCTAAGCGCATCGGAAATCGAAACGGCTGTCGGTGTGCTTCAACAACTGGACATGGATTTTATGGTCCATGCGCCTGTGCCGGATAACCATCGCTTTCAATGGTATCGCGCTGGAACGCGAAACCCTGATTTTGATCGGCGCCTTTCGCTCTATGAGGGGCATCATGAGCCATTGGATCTCACCGATCCCCTTCCGCAGTCTGGAGCCCAGCTTCTTGCGATCTGCAAGGCAGCATCGGCGGAGGCGCAGCATGAAACCCTGAGACGCTACTTACCTGAACACAACGTGATCCGCACGACTTCACCGCTGGATCATGAGTCCACCTGGTTTGAGATTTTTCCCAAGACCGTAGGCAAGGCGCAAGCCGCACAATGGATCTGTACCCATCTTGATCTGGCCGCCGAGAGGGCTCTGGCAATCGGCAACGACTTTAATGATGTGGATATGCTCCGATGGGCGCCCGTTGCCCATGTGGTCTCCAACTCGCCATCAGCTCTCACCCAGGAATTTCACACGGTTGCCGACCATCAGGACGCCGGCTTCACCGAAGCGGTCAACCTTTGGCTTGATCAAATCGCCTGAGGCGCATCACCATAACAACTCGCCGCGGGTAAATGCCCGAGCGAGATCAGATCCCGGAGAATCAAAAAACTGCTCGGTCGCTGCGTGCTCGATCAGTCGTCCGTTGTGCATGAACAATACGTCCGCTCCCACACGCCGCACCTGACCCAGGTCATGCGAGACCATCACAATGCGAATCTGATCGTTGTCCATGTCCCGAATGATCCGCTCAACAGATCCTGTGGCCGCAGGATCAAGGTGAGCCGTCGGCTCGTCAAGGAATAGCACCCGAGGTTTAAGCGCCCACGCTCGCGCTAGCGCCAGACGTTGCTGCTCGCCCCCCGAAAGCACCTTGGCATCTCTTTGGGCGATGTCCGAAAGCCCGGTCTTCTCCAGCGCTTCGCGAGCCCGCTCCCGCCTTTCGGATGAGGGTACTCGACGCACCGATAAGGCATGCTCCATGTTTGCCAACACGGAGCGGCGTAGAAGCACTGGCCTTTGGAAGACCATGGCCTGAGCGCGACGCTGTTGATCGGCGTCTCCGCCTGCCCAACGAACCGCCCCTGAGGTGGGCGTGAGCAAGCCATGACACAATCGCAGCAGCAAACTCTTTCCCGCTCCGTTAGACCCCACCACGCACGTGGGTCGTCCGGGCGGTAAGCAAAATGAAACGTTATCGATAAGTGTCTTACCGCTCACATCAAAGCGAAGCGATTCAACATTTAATGGAAGGAGTTCAAAGGATTCAGACATAGATCAGTGTGGACGTTCTCAGGCTATTTACGCGAGCCTGTTGAAACTCCAATCAACGCGGAATAAGCCCGGGGCGTCCCTGCGCCGATAAGTCGCCTATCCCGGGCGAGCCACGTCACGCGATCGGCCGATTTGCGTCCCGACGCCCTCATCCGTCAGGGTTTCGAGCAATGTCGCATGCGGAACCCGGCCATCTGAGATGGTCGCGGTGCGCACCCCGCCAGCCACGGCATCCAACGCACAACGCACCTTAGGCAGCATGCCCCCGGTAATCACACCGGCATCAATCAATTCCTGCACTCGTGCTTCCGACAAGCCGGTCAACAATGAACCATTCTGATCCAGCACGCCTGGGGTATTGGTTAACAGAATTAGCTTCTCCGCACCCAGTGTGACCGCCAGTTTTCCCGCTACAGTGTCGGCATTGATGTTATACGCTTTTCCATCATCGCCCATCCCGATTGGGGCGATGACAGGAATGAAATCACCCTCATCCAGCACATCCACAACGCTCGGATTGATGGATTTGATCTCCCCAACGAATCCAAGTTCTACGGGATCCTCTTCGGCCGACGCACCCTCTTTCTTGAGGATCAGTTTACGTGCCCGAATCATGTCGCCATCCTTGCCAGACAGGCCGACCGCTCGTCCGCCGTGGGCGTTGATGAGGGCGACAATGTTTTTATTCACGAGCCCACCCAAAACCATCTCGACCACGTCGATGGTTTCACTGTCCGTCACCCGAAGGCCGTCCACGAACTCACTTTTCTTGCCCATCCGCTCAAGCAACTGACCGATCTGTGGGCCACCGCCGTGCACCACCACCGGATTCATACCGACAAGCTTCATCAGGACCACATCACGCGCAAAACCACGCTTCAGCGATTCATCAGTCATGGCGTTGCCACCGTACTTAATGACAATGGTCTGGCCATGAAAATGCTGTATGTAGGGCATCGCCTCCGCAAGGAGGCTTGCCATCATGGCAGGATCTTTGACTTGACTCATTTTTTGTAGGGGTGACGTAATCGCGGGGCGCAAGTATACCGTTCGTGACTTTTGCACCAAGCTATCAGGCGGCCCTGCCGTCGAGACCTTTGTGGAGCGGTGCAAAAAAAAGGGCCGCGATCGCGGCCCTTTCGTTCGACCCAAACAGGCTCAGTTGACCTTTATGTCCACTTTACGCGGCTTCACCTCAGCCGTTTTCGGCAGCGACAAATGCAGGACGCCGTCCTCATACCGCGCCCCGACTTTGGATTCGTCCACATCCGAACCCAATCGCAGCGATCGTACAAATTTTCCGTAGTAGCGCTCTTGGCGAATCAGTCGACCCTCTTTTTCTTCTTTTTTCTCTTCGTTGCGCTCGGCATTTATGGTCAACACGCCATCTTTTATCGTCACATCCAGACCATCACGCGAGACGCCGGGTAATTCGGCTTTTACAAGATAGGCGCCTTCGGTCTCGCTTACATCGATAGCAGGACTGCGGGCTGCGTCCCCTCGCCGAGCAGTCACCGGCGCACGGAACCAATTACCCATTACATCATCGAAATCACCAAATACATCCCAACCGCGAGTACGCTCCACCGGTCTTACGATATTGTTCATTACACGCTCCTTAGTTCTGGATGGGCCGCATCTGGCGGCCCGAATTTTTTACCTGTTTTAGAGGTGGTGTCGATCAATACATTTTCAAGATGCGGTGAACATTATTTAATGTCTTGGGTCCCCGGCCGGTCAGTACATTCCAGAAAGATACGCTTGCTGCAGGTTGCGCAGATTGCGGGGTCCAGCGTGGGCAGAATACCTTTAATCGCTTCGCCTTTTGATATGTATTCACCGGCAGGCTGGATCTGCTCCATATATCCGCCCTGATTAATCACATCACGCGCGCTGTCCTTTAACTGGTAAAGCGAGAGGCTGCCTCCCATCGCACGACGAGCGCGCGCCTCCTCGACCAAAAGCTCTGCACCGGCCACATCCACCTGCGCAATACCCTGGCTGAGCAGCAGAAGATGTTTCTGTTCCGGGTAATGCTCGCGCAGTCTCTGAAAGATCTCGCGTACGTAGTTAACCGCGCCAAAATACAACGAGTCATCAACTCGAATCATCTTGAGTTGTGGGCACTCGGGCAGGCTGGTGCTGGTAGAGAACTTACGCTTTGGAGAGGCCGGGTCTGGCGCCCGGCTCAAGATCCTCGGCCGAGACGTTCTGCGGAGATACACCAGCAGCGACAGCAGCACGCCAAAGAGGATAGCCCGCTCCAGATCGACGAGCACCGCGCTTGCGAGCGTGATTGCAATGATGGCGGCCTCCGCTTTAGAGGCCCTGATGATCTTTTTCAGCGCTCTAACATCCACAAGACTCCAGGCGATCATCATCAGCAGGCCCGCCATTGCCGCATAGGGCAAAAATTGGGTGATCGGGGCAACAACAAAAATAACCGGAATGACGAGCAGGCCTGCAAGCGCTGCCGCAACGGGCGTCCTCGCGCCCGCTTCAAAATTTGCAGCGCTACGATTGAACGAGCCGGTGGCTGTAAAGGAAGAAAAAAAACTGCCGACCACATTCGAAAAGCCTTGGCCGATGAATTCCTGATTCGCATCGAGCACCTGGCCGGACCGAGTCGCGATAGAGCGCGATATCGAGACCGCCTCGGTCAGCCCGAGGATGGTCATCGCGAACACCAATCCGGCAAGCTCTGACCAAAGATTCAGCGAAAAGACCGGCAGGGAAAGTGGGGGCAGCTGCTGGGGAAGCGCGCCAATAGTGGCGACCGCAGCGTCCGGATAAACCCAACCGATCAGAATGCCCGCAACACTGCCGCCAATCAATGCGCTAATCATGTAGGGCATTTGAGGCCAATAACGCCTACTGACCACACCCGCAACAATCGTTGTCAGACCCACTGCTATCGTCGCCGGCTGCCAGTCCTTCCAGGCAATCGCCGCCTGATGAAGGACCTCGTAAAACGGAACGCCTTTAGGCAAGGTTACGCCGAGAAACGATCCAAGCTGCTTAGTGGCAATCAGGATCGCAGCACCCGCAGTAAAAGCGACGACCACGGTGTGCGAAACGAAGTTAACAATGACGCCCAGCCGCGCAAAGCCAAGCACGACCTGAACCACGCCCACTAAAAAAGCCACCGTGATCGCGAGGCTCACATACTCGGCGCTCGCAGGTTCGGCGATCTGACTCAGAGCCGAGAACATCACCACCGATGCAGCGGTGGTGGGCCCCGAAACCAGATGGAAGCTTGATCCGAACAGGGCGGCAATAATCGCGGGCACAATGGCTGCATAGAGACCGTACTCCAGCGGCATTCCGGCGATGGCGGCAAATGCCACGCCCTGGGGCACAACCAAAATGGCGCCAGCCAAACCGGCGATACCATCAATGCGAATTGTTTCCCGCGTGACCAGCTTTCGCCAGCGAAGGAAGGGGAAGATTCGCTTGAGCAGCATAACGATTCGCTCAGATCAGGACTTTACGATCAGTCCTGCACCGCCATCAGGCTCCTTGCCAAAGCGCAAATCAAGAACCTCGAATGCATACATGCCGACGCCCATGGCAAGAACAAAAATAATGACCGACTCATAGCCTGTGACCAAAGACACTAGGGCCGGGCCGGGGCAAAAACCGACAAGACCCCAACCCACCCCAAAGAGAGCGGAGCCGATCACTAACGGCCGATCAATATCGCGACGCGTGGGTAAGGTAAATGTTGCTGCAAATGCCGGAGCAGGACGTTTCAGAATCAGAATATGGCCCAGGAGGTAGGTCACCGTCGCTCCGAGCATCACAAAAGCAAGGCTGGGATCCCAATTGCCCGCAACGTTAAGAAATGAAGTCACCTTCTCAGGCTGAGTCATTCCCGAAACGCCGAGCCCAACGGCAAAGACAACGCCGGACAGAAAGATCATTACCAGAGCCATTAGATCTTGCCTCCAAAAATGAGATGGACGGTTACTGCCGCAGCGACTCCCGTGGCCATGAACGTTGCTACCGCAACCAGCGATCGCGGTGATACGCGGCCAATACCGCAGATACCGTGCCCGCTGGTGCAGCCGCTTCCCATGCGACTACCAATGCCGACCAAGAGCCCGGCCAGCATTACGGTAGACGCGGAACTTTTGAGCTCAAATTGAATCGACTCGGGGTAAAACAGGGTCAAGATGACGCCGCCCACCAAGAGCCCGGCGATGAACACCGTCCGCCAGAGGGTGTCGCCGCGCTTGAAGGCGAGGAAACCACCGAAGATGCCACTGATGCCGGCGACGCGGCCGTTAAAAAAGAGGAGCGACAAAGCGGCGATCCCAAGCAGGAAACCGCCTATCAAAGCCGTAACCGGTGTAAATTCAGTCATGGAGACACCCCGAATGTTGATGGGTAATAATCAATATATTATAAATTACTAATTTATAAATTTAAAGACTGTTTTTAGCAATTTTCGAAATGTCGAGTGGCTCAACAAAGGCTCGCGCGGCATCAGCAATACGACTTATCCAGGGAATATGAGCGATGGCTAACGCCGCTTTTGATGCCGTAGTGGTCGGCGCCGGGATTATTGGTACATCGACCGCTTATGCCCTCAGCCAACGTGGCTTAAAGGTCTTAGCGATCGATACGCTGGCCGGCGCCGGGCAAGGCGCGACCAGCAGTTCGCTGGCGATGATTCGAACGCAGTATTCAACGCGCGAAGGCACTGCGCTCGCTTGGGAGGGATATCACTGCTGGAAGGATTGGCGGGCATTCGTCGCATTACCCGAAGACGAACCGATTGCGCCTTTTCATCTCGCCGGCGTGCTGACCTTCAAGACCGAAAATAATGGGTTTCTGGAATACCCGCTTCAATTCTCAGAAGAGCTCGGCATCCCGTTTGCCTCGTGGCCGCTCGAAAAACTGCGCTCGGTATTTCCCACATGGAATTTCACAAGTTTTGGTCCGCCGGTCGTCTCCGAGCATCCGGCCTTCGGCGCTGAATCCGATCATCCGCTCGAAGGTGTCTTCTTCCCCTGCGGGGGCTATTGCCCCGACCCTCAGCTCGCTGCGAAAAACCTCCAGCGCGCGGCCCAAGCGCACGGCGCCGAGTTTCGCTTCAATGTTTCTGTAAACGGCATTCATCAGCGACAGAATCGAATTACCGGAATTAGTCTTACGAACGGGGACACCATCGACTGCTCAATCGTTGTCAATGCGGCGGGACCGTATTCACAGGCGGTGATCGCCATGGCGGGACTTGCCGATAGACAGAACATATTGACCCGGGTGATCCGTCACCAAACGGTGCATATCAATTGCCCCGATTCCAGAGCTGTGGACGATTCACACATCATGCTCTATGACACAGACGTCGGCAGTTACATTCGAGACGACACCGGGACGCATATCCTGGTGGGCAGTCTTGGCGCTGAAGGCGAAACCGAAGATTCTGCTGACCCCGATGCCTTTGATCGCAATCTCTCGCCCGGCGCGGTCGAACCTTTGTATCGACTCGCTCAGCGGATTCCCTCCCTCGGTATTCCCAACAGCCTGGCCGGGGTCGCCGACCTGTGGGACGTCAGCGACGACTGGATTCCGATTTATGACCGCACGGATCTCGATGGGTTTTATCTTGCTATTGGCACGAGCGGCAACCAATTTAAAACGGCGCCCGCAGCGGGGGCGCTGATGGGCGCACTGATCGAAGCGTGTGAGGATGGTGCCGATCACGACCGTGACCCCATTGAGTACACGCTCCCCTACACGCGGCACAACATCAACCTTGGATTTTTCTCCCGCAATCGAGAACCAAACTCCGCCAGCAGCTTATCCGTGCTCGGCTGATCGGCTCTGCGCTAGCCTTGGTCAGGGAATAATTCGGAGAGATCCTCAAGCTGATCCAGGCAGATCAGTTTCTGTTGAAGCGCTTCTGCGTCATCGCCAAGCACCGGGCGCGCTAACGATAGAAACTTTGCGCGATGCATATCCGCCTCGGGAAAATTCTCCGGCTCACCCTTTGGAATCTCGACGCAGCGGCTTTTCGTAACGCCGTCCACAAAACGGAGTGTGACCTTGCCGCCCATCCGCTCCGGGTAAATGGCATCCATGTCGGCGTCTTCCTGAACGTCAATCCGTTGCGCCAGTTCCAACGTCGTTGCATCACTTAAATAACGCGCATAGTCATCCCACGTCAGACTGCCCGTCTGGGCTGCCACCGCGCCGGTGAAATGCATCGAGAACTGGCCGCCGACCACGCCGTTGGGCTTGCGTCGGTAATCCTGGGGTAGCGCCGTGAGATCCATTCCCTTTCGAGGCAATCCAATAGAGATTGAGGCAATCTCGCTGGCCGACACCCCCTCGCCAACAATGTCCGCGATACCATCAATCGCCGAATGGCTAAATCGGCAGGAGGGATACGGCTTCACACCAATTTGCATGGTCTCCCATTCGTCACCGAGCCGTGCGATCGCCAGCGCTGGATCGGGATTTGGTGCGTAGCTTTTCAAGAAGCCGCAGTCACCCTCGACCGCCTCACTCGCTCCGACAAAGCCCTGAACTGCCAATGAGGAAGCAACGACACCGACCATCGCGGCGTTGCCCACCTGAAACCGTTTCGTCCAGGCGCTGTTGACGAGAAACTGCATTGACCCGGCCGCCTGGCTTAAACAAATCCCCATAGCCATGGCCAGCTGATCGGCATTGAGACCGAGGGCTCGTGCTGCGGCAACAGTAGCACCAAAAGCACCGGTAGTCGCCGTCGGATGAAACCCTCGATCGTAGTGATCCGCAGGCTTCAGAGCGCGCCCCAATCGACACATCACCTCGTAGCCTGCGACCACCCCAGCCATGACGTCGGCGCCGGAAGCGTTTGCCATCTGTCCGGCAGCGAGTGCCGCCGCAAAGACCGGCGCCGTCGGATGAACGGTAGCCGCGATATGGGTGTCGTCAAAGTCCAGACTGTGAATCAAAGTGCCATTAACAAGCGCCGCAGCCGGAAAGCTATAGCCACCGGAATCCGCGAAGACTCTTCCCCTGCCCTGTCCCATGCCCATACTGTCGACCGCAGCCATCAAGGCCGGTGTCGATTCGGCTTCTTGGCGCGCTCGGATTGCAATGCCCACGCTGTCCGTGACCAGAAGGCAGGCGCGCTGCATGACATCGGCCGGGATATTTCCTGCTGAAAGCGTGCTGGAGAAGTCACTCAGTACTTCAGTAACGCGAGGGGACGTCATAAGTTAATCCGTCGTAGGAGTAATCTAGAGCCAGCGAGCCTAGCGGCCTTTAAAGTCGGCTTTTCTTTTTTCATTGAAGGCGAGAATGCCCTCGCGGCGGTCTTCCGTTGGGACCAGCTCGTTATAGGCAGCGAGCTCTGCCTCATAGTCAGACTTGATATCCGAAAATTCAGCGTGGTTCATTGCGCGAAGCGCTGCGCGAATGGCCAAAGGTCCATTTCCAGCAATGCGCAGGGCAACGTCACGCACCGCATCGGTTAACTCACCCGGCTCACAGACCCGGTTTATGAGACCCCACTCCAGAGCCTGACGGGCATCGAAAGGCGCCCCCGTCAAGATAATCTCTTTTGCCCTTCGGATGCCTACCGACCGCGGCAGATACTGTGTGCCCGCCATCCCCGGCATGATGCCGAGGGTCGTTTCGGTCAGAGCGAACCGAGCGTGCGTTGCCGCGTATGCAAAATCACAAGCGAGCGTGAGCTCCGTCCCACCACCGTATGCCGCGCCGTTGATTGCGCCTATCAACGGCATCGGAGCATCCATTAATGCTCGAGCCAGATCCTCAAAGACGAGATGTTGGGCAAACCAGGCTTCATCGGTCATCCCGTTACGCTGTTTGAGATCGCCCCCCGCGCAAAACGCCCGCGCACCCATCCCGGTAAGAATCACGCACCGCGCCTCGCGGGCGCCGGACCCGAAGTCACGAAACACCTCCAGCAGCTCTTCCGCCATTTGCGTGTTGAACGCATTGGCCACTTCCGGGCGATTCAGCTTCACCCAGGTAATATGGTCCTCTCGCTCTACCAGAATGGTTTCAAAATTATCGCGCATGGACCAATCAAAATCTGAGATCATGTATTAATCGAATAACCACGCTCGATGCTGCCTACTTGCCATCCAGTTCTTCGAAGACCCGCTTGGCAATCCGATGGCATTCCACAGCCACCGGCACACCGCAGTAGATCGCAATCTGATTAAGGATTGCCTTGAGCTCGTCGCGACTCACGCCGTTCACCAGGGCGCCACGGAAGTGAAGCTCCCATTCGTGCATTCGATTCAGCGCTGCGATCATGGTGACATTCAACATGCTGCGCGTTTTACGATCGAGAGTGTCATCACCCCAGACCGCGCCCCAGCAGTATTCCGTCAGAAGTTCCTGAAAGTCACGCGCAAAATCACTCGCGTTAGCCAACGTGTTCTTGACATATTCAGCGCCCAGCACGTCACTGCGAACCGCCAGACCCTTCTCAAAACGTTCCTTATCCATCGTTAATCTCCTTAAATTGAGAGGGGGATTATGCCCTGATCCTATAAGGAATATGACCGCATCAGATCTTCGATCAGCCACGATCGTTAGGGCTAGGAGTCCACCTCCCCATGGGCCTCGAGGAAATCGAGAATCGTTTCGCTGACGAGCTCTGGGGCTTCCCAAGGGGTGAGATGGTGAAGTCCCGGAAGGATCAGAAGCTCGCCATGCCTCAGGTCAGCCACCATCCGCCGTGCGATCTCCGGAGTGGATCCGGGATCATGCTCGCCTGCAATGACCAATGTTGGGCAGGTGACCTGCGTGAGCGCATCTTGGACGATCGCGTCTGCATCAATAAGCGCTGAATACGCGGCGATGTAGGGCTCGAGTCGATTGGAAAGCATCTTCTCACGGATGATGGCAACACGCTCTGGAAATGCGGCGTGGAAGGCTGAATCAAACCAACGCGATAACGCAGCATCTGCCACTGGCCCAAGCCCTTGCTCGCGGGTGAGCGCGAGCCGGGAGCGCATACCCGTCAACTCCGTTGTGTCGCGCCGGTAAACGGTGTTCATCAGAATCATCGTCTTCAGGCGATCGCTGTGTCTTCCTGCAAAGCCCTGGGCAATCACGCCCCCCATCGATAATCCAATCAGATGGAATCGGTCTATCGAAAGGCTGCCAAGCAGCTCTTCGAGCTGGTCGATGAAGGTACGGATATCCGATATGGGTTGGTCCGCCGACTGGCCATGGCCCAGAAGGTCGTAGCGCACCACGCGATACTTGGGCGCCAGCGCAGCCATTTGCAGGTCCCACATGGTGCGATCCAGTCCGACGCCGTGAACAAGCACAATCGTGTCGCCCGTCGAGCCAGGTCCGGAGACGTCATAGGCCGTACCCTCCGGTGTGATGTCGTGATCCAACCTAAAATCTCCTCCGTCTGAAAACCTGAACAGACGCATACGCCGTTAGATTAACTATGGTACTTTAACTTTCCATTTTTTCCGGGTATCGCCATGGGTCGCCCTCGCAAAGAAGTCATCGGCAAACCGCTCGTCATAAACGGTCGACAGCTGTCGCTGTCCCGGGCCGTGCGGGCGGGCGACTTTATCTACCTTACGGGACAAGTTCCGATGGAGAACGGTGCGGTAATGACTCACGGTACCATTGAAGAGCAGACGCGAGCCTGCCTCGAGCGCATTCAGGAGACATTATTCGAAGCCGGATGTCAGTTATCGGATGTGGTGAAGTCGATGATCTGGCTTAAATCGCGGGAGGACTTCCCCGGTTTCGATTCGGTCTACGGGGAATTTTTCCCCGACGGGCCGCCTGCACGATCCGCATTAATAAGCGATTTTCTCGTCGATATTCGCGTCGAAATCGAGTGCGTCGCTTATTCCCCTCAAAATTAGTACATGGGAGAACCTCTTATGACGAACCTCAAACGCTATCAGATGTACATCAATGGCGAATGGACCGATGCCCAGGACGGCGCCACCTTCACCAGCACAAACCCAGCGACGGGGCAGTCGTGGGCTGAGGTTCCGGAGGCCACCGAGGCAGACGTAAACCGAGCTGTTGAAGCCGCACATCGGGCGTTTAAAGAGGGACCGTGGTCATCGCTTACGCCCACCGCTCGCGGCAAGATGCTTCGACGCCTGGCCGATATCCTTGCCCAACACTCGGAAGACCTGGGCCGATGCGAGACCGTCGACACGGGCAAACTATTCAAGGAAACCCGCTGGCAGGCCAACTATATATCGGACTTCTTTCATTACTATGCCGGCTTAGCCGACAAGGTCAGCGGCGAAACACTGCCGATCGATAAACCTGACATGATGACTATGACGATCCGCGAGCCGCTTGGCGTGGTGGCAGCGGTCGTACCCTGGAACTCTCAACTCTTTTTGGTCGCAGTGAAAATCGGCCCGGCTCTCGCGGCCGGCAATACGGTCGTGCTCAAGGCCTCTGAGCATGCGTCCGCGCCCATGTTGGAATTTGCGAAAGTTTTCGAAGAAGCCGGATTCCCGCCCGGCGTCTTCAACGTGGTGACCGGGCATGGAGAACCCTGCGGCAGGGCGCTCACGAGTCATCCTCTCGTAGACCGGATTAGCTTTACGGGTGGGCCTCATACCGCACGCCATGTCATCCGAAATTCAGCCGAAAACTTTGCGCAAGTCTCCCTTGAATTAGGCGGTAAGTCGCCGGTAATGGTGTTTGAAGATGCCGATATCGAGAGTGCAGTAAACGGCATCCTGCTCAGCATCTTTAGCGCCAGCGGGCAAAGCTGCGTCGCGGGCTCGCGACTGCTACTGCATGAGTCGATCAAGGACGAGGTGCTCTCGCGCGTCACCGATAAGGCCCGTCAAATTCGCATCGGCGATCCCCTGGACGACGCGAGCCAGATGGGGCCGCTCGCCACAGAGGCGCAGCTGACAAACATCAAATCTACGCTCGCGGATGCAGATGTCCAGGGTGCCCGTATTCTTTTCGGCGGCAACACCCCACCCGGGCTCGATACCGGTTGGTATATCGAACCGACGGTCGTTGATTGTCCTACCCAGGATATCGGTGTGGTGCGAAACGAACTGTTTGGGCCGGTCGTCAGTGCCCTCACTTTTCGAAGCGAGGAAGAAGCCCTACGGATCGCAAACGACACGAACTTCGGCCTCGCCAGCGGCATCTTTACCCGCGACGTTGGGCGTGCGCTGCGCGTGAGTAAAGCGATTCGTGCCGGTATCGTGTGGGTAAACACCTACCGGGCGGTGTCCCCCGTTGCGCCCTTTGGCGGGTTCAAAGACAGCGGGTACGGACGGGAGTCCGGCATGGAAGCCATCTATGACTACACCCGGCCCAAAACCGTATGGCTCAACACCTCCGCCGACCCCATTGCGGATCCGTTCGTGATGCAATGATTCGCGACGCTAAACGCGATCAAAAAGCCTATCGAAAAAAGGTTTTGTCCAGTTCATCATTCACCAGCCGGATGCTAAACTGCCGCCGCCCTCTCACCGAGTAAGAGTCGCCGTAATGAAATTTCAGCTGGCCATCAACATGGAGCGCATCACCCCGGACACGGACATGCGCGAGGTCGAGCAACACACACTTGAAATGGTCCAGATGGCCGACCAGGGGGGCTTTCATATCGTTTGGGCTGCAGAGCATCACGCGCTCGAGATGACGATCGCCCCCAATCCGTTTCAGATTCTGACGTGGTGGGCAGCGCACACCGACCGCATCCGTCTCGGCACAGCGGTTGTGGTTGCACCGTACTGGCATCCGATCAACGTCGCAGGTGAAGCGGCGCTACTCGATCTGTACAGCAACGGGCGACTCGAGTTCGGGATTGGCTCAGGTGCCTATCAGCGCGAATTTGACCGTATGCATGCCGGCTTGAAGCAAACCGATGCATGGCGCTACATGCAGGAGATGCTGCCGGCCGTTAAGGCGCTATGGCAGGGCGATTACGCGCATGACGGCGAGTACTGGCGTTTCCCTGAGGCCACCTCGGTGCCGAAACCGCTGCAGACGCCCCATCCACCGATCTGGGTTGCCGCACGAGCACCCATCACGTACGACTATGCCGTCAAGAATGGCTGCAACATTATGTCGTGGCCGTTAACCCGACCGATGAGCGAGCTGGAGACGTATCTTGGACGTTTGCAAACCGCTCTGGATGAGAATCCCGGGAAACCCAGGCCCATCTTTTCGGCCATGCGACACACCTGCGTGTACGACGACAAAAAAGACTGGATGGTGCCGGTGGAGGCTGCGCGTCGACAACTCGCCCAATTCGAAAACCTATTCAAGAATGCCGGCGGCGTAACCAACGGCTTCCCCGCGATGATTGATCTGGCTACCCTTGAGAATCGGGACGAGTACGATCCAAAAATGCTCGACGAAAATCTGATGTTTGGCACCTCCGAGGAGGTAATCAATAAGCTTCGCCTTTATGATGACCTTGGCGTTGATCAGTTCACGTATTACGCCAGCCTGGGTCTCGGCCTGAAGGAGCAAAAGCGATCGCTCGAGCTCTTCATCAACGAGGTCATGCCCGAATTCGCCGAAACTGCACCGGTCGCAGCTACGGGCTGAGGCTAGTAGCAGCCCGAAAAGCCGCGGCCCGGCAACCTAGACCCAGAAGAATCCCGCGACCGGTTTGTTCTTAACCGGTATCAACTACATCTGCGCCTAATCTGCGCCTAGCGGATGCCGAGTTTCTCTCGGGCCTCATCCGCATCACAAATTCGACCGCCGAGATCCCGAATAATACGCACCGCTTTCTCAACAAGTTCGGCGTTACTGGCGGGCACACCTTTTTCAAGATAAAGGTTGTCCTCGAGGCCGACGCGCACGTTTCCACCCAGCAACATGGCCTGCGCAGCCATCGGCATTTGCGCGCGACTGATTCCAAATCCTGACCAAAAAACATCGCTGGGTAGCTGGCTGACCATAGCAGTCATCGTGGCGGGGTCCGCCCCGGCGCCCCACGGAATCCCCAGGCAGACCTGGTACATCGCGGGCCCTTTGATTAGCCCCTCGTCCACCATCTGATTTGCAAAGCGCAGGTGTCCAAGATCAAACACTTCCATCTCGGGCTTAACACCAATCTCCGCGTAACGAGCGGCCATCTCACGAAGCATGTTCGGTGTCTGTACGTACACGTAGTTCGCGTTATCGAAATTGATAGTGCCGCAATCTAAGGTCGCGATATCCGGACGCAACAGTTCGACGTGCGCCATCCTCTCTTTTGCCCCAATCAGATCCGTTCCTTCACCCGGGATATGCGGCTGCTCATCATCCACGATGAGATCGCCGCCCATACCGGCCGTCAGGTTAATCAGCACATTGCGACCACTTGCCCGCACGAGCTCAACCGTTTCCTTGAAGAGATTGATGTCTCGACTGCCTTTACCGGTTTGCGGGTCGCGAACATGGAGGTGAACGATTGCTGCCCCGGCGTCGGCTGCCTCAATCGCAGATTGCGCGATCTGCTCCGGCGTCACCGGGATTGCCGGATGCTTGTCCACCGTATCGCCGGCACCCGTCACCGCGCAGGTCACGACCACATTCGTGTTCATTGCCATCCTCTTATCTCCTTCAAAGGGGTTCCGTGTTATTGCTGTTCGTGTTTTCGAGAGCGTTTCGCCCGCGCTCGATATCAACCCATCCGTGGCCAGCCGTCTTCCGCATGAGAATACCAGTGCGTATCCAGTACCTTCTGAATCTCGGCCAGACATCGATCACGGCGTCGCTCCATGTCGCTGAACTCACGAGCGCCCGACTCTTCCTCGCAGCCTTCCACAATGCGTCGTTTCAGTTCATCGGTCAACTCAGGCGCTTTCATATGGGACCACGGCAGTTCAAGAGCAGGGCCAAATTGCTCGATCGTATGTCGCATGCCGCCGGGCCCTCCGCCGAGATGCCAGGCCAGGAAGGTGCCCATAAAGGCCCAACGCAACCCAGGACCGCCGGTGACTGCCGCGTCTATTTCGGCGACGGTGGCAATACCGTCATCAATCAAGTGAAGCGCCTCGCGATAAAGTGATTCCTGCAAACGATCTGCAATATATGCTTCAATTTCTCGGCGGACGTGCAGCGGACGCATACCAATCGACTCATAAAACGCACCGGCTTGTCGGATCGCATCCATGGAAGTCTGTTCGCTGCCCACCACTTCCACCAGCGGCAGAAGATATACCGGCGCAAACGGGTGGCCGATAAGGAGTCGTTCAGGGTGTTTGCACTCTGTCTGCAGGCGACTAGGTAAGAGGCCCGACGAGCTGGATGCGATCACCACATGGGGTCCGCAGTGCTGGCTGATCTCATGATGCACCGCGATCTTTACGTCTTCACGTTCCGGCACATTTTCCTGAACGAAATCAGCGTCGGCCACGGCTTCGGCAATACTGTCGGCGAATGTCAGCGTGCCGGGTTGATCCACCACCCGCCCTGCGTCCTCAAGGACAGGCCAAGCCTCTTTAATCATTTGCTCAACGTAGTCGCGCGACTCGGCGCGGGGATCGGTCACGACCACATCAACGCCACCAGCCAAACATCGGGTCGCCCAACCCCCTCCGATTACACCGCCCCCGACAAGGGCAACGGTTTTTATAGCCTGTTCAGTCACTCGCTCATTCTCCTCGGACTTTTGCTCCGACAATTCCAGTCACTATTCGCCCTTGAAATTTGGTTTTCGTTTTTCCACGAACGCACGCACGCCTTCTTTTGCATCCTCGGAGCGCAGCATTTTTCGGTAGATCGGCAGATCACCGGTGCGCATTGTCTTAAACGCGTTCTCAATGGTTTCGCCTTCGATTGCGCGCAAAACTTCTTTTATTGTCTGCACCGCAAGCGGCGCTGAATCCGCGATCTGCTGCGCCCACTCGCGCGCGGTGTTTAATAGATCCGCCGACGGCACCACGGCGTTAATCAGACCGTGTCGGTAGGCCTCCTCGGCGCCCATGCGACGACCCAACAACAGCATTTCTACTGCTACGTTGTACGGCACCCGTCGCGGTAGACGCTGGATCGCCCCGGCATCGGGCACAATCCCAAGCGGCATTTCCGGAAGTTGAAAAAACACGTGATCCGCGGCGAGGATCAGATCACAGGACATCGCCAACTCAAAACCGCCGCCGATCGCGTGCCCGTTCACCGCAGCGATCACGGGTTTATCGAGATTCCACATCTCGGTAAGGCCGGCAAATCCTCCCGGCAGATCCGCATCGGCCTCCCACCAGTTGTCCAGTTGCTGCTCTCCGCTGTCGACGGCTTTTAGATCCCAACCGGCGGAAAAAATTTTCTCCCCTGTCGCACTGACCAGGCCTACCCGCAACGACGGATCATCGCGCAAAGTCACCACCGCCTCGTTGATTCTGCGACTGAGCTCAAAATCAATTGCGTTCACCTTGGGTCGATTCAAATGAATCTCGAGCACCCCTCCGCGGCGCTCTACAAGAAGCTCTTCTGATCGGTCTTCCATAGCTACTTCATCCAAAATTGACATCTTTCATCACACCAAGCGGCGCACCTTATGGCAATCTAAGGTGCAAAGCAATATGATTTGAGTCGTTTATTTATCCCCAAAAACCGCGGTCCGGTGGATGGCAGATCGCATCACCGGCATCAACGTCCCCAAGAACATCATGGACATCGAACTCAACACTGAACAGCAACTGCTGGCAGATTCTGTCAGAAGTTTTGTCGCAGAAGAACTGCTGCCCCTCGAATTAGAGGTAGAGCGTGCCGGCGAAGTCAGTTCCGAGCAGGGGCAAAAGATTAAGCAGAAAGCCATTGAGATGGGTTTTTATGCCGCTAATCTTCCCGAGTCCGTCGGGGGCGGCGGGCTGGATTACACCAGTTTAGCCATCATGGAGCGCGAGTTTGGAAAGGTCTCGCATGCGCTGCATGGGTTTGCGTGGCGACCGACCGAACTGCTGATGGCCTGTAACGACGAACAGAAAGACCGTTACCTGTATCCATGCGTCCGAGGCGACAAAGTGGAATGCTTTGCCATTACCGAACCGGGGGCAGGTTCAGACATCATGTCGATGGCCACCCGGGCGCGGCCGGACGGCTCCGATTGGATCATCAACGGATCAAAACATTTTGTTAGCGGTCATGTCGAACCGGATTTTGCGATCGTTTTTGCTGCCACGGGCATGGATGACACCGATCGAGGGCCGCGCAAACGGGTCAGTGCCTTTCTTGTCGATAAAGGCCATCCCGGTTTCGACATTACCCGCGGCCCGCGGTGCGTCAGTCAACGGGCCTACCTCAACTTCGTGCTGTCGTTTAACGATTGCCGTGTCAGTCAGGAGCAGATGCTGGGCGCCGAAGGTGAAGGTCTTGCCCTCGCAGATAAATGGATCAAGATGGGCCGCGTCTGGGTTGGAGCCGGATGCTGCGGCCGGGCCGAACGCCTTCTGGATCTCTCACTGGAGTGGGCTGCTAACCGCAAACAATTCGGCCAGGCGATCGGAAAATTTCAGGGGACTTCATTCAAGCTCGCCGACATGGCCACCGAACTTCAGGCGGCGGACCTGATGGTCATGCATGCGGCAAAAAAGGCCGACGCTGGTCGAATGACCCCAACAGACGCTGCGATGTGTAAGTTGTTTGCTTCGGAAATGCTGCATCGCCTTGCTGATAATGCGGTGCAGATCCATGGCGGCATGGGCTTGATGGAGGATCTCCCTATCGAACGCCTGTGGCGGGACGCACGGCTGGAACGAATCTGGGAGGGGACATCTGAAATCCAGCGGCACATCATCAGTCGATCATTGCTGCGGCCACTCGGCGCGTGAACCCTGCACAAAAAAAGAATCTTCAGCGTCTCCTCGCGCCCCGGCACATCGCATTCATCGGGGGTGACTCCGCGGTTTTTGCCGCTGAGCAATGCGCAGCGGGCCATTTTCGGGGCACGATTTGGGGCGTCAACCCGAAAAAAGATCGCTTCAAGTCTCTACCCTGCTTCTCGTCGGTAGCTGAACTGCCCGAGGCCCCTGATGCCGTGTTTCTTGCGGTCCCGAGACAGGCCGTGCCGGGGGTCCTCGATGCGCTGCGAGAACGAGGCGCCGGCGGGATCGTTTGCTATTCCGCAGGTTTCGGTGAATTGGGATCGGAGGGCCTGGCACTGGAGGACGCGCTGATTCGCGCGTGCGGTGATATGGCTCTGGCTGGACCAAACGTATTTGGACTGCTGAATTACGTAACCGGCGCGCATCTTTGGCCATTTAGCCATGGCGGAAAACCCGTCCAGCAAGGACCGGCCATCATTTCGCAATCCGGAATGCTGTCGAGCTATCTGCTCACCAACCGGCGGTCGGTGTTCTTCTCGTACGTTATCGGCGCGGGGAATCAATCCGTTCTTGGCGTCGAGGATTATCTGGAACACCTGGCTGATGATCCCACGGTAAATGGGTTCGGCCTTTATATTGAGACCCTCAGGGATATCCCGCGCTTCGCCGATGCGGTGGGGCGGGCTTTAGCCCGAGGTGTTCCGGTGGTGGCGCTCAAGGTCGGCCGATCCGATCTTGCAACGAAAACAGCCCTGACGCACACCGGATCCCTTGCAGGTGAGGATCGCTGCTATCAGGCATTATTCGAGCGCATCGGCGTCGCTCGCGCTGCCACACCCAGTCTTCTATTGGAGACCCTCAACTTCCTCACCATCTCAGGAGGCCCAAAAGGGAACCGCCTGGCCGCATTCACCTGCTCCGGCGGAGACGTCGCTATGCTCGCGGACTGTGCTGACGCCGAAGGTCTGAGTTTTCCCGAACCGTCAGCACACGCTCGGAGCAAACTCAAAGAGCTGCTTCCCGAAATCGCCACGGTAGGTAATCCGCTCGATTACACCACGCCGCTCTGGGGCCAGGAGAAAGCGCTGGAAAAGGTTTTTGATGCGGCGCTGGCACCCGGGTATGACGCTGCGCTTATCGTGCAGGATTACCCGCCTCTCGAGATCGGCACCGACCGGCACTACTATCAGGCTGATGCTCGGGCCTTTATCCGCGCAACACAGAAGGCCGGCATTCCCGCCGGTGTGTGCTCAAGCCTGCCAGAAAATCTTGACGACGCCACCCAATCCACGCTGATCGCCAGCGGCGTGACACCTCTTCAAGGCATTGGCGAAGCCAGTGCGGCGATCGCGGCGGCCAGCGTATTCGGTCGCGCTCGAGCGCGCTATCAGGAAACCCAAAAATGCTTTACCCCGACCGTGCAACATTCCCCACCCCGACAGCCGAAGTTGCTGAACGAGTGGCAGGGTAAGTCGCTTCTGCGCGACTTTGGTATTGCGGTACCGGAGGGCCAGCTGTGTGCGTCTTCTGAGGCACCATCGGTGGCTCAGCAAATCGGATTTCCGATAACGCTTAAGCTCGTTAATGCCCGCTTACCGCATAAAACAGAACACGGCGTCGTTCGCCTTAATCTGCAAACGCCCGAGGCTGTTTCTGAGGCGGCACAAGGGGTACTGCAAAATGGTGAAAACGCGTTGGCCTCGCCCGTCCCTGATGAACTTTTGGTGGAAGAGATGGTCACCGGGGTTGTTGCCGAGCTGCTGGTGGGGATCAAAAACGATCCGGCATTTGGACTGATGATGACCATCGCGAGCGGTGGGACGCTCGTCGAGTTGCTGGCAGATTCCAGTACGGTTCTTCTCCCTGCAGAACGGGCCGACTTTTATGCAGCGGTCTCAAAACTCAAGATCATGAAACTACTGCAGGGATTTCGGGGTCAGGCGACCGTCGATATCGATACGCTGCTTGATACATTAATTCGAACTGCGCAAATGGCGCACGCCCTAAGCGATCGCCTCGTGGAGATGGACATCAACCCGCTCATGATCACGCCCAAGCGATGCATCGCGGCCGACGCACTGATTCACCTTGGCGAATAAGCCTGGCCTCATTACCGGGCAGGAAAAGACCGGCGGACCATGACAAAGACAATGCTTCTGCTTCTGGATTACGACGGGGTGATCGTGGATTCTGCCGGGCCGGTTCTCGAACAGACCGCTATTTACTGCGCCGAGAATAATCTTCCGTTTAGTCTGACGCATGCCGATTTTGATCGCATTCATCCGGCCACGTTCACGATGCTTGCAAAGATTTGTGGGATTCCCGAAACCGATCATCGGCGTTACGGGAAGTTTCTCTTTGAGACGCTTCAGTCGGGAGCGGCCCAAATCCCTCTTTTTAGTGGCGTAGCCGATCTCCTGCGAGACCTGAGTCAAACCCTACATCTTTGTGTGGTCACGGCAAATCACTCCGAAGTGGTCCGCCGTAGACTCGAGCACGAGGGTCTGGCGGATTGTGTGCACACGTATTACGGGAGCGATCGTCCGGGAGATAAAGCAGTGCATATAGGCGAGGCGATGCGCGACTTCTGCATCGATGCCGCCGATACCTGGATGGTGGGTGACTCCGTCAGCGATATCGAAGCAGCGAAGCGGGCCGGCGCTCGAAGTATCGCCGCAGGATGGGGATGGCAATCCATATCCTTACTGCAAAATAGCGCTCCGGATCAGCTCTTCAAAGAGCCTCACGAGCTTCACGCTTTTTTTAAGTCTACGCCTGACGTGTCGTAGCCCCAGCAATGAATACGCTCGCGCATCTGTATCTGTCGGGTATTGATCCTGAGCGACTCCTAGGAAATTTTATCGGCGACTCCGTACGCGGCTCGGAATTTACAAACCTGCCGCCAGGCGTCCAGCGCGGCGTTCTTCTTCACCGACAGATTGATCGGTTCACAGACACTCATCCGGTTTTTCGGAATCTCTACAAACTACTGCGTCCCTACTTTGGACGTTACGCCGCCGTTGTTGGCGATGTGTTTCTGGATCACTTCTTGGCACGGGACTGGACTTCCCACCACCCTCAGGAACTTAATGAGTACATCGAATGGGTACACCACACCATTTCGCCACAGATTGGTCAGTGCCCGATTCGATCGCAGCGATACTTTGAGTACCTCGTTCAAACCCAGACCCTAGCCGCATATCGCAACATAGATGGGATCGCGAAAACGCTCAGCCAAATGGCAAAGCGCGCGCGATTTGCTTCACGAATGGAAACGGGCGGCGCGGTACTCGCGGAACATTACGCGACCATCGAATCAAGCTTTGAGGCTTTCTTTCCGGCGCTGGTGGAATTTGCGAAATCGCGCGTGGCCGATGCGGACGGCCGCGCTACGCCGACCCCACATTGATATCCCGAGGGCTGTGATAGTAGTCGCTCTCCTCAGCGGACTCCCGCACGAGGCTGATGATCCGCTCTACCCGCTTCTGGGCAGTATCAATTTCTTCGCAGGAATCACATTCAAGATCCCCACAGGGCTGATGGGCATACAGCCAAAAATGAACGGCTCCTGCCAGCAGGCCCGAGGCAACTTCCCAACTGTCTGCGTCGCTGTCCTGTTCCAGTAAACGATTACCCAACTCGATCAGGTGTTCGGCAGCTGCATCGAAATGCGCCAAGTCTTCTTCTGTATCCATGACTCACCCCGCTCGTACACGGGTCAATTTTTCAGGCGGCTGGGGATTCTACCGTCTCAACCCAGCACGGTCGGTGCAACCGATCGCCAGAGTGAATGTGCTAGATTTTGCCCACCCTGAAGCAAACCCACCCGCACACGGTTATGCAGTTTCGAAAACTCGGCACCACGAATACAGAAGTGTCCATCCTTTGCCTTGGCACCATGACCTGGGGCGAGCAAAACACCCGTGAAGAAGGATTTGCGCAGATGGATCATGCGCGCGAGCACGGCATCAACTTTTTTGATACTGCTGAGATGTACCCTGTTGATGTCCGCCCGGAGACCTACGGGCATACCGAAGTCATTATAGGCGAGTGGTTGAAGGCACGCGGCAGTCGAAACGAGATTGTGCTCGCCAGCAAAATCTGCGGCCCCGGACGCCACCACGTTCGTGGCGGTGATACCCGCTTCGACCGAAAGACGATTCATGAGGCCTGCGAAGGCAGCCTCAAACGTCTGCAAACTGATTACCTGGATCTTTATCAGTTGCACTGGCCCGATCGAGGATGGACCGATTTTAAAAGCCTTGGCCAGACCGCGCCCATTGAGGATGTCGGCGCCGACCGTGAGGAGACCGTCGCGGCCCTCAACGAATTGATGGTCGCTGGGAAAATTCGCAGTTGGGGCGTCTCCAATGAGAGCGCCTGGGGCACTATGGATTACGTTGCCCGGGCGGACCGAGCGGGCGTTGCCCGTCCTGTCAGTATCCAGAATGCCTATAGTCTGCTCAACCGAAAATTTGAATTTGCGCTAGCCGAAATCGCGCTGCGGGATCATGTGGGACTGTTGGCGTATGCGCCGATTGCCGCTGGCGTGCTGACCGGCAAATATCTTGACGATGCCAGACCCGCGGGTGCGCGCAATACCCTCTGGCCATCCAACACGCGTTATTTTGGCCATCAAGCCAAAGCTGCCACGCGCGCGTATGTCGATCTCGCGGCCGAGATCGGCCTGGCGCCTGAGGTGCTCGCCCATGCCTTTGTCCTCAAGCAGCCGTTTGTTACCTCATCCATTGTTGGCGCAACGGCGATCTGGCATCTCGATCGTGCATTGGAGGCTCTCAGCGTTACGCTGGATGAGGACATCCATAATCGTCTTGAACAGCTGCATCGGGAATATCTTGCCCCTGCGCCCTGATAGATCGGTTACCGACAAGGGAATCTCGACATGACCGTGAAACTGACCCAAGCACCGAAGACACCCTCGCGCACATTTTTGGACTTTCCGCTGGCGCTGGATCTCGACAACCTGAAGGCAGATATTGCCATTTTGGGTATTCCCTACGGACTGCCCTATCGACCCAACGAAATGGCAAACGATCAAAGCCTCGCACCGGACGCCATCCGCCAGGGGCCAAGCTATGTGCCCTACACGCTAACGAGTTTCGATTGGGATTTAGGCGGCTACCTGCTGGACGGCCGCGACATCAAAGTCGTTGATTGCGGCAACGTAACGGCGGATCTCTCAGACCATCAGGAGCACTATCGACGCGCCGAGCAAGCAGCTCGGAAAATCTTGGGCTCAGGCGCTACCCTCGTTACCCTTGGCGGTGACCACGGCATTCCGATACCGGTCATGCGTGCTCTGGAACGCGACGAAAAAATTACGCTCGTACACATCGATGCGCATATTGACTGGCGACAAGACGTAAACGGCGTGACGGAGGGCTACTCGAGTCCCATTCGCCGTGCCTCAGAGATGGACTGGTTTGGCTCGATCGTTCAGATCGGCATTCGCGCGAACGGCAGCGCCAGAGAAGAAGAAGTAAACGACGCGAGAGCCTATGGCGCAGACATCATCACCGCTTACGAGATGCATGACATCGGAATGGCGGCTGTGCTCGAGCGAATTCCTGACGGGGGACCGTATTACCTCACCATTGATGCCGACGGTATTGACCCTACGATCATGCCTGCCGTCATGGCGCAGGCTCCGGGAGGGCTCAACTGGGTTCAGCTCTATCAATTGGTCCACGGCCTGGTCAAAAAAGGCCGCGTACTGGGTATGGATCTTGTCGAGATCGCTCCCTCTTATGATCATGGGCATATCACCATCACCCACGCCGAACGTTTGATCTGCAACTTCATTGGCGCCTGCGTACGCGCAGGCTACTACGACTAGGTGCTACGGTCGCCGCAATCAGTTAATGACAATAAGCTCGCGGCGCACCTGACATAGGTGCTCACCGCCGTTCTCCCCCACAACGAACGGCTCCGAGATCGCGGCACCGATCTTATCCAGCCAGACCCCGGACTGAAAGTGGAAACACATGCCGGGCTGCAACACGGTGGTATCGCCGGGACGCAGACTCGCCGTGCGCTCACCCCAATCGGGCGGGTAGTTAACGCCGATCGAGTACCCCGATCGACTTTCTTTTTTATAGCCGTGCCGGTTAAGCACCTTCTGCCAAGCGGCCTCAACTTCTTCGCACGTGGCTCCCGGACGCGCTACCTCGAGGGCCGCCGCCGTCCCCTCGACGATGGCATCAGCAAGGGACAAAACCTCCTGCGGCGGTGAACCGAGATACAACGTTCGCGTTAACGGCGCATGGTAATGGCGCCGTGCAGCCCCCAGCTCGATCGAGATAAGCGTTTCGTTCGGCAGGCGTTTATCTGACCAGGTCAAATGCGGCGTACTTGTTCCTTCACCCACCTGAATAAGCGGACAGATACTCGTGTAGTCGCCGTACCCACTATCCAGCCCCCGAATTTGGCTCTGATAGACCTCGGCCACCACTTCATGCTCTGGAACACCCGGCGCGATTTTGGCGATGGCACGATTCATGACCTCGGTCATTAAATGCCCGGCTTCACGCATGTATCCGAGCTCGGCCTCACTTTTCACCAGACGCGCCCAGTTCACCAACTGCTCCGAATCAGAAAATTGGGCATTCGGTAGACCCTTCAGCATGTGCGCATGCGCCCTGGCTGTGTAGTAGTGCGCATCAAGCTCAACCGCAATGCGGCTTGAACCCCACCCCTTTGAATTGATAAATGCAGCAAGATCGTCGAACGGATGTTCGGTCAGGTGGTGAACCCGCGTCTCCGAGAACGTCCGGATATTTTCTTCGGGCAGATCGGTGGTGATACTCGCTGCCTTGGCGTCCTGTGGCCGTCCAAACCACAGTGGTGAGGGTTCGTCGATACGCACCAAAACGGCTTGCGGTACGTAGAACGACCAGCCGTCAAACCCGGTCAGCCAATTCATGTTGGCCGGATCCTGACAGACAAGGAGGTCAATGCCGCGATCGGCCATTCGACGCTTCACGTCGGCTACACGACGATCAAATTCGACTTTCTCAAAGGGCTTGTCGTATTCCATATGAGATCCTCAGGAAAACGCCAACAAATTAGGCGGGTATTTCCGCAACGACCGCCAGAAAATCACCTGGCTTGATGAGCCCAGGAAAATGTCTTCCCATAAAAATGCCGTCAACTCTCGCCTGATATTCAACAGGCGCGCCACCGGTCCGCTCGATATCGTAGATACGGGCCATGACATCGCCTCGGCGGACCGTTGCCCCAAGATCGTGGCACATCTCGACGAGCCCCGAGTGCTCGGAGGTTAAGAAACACTCAGGGTTCATCGTATCGAGTGAGAGCGAGTCGGCTGTCTCAAGCTCGCCTGACAGAATACCGGCATGTTTGAGGACGTTAGTAATACCGCGCTTTGCAATACGCGCTGTTGTCGCGCTGGCTGACCCGCCTCCGCCAAGTTCTGTGGAAACAAACACCTTGCCCTGATTTTCAGCCGCCGTATCGTATAGATGGGGCGCGTCAGGCTCCAGCAGCATCAAGGTGTACGGCGCATTAAACGCCTTCGAGGCCGCCACGCAACGTGCCTGCTGGGCCTTGTCCTCAAGAACGTGTGCTGCGGCAAAAGGTACAAACTCAAGCGTCTTTCCTCCCGAATGAATATCCACGACCACGTCAGCCATCGGCAGCAAGGTGCGGGAAAAATAATCCGCAATGATCTGGGTGATATTTCCCTCCGGGTCTCCGGGAAAGACTCGATTCATATTACCCCCGTCAATCCAGGAGGTGCGCTTTGCGGCCTGAAAGGCGGGGTAGTTCATGGCCGGCACCATAATCACGCGGCCGCTGAGATCCGAGTCCTTTAAGGTATGACTCAACGCCCATAGGGCGAGCGGCCCTTCGTATTCATCGCCATGATTCGCACCGGTGAGCAACGCCGTTGGCCCTTCGCCGCGCTTGATCACAGTAATGGGAATCATGACGGCGCCCCATGCGGAGTCATCACCAGAGTACGGCACCTTGAGATAGCCGTGCTGAATACCATTGACCTCGAAATCAACAGTGGCCTTAATTGGATTGGGTCTCATAGTGCTCCCTCGAGGGTCATACAAATGCTGTGGCCAGCGCGCTTAGTCCAATGCCCGAGCAAGATCCTCGCAGAGATCATCGGGGTCTTCCAGTCCCACCGACAGTCGATATACCCCTTCTCCCGCGAACTCACGATACGCAGCCAGTTGCTCACCCGCCAGATGATAGGTGGATTTCATCAGATCGTCGGTGCCCAGCCAGCAAATCAAACTTCGATGATGTCCCAATGACACGGCGTAATGAATCACCTCAAGCTTTTCCATGAATGTTGGGGCGAGCCCAGCGCCACCCTCCACCTGGAAAGACAGCATGCCGGAGAAATTCTGCATTTGCTTTTTGGCCAGCGCGTGATGCGGATGGCTTTCAAGGCCGGGGTACAGCACTTTCAGGACCCGCGGATGCGACTCAAGAAAACGTGCAACCGCTAACGCATTCTGCTCATGCGCCTGCATGCGCATCGGCAGCGTCGCCAGTCCCCGGTTAATGAGCCACGCATTAAACGGGCTGATCACGCCGCCCAAATGGATCTGGCCGGCACTTTCAATGGGATGCATATGCTCTGCGGAGGCCAGCACAGCACCTCCCATGGCATCACCATGACCGCAGCAGTACTTTGTCAGGGAATGAATCACATAGTCCGCCCCGAGCGCTAAAGGTTGTGTCGCAATCGGCGTGGCAAACGTGGAATCAATTGCAAAACGGGCGTCATGGGCATGAGCAATATCAGCAATCGCAGCAATGTCCGTGATTCGCATCGTCGGATTGGCCGGGCTCTCTCCCCAGACGAGACGCGTGTTGACGCTCATCGCTCGCTCGACCGCATTTAGATCAGAGAAATTCACGGTCACCACGTCAATCCCCAGCCGGCTCAAATCGTTACGCGCCAACTCGGCGGTGCCGGGATAATTGGCATCGCTCATCACTAAACGATCACCGCTGCTCAAAAGACTGAGAAGGACGGCAGACGTAGCGGCCATCCCTGAGGCAAAACAACGACACGCCGCACTGCCTTCAAGCGCTGCCATTTTTTCTTCAAGCTGTTGCACCGTCGGATTGGACCATCGGCTGTAGATGTATGGCGCGTTCTCGGGAATATCGTAAGCCGAGAAACCCGCGGGCTCATCCATGACGAACGTGCTCGACATGACGAGATTGGGTGCCGATGCGCGAGTTACCGGATCGGGTGCTTCACCGGCGTGAACGGCCAAAGTGTTGCGCCGAAAGGGTCTAGGATTTTTTGTTGCGCTCATGAGTTCTGGCCCTCAGTCCACATCAAGATTCGAGGTATGAAATATCTTGGTAACGGTTTCACGAATATCCCATCGCACCCGCTGACCTTTTCCGGTGAACACGCTATCGCCTGCGACACACTCCACCGCCGGCTTGCCCTCGACGGAAAGGATCAGATGCCCCGAAACGATCGTTTGCAGCTCATCGCCCAGTTCCGTGCATTCAAATATGCCCGGAGTACAGCGCCAAACACCTGCTCGGGCTGTGCCGTCCTCGCTCAAGAAATCCAGTCGTCCGGATGCCGCAGGAGTTCCACTGACAATGACATAATTCGATCGCGGATTCTCGAAGGGCCATTCCTCCAAGTCGCTGTCAGGCTGCGAATTGCGATAGTGCTTGATAGTTTCCACGCTGAAAGGCCGATCTACGGGGAGACATGAGGACCGTGCGGTGTTTTGGTAAGCACCTCCGCGCCATCGACGCCCAACAACACGGTATTGGAAATGAAATAGTTGCCCCGCCCTGTTTCGGTAAACCAGGACATCAGATGAAAGGTCATGCCGG
>Ga0181588_10000713_pt1 | contig 30069 bp, 29 predicted proteins | sample 071ome_26_FD_148607 | JGI IMG/M metagenome (GOLD analysis project Ga0181588, IMG submission 148607) | Coastal salt marsh microbial communities from the Groves Creek Marsh, Skidaway Island, Georgia - 071409BT metaG (spades assembly) | ecosystem: Environmental > Aquatic > Marine > Intertidal zone...
AACCGGTGGAGGGGGAGCAGCTGGTCTACGCCTGTTCGGTCGACTGCTCGTCAGGCACTTATATCCGATCGCTGGCTGCAGACCTCGGCACGGCCCTGGGGGGCGGGGCTCACCTCCGCTCGCTGCGCCGGACAGCAGTCGGTGGCTTCGGGCTCGATCAGGCGACGTCCGTCGAAGCCCCGATGCTGCTCCCCGTAGGGGCAGCGGTTGCACACCTCGAGGCGGTTGTTGCCGACGCGGCAACAGCCGTTGCGGTGGGGCACGGTCGTGTGCTTTCCCTCGATGCTTTGGGTGTGTCTGGCGATGGGCCTTGGGCTGTGTTCGACACCGATGGGGAGCTCTTGGCGGTGTACGAGCACCATGCAGGCGGGGGGAAACCGACCGTGGTGATTCCCCGGTAGCGTTTTCTGCACATGGAACTCCTCCGTGATCGCCTCGATCAACTCCCCTCGGGCGTCTCGGTCGCGTCCACGATCGGGGTGTTCGACGGCGTCCACCTTGGACATCAAGAAGTCTTCCGCCAGGTCCGGTCCACTGCGGACCGTCTCGGCATCAAAACCGCAGTCGTGACCTTCGACGGTCACCCGGCCCATGTCGTGCGTCCCGAGTCGGCACCACTGTTGCTCACCAGCCTCGACCAGAAACTCGAACTCCTCGAGGAACAGGGTCTCGATTACGCCTATGTGGTCTCCTTCGACGAGGCCCGAGCGGCGACACCTCCCGACGTGTTCATGCAGGAGGTCTTCGTCGATGCATTGCATGCCAGGGCGATCGTGGTGGGAGAGGATTTCCACTTCGGGGTCGGGCGCAGTGGCAACGTCGACGGTCTCACGATGTTCGGTGAGTCGGCCGGATTCGAAGTGCATGCCCTCGAACTGATCCGGCACTCCGACGAGGCTCGCGAACCGGTGTCTTCGACCAAGATCCGTCGAGCATTGGCCGGTGGCGATGTTCGCAGGGCGGCCGAGATGCTCGGCCGCCCCTACGAGGTTCGTGGTGTTGTCACCAAAGGTGACCGACGGGGAACCCAGATCGGCTTTCCCACCGCCAACATTCCCGTGCCGAACATGATGGCCTGGCCCGCAGATGCTGTGTACGGGGGCTGGTGCCGGCGAGAGAACGGCGACGTCTATCCATGCGCAATCAACATCGGACGCCGGCCGACATTCTACGAACACGCAGAGCAGTCGCTTCTCGAGGTTCACGTGATCGACTTCGACGGTGACCTCTACGGTGAACAGGTCGACGTCTCGTTCGTCGAGTTCCTTCGGAGTGAACGAAAGTTCAATGGGATCGATCAATTGATCGAGCAACTCAAGGCCGATGTCGACGATGCTCGCGCGTTGCTGGCTGCGTCGGTGTGGCAGCCCGGTCGTTGACCGGGTCCCGGACGGACGACAGCGGGTCGCAGACGGAGAGGAGCTGACGTGTTCACAGGTCTGGTCGAAGAAGTCGGGACGGTTCGGTCCGTGACGCCGGTCGGCAATGGTGCTCGGGTCGAGATTGGCGCTGCCCTCGTCCTGACCGATGTCGAGATGGGTGCATCCATCGCGGTCAACGGGTGTTGTCTGACGGTGGTGGACTGGGGCGATGGATGGTGGGCAGCGGATGCGGTGCCGGAGACGCTGAGCCGCACCAACTTGGGCGCGCTCGGCCCTGGTGACCCAGTGAATCTCGAACGGCCACTGCCGGCCAACGGTCGCTACGGCGGCCACGTCGTACAGGGCCATGTCGATGGGACCGGAGCGGTGCAGCGCATCGAGCAGCTGGACGACGGCTCGTACCTCTTCACCTTTTCGCTTCCTCCCGAACTCGGCGTCTACGTCGTGGAGAAGGGCTCGATCGCCGTCGATGGCATCAGTCTCACGGTTGCCGACGTCACACCGACCACCTTCTCGATCGCAATCATTCCGCACACCCATGCGGTCACGGCGATGGGTCGGCGTCGGGTGGGCGATACCGTCAACGTGGAAGCCGACGTGCTCGCCAAGTACGTCGAACGCCTGGTGCGTCCACCCCAACAGTGATGCAAACCTGCGTCGAGGCAGTAGAGAGGGTCTCGTGAGCAAATCTCCCTTCACCGATGTCGAGACCGCCGCCCAGGTGTTTGCGGCAGGGGAGTACGTGGTGCTCGTCGACGACGACTCACCCGAGGCCACAGGTGCGCTCGCCGGCGCAGCCGAACCGATGACCGCTGAACGGCTCGTGTGGCTCAACCGTCGAACGACCGGGCTGGTGGGTGTCCCGATGACCGTCGAACGAGCGAACGCGCTCGGGCTCGACTTGATGGTCGACGAGGACGTAGCCACCGGACGTGGCGCCTTCACCGTGTCGATCGACCTGATCGAGGGCAACTCGACCGGTTCGTCACCGGCCGATCAGGCCCGGACGATCGCTGCGCTCGCTCGGAGCGACCTTCGGCCCGACCAGTTCGCTCGTCCCGGTCACGTGTTCCCCCTTCGTTCCCGTCCCGGCGGTGTCTTGAAGCGGGCTGGGCACGCCGAAGCAGTGGTGGATCTCTGCACGGTCGCCGGCGTTGCCCGAGTTGGTGTGGTCGCCGACCTTGCCACCGACGCTGGCGAGATGATGAATCTCGCTGCGTCGCAAGCCTTTGCACTCGAACACGGCCTCGCATTGGTGTCCATCGCTGATCTCGTGCGATATCGCAGGCGAAACGAGATCCTTGTCGAGCACTTTGCTGCGGCCCGCCTTCCCACCACGTTCGGCGAGTTCATGGCGCACGCCTATCGATCGGTGGTCGACGGGGAAGAACACGTCGCCTACGTCATGGGTGATGTCGAGGGGGGCGAGCCACCACTCGTACGGGTTCACAGCGAGTGCCTCACCGGAGACATCCTCCATTCCACGCGTTGTGACTGCGGCCCACAGCTTCAGACTGCGCTGCAGAAGATCGCCGAGGAGGGTCGCGGCGTGTTGATCTACCTGCGCGGCCATGAGGGTCGGGGGATCGGCATTGGCCACAAGATGCGCGCGTACGCCTTGCAGGATGAGGGCCTCGACACCGTCGATGCCAACGCAGCGCAGGGCCTGCCCGTCGACAGTCGAGAGTACGGCGTTGGTGCCAACATGCTCGCCGATCTCGGTGTGACTCGGATGCGGATCATGACCAACAATCCGGCAAAACTCACCGGGCTCGACGGGTACGGGCTCGAGATTGTCGAGCGCGTTCCGATCGAGATCCCGCCAAATCCTGAAAACCTGCGCTATCTCCAGACGAAGCGGAACCGGATGGCCCACCAGATCGGTGCCGAACCCGATGTCGGCTGATCGTCAGTTCGACGCAGCGACCTGACCTGTCGGTTTCCTCGAAGCGTAGGTACGGGTCCAGGCATGGTTGAGGCTTCGGTCGGTGATGCGACCCGGGGACCAGCGGCCCCAGATACCGCCCACCACAGCGTGGGTTCGATCGTTCCACGCTGCACACGTCGGCTCGGCCACCCGGCGGACCGCTTGGCGAAGTCCAGAGGTGTGGATCGTGTACCCGGCCCAGACCCCGGGGTAGTCCTTGGTTGACGACACCTCGGTGATCAATCCGGTTGCGTGGCGATACGCCCGGTTGCGGTGCGTGTGGCCGCTGGAGATCACCAGATCCGGGTTGGCCTCGAACAGCGCCGGCAGGAGATCGGCCGTGTCGGATTTTCGGATGCCGGGGGGCCAGATGGTGGGGTACGTCCGGGGTTCGAGATGGTGGTGCGTGAAGATGAGCGCCGGCTGCCCACAATCGACGGCCTGTGCCAGTTGCTCGGCTGATCGGCCCAGTTGGCCATGGTTTCGGCCCGGTACGGTCGAGTCGGCCATGACGAGTGTCACTCCTCCGATGTCGGTAGCGGCGACCGGCTCGGGGAAGAGGTTGCGACGACGAAGTTCGGTGGCGGCGTCGAGCGCGCCGCGTTTGGCGGCCGTGTCGTGGTTGCCGGGCACCGCAAGGACCGGGATATGGACGTCATCGAGCAGTTCGTCGAAGAGGTCCCATTCGTCAGGCATGCCGAGTTCGGTGATGTCACCCTTGATGACGAGGAGCTCCGCACCCCACGCCTGTGCCTCACGAACGGCTGCCCTGGCACAGCGAAGTGGATAGGGTTCGATCCCGGAGGGTTCTCGAAGTTGGCGGATCAGTCCGAAGCCGTCAGCACCGAGGTGAAGGTCGCTGACCGTTGCGATCTTTGCGATCGGCGGACCGGCAAGGGCGTCGAGCGTGGACACCTCGTGCCGCGCAATCGGTCGGCCGTCGAACTCCACGTCGATGGTCGTCTCGGTGCCGGCAACGAAACCTTCGATGTCGACCGCTCCGCAGACGCCGACATCGCCGAGTTCGATCGCGTCCGTACCGCTGCGGTGATGGACTTTGAAACCCAAGCCGCCACTGGAGAGGCCGCGCCACGTGAACTGCACCGCCGTGTCCTCCACTGCGAAGACCTCGGTTGGTGAGAGCGCAGTGAACGGAAACGTCGGCGCGGCGCGCTGTCGAGCAGAGTTCTTGGCCGACGCCATGGATCGACGTTATGACAAATGACCCCGCGTGCGGAGTCAGGCATCAGGAGCGAAGGGAACGGTTGAACTGCTCATGCTCTCGATCCCGGAGCCGAGCATTGATCGCCTGACGCTCGAGGTGCTGTTCGACCTGTTTGCCGGCTTGGGGAATCGGGTGGTCGGCGAGGAAGTCGGCAACCTCGTTCACGAGGTCGGGTTGATCGAGGGCGGTGATGCCCGAGAGCATTCGCGGGATCGAGTTGCTCGGAAAACGGCTGTCGAGATCGGCCCAGTTGTCGCGAACGTAGGCCCAGACGTAACGGTCGACGAACCGATTGTGCATTGCTCGGGCGAGCACATACGGCGCGTCCTGGGTCCGTACCGACCCGTCGCCGATCTCGGTGAGGAGCCGATCGACCAACTCGACCGAAGGAAAGTGTGCAAGGGCCCGAAGGTTGCGGACTTCGCTCTGCGGATCGTCGGCGGATCGCCAGCGGTCGTGGACTATGTCGTAGTCGTCTTCGCCGCCGTTGTGGCTCACGACGGCGAGGGCGGCCGCAGCGAGCGAGGCATCGTTGTGATCGAGCGCCTCGGCTGCTGCAGCGATGACGGTGGGGGACCCGCCCACGGTGCCCAACACCCGCACGAGCGTGGCTCGGAGCTCGCGAGTCCGGTCGCTGTCGTCGGTTGCGGGTTCAGGTCCGATCCTTGCCAAGATCGGCTCGGCGAGCTCTCGCACGGCCGCCTGGAACGTGGGTCGGGTGTCGTCGTCGACGAGTCGATCGAGGCCGTGGAGCCCGGTGCTGATCGCCTGCCAGACGTTGAGATCGTCCTCACCGGCGAAGTGGCGACACAGCCGTAGGAACTCGGCGGCTGTCAGCGAACCGGCGACGCATGCGGCCCATGCATCGTCGACCACACTGTGCCGCTCGGCCGGGCTGAGGTTGGCGGGATCGGGGAGTGCATCGATGGCGATCGCGGTGCGGAGGAAACCATTCGCACCCTCACTCACGGTCAGTGGTGCGTCGGTGATACCGGTGAGCAGCATCGAAGGCTGGTCCATGAGCACGGATGTGGTGCCGCCGGAATGACGGATCACCAGCGGGATCGCCCAGGTTCGATCGTCGCCTTTGGACGGGTCGAGCGTGAAGTGATGCTGCTCGAGTCGAAGGCCGTGCGGCGTGACCGTTGCGGTGACGACCGGATGGCCCCCCTGGAAAATCCAGGCGTGCATGAGTGCCTGGACTGGCTGGCCTGAGACGAGTTCGAGTGAGTGCCACAGGTCGGTCGTCTTCGTGTTCTTGTAGGCGTGGGTAGCGATGTAGTGCCGCACGCCATCACGAAACACGTCTGCGCCCAGATACTGCTCGAGCATGCGAACGACCGCTGCGCCCTTTTCGTAGGTGAGGAGATCGAACATGCCCTCGGCGTCCTGGGGGCTGAGGACCGGGTATTCGATCGGCCGAGTCGAGGAGAGGGCATCGACGTCGAAGGCCTGGGCTCGGGCGCGGGCGAACGTGTCCCACACTCGCCAATCCGGTCGGTATGCGTCGCTGCAGCTGGTCTCCATGAAGGTGGCGAAGGCCTCGTTGAGCCAGATGCCTTCCCACCACTGCATGGTGACGAGGTCGCCGAACCACATGTGGGCGAGTTCGTGGTTGATCACGTCGGCAACGACCTGGAGTTCCGGCTGGCTCGCCTCATCGGGGTCGACGAGCAGGAGGACCTCGCGAAAGGTCACGCAGCCAAGATTTTCCATCGCTCCGAACGCAAAGTCGGGGATTGCGATGAGGTCGACCTTGTCGGAGGGGTAGGGGATCGCGAAGTAGTCGGAGAGCCATCCGAGGGCGTGTGCCGCCACATCGAGCGCGAAGCCGGTCAGATGGGCCTGGCCGGGGCGGTGCACCACCCGGACGGGAACCCCGTCGGCATCGATCGGCTCGGTTGCCTCCAACGGTCCGACGACGAAGGCCACGAGATAGGTGCTCATGATCATCGTGGGAGCGAAGCGGACTCGCATGCGGCCATCGGGTTCGGCTCGGCGGTCCACCTCTGCGGTGTTGGAGACAGCCAGGTGCTCGGCGTCGACGATCAGGGTGGTCTCGAAGGTTGCCTTGTAGGCGGGTTCGTCCCAGCAGGGGAAGCAGCGTCGGGCATCGGTCGACTGGAACTGGGTGGTCGCAATGGTGTGCTCGACGCCGGCGGCATCGGCGTAGCTCGATCGGTAGAAACCATGGAGTTGGTCATTGAGAAGACCGTCGAACGTGATCGCGACCGTGGCCGGACCGGGGGGCAGCGTCGTGTCGCTGCTGAGGGTCAGTCGTTCGGTCGTCTCGTCGAGGTCGATGCTGACGGTGTGCTCGGTTCCGGCGATGCTGATCGTGGCGGTGTGGATCGTGAGTTCGATCGCATTGAGCACGAGGCGGTCGGTGAGTTCGAGGATCTCCACGTCGATCTCGACCGATCCGGTGAACGTGAACTCGGCGAGGTCAGGGGCCAGCTCGATGCGATAGGCGGAAGGAACGGCAAGGCGGGGAAGGCGAGGATCAGCTGGACTGCTCATCGTGCGAAGGGTACTGCTGGGTCCGGCAACAAGGGCTACGGCGTCGGCGGTGGGGGAGCGGTCGAGAAGGGATGCCAACAGCCGATGTCCATGCGTGCTCCTGCGACGCGAACCGGCCGCACTGTTCAGCGCTAGGGTCCCCTGGTCTGTTGTTCGGCCCGGAGGCACCTGTGCGAGCGAAGCCTGATCTACCCCTCGACGCTGTGGGGGTGGGCAATGCCATCGTCGACGTGATCGCCAACGTCTCGGACGATTTCCTTGTCGAACAGGGCGTGGTCAAGGGAGCGATGACCCTCATCGACGCCGACCGGGCCACGTCGTTGTACGCAGTCATGCCACCGGGAATGGAGGTCTCGGGTGGTTCCGCCGCCAACACGATGGCTGGTATTGCGAGTCTCGGCGGTCGAGCGTCCTACATCGGCAAGGTTCGAGACGATCAACTGGGCGAGGTGTTTCGCCACGACACGAAGGCGGGCGGCGTTGCGTTCGATGTCCCTGCGGCGACGGTCGGTGAGCCCACGGCCCGATCGCTCATTCAGGTGACCCCCGACGGCGAGCGCTCCATGAACACGTTCCTCGGGATCTCGGCGTATCTCAGCCCCACCGATATCGATGAGTCGCTTGTCGAGTCTGCAGCAATCACGTACTGCGAGGGCTACCTCTGGGATCGTCCCGAGGCCAAGGACGCGATTCGTCACGCCATGAAGGTCGCATCCGATGCGGGTCGGATCGTGTCGCTGACGCTCAGCGATTCGTTTTGCGTCGAACGTCATCGAGCCGAGTGGCTCGATCTCATCGCCGACCATGTCGATCTCGTGTTCGCCAACGAAGCTGAAGCCTGTTCGATGTTCGAAACCGACGATTTCGACGCCGCAGTGGACGGGCTGGCCGATCTGGTCGAGGTTGCCGCCGTCACACGATCGGCGAAGGGGTCGGTCGTGATGTTCGGGGGCGAGCGAATCGACATCGGGGTCACGCCGGCTGATCATGTCGTCGACGCCACCGGTGCCGGTGATCAGTACGCAGCAGGATTCATCTACGGCCTCTCGATCGGCGCAGACATGCTGCGGTGCGGTGAACTGGGATCCATTGCGGCCGGTGAGGTGATCTCGCACGTGGGAGCGCGGCCTCATGTCGAACTGGCGCAACTGATCCGGGCCCCGCATTCCTGAGCCGAGGGTCGGGTCAGGCCAGACCATCGCCGACGGATCCCCTTGACGAGCCGATAATGATCGTTATCATCGCAGCATGGTGCAACTCGACAGTCCCCGCGTCAGAAGCGACGAACTGACCGACCGACTGCTCCAGGCTGCGATCGACGTCTTCACCGAGCGCGGGATCGAAAGGGCCGGTGTTGCTGCCATCGCTCGTCGCGCCGGTGTCACCACCGGAGCCATTTACAGCCGCTGGCAGGGAAAGCAGGACCTCCTGCTCGACGCGCTCGATGTCGTGCTGGTCCAGCAGGTCGCAGGGCTCTTGGCAGCCGGACCCGAAGCAAGCGCTGCGGACGTGCTCGAGTCGCTCGGTACACACCTGCTCGAGCGCGAGCCTGCGTCGGATGCGCTTCTGCTCGAGGCGATGGTGACTGCGCGTCGCGATCAGGAGTTCCGGGCTCTGTTCAACGCTCGAGTGCTCGACGAAGAAGGACATCTCGCCACCCTGATCGACAACGGCAAGGAGGCCGGAACCATCGATCCGGCGTTGTCGACCGCAGCAATCGTGACGCTCTGCCAGGCGATCTCCTTCGGGTTCGTCGTCCTGGGAGCGATCGAGAAGTCCACTGCTCCCGCTGAGGAGTGGAACACGGTGGTTCACCGGCTCATTCGTGCCGCCCTTCCCGCCCCCATCCCCAACCCTGCCGCAGCCAGCGGCTGATCGGAGTTCCAAGCATGGCCATCACCGACAATCAACAGTCCGGCTCCGCCGGTATGCACGGTCTGACCGGGTACGACGATCCGAACAATGTCGATCGGATCATGGAGATCGCCCAGGCGAATCAGAACAAGGACGAACTGATCCATCTGGTCGAAGACAACGCCGAAGCGATCTTCACCTGGAACTACGACAAGGGTGAGCGTCCCAAGCTCGACAAGCTCTACGAGAAGTCGAAGACGAGTCAGTGGAACGCAACCACCGATCTCGATTGGTCCATCGACGTCGATCCCTACGAGGCGCTCAACCTGCAGGCTGAACTGCAGCTGGATCCGTCGAACATGGAGGACCCGGCGTCACCACTGTTCAACTGGGGGGACAAGGAGTGGCGGGAGTTCGGGCTGCAGTCGGCCAAGTGGCGCCTCAGCCAGTTCCTCCACGGAGAGCAGGGTGCTCTGCTCTGCACAGCCAAGATCGTCGAGACGGTGCCGTGGATCGATGCCAAGTACTACGCAGCCCAGCAGGTCGTCGACGAAGCGCGTCATGTCGAGGTTTTCGCCCGCTACCTCGACGAAAAGCTCGGTGGTGGCTACCAGATCAATGCCCACCTCGGGTTGCTGCTCGACGACATCATCAACGACTCCGAGTGGGACATGACCTATCTCGGAATGCAGATCATGGTCGAGGGTTTGGCACTGGCTGCGTTCGGCTTCATGCACGATCTCACCGAGGAACCGTTGCTCAAGAAGCTCCTTCGCTACGTGATGAGCGACGAGGCCCGACATGTTGCCTTCGGTGTGCTCAGTCTGCAGGAGGTGTATCAGGACATGACCACGGCCGAGATCCAGCATCGGCAGGAGTTCGCGTTCGAAGCGGCGCTCCGCATGCGGGATCGCTTTCTCCAACAGGAGGTGTGGGAGCACATGGGTGTCGACAGCCGGGTCATGACCGAGCGGCTGCTCAACGCACCGGAGGAGGCCAAGTTGTTCCAACGCATGCTGTTCTCCAAGATCGTTCCGAACTGCAAGAAGCTGGGTCTGCTCGATGCGGGCGAAGGATGGCTGCGCGACAAGTTCACCGAGATCGGTGTCATCGAGTTCGAGGATCTGCCCGACACCGGTGCGGAGTTCATCGACTACGACCTCGACGAGGAGCGTTTCGAGGAGAAGGCGCAGGCGATGCACGAAACTGCTGCCGCCACGGCGATGGGGACCGACGAGCACTGATCCCATAACCTGCGAGGCCATGGGATACACCTGCTTCGAGATCGAGGAGACGGAGGGCGTCGCCCACCTCATCCTTTCGCGACCCGACGAACTCAACTCGATGATCCCGGCCTTTTGGTCCGAGCTCCCCGAAATCGTCGACGAGCTCAGCGATTCTGGCCGCGCTCGGGTGCTGGTCATCTCCTCGACCGGGAAACACTTCAGCGCCGGCATGGACCTTTCCGTCTTCACCGGCGGCTCGACGATCGCTGACAGCGACGCTGCTGCTCCTGCTCGTGACAGCACCGAGATCGGCCGCCGGCGGGCTGTTCTGCGCAGAAATGTTCTCCACCTCCAGCGGACCTTTTCGTGCCTCGAAGAGGCGCGCATGCCGGTGTTGGTTGCCATCCAGGGTGGCGCTGTCGGGGGAGCGGTCGACATGGTCACTGCGGCCGACTGCCGTTACGCCACCGACGATGCGTGGTTCTGCATTCAGGAGATCAACATCGGCATGACGGCCGATGTCGGCACGCTCCAGCGACTTCCGAAACTGATTCCCGACGGTGTCGTGCGCGAGCTGGCCTATACGGGTGCCCGGATGCCGGCGGCGCGGGCGAAAGAAGTCGGCCTGGTCAACGAGGTCTACCCCGACCAGGCAACGATGCTCGACGCAGTGCACGAGATCGCCGCGCAGATCGCACGCAAGTCGCCCCTGGCCATTCAGGGCACGAAAGAATCGATCCTCTATGCCCGTGACCACTCGGTGGCGGAAAGTCTCGACTTCATCTCGCTGTGGCAGACCGGCATGTTCCACCCGGCCGACATGATGGAGTCGTTCGAGGCGCAGGCGGACAACCGCCATCCCGTCTTCGACGATCTCAATGAGCAGCGACGGGGTCTGTGAGCACCGCCAGAGCCGTGGACACCGGTCGTTTCACCGCTCGGCGAGCGTGACGTCGCCGACCTGTACCAGCGTCGCCGCGATCCAACCGCCGAGACCGCCGAAGTCGTCGTCGAGACTCGTCCCGTCCTCCAGCCGGGCCTCGTCGAGTTCGTACGAACCCTCATAACAGACTTCGATCGCATACTCGGGATCATGGAGATCGACGCCATAGATCGACTCGACTGTGGGTCCTGATCGGGTGAGTGGTTCTCGTCCGATCGATGGCGACTCGAGCGGGAGTGCTTCGAGGACGACTTCGGGGTCGGGCGCAGCAGAGAGCCTCTGGCGTCGGAAGATGATCTCGATCTCGATACGGGGCGGTTCGGTGGACGCTTCGTCCACGTACCAGCTCCGGTAGGCCGCCTGACTCCAGGTCGGCCAGGTACAGGCGATGTCGGCTTGGACCCGTGGGGGGAGACCCTCCCCAGGGAGGCCGTACGACGTCTGCCAGCTGACATCACCGAGGAGGACGTCGGATTGGAAGCGTTCCTCGAAGGCCTGGCGTTCGAGTCGAGCCAACTCGAACGCGTCTCGCAGGGCGCCGATGGCATCGGTGAAGACGTGGTCGAGCATGAGCCCGAGGCTAGTAGCCGAGGTCGATGTCGACAGGTCCGAGGAGATCGTCTCCGGCGATCCAACGGGTCACATTGTCTCGAACCCGGTCGGCGATCAGCGGAAGGCCCATCTCGGCGGTGTTGCCCACATGCGGAGTGATCACACAGTTGTCGAGTTCCCAGAGCGGATGCCCGTCGGGCAGCGGTTCGGGGTCGGTCACGTCGAGCACTGCCCCGCGGATCACACCGTTGCCAAGGGCGGTCACGAGGTCGTCGGTGACGACATGACCACCGCGGCCCACGTTGACGAGGAAGGCGTCGGGGCGCATCGCCGCAAGTGCGGCACTGTCGATGATCCCCGTCGTCGCCTCGGTGAGGGCGAGGGCGACGATCACGGCATCGGCAGCAGCGATCGCCTGGTGCAGGTTGTCGGTCGACATCGTGTGCGATGCGCCGGGATAGGGCGTGTTGCTTCGCCGTACGACCGTCACGTCGCAGTGGAACGGGGCGATCAATTCCATGAACGCATCGGTGATGCCACCTGCACCAAGGATCGTGAGCTTGGCTCCGCGCAGATCGCGGCCCTCCTGACTCTGCCAACTCGAGGAGCGGACGTACCGGGGGATCGCCCGAAACGACGTGAGAATCGCCGTGAGGATCCACTCTGCGACAGGAGCTGCGTAGACACCCTTGCCGCAGGTCCAGATGTGATCAGCGTCGAGGTTGTGGGCAAAAGTCTCGATGCCCGCATAGGGCAGCTGGATCCATTCAACCCCCGCGCCAGCGTCGAGGATGGTGCGAAACTCCCCGGCCGCCATCGGGTCGGCGAACATCAGGGCGCTGGCCTGCTCGATTGGCACGACCGTTCCTCCCGCCTGCTCGACTGCCGCCACCATGACGTCGTGCATGGCGGGACGAGTTGCGGGTTCGACGGCGATGAGATGTCGATCCGCCATCAGTCGACCCCGTATTGACGGTCACCGGCGTCGCCAAGTCCGGGCACGATGAAGCCGATCTCGTTGAGATGCGAATCGATCGACGCGGTGACCACTCGATCGACCGCTCCGACCGCACGAACTGCCTCGATGCCCTCCGGTGCGGCAAGCAGGACCACGAGGGTCACCTCGCCCGCCCCTCGATCCCGCGCCTGTGCCGCTGCGTAGTTGGCCGACCCACCGGTTGCGAGCATCGGGTCGAGCAGAAACACCGCCCGCTCGTCGAGTTGCGGGATCGTGTTCATGTAGACCTCGGGTTGCAGCGTCGCTTCGTCTCGTTTGAGGCCGATGAAGCCGGTTTCGGAGTCCGGGAGTGCCTCGAGCGCCGCATCGAGCATGCCGAGCCCGGACCGCAGGATCGGGACGAGGACGGGCTGGTCGACGAGTGCGACCCCTTCGGTGGGGCCCATCGGTGTGTGGAGGGCGATTGTCTCGGTGGGTGCCCCTCGCGCAGCCTCGTAGACGAGGCTGCGCGAGACCCGGTGCAGAAGATCCCGGAATCGGGGCCGGTCGGTCGCTGCGTCCCGCATTTCGGTGAGCTGGGCGGCGACCACTGGATGGTCGATGACGTCGACATGCACGGTGGTGAGCATGCCACGTCGATGGCGGGCGTTCTGTTTCGTCGGCCGTCACGTCCCCGGTTAGTGTCCCCGCAATGCCGTTCGGGCGCGGGTCGCTCTCCATCGTCTTGGTCACTGCGATGATCGCCTCGACCTTTTCGATCTTTGCGCTCGCCGTACTTGCGTCGGCGATCATCGACGATCTTGGTGTGAGTCGGACCATGGTTGGGGTCATCGGTTCGGTCAACACGGGAGTCGGCGCTCTCAGCGCCCCATATTCGGGAAAGCTCACCGACCGCATCGGGCCGCGAAATGCTGTGCTCACGGTCCTTGTGCTCTCAGCATTCTCGCTGTTGTTGATGGGGATGTCGTCGACTGCCTGGATGTTGATCGCCGCCGGTGTGGTGGGTGGGATTCCCCAGGGTTGGGGCAACCCGGCCACGAACGCACTGATTTCTGCCCTTGTCGAACCCGGTGGTCGTGGCGTCATGACGGGGATCAAGCAGAGCGGGGTGACCTTCGCAGTGTTTCTGGCCGGTGCAACGTTGCCCGGTCTCGAGCAGCTGTGGTCGTGGCAGGCCGCCTGCCTGGTGTTCGCTGCCGCCTTTGCGCTCTTTGCCGTCGGGGCGTACCTCATCCTTCCCGCTGGGGCCGCCGTCGTCGGACCGTCGAACGCATCGATGACGTCCTCGAGTGGCCCGTTGCCGGTATTCATCTGGCGTCTCGGCCTGTACGCACTGCTGATGGGACTGGCATCGGGATCGATCGGCCGGTTCCTGGCCCTGTTCGCCGAAGAGTCACTCGACTACACGTCGACAACCGCAGGCTTCGCTGTCGCGCTGTCGGGGCTGCTCGGTATGGGGTTCAGGATCGCAGCGGCGCGACGCGCCGAGCACCGGGTGCGGCCATCGACGCTTCTGATGCAGCTGTCGTTGATTGCGGCCGTTTCGTCGAGCCTCTTCGCGCTGTCACCGATGGTCGGCCGATCGCTGCTGTGGCCTGCGGTGGTGCTGTACGCCCTCGGTCACACCGCCTGGAACGCCGTGATCAACCTGGCGGTGATCGTCAACGTGCCCACTGCACAGGCCGGTCGTGCGACAGGGATCATCATCCTTGGGTTCTTGATGGGACTCACGATCGCCGGCCCGGTCGCGGGTTTCATCGTCGACGAGCGGGGCTCGTACGAACTCGTGTGGTGGCTCTCGGTGGTGCTGGCCGGCGTGTCTGCGGTTCTCGTGAAGCGGTCGCCTCGGGTCGGACGTGCCGACGTTGATCGCCCCTAAGGTACGAGAAATCCTTGCAGCGGCATGTCGGGCGACCGCTGCAGCCAGTTGTCGGTCGGGTAGTCCGCCGCTCCGTCGATGACATGCAGCGTGTAGGCGTGACGGCTGAGCGCTGACGTGTTCGGACCGGACCAGTGGGGGAGTGTGCCGTGCAGAACGACCAGGGTTCCGGCTTCTGCTTCGATCGGAACGAGCGAGGACGTGGGATATGGCTCCTCGTCGAACACGTCGTTGGTGGTGCCCCCTGCGCCATCGAGACGGAAGCGACTCTTGACCGGTAGCCGATGACCGCCGGGTATGGCCCAGAGGCAGCCGTTGTCGACGGTGGCATCCTCGATCGCTACCCAGAAGCCGATCACGGATTGCGGCTCGGTCCACAGGAATGTGTGGTCGGTGTGGCAGATCACCTCCCCGCCGATGCCGGGTTGCTTGAAGATGTACATCGACTGCAGCAGCTTCGGGTCGACGAACCCGATGTCAGCCGCAAGCGATGCCATGTCGGGGGTGCGGGAGAAGTCGCTGAACACCGGGTCGAGGTCGTGCATGGCGTGCCCGATCTTGTTGACGGCAAGCGGCAACGGGCGGGTCAGCCGACCGTCGACGATGGCGCCGTCCTCGAAGAACCATCGCACCGTGTCGCCCGATCCAAGGAACCACTCGTCTTGGGCATGGCTCTGCTCGGTCGTGGAGAAGACGCTGATCGCACCCTCGGTGTCGGGGTCGATCGAGGCCAACAGGTCCTCGACGTGGGCCTTGAGTTCGGCGCAACGCTCGTTGCTCACGAAGTGGGGAAGCACGAGGAACCCGTCGCGCTCCCATGCCTCGAACTGCTCGGGAGTGAGCACTACCCCTCGCCCTTCCGGTACGGCTGCCCGATGGCGGCTGGCATGCGCAGACGCTGCGCAAAGAACACGAGCACCAACAGCACGATCACATACGGCAACGTGTTCGACCACCAGCTCGGCACCGTGTCGGCAACGATCCACCAGAACAGTGCGCCGACGCCGAGGACGCTGGCGAGGACCGTGTCGGCGACCCGACGGCGAGAGAACGCCCATGCTGCGACCCCTGTCAACATGATTGCGTTGACGAGCAGCATGGCGTGCGAGGCGGTGCCGTCGAGATCCTTGAGATCGAGCCCGAACACATAGCCGAACAAAAGGGCGCCGAGCAGGACGCCGCCGGGGCGCCAGTTGCCGAAGATGAGCGCAGCCAGCCCGATGAATCCTCGTCCGGCGGAGTTTCCGCCTTGGAACAGTCCGGACAACTCGGTCGAGATGAAGGCACCGCCCAGTCCGGCCAAGCCACCGGAGATGATCACTGCGATGTACTTGTACCGGATGATGTCGATGCCCTGCGATTCGCCGGCTGCGGGTTTCTCACCGCAGATCCGGAGTCGAAGCCCGAAGCGGGTGCGCCACACCAGCCAGATGGTGAACGGCACCAGCAGGAGGGCGATGATGGAGACCCAACTGGTGCTCCGCAGCAGTCCGCGCACGAGTTGGGCGAGATCGGAGACGTACCAGATCTCCCATTGAGACACCGTCAGCAGCCAATCGGGTGACTCCCAGCCGAAGATCGTTCCACCGGCGAGGAACGGCACATCCCACTTCCCGACCTCGGCCGTCTGGGGCGATGTGGTGGGTGAGCCCCACACCTCCTCGGACAGATAGCGGGTGATCGCGGGTGCGAGAATGTTGATCGCAACACCCGAGATGATGTGGTCGACTTGGAACGTGACGGTGGCGATGGCGTGGAGGAGGCCACCGATCATGCCGCCGCCGATGCCGATCAGCAGACCCCACCAGGCGCCGTACTCGATCGATCCCCACGCTCCGAACCACATACCGAGGATCAACATGCCCTCGAGGCCGATGTTCACGATCCCGGCTCGTTCCGAGAAGAGACCACCGAGGCCGGCGAGGAAGATCGGCACCGCCCAGCGCAACATCTCGCGTGACGTCGAAACCTGGGTCAGGCGCTCCGTGTCGCTGATGCTCTGCACGATGGTCAACAGCAACACGCCCGCTGCCGCATAGAGCATCCAGCGAGCCCAGGCAGGCATCGTCTCGAGTCGCGACCTCATGCTGGTACCGCCGCTCGCTCGACGAGCAGTGCTTCTGCTGCTTCCCGCGCCTCGTCTCGTTCTCGAAGACGGTTGGCGACGCCATAGGCCACCACGGCGGTGAGGAGGACGACGCCCTGCATGATCACCGCAATCTCACGAGATGCAGCCCCGGTGGAGTCGAGCACGCCCGACGAGACGTCGAGGAACGCGAACAACAGGGCTGCGAAGGCCATGCCCCCGGGGTTGTTGCGGCCGAGCAGGGCGACGGCGATGCCCTGGAAACCCAGCCCTTGGATCGGGTCGGGTGGGAACTTGCCGCGATCGGCAAGTTCGACCATGCCGATCAGCCCGGCGACCGCCCCGGACAGCATCATTGCGGCGAGCACCATTCGTTTGGGTGGAACGCCACCTGCTCGGGCAGCGAACGGGTTGATGCCGCTCGCTCGTAAGTCGAAGCCGAATCGGGTTCGATTCAGCAGCACGTGGTAGAGGATGCCGACGGCAATCGCGAGCAGCAGCATGCCGGTCAGCTCCTTTCCCTGCCCGACTTCTCTCGTGACGAGTTCGAGGAGTCCGTTGATCGTGGGAAGCAGGCCCGAGTCGTCGATCGGTTCGGTACCCAGGGTCGTCGACGTGAATACCTCACCCTGCTCGGCCTGCCATTCCTGTTGCAGCCAGGCGAGCAGACCGCCGACCGCGATCGAGTTGAGCATGATCGTCGAGATGACCTCGTTCACGCCTCGTGCCGTCTTGAGAATGCCAGCGAGTCCTGCGTAGAGCGAGCCGACCACCATGGCAACCACCATGATCACGAGGATGTGCAGCACCTGCGGCAGGCTGATGAGGCCTCCGATCTGTGCGGCGAACAGGAATGCCACGAGGTACTGCCCTTCGACCCCGATGTTGAACAGGTTCATCCGAAACCCGATCGCCGCGGCGACTGCTGACAGGTAGAACGGGGTTGCCCGGTTCAGGATGTCGACCTGTGTCTCGAGCTTCGAGGCGTGACCGAGCATGTCGCCGTACGCCTCTGCCGGGTTCGAGCCGAAGGCGAGTAGGGCCAACGTCGAGACGAGGACGGTCAAGACAAAGGCACCAACGGGTGCGGCGATGACGAGGGCCGTTTTTCGCATCAGGAGGCTTCTTCCTGGAAGGCGACGCCGGTCATGTACGCACCAAGGTCCCGGGGCGTCAGTTCATCAGGTGACAGGGTGGCGACGAATTCTCCCCGCAAGATCACGATGATCGTGTCGGACAGACCGATCAACTCGTCGAGGTCGGCCGAGATCAGCAGGGTCGCCAGGCCCTGGCGACGAGCGGCACGGATGTCGTCCCACACAGCAGCCTGGGCGCCAACATCGATGCCTCGGGTCGGGTGAGCGGCGATCAACACGTCGGGATTCGACGTGAGCTCACGGCCGATGATCAGCTTCTGCTGGTTGCCCCCTGAAAGCGCATGGGCTGCGACATCGATGTTCGGCGTGCGAACGTCGAATTTCTCTCGGATGGTCTCGGTCTGGCGCCGAGCACCCTCGCGGTTGATCCACCAGCTCGATCCGTATGGCATCTGGGTCTGATGGCCGAGCGCAGCGTTCTCCCAGAGTGGCGACGAGAGCAAGAGCCCCTCGTGGTGGCGGTCCTCGGGCACATAGGCGATGCCCGCCTCCCGACGTTGTCGCACTGAGTCGTGGGTGATGTCGTTGCCGAGCAACTCGATCGTGCCCGACGAGACATGGGCGGTGCCCACGACGGCGTCGACCAACGCGCCCTGGCCGTTCCCCTCGACGCCTGCGATACCCACGATCTCACCCTTGCGGATCACGAGATCGATGTCGCGGGCAGCAGCTCGTCCGTCTTCGTTGAGTACCGTGACACCACGGAGCGCGAGCGCAACCTCATCGGTCACGGTCGAGACGGTTGTGGTTGGCGTGGGAAGCTCGCTGCCCACCATCAGCTCGGCCAGATCATGCGCGGTGACGCCTGTGTTCCTCATCGTGGCCACGGTCTTGCCGTGGCGGAGCACGGTGATGCTGTCGGCGATCTCGAGGACCTCGTCGAGCTTGTGATCGATGAAGAGGATCGTGGAACCAGCCGCCTTCAGTTCGCGCATGTTCTCGAAGAGCGCTTCGACCTCTTGGGGAACGAGGACCGCTGTCGGCTCGTCGAGGATCAGGATCTCGGCGCCTCGATAGAGCACCTTGATGATCTCGACCCGCTGTCGTTCACCGACCTCGAGTGTCTCGATCATCTGGTGGACGTCGACGGTCAAACCGTACTCTTCGGCCACCTCACGAAGGTGTGCCTCGGCTCCGTGGAAGTCGAGTCGACCGCCGGCGAGGGTGGGCTCAGCGCCGAGGATGACGTTCTCGAGCACGGTCAAGTGATCGGCAAGCATGAAGTGCTGATGCACCATGCCGATCCCGCAGTTGATGGCATCGGTCGGTGAATCAAAATCGACGATCGCACCGTTGACCTTCATCGTGCCCTCGTCGGCGGCCTGCATGCCGTAGAGGATCTTCATCAGGGTCGATTTGCCAGCGCCGTTCTCGCCACAGATCGCATGGATTTCACCGCGCTCGACGGTGAGATTGACGTCGTCGTTGGCGACGACCCCAGGGAATCGCTTCGTGATCCCGGTGAGTTCGATCGCAGCAGTCATTCCGTCACTCCTGTTCTCTTCCCCCACGTGTCCTCCCCAGACGCGAAACGAGCGAGACCGGACCCTATCCGAAGCCTTTCGGTCACAACAGACCGTTTGCCTCGGTGGGTCCGCCCTCGCTCGAACGCAGATGAGCAGTTCAGGCGGTGAGGCCGCCCGGGCTGCTATCAGCCGTTGGTGACCTGGGTCGGATCCGTCGGGACCACGACGTCACCGGCGATGATCGCAGCCTTGGCGGCTTCGAGTTCATCGGCGATGTCGTCGACGTAGCCACCGGTGCTCGAGTAGCCGACACCATCGACGGAGAGGTCGTACAGGTTCGGTCCAGCGGCGAAGGTTCCGTCATCCTGCGCCTTGAGGATCTCGTAGACGGCGACGTCCACGCGCTTGAGCATCGAGGTGAGGACGTACTCCTGGAGGCTCGCGTCCACCGCACCGATCGTGTTGTACTGATCGGAGTCGACCCCGATACCCCAGACCTTGGTGCCGTTGTCCTCGGAGTATTCCTTGGCTGCCTGGAACATGCCGTTACCGGCACCGCCAGCGGCGTGGTAGATGATGTCGGCACCGTCTTCGTACATCGTGGTGGCGATGACCTGGGCGCGGTCGGGCTGGTTGAAGCCGTCGAAGTCCGGCGCATCGGTGATGTACTCGGCGACGACCTCGATCGACGGGTCGACCGACGCAACACCGGCACGGAAGCCGGCCTCGAACTTCTCGATCAGCCCGAAGCAGCAGACGCCACCGATGAAACCGACCTTGCCGGTCTGGGTCTTGAGCGCCGCAGCAACGCCGACAAGGTAGGAACCCTGCTCTTCGGCGAATACGAGGCCGGCAACGTTCGGACCGTACGGGGCGGGCGGATCCTGACTGAAGTCGAGCATCGACGAGTCGATGACTGCGAAGTTGGTGTCGGGGTTCTCTGCGGCAACGGCAGCTGCGTCACCTTCGAAGAGGAAGCCGACACCGATCACGATCGGGTTTGCGTCGGCGGCAAGCTGAAGCAGCTCAGCGCGGTTCGAACCGTCGTCGTTGGGCGAGGCCTCGGCGAAGTTGATACCGAGTTCGCTCTTGGCGCGCTCGAGGCCTTCGGCGGCCGAATCGTTGAACGACAGGTCGCCTCGGCCACCGATGTCGTAGACGAGGCCGACCGTGGTGTCCGACGACACGTCAGCCATGTCATCGCCGTCGTCGGCCATGTCATCGCCGTCGTCGGCCATGTCATCGCCGTCGTCGGCCATGTCATCGCCACCGGCGTCGTCGGAGCCGGTGTCTGCGCTGTCGTCGTCACCGCACGCTGCAGCGACCAGTGAGAACGACAGGAGCACAGCCAGCAGAAGCAGCAAACGCTTGCGCATGGTGGATTTCCCTCCAGACCGCCCGTGGGCGGCACTACATAACGATCCGACGCGACAGTCGTGTCGGAGTTCTCGTACGGTACTCGCGGTACAGATCGTTCGCGCAACGGTCTGCCTGGGGAAAACTCGCAGGTCGAACGGGTTGCCGATCAGTAGAAAACACACCGGGATCGGTGTCGGGGAACCGCCTTGTACGCGGGTGCGGATCCGAGGTTCCAGAGCAGATTGTCGAGACTGCCGGTCATCAGATCGGGGCGACGAGTTGCGCGTACCTCGGCGGCGAGCAGTTCCACGGCGTGGACGCCGCAGGCCCGTATCTCGAGCTCCTCGGGAGAACCGATCGCAATGTCCTCGACGGCGTCGACCCGGGCCACGAGTTCGTCGCTGAAGACCAGCACGCCGTTCAGCCGAAGCACGTGAGGCACGAGGTTGTCGGCGAACATGGTGAGCTGATCGAGGTCGGCGAAACGGCCCAGCTCGGAGGCGCCGAAGGTGACCGCAAGATCCTGGACGGTGATCTGGGCACGTTTGTAGAGCGAGACGGGACCGACGATCGGGTGCTCGTGAACGTCGCGATAGAAGGGCATGGCCGTCAGAGATTCGGCCAATGCTGCGGCGGAGCCGCCGGCCTGCTCGACGACACCGACGAAGCTTCCCCCAGCCCGCTGATCGACGAAGTCGGCCAGGTCGATGAGCGCGGTGGCGAAGAGTTCCATCAACTCCTGCGCAGGGGACCCGTCGAGGCGCTGGCCGAACACGTCAGCCCAGTCGGCGACGGTGGAGGACCGCAAGGCATCGGTGGTGATCGTTCCGTATTCGTCGACCCACTCCCGAAGCGACGCTGCCACCGTGTGATAGCCGGAATGCCCCGGTCGTTTTCGCAGGTAGGGGAAGTAGCCCGACCCGAAGTTGATGGCGTCGAGCGTCAACACGAACGCGGCGGTCGACTCGGCGTCACCGATCGATTGCTGGCCCGGATCGTTGAGGGGAACATCGAGGTCGAGTCGGGCGGCGAACGGCGCGATGGCGGACTCATCGATGTGGACATGGGTTGCCACCTCAGCGGCCGCTTCGCACGATGATCGGACGCGGTCGAAGATCGTGGGGGTCACGCCGGCTGAACGTAGCTGGATGCCCGCTCGACCGTCGCCACCCGCAACTCGTACCAGGCGTACCAGTCGGAACGGCCCTTTGCCTGGGCATCGAGGTGGTCGGGATGGGATCGCCACCGTTCGATGGCAGCGTGGTCGCGCCAGTACGACACCGTGATGCCGGTACCGTCCGCGCTTCGGACGGACTCGATGCCGAGGTAGCCGTCGATCGTTTTGGCCAACTCGACCATACGGCCAGCAGCATCGTCGTACTCGACGCGGTTGCCGGGTGCCTGGCGATTCGTGAAGATCACGGCCAGGTATGGGGGCTCCGGGGTGGTTGCCATGGCTCAGACCTCGAGTCCGCGGGCGGAACGCCACGCTGCGTAGCCCGCCAGGTGATGCAGCGACCGGATGGCTCGGCCGGCCGACGCATGACACAGCTGGCCAGCCGCTCGTCGGCTCGCCGGCGCCGGATTCGACGGGTCGGTGGTGGCGAGCTCGGTTGCGACCATGATCGGTGTGCCGGTGGACGCACTGATCTCGGTGGCTGCTTCGGCGTAACGGGTGTCTTGGCGTTCGTGGAATCCCACGATGCGCTCGAGGCCGTGCTCGGGGAAGAACGGACCCTGTCGCATCATCGCAGCGGTGTTGGACTGGATCCCGGTACCGAGTAGGACGACACCGTCGACGTCGGGATGCTCGGCGACGAGCTGCAGGATTTCGGGAACCGTGTCACGGGTTTCACCTCCCGCCATGTCGATCGGGTTGTTCTTGCTCCACCGGGGCGGGAGCTTCGCGTCGATCGCCGCCAGGAGATCGACGGGAAGAGGTATGGGGTCGAGTCGGGTGTCGGCCATCGCGTCGACTGCAGCGACGCCCCAGCCACCGACCGTGGTCACGACCACGACCCGATCTCCGCTCGGCAGGGGTTGGGACGCAAATGTGGCGGCTGCTTCGAACGCCTCCTCGACGTCCTTCGCCCGGATCAGGCCGGCCTGACGACACATGCCGTCGAACACGGCGTCGTCGGATGCCAGGGCCCCGGTGTGAGAGGCCGCCGCCCGGGCACCAGCAGCCGATGCTCCGCCTTTGACCACCACGATCGGCTTTCGGCCCGACAGGGGCAGCATGCGGTCGAACATCTCACGGCCGTCCTCGACGGACTCGATGTAGACGAGAGACACTGCGGTCTCCGGGTCGTCGGTGAAGTAGTCGAGATAGTCGGCGATTCCCAGCACCGATGCATTGCCGGCTGCGACGGCACGTGAGACACCGACGCCGGTGTGGTTGGCGAGGTTGAGAAACGACGAGACGAAGTTGCCGGATTGGCTGGCGATCGCGATCTTGCCCGCCGGCGCATAGGGCGCCACGATCTGTGCACACATCTTGGCCGGGGTCGACACGACACCCTGCCCGTTGGGACCGGCCAGGGCGATCCCGAGTTCGCGGCACAGGTCGATGAGGCGTGTTTCGGCTTCAGCACCCTCCGGACCGGCTTCTCGGTATCCACCCGCTGCGCAGAAGGCGGCGGTCACCCCCTTCGCAGCGGCCCGCCGGAGCAACTCTTCGTTGATCGCCGGCGGCGTGCAGATGAAGACCATGTCAGCGGCGCCGTCGGGCACATCGTCGATCGAGCCGAGGACATCGAGCCCCAGAACGGCGCCCGGTTCGCGCGAGACGGGGAACACTCGGCCCTCGTAGCCGCTGCTGAGGAGGTTGTGGAGCGTGACGAAGCCGAACTTGCCGGGATGGTTCGACACGCCGGTGATGATGATTCCCTTCGGGTCGAAGAGGGAGGAAAGGTCAGGCATCGGAATCGATCTCCACGAGGGCGTCGACGGCCACTGGCTTGCCGTCGACGAGAATGAGCGGGTTGAGGTCGGCCGAACGAAGACCGGCTTCTTCCGCCCCGAGACGGCTGAGCGCAACGAGCGCATCGACGATTGCACTGCGATCGGCTTCCGGTTCACCGCGGAACTCGTCGAACAGCCGTTGCGTGGTGAGATCGTCGAGCATCTCGGCGGCGTCGACCTCACCGATCGGCACCAGCCGAAAGCTCACGTCACGAATCGCCTCGGCCAGAATCCCACCCACACCGACCATCACGGTCATGCCGAACTGCGGATCGTCGTTGAGCCCGGCGATCAGTTCCCGATTGCCGTCCACCATCGACGACACGAGCACCTCGACCGAGCCGTCCTCGGGCACGGCCCTCCCGAGCAGTTCGTCACACGCCGCCCGTAGGGCATCGGCATCGGCGACACCCAGCCGGACGAGACCCCGTTCGGTCTTGTGGGCGATCGCTCGACCGCAGAGTTTGGCGACGACCGGGTAGGTGACGCCCTCGTCAGCCTCGACGGCGGTCAGCACTTCGTCAGAGGAAGCACCGGTGACGAAGGGTGACACCGGAACGCCGTACCCGGCCATCAGACGGCGTGACTCGGCTTCGGAAAGGGTGATGCTCACGCCGTGGGTTGTATCACGCCGACCTGCCGGGACGAGTCGACGTCGTTTCGAGGTCGACGCGACATGCATCGCTCGCGCCGGGCATCAGGTGGCGGTAGCGGGCGATGACGGCATACACCGGTTTGGCGATCCAACTGATCGGCGGCGTGACGATCAACCGGCCCACGATGTGCCATGGACCACCTGCGGCGATCAGTGCCCGGCCGACACCACGATGGCCACGGTGGGCCTTGCCGCTGGAATCGACCCAGTAGGCGGCAGTCCGGACGTCGTGTTCGGTGAGGCCGATCTCGGCGAGATCGAGGATCTGCCACGGCGCGACACGCACCTCGTCGGGCAGTCGGCGCCCGATCCACTCGGCCGAGGAGGTGCAGAATCCGCAGTCGCCATCGAAGATCAAAAGCACACCCCATTGTCCCACGGGTGGCGACGTTTGCGACACTGGACTCATGCACGACCTCGTGATCCGCAGTGGAACCATCGTCGACGGCACCGGCGAAGCTCCGTTCACCGCCGATGTGGCGATCGAGGGCGAGCACATCGTCGAGGTCGGAACGGTCGACGGACGCGGGCGACGCGAGATCGATGCCGACGGGGCGGTGGTGGCACCTGGCTGGGTCGACGTCCACACCCACTACGACGGTCAGGCGACCTGGGACTCGGTGATGCGTCCCTCGATCGATCACGGTGTCACGACGGCCGTGATGGGCAACTGCGGGGTCGGGTTCGCGCCTGTCCGCCCCGGCGGCGAAGCATTCCTGATCGAACTCATGGAAGCGATCGAGGACATCCCCGGCACTGCGTTGCACGAGGGCATCGACTGGTGCTGGGAAACCTTCGGCGAGTACATCGACGCACTGGCTTTGCGTCCTCGAACGCTCGATCTTGGGACGACGGTGCCGCATGCTGCAGTTCGCGCCTACGTGCTCGGTGACCGCTGCCACGACTACGACATCTCTGCCGACGAGATTGCCCAGATTGCCACTGTGATGGCCAACGGCGTTCGCGACGGAGCGCTCGGAGTTTCGACGAGTCGTACGGTGCTGCATGCCAGTTCGCACGGTTTCGAACCGGGAACGTTCGCTCTCGACGAAGAGCTCATGGCAATCGCCGACGAACTTGCCGTGGTGGGTCGTGGTCTGTTCCAGTTCGTGAGCGACAACACGTTTCAACAAGACGAGTGGCGGTGGCTCGACCATCTCGGCAATGTCGGCGTGCCTGTCACCTACACCATGGCGCAAGAGCCCCGTGAACCGGACGGATTTCGGGCCTGTCTCGATCGCAACCAGGCGTCGAACGAGGCCGGACACGCCATCGCTCCGCAGGTTCCGGCCCGCCCCACCGGCATGCTCTACAGCCTCCAATCGAGCATGCATCCGTTCCGTGCGCATCCGTCGTTCCGGGCCATCGCCGACGAGCCGCATGCCGAGATCGTGGCCCGGATGCGCAACGCCGGGTTCCGGTCGCAGCTCCTTGCTGAGGAGCCAGCCAGCAAGAATCCGTTCGTTCGCTTCATGGCGACCTCGTTTCACCAGATGTTTCCGCTGGGTGAGCCGACGGACTACGAGCCGCCTCCGTCGGCATCGGCCGCCGCGGTCGCCGAGCGTGAGGGACGAACCCCCCAGGAGGTCGTCTTCGACTGGATGCTTGCCGAGGACGGCACAGCGATGATCTTCATGCCGCTGGGTAGCTATGTCGACCAAGACCATGAAGCGATCCGGGCGATGATCGAACACCCGGCCTCGATCTTCGGGTTGAGTGACGGCGGTGCACACTGCGGCTTGATCTGCGATGCATCCATGCCCACGTATCTGCTCACCCACTGGGCCCGTGATCGCGCACGGGGTCCGAAGCTGCCAATCGAGTTGGTGGTGCACAAGCAGACCCAGGCCACGGCGCGCGTCTACGGACTGCACGACCGTGGGGTGCTTGCGCCGGGCATGCTCGCCGATGTCAACGTGATCGATCACGAACGGCTCATGTTGCGCAAGCCACACATGATTCACGATCTCCCGGCCGGTGGTCGTCGACTCGTCCAGGAGGCCCAGGGCTATCTGGCCACCGTGAAGGCCGGGGTCCTCGTGGTCGACCACGACGAGGTCACCGATGCGCGCCCGGGTCGAACACTCAAAGCAACCGACCGCAGCGTTGTGCGGGTCTGATCAAGACGAGGCGCCCGCATTACGCGCAAACGCCGCCACGTTCACGCAGCGGCGTCGTCGGCGTTGGGCGGGCGCAGGGAGCCCCGGGGGAGGGTCAGCTGTTGCGGCCCATGTTGGGCTTGCGGCCGTGGTTGGCCTTGCTGCGGCGAACCTTGGCCTTCTTCTTCTGGGTGCGCTTCGACATGGCTCACAGGCTAGCGAGCACGCTGGTGTATCCCTCTCGGTAACTCGGGTAGGCGGGCTCCCATCCGAGGTCGCGAAGTTCGTTGTTACGACATCGCTTCCCCATGGGATGCCGGGCCGGATCAGGGTCGGGTCCCAGTTCCACACCCAGTTGGTCGGCCAGCCAACGCAACACGATGTCGCGAGGTGTGGGGGCGCCGTCGACGGCGATGGCGAGAGCCGGAGGGCTCGGATGAACAGCACACAGTGCAAGTGCAGCGGCAAGGTCGTCACGATGAATGCGGTTGGTCCAGCGATCGGGTGTTCCCGGCGTGACGCCGACGGCACCATGGCGGACCTGGTCGATGAGGCGGTGGCGGCCCGGTCCATAGATGCCTGCTGACCGAATGACGGTGGTCGGCACTCGGGCTGCGAGCCTGCCTTCGCCGTCGACGACGAGTGCGGTGGTCGAACGGGTCGGTGCAGCGTCATCGGCTGCGGTGATCCAGCGACCGTCGTCGGCGCCGTACACACCGGTCGTCGAGGTGAGCACGGCGAGCCCCGGGTCGCGCGGCATTGCGTCGAGCAGGGCCTGTGGGCCATCGAGATAGGCAATCCGATAGCCGATGTCATCGCGGGTCGGGGGTGCAGTGGTGAAGATCACGACATCGGCGGCGGGAACGGATCCGAGGGTCGCTGGATTCGACAGGTCACCGATGATCGGCGTGGCCCCGTCGGTTCGGCGGCCCGAGCGGTTCAGGGTCGAGACCTGCAGCCCGGCCCCGACCAGCGCTGTGGCGACGGTGAGCCCGACGTCTCCGGCACCGGCGATGAGGACGTGGGGGAGCGAGTCATTCATCGGAAGCGACGGTATCGCCGGCCCCGCGTAAGCTGCGCTCATGGTGCTCGATCCCAACTTCCAGGTCCCATGGACCGAGATGCAGCACGGCACCCGCGAGGAATACGAGCACCTCGGGGCGGCGTTCGAGCAGCACGCTCGTGGTGCGCTGGTCGACAACCTCGTCGGCCTGCTCGGCCTGTTGAAGGGGCCGACGCTCGGCTATCGGTGCGATCGCTACGCACACTCGCTCCAGTCAGGGACACGGGCCTACCGCAACAACGAGTCGGTCGACATGGTGGTGGCAGCGCTGCTGCACGACATCGCCGACGGATTCGCCCCCGAGAATCATTCCGATGCGGCAGCGGCGCTGCTCCGACCCTACGTCGATGCGGAGACGCACTGGGTGGTGAAGCACCACGGTCTCTTCCAGGGCTACTACTACTTTCACCATCACGACGGTGACCGCAACGCTCGAGATCGGCATCGGGACTCGCCCTACTTCGACCGTTGCGTCGACTTCTGTCACGAATACGACCAGAACTGCTTCGATCCCAGCTACCCGGTCATGGACATCGAAGACTTTCGCCCGATGCTCGACGAGGTGTTCTCCCGTCCGTCGAGCGTGCCGGGTGTGGCACCGCTCACCGGCTGAGGATCACTGCGCGAGCGTCAGGCCCCGGCACCGTGGACCCGTCGTTTACGTCGGGCGCCTCAGGCGTCGAGCATCGTCAGTCACCCGCTGACGGTGGCGATGGGCACTGTCAGCCGAGCAGCTCTGCACCGTCGAGGATCACGAGCACGGTGAGCAGACCGATGATGCCGGTATTGATCGCGGTCATCGGCCATTTCCACCGGTGATCGGCACGGTGGAAGCGGCGGATGGAGACGAGGTTCGCCACGATCGCCGCAGTGCCGATCGGGAGTCCGATCCATGGCCCGACGCCGGCGCCGAAGCCGATCAGTGGAAAGACGAACGGGATCAGGACGTAGGTGAGGGTGCACCGCACCGCCGAAATAACAACCGATCTCGAGAACGCCTTCTCGGCGTCGACACCAGCGACGTCGTTCGTGGCGGGAGCAGGGGTCTCGACGTCGGTCACGAGCCCCAACGGTACCCGTGTCGGGGTCGCTAGCCTCGACCCGGTCATGGAACGTTTCGGCTTCGTCGGTCTGCCCAACGCAGGCAAGTCTTCGCTCTACAACGCGCTCGCCGGTGGCGGCGCTCACGCCGCCCCGTACGCCTTTGCCACCACCGATCCCAACATCGGCGTGGCCAAGGTCCCCGACCATCGCCTCGAGCAGCTCAGCGCAATGTCACGCAGCAAGGAGACGATCCATGCGGCCGTGCAGTTCACCGACATCGGTGGGCTGGTCGAGGGAGCCAGCCAGGGGGAGGGTCTTGGGAACGCGTTCCTGAGCCACATTCGCGAGGTCGACGCCATCGTGTTCGTGTTGCGTGCGTTCCCGGACGAAGACGTCCCTGGTCCGCAGGATCCGCTGGAGCATCTTCGGGTGGTCGAGATCGAGTTGGCGCTCGCTGATCTCGCCAGTGCCGAGAAAGCCTGCGACAAGATGCAGCGCATGCTCAAGGGTGACAGCTCGTTGAAGCGCACCGTCGAGCTCCTCACGAGGTGCGTCGACACGCTAGGAGAGGGCACGCCGCTCTACCGGGCGGGGCTCGACGCCGAGGAGCGGGCTGAACTCAAGGAGTTCTTCTTTCTCACCAACAAGCCGGTCATGGCCGTCCTCAACATCGGCGAGGATCAGATCGGCGAGGAGGATGCGATCGCTGCACCGGTTCGGTCGGAACTCGACGGTGCGGAAGTGGTGCCGCTGTCGGTGCAGCTCGAGGCTGAAGCCGCGATGATGGCGCCGGAGGACCGGCAGGAGATGCTCGAGGCGCTGGGTCTTGGCGACGGTGCGGTACCCGCGTTCCTGACGTCGGCGTACCACATGCTCGGACTGCGGACCTACCTCACGACCGGTGAGAAAGAGTCGCGGGCGTGGACCTTCCGTGCCGGATCCACGGCGCCCGAGGCGGCCGGTGTGATTCACACCGACTTCCAACGGGGTTTCATTCGGGCCGAGACGATCCAGTGGAACGAGCTCATCGAGGCTGGGTCGTGGGCGTCTGCTCGTGAGGCCGGGAAGGTCCGCTCCGAAGGCAAGGACTACGTCGTCGAGGACGGTGACGTGATGGAGTTCCGGTTCAACGTCTAATGACGCACGTCACCGGGTCGATGCTTCCGATCCGTCCGATGCAGCCTGCTGGACCGAAAAGATCGATTGATACGAGCCGTTGTACCAGTCGGGGGCGGCTGGCATCGTGCGGCCCTCGATGGTGAGTGTCGCCGGCGCCGATCCCCGCACCAGTTGGTGTGCCCCCCGACCCGCCTTGCCGTTCGTGCCCACTCCCAGCAGGGGGTACGAGTCGGCGCGCGAGTAGGTCTGGAGCAGAAGTGGGCGCGGGCGTTTCGATCGGTTGTGGGCCGAACCGTGCACGCAACAGCAGTTGTGCACGGTGACGCTGCCCGCCGGACCTTTCAGATACACGGCACGATCGACTGCAGCACGGGTGGTGTCGGCGTCCGAAAGCGCACCCGACCATGAGCCGTCGGGACGGTGGAGGTCGAACAACTCGCCGGTGTGGCTGCCGGGTACAACCCCCATCGGACCGATGTCGTCGTCGAGGACGTCATCGAGGTACACGCCGATCGTGAGCGGCGAGAAGTCGGTGTGGGGCCAGAATTGGATGTCCTGATGCCACTTGACCTCCTCTCCGCCGTCGGACCA